>Ga0224557_1002950_pt1 | contig 13835 bp, 16 predicted proteins | sample 714S31014metaG_FD_180677 | JGI IMG/M metagenome (GOLD analysis project Ga0224557, IMG submission 180677) | Peat soil microbial communities from Stordalen Mire, Sweden - 717 S3 10-14 | ecosystem: Environmental > Terrestrial > Soil > Wetlands > Peat | place: Sweden: Norrbotten County, Stordalen...
GTGATGAACACGCTCCTCCTCATCCCGATCAGCCTCCTCTTCTACTTCTACCTCAGCGGCGGAGGGGCCATCGTCTACCTCCTGGGGGCGGTCGCCTTCGACGCCGGCCTGCTCGCCACGAACATCAAGCTGCTCCGCGCGCCCACAAAGTCGAACGCCTTCCTCGCATTCAAGTTCTCGAGCCCGTACCTAGCGGTGATCTTCGTCCTCGCCTGCGTGGCCGCACTCCTCTAGCTCGAAAATCTTAACTAAGCTTGCAGGGCCGCGGGTGAATCAACCATGAGCCTGGGGAAGTATCTCGTCTACGCGACCATTCTCTCGACGTTCGTCCTGATAGTCTGGGGTGCCTACCTCACCGCGGGCAACTACGGGGGCGACTGCGGGACCACGACGGGAGGCTCGCTGGTTAGCAGCGACTGGCCCTTCTGCAACGGGAGCCTCGCCATACCGAACCCTGCCGTGAACTACGGCGCCCTCGTCGAGTACATCCACAGAACGCTCAGCGTCATCACCTCCGTCTTCCTTGTCGTCGTGACTGTCGTCGTCTGGAGGATGAAGCCCCGCCCGGTCGAGCCGTCGAGGGCCCTCCTGTTGGCGCTCGCAATGCTCATCGTCCAGGTCGGCCTGGGGGACGTCGTGGTCAACTCCGGCCTCAACGCGGCAATCACGGCGGTCCACCTCGCGAACGCGACGGCCCTCTTCGCCGTGATGGTCATCGCCGGGACCTACATGCACATCCGTGAGAAACGGTCTCCCCCCTGAAGGACGAGAGTAGGGGAGGCGGTCTACATCTCTCGAGCGGCCGTCCCGACCAAGCTGGTCGCCGACGCGATGCTCGGAAGCCTTGCCAGGAAGCTGAGGATCTTCGGCTACGACACGCTCTACTTCAGGGAGGGGTCGGACGCCGAGCTGGAGAGAGTAGCGATCGCCGAGGATCGGGTCATTGTCACGGCCGACAGGGGCCTCGCCGAGCACGCGGACCGTCGCGGTGTGAGGGTCCTTGCGGTCGAAGGGCAGAGCGACCGGGCGAGGCTGGAATCGCTACTCGCCCAGGCCCGCTCCTCGTCGCTGGTCCTCCGGGCCGGCTCGCCTAGGTGCGCCATCTGCAACTCGAGCCTCGAGCGGGTCGGCAGGGTCGTCGCGGAGGAGTCGCTCCCCCCGGCAGTGACCACACGGCACCGGCTCTACTACCGGTGCACGGCTTGCCGGAAGCTCTACTGGAGGGGAGGGCACTGGCGCCGTCTGAGGAAGCTCTCGGCGATCGTGAAGCAGCGATAGCAATTTAACCTCTGTCGGGTCGAAGTTGTCATGGCTCTGACGAAGGAGCAAGGCCAGGAACTGGTCCGCCTCGCGAGGACGACCGTCGACGCCTTCGTGAGGGGCGACGACATCGCGAACCCCGAGTACTGGACCGAGCCGTTCCTGAGAGAGACGCGGGGCACCTTCGTGACTCTCAAGCTTCTGGGCGGCGAGCTGAGAGGCTGCATCGGGTTCCCTTATCCAGTAAAGCAGCTGGGCGAGGCCGTCACGGAGGCGGCGATGAGCGCCGCAGCCTACGACCCTAGGTTCCCGAAGGTTGAACCGAGGGAGCTCGACGGGATCCTAGTAGAAGTCAGTGCGCTTACAAGACCCGAGAAGATCGAGTTCGGGTCTCCTGACGAGCTTCAGAAGCACGTCCGCGTCGGCGTCGACGGGCTGATCATGTCGCTGGGCGGCAGGAGCGGGCTCCTGCTCCCGCAGGTGGCGACCGAGTACGGCCTCTCGTCGAAGGACTTCCTCACACAGGCCTGCCTCAAGGCCGGCCTACCCGGCGACGCCTGGCTTCGGGAGAAGGTGACTGTCCAGCGGTTCCAGGCCGAGGTCTTCCGCGAGGCCTCCCCCCGCGGCAAGGTCAAACGAGAGCAGGACTAGAAGAAGCGAATCGACTCGGGTCTAAGTCTCGATCGTCTCCTCCGTGAACGCGCTCGGGTCGAGATCTGCGACCGCGTTCGCGGGCGGGTAAGGCGCGGGCGCGCTCAAAGATTGACTAGCCTAGGACAGAGTCGAGGACCGCGTTCTGGTCCGCCTCCCTCCCAGAAAACTGTCTGACGGTGAAATCCGACCTCCGCCGGGAGAGCCTGAGCTGTGCCGACCGGTCGGCCTCTTTTCCTCTGAGGCCGAGTTCGCCGAACCTCGATGTGACCTCCGCTTCTTGGAGAAGGAGAAGGGGAAAGACAGCCGAGCGGTAGCCACGCAGCTGCCTCAGCGCGGCCGCGCCCCTGCACTCGGGGTGGACCCCCATGAAGACCTCGCCTCGGGCCTTCCCCAGCCAGGAGGCGACCCGGTCCCCAGGGAGGCCCTTGCCTCCGAGCACCTCGAGACGCAGGGAAGACGCGTCGATCCGGGTCGAGAGCTCGGCGAAGAGTCGTGCGACCTGCCTCAGGGATTCGTCGTCGCCCTTCGCGTGGACGAGCGTGAGCGAGTATCCCGAGAGTGCGGCCATCCATGCCGTGACTGAGCTGTGGTACCCTCCCGAGACCAGACAGGACGCCCTCATCTCCTTCGAGGTCGGCACTCCGCCGACGCCCAGCCTCAGCTGGACGCCGCACGCTCCGCTCCCTCTGACCATTATGACCCGGAAGAGCGCGCCGGGATTCTTCTCGTCCACTCGGGTCCCCTTGGCGGCGTTGAGCAGCGTCGAGGTCGCCTCGAGCAGGACGTCTCCCTCCTCTTCGCCGCTCCCGTCGGCCTCTACGATCACCCTGAAGCTGGCCCCGGCTTCCAGATACCTCTTCGCCAGAGTTGAGAGCCTCGAAGTGCACTCCGGAAGATTTCTGAACTCGTAGCCGACCGCGATCCAGGTGACCCCCGGAAGGTGCGCAAGCCTCCGGGCCACAACGACCGGGTCCTCGCCCCTGATGATGAGGGACCGCGTGCCCATCGAGAGCTCGGTTCCCTTCCCCGGGAGCTTGCCGAGTGCCGTCCTCGCGATGTCGTCTTGCGAGCCGTTTCCGCTCCAACCGACGATGGCCGCTGGTTTCAAGCCGGCAGAGACGCGTGCACGACGTTTTTAAGCGGATTACCGTCCCGCCCTCGGGAGAGACGCGAATGGAGAGCCAGGCAAGGCGCCTGCGGGTAAAGCAGGTCTTCGGCTCCGAGGCGGGCGAGAAGGTCGAGGTCAAGGGCTGGGTCGCCACTAAGAACGCCATCGGGGGCCTCGTCTTTGCGATAATCAGAGACGGCACGGGCTACATCCAGGTCTCGGCGAAGGGCGGCGTCACCCCGCCCGACTCGATGGATGCGATAAAGTCCGCTACGAAAGAGTCTGCGGTCTCGGTGGAGGGGCTCGTGAGAGTCGACGGCCGCGCCCCGGGCGGGAAGGAGATCTCCGTTCGCAGCTTCAAGGTGCTCTCCCGGGCGGAGACGTGGCCGATCACCAAGACCGCCGCCAAGTCCGCCTCATTCCTCTACGACATCAGGCACCTAAGCATCAGGAGCAGGAAGGTCGCCGCCACCATGAAGATCCGCAACGAGGTCGTGGGCGCGACCTTCGACTACTTCCGGGAGAACGGGTTCACGCTCATCAGCGCCCCAAGCTTCGTCCAGGCCGCGGTCGAGGGCGGTTCGACGCTCTTCGGCGTCGACTACTTCGGAAAGAAGGTCTTCCTGAGCCAGAGCGCCCAGTTCTACGAGGAGGCTGCCCTGGCGGCGCTCGAGAAGGTCTGGATCTACCAGCCCGCGTTCAGGGCCGAGAAGTCGAGGACCCCCAAGCACCTCACCGAATTCTGGATGATCGAGGCGGAGCAGGCGTTCGCGGACCAGTCGGACAACATGTCTCTCCAGGAAGGCCTGCTCTCGTCCATAACACGGAGGGTGATCCAGAACCGCTCCGACGAGCTGAAGCTCCTGGGACGGGTGATAGCCGAGCCTGTCCTCCCGTTCGAGAGGGTCCCCTACGACGAGGTGCGCGACTTCGCCGACAAGCAGGGGCTCCCGTTCGAGTGGGGGGAGGACGTACCGACGGAGGTCGAGAGGCTGATCTCTCTCTCGAGGGAGAGGCCCTTCTTCGTAACCGACTATCCGCTCGCCGCCAGGAGCTTCTACCACATGACGTACCCCGACAGGCCGAAGGTCACAAAGTCGGCCGACCTGATCGCGCCGGAAGGGTACGGGGAGCTCGCGACCGGCGGACAGCGCATCGCGAGCTACGAGGTCCTCATGGAGAGGATCAAGAGCCAGGACCTGCCGACCGAGGCGTTCGGCTGGTACCTCGACCTCAGGAAGTACGGGATGCCCGACCACGCCGGGTTCGGGATGGGGGTCGAGAGGGTGACCCGCTGGCTGGCGGGGCTGAAGCACATCCGCGGAGCCAGCCTCTTCCCACGTACGACGACCCGTGTCTCCCCCTAGGGTCGTTTCCACCGCCACGCTTAATTACGTTCATCCGGGCAGAAAAAACGAAATGGTCGAGGAAGAGAAGGCGGAGGACGCGGTAGACGAAGAGCTAGACGTAACCACGATAGCCGGAGTGGGCGCCGTGACTAAGCAGAAGCTGAACGAAGCCGGGATATTCACGATACTCGATCTCGCGACCTCGGGTCCAGCAGAGATCGCTGACGCGACGGACTGGGACATCACGAAATCGGTCGAGGTCAACAACAAGGCCAGGAAGCGGCTCGTCGAGCTCGGCCGCCTCGAGCCGGACTTCGTCAGCGCCACGGACCTGCTGACGCGCAGGAGGAACATCACGAGGATAAGCACCGGGTCGAAGAACCTCGACGACCTGCTCGGAGGCGGGATCGAGACGTGGGCGATCACGGAGTTTTACGGGGAGTTTGGAGCAGGGAAGACCCAGATCTGCCACACTCTCTGCTGCACCGTGCAGCAGCCGATCCCAGAAGGCGGCCTCGACGGCGGCGTCGTCTACATCGACACTGAGGGGACGTTCCGGCCCGAGAGGATAATGGAGATCGCCCAGAACCGGGGGTTCAACCCCGAGGACATCCTCTCACGGATCATGGTCGCGAGGGCCTACAACAGCGCTCACCAGGAGCTCATCGTCAAGGACCTCGGAAAGATGATTGAGAAGCACAAGGTGAAGCTCGTGATAGTCGACAGCGCAGTGGCCCACTACCGCGCAGAGTTCCTCGGGAGGGGGACGCTCGCCGAGAGGCAGCAGAGGCTCAACCGGTTCATGCACAACCTCCTCCGCACGGCTGAGGTCTACAACATAGCGGTCGTGATGACGAATCAGGTGCAGTCAGCCCCTGACAGCTTCTTCGGGGACCCGACCAGGGCGACCGGGGGGCACGTCGTCGCCCACACCAGCACCTACAGGATCTACCTCAGGAAGGCCGGCAAGAACCGCATTGCGAGGATGGTCGACAGCCCCTACCACCCGGAGAGGGACTCGGTCTTCATGCTTAACGAGAGGGGCATCGACGACCCGTCGGAAGAGACTTCCAAGAGGAAGTAGAACTCCACGGGTAACGGTTTAATATCGTCCCTTGGACGGCGAGAACCTTCATGAAAGCAAGAGAGACAATCGTGCTCGCGCTAGTCCTCTCTCTCGCTCTGGCTCCGGTCCTCACATTGGCCCCTGTCAGCGCCCAGAGTCAGTACACGGAAAGGGTGGACGTCTACACTGCGGGTTCGAACGCCTACTGGACGATGACCATGAACCAGCTGAACTCCACCATCCCCAACCTGAGCACCGCCGAGGCCACGGCCGGCTTGACCTCGTACCGCCTCCTCGCGATGACCACCCAGTCGGCGACCTCGGACTTCCAGGTCTTCGGCGTCGACGGCTACAACCTGCTCAAGGTCCCCTCCATGCCCGCGCAGGGCCTCTTCCTCACGGTGAACGCCTCCAGCGCCTCCGCGGCCTCTCCGCTCGTATCGCTCTTCGCGAACAGGTTCGCGACCGTCTTCACGCTCGTCTCGTCGGGCTCCGGGACCTACGTCTACTTCGCGCCGGTCAACTTCGGCGGTGTGGCCGCGCCTGTGCTCTTCAGGCTTGTCCCCACCACGATGAAGGGCTTCGCATCCTTCGTGACCGAGACCACCTTCGTCGGGCTCCCCATGGCCTCGATCGCGCTCTCCGGGACGAACAGCGGGTCGGGCTTCACCCACGCGATAACCATCGGCGGCGCTGCATCGAGCGCCGTTTCCTCGGCGGGCGCGATCAGCATCCCGACGATCCTGTCGGACGCCAGCGGCAACCTGACGGCGTCTCCGTCTGCGTCCTCAAGCCAGGTCGTCATCCACTCGCTCGACGGCGTCATCCAGTCGACCGACCAGGCGTCCGTCGTCAACGTGCTCTCCGGCCTGAGCGGCACCTACGCGCTCAACGTGAGCCCTGGCAAGGTCGTGCGCGTCAATGCGACGATAACCTCCCAGGCGCCGACCGCGATAGCCTATCGCTCGTTCGACCGCGGCGCCCTCGCGACCAACCAGTCTCTAGCCGTGACGATATACGTCAAGGACACCGCCTCGACAGGCTCGATCGAGAACGTCACCGTCGACGACAACTGGTGGCAGGCCTTCCCGACCGTCTTCGCTCTTGCGAGCGGGACATACAGCTTCACGATCCCCATCATAGCCGCGGGGCAGAACATGAACGAGACCTACGTCCTCAAGGTCCTTAGCGCCTCGAGTCAGACCGTGACGGTTCCCTCCGCCAAGGCGACCTTCGCCTACCTGCTCTCCTCGACGAGCCACAGCAGCGAGGCGTCGCTCAACCAGGCGGTCCTGCAGATAAACAACGTCGGCCCCGCGATAACCGTGACCGCGCGTACCACGCTCTCTTCGGGCGTCCCGCTCGGCACAGCGGGGAACTACTCTCTTACGCTGACCAACAGCGGGAACTCGCCCGCGCTCAACGTCAAGGTCGGGGGGACGGTGATCCAGAGCCTGCCCCAGGGCTCATCGCAGACCGTGAACATCCCCGTCTCTCTGACGAACCTCGCGCGAACGAACTTCACTGAGACCTTCCCTGTCGAGTTCACTAACTCCGCACAGCAGACCCAGAACGTTACCTCGAACTCGGTGTCCCTCCTGCTGTCCCACTCGGCGATGGTCCTTCCCTTCATCTCGATCTCCACCAACGACACGCTGACGGCGGCCTCGCTCGCATCGAAGCAGGTCGACGTGACCTACACCTTCGCCAACAAGGGCACCGCCACCTCCGGCGCGCTGGCCGGCACTGAGTCGTTCCCCTCCGGTGTGACCTGCACGGTCATCAAGGGCAACTCCTCGGGGAGCTGCTCAGGCAACACGTACACCATGAATGTCACCGACCTCACTCCGCAGAACAGCCAGATCAACACGCTGCAGCTCAGCTTCGCACGGGACAACTACGTGGTCCAGCCGGACGCGGTCGCAATCACCTTCGAAGGTGCGACGCTGCACAGCTTCGGCGCGGCGTACGTAATCCCCGCCGGGATAGTGATCACGAAGACGCTCGGGCTGAGCCAGGGATTCCCCGGAATGACCTCCTCGGTGACGCTGGGGATAACCAACGCAGGCACGGGCCCGGTCTTCAACGCGACCCTCGGCTCGACCCAGGATTCCTTCGACACGGTCCAGAGCGGTGCCGTCTCGAAGACGTACGCCACACTCACGCCGGCCCAATCTCAGAGCTTCAACTACACCGTCACTCTCAGCGGCGCGGAGTCCGGCAACATCTCCGCCTCGCCGTCCACGGTCATCCTCGTGTACGGAGGGCTCACCACCAGCTTCTCCTCCGCTTCCTCCTACGTTGACGTGTTCAAGCCTGTGACGGCCACCCTGTCGACGATCCCCTCGACCCCCGAGGAGAACCACGACTTCTCCCTGTCCGTGACCCTGACCAACACCGCAAGCGTCGCCGTCACCGGCGTGACCTATACCTTCACCATCCCCTCCGGGGTGACGGTCGTCTCGGGGGCCCAGGTCTCCGGACGGACCGTGACGGTCTCGCTGCCCTCTCTGGCGGCAGACTCGAACCAGACGGTCACCGTCACCCTCGCGGCCTCGACGGGCCTCACGTTGGACACGACGTCCTCCCATCTCAACTTCCAGTATCAGGGGGTCTCTCTCAACGGGCTCGCTCCGAAGCAGTCGATCACCGTTGCCGTGGATGTGACAACGAGGTACACCATCCCGATAGTCCTTGCGATCTTCATCGCATTCGCCGGCCTTGTCTACATGCGGCGCAGGATCAGCCCTGCCGTCAAGACTTGAGCCCGGACCGCGTCCTCCCGACCAGGACCCGGGTCGAGCCTTGAGCCGCCCCGAAGAGCGCTCTGCCGGCGCCCTCATCTTCAACCGGACTCCGGAGGGCCGACGCTACCTTCTCCTCAGGTACCCTGCGGGGCACTGGGACTTCCCGAAGGGGAACATCGAGAAGGGGGAGTCGCCGGAGCAGACGATGATAAGGGAGGTGCGGGAGGAGACCGGGCTGGTGGACATCGTCCCCGTGCCCGGGTTCATGAAGGTGATCGAGTACTTCTACAAGCGCGACGGGAGGACCGTCCACAAGCAAGTGACGTTCTTCCTGGCGGAGTCGAAGGAGGAGAAGGTCGTCCTCTCCTTCGAGCACAGGGACTACGTCTGGCTGAGCCGCGAGGAGGCGCTCAAGGTCGTGACATACCCGAACTCCACCATGCTCCTCCGCGCGGCCGAGGACTCGTTCAAGAATCAGTGACCGAGAGGTTCAGCTCCCGAAGCATCGCCTGTGGGCTCTTGGCGTCTATGATCGTGCGCCCCACGATGGCGATGTCGGTCCCGGCCTTGACAGCCTTGTCCGCCTCACCTCCCTGGAACCCGATCCCGGGGCTCAGTATGACCTGCCAGGGGTTGAGCGTTCTCCTCACCTCCTTGATGATGTCGAGAGACTTCGCGGAGACGATCGCGCCGTCGGCGTCCCAGTCCCGCACCTTCCTCGCGAACATCATGTACATCGGCTCCTCCCCGACCTTCAGGGCGTACCCCTCCTCGGCGCCGGCATGGCTCATGTACACGAGAAGTATCACTCCCTTCTCGAGCTCCTTGGCCCGCGCAATCACCTTGGAGAGGCCCTCGTTGTGTCCCGTGAACGGGTTGGCTATCACGGCGTCGAACCCTCCCCCGTATAGCATCTCCACCGTCTCGAGGTTCGTCGACTCGATGTCGTTCAGCTTGATGTCGGCGATGAGCGGCAGGCCCTCCCTCGCGCATATCTTCGCGACGCCGGCGAGGCCCTGCAGCCCCTGCGGCAGGAGCAGTTGGAAGTTTACCTTCACCCCCGCCAGCGACCCGGAGACCTCCGTCAGGAGCGACTCTGCCCTCTCCGCCCTCGTGGCCTGAGGTCCAGTTATGTCCAGGGCCAGGACGATCCTGCTTCCGTGTCTCTTAGAAGAATCTCTCAGCCTTTCCGCGAACCGCACTAGAACTCCACCAGCGGGTGTTTCTCCGCCAGCTTGATCACCTTGACGTAGTAGAAGCCGTGCTCGTCCGTCCTCTTGCTGAATCCGGTGTCGCTGATGTTCGCGGGCGAGTACTTCACGAACCCCATCGACGGCTCGTCCTTCATCCTCGTGTAGAAGAACAGCGAGGCCTCCTCGAAGTCGTCCAGCCGGGCGAAGGAGCCGACGATCCAGCTGGTCCCGTTCTTGAAGGAGTAGAGCGGGAGCGGAGGCTCCTCGTAGAGCATCTTGTAGGTCGCCAGCTTCACCAGCGAAGCGAGGTCGGCCACCTGGGCGGCGAGGAACTTCTGGTGGAACTCCCTCTTGTGCTCGAGGATGCTCGGAAGCTTAAGGACGTGGATTATCGGCGAGTAGATGTACGAAGGGGTCGAGGCCGACTCGACGAGCTGGACCTCCTCTATCTCGCCGGCGTTCCTGTAGGCGAGGAACTCGCCTCCCTTGTCGACCTCGGTGTAGTAGAAGATCGGCACTCCCATGAAAAGGTCGTTCTGGACCGAGAGCCTGGTCTTCTGACCGACCTTCGACATGAAGATCGGGAGCTGGGCCCGCTCGAGGGCGCAGGCAAGGCGTCCGAGGTCCATCACCCCGCCAAGCTTCACAAAGCATCCTCCGATTATCCTGCGAGCTTCCTTCCTTGGGGGCAAGTTGTCCGCCCGTCGGCTCTGGGATTTAATAAGGTTCTGACTCGAAAATCAAAAAAGCGGGGTCTCCTGGCCGCATGTGACATGCGCGGACCAGCCAGGCTACGAGCTGAGGATCCCGCCGCCGAGATCGCATCCCTCGCGGACCTCCTGGGCGGGATCGTTGGAAGGTCACCGGGAGAGGATGCCGTTTGGCCCATCTATGCGAGGACAGAGAAGGCGGTAGCCCGACTGAAATTCAAGCTGGGCACGGAGAGGCCCGGGGTGTTCTCCGAGCTCCCGAAATCCAAGCGGCCCGAAGAGTTCCTCACCAAAGCCCTCGCGAGCTTCGGGATCGCGCAGGTAGAGATACGGGCTGGCAACGAAGCGGACGGGCTCGAGGCGCTGCGGAGCGCCCGCACCTGTCTCAGGGCTTACCTGGCGGAGCTTGGTCGCGTCAGGTCTCGGGAGAAGCGGCGGGCTGCGCTTTCTCGGCGCTCTTCTTCGCCGCCGGCTTCCTCGCCTTCTTCTTAGCCTCCTTCGGGGCGGCCGGCTTCACCTCCTCTTCCTTCTCCGCCGGGGCCTCAGGCTTCGCCTCTTCCTTGGGCGCCTCCTCGACCTCCTTCGGAGAGGTCTCTTCCTTCTTCACGGCCGGCGCCTCTTTCTTCGCGGTCTCCTCTTCTTTCTTCGCGCGCTCCTTCTCCTTTTCCTCGAGCTTCTCTCTTTCTTCCTTCTCCGCCTCCGATGGTTCCAGTTCTATGAGCCTCAGTTCTTTCCCTTGGACCAGGACCCTGTAGTTCTTCCTCTCCCCCTTCTTCCAGAGGAACCTCTTCACGTAGGTCTTCACGTGCCTCGTGTTCACGGTCTTCTTTATCGAATCGTCCCCGACGGAAATCTCCCCGCCGCTCACTTCCGGTTTGGCGCCCAACCTCGGTTCAAGGAACTCTGCGAGCTCGTCGGCGTTGTCCTTGAAGGTGCCCAGAATTATCTTCATTTCGGCGACCTCTTCAGCTGAGAGATTATAACGGTTTAGCTTGACGGCGCCGGTCAGTCCGCTGCGGTGCGCCGGTCTCCGGGGTGCGTCCCAGCGGCGCGATCCTTGCCCATCCCCAGCATGCCCAGGACCATCTTGCCGTGCTTGGCCTCGTCCATGTCGATCCATTCCAGGAGAAGGCGGGCGACTGGGTGGTCGACCTTGACGCTCTCCCGCAGGTTCGCTTCGTTCGCCGAGTCCTCAAGGGCGAGCATGCTCTTCAGGAGCTCGTCCCCGGGGACCTCGAAACCCGCCCCGCCCTCAGCCTCGAGCCAAGATATCACCTGGGAGACGACGTCGGCGTGCCTTATGCTGTCGGACGCGATCATCCTAAGCAGGAGCTTCGTGTGGTCGTCGCCCGTCTTGTTCGCCAGCTCCAGGTAGTTCTCCGCGGCGCCGAGCTCGAGCTGCAACCTGAGCCTAAGCATCTCGAGCGACTCGTTCTTCGCGGGACCTTCGGGCCCCCTCGCGACTATCCTCTTACCGGCGTTGATCACCATGACCTGGCGCGCCGTCTCTAGCAGCTCCAAGGTCTTCACGCCGTCCGTGCCCGAGCGGATGCGCTTCGCCACCTTCTCGGCGAGCGGGTCGATGAGGTGATCGATGCTTCCGGCCGATTGTACGCTCGCCCCTCTCCTCTTCTTGACGTACTGTGTGATCGCCGCGGGCGTCACGTTTAGGGCCGCGGCAATGTCCTTCACCTGGAACCCCTCGGTCGCGAGCTTCCGGGCGAGAGCAGCCCTGATGGTCGGAATCAGCCTCTCCTCGCTCCTTATCCCTGACTGGTTCGCAGCCATGACCCTGCTTCCCGGTCTCCCTATTAATTGGCTCCTGTTAATAACAGTGTTAACCCTTCTAATTAACATCGTTCATATTAAATATAACATGTGTTATGGCCGGGACCATGGCGAGCTTCGCAGAGACCCTCCTCCTCTCGACCATAATGGGTCTCTCGATCTTCATCTCCCTGCCCATAGTGCTCCACAAGCGCACCAGCGACATGGCGAACAGGCTTCTCCTCGCCGCCGCGATAGGGATTCTCGTCTTCATCATGGCCGACGTCTGGGGCGACGCCGCGATGATATTGTTCAACCAATCCCTCTATGGGTACGGGTCGTCCCCGTACTACGACGGGATATTCACCGCAGCGCTGTGCGCGGGCTTCCTCGGGCTCTACTACAGCGAGCACAGGAAGAAGACCGGACTCGACCCGTCGCAGACCTCGCTCATCATCGCCCTTGGGATAGGTTTCCAGAACCTCACCGAGGGGCTGGTCTTCGGGGCCCTGGCTGTGACGATCGGCCTCACGGGGACTGCGCTTGTCGTGCTGGTCGGGTTCATCATGCAGAACATCACCGAGGGCTTCCCCATCGCCTCCCCGTTCCTGGGGAGGTCGGACAGGAAGGGGACGGAGATGGCCACGTTCTTCCTTGTCGGGGGTCTCCCGACGATCCTCGGAGGGGCGGTGGGATACTTCTACAGCTCAGGTGCCTTCACGGTCCTCTTCGACGGCCTCGCGATCGGGGCGATACTGTACGCGATCCTGCCCATGTTCAAGTCGATGTTCAGGGACTCTGACCACGCGACGCAGCGCGTCACCTATCTCGGGATCTTCCTCGGCTTCCTGGTCGGGTTCCTGGTCAACCTTATCTAGGCGCCGCTACCTTCCCATTCTGCGCTTCCGCTTCTGGTAGGTCCTTATCGCCCTGAGCAGGTCAATCTTGCGGAATGCGGGCCAGTAGACGTCCATGAAGATCAGCTCGCTGTACGCTCCCTGCCACAGGAGGAAACCGCTCATCCTCTCCTCGCCTGAGGTCCGGATGATCAGTTCAGGCTCAGGGTTGGGGAGGTGCGACGTGTACAGTCTCCCCGCAATCGTCTCCTCGCTTATCGCCTCAGGGGCGAGGGTCCCGCTCTTCACGTCCTCGGCGATCGACCTCACCACGTCCGTGATCTCGGCCCGGCCGCCGTAGGCTATTGCTATGTTCAGGAAGTGTCCGTCGTATGCCGCCGTCTTCTGTTCCACCTCGCGAAGTATGCTCAGCAGGGACTGCGGCAAGAGGTCGAACTTCCCGATCCCCTTGACCCTCACGCGGTACCTGTAGATGCGGTCGTCCTCGAGGAGGTTGGTGAGCCGCTCCTCTATGAGCCTGAACAGCTCCTGGACCTCCTCGACGGTCCTGTGGAGGTTCTCGGTGGACAGGACGTAGAGGGTTATCGACTTGATCCCAAGGTCGTGGCACCAGTCGAGCAGCTTCTCGACGACGTCTGCCCCCTGCGCGTGGCCAACATCGACCGCGTACCTCCGGTCCTGGGCCCACCTCCTGTTCCCGTCGAGGATTATGCCGATGTGGCTCGGTATGGGGCCGTCCTCGACCTGCCAGGTCAGCCTGTTCTCGTAGAACCTGTAGGCCCCAGTGACCCGGAGTAAGGAATCAAGCACTTGGGTCACTACTTGACAGGGGGTTCCTGCTGCGTATCCGTCCGTAGAGCGCCGTGACCACCGCGAACGTGACCGCCAGCCCAACGAGGACGTAGGAGACGAGGAGCACCGAGCTGTTCTCGGCCGTCGGTGCGGTGAGAAAGACCGCGAACTGGTCTGTCGGAAGGTAGAGCAGGCCCAGTAGGACTATCAGCACGGCGTCCCTCCAGACTCTCCTGCTCCCTCTGGCGAGGTGGGCGAGGAGCACCCCGATCAGGTAGATGGCGAAGGCGGCCCAGACGAGAGGCAGGGCCGCCTTCGCCATCTACCTGATA
>Ga0224557_1002953_pt1 | contig 13821 bp, 15 predicted proteins | sample 714S31014metaG_FD_180677 | JGI IMG/M metagenome (GOLD analysis project Ga0224557, IMG submission 180677) | Peat soil microbial communities from Stordalen Mire, Sweden - 717 S3 10-14 | ecosystem: Environmental > Terrestrial > Soil > Wetlands > Peat | place: Sweden: Norrbotten County, Stordalen...
GCGCTGGCCGCGCTGCAAACCGCCGCCGTCAAGCCATTGCTCGGCGAAAGAAATTCCATCAGTGAATCCGATTGGGCGGCGTTAAACGGAAAGCTCGCGCCGTTCGAGGCATGGTCCGCCGGCAAGGTCGGCGCGGCGGTCGAGAAACTGGGAGTGAAGCGCGTGCGCGAAATTCTCGCAGGCGACGCGAAGGCAAAAATCACCGCGCTCATTGCCAAGGACAAGGCGCTGGAGCCGGAAGCCAACGCCATTTCCGCGGTGGAGAAGCTGGCGCGTTATCATCGCGACCTGCACGCGCTCTGCCTGAATTTCGTCAGCTTCAAAAATTTTTACAGCCGCGAAATCCCGGCGATTTTCCAGGCCGGTCGGCTGTATCTGGACCAGCGCGCGTGCGACCTTTGCCTCACGGTCGAGGATGCCGGCAAACACAGCGTGATGGCGGCGCTGGCGGGCAGTTATCTGGCTTATTGCGATTGCGTGCGCAAAGCCACGGGCGAACAAATCCAGATCGTCGCGGCGTTCACCGATGGCGATTCGGACAACCTGATGGCCGGGCGCAATGGGATTTTCTACGACCGCAAGGGCCGCGACTGGGACGCCACCATCACCAAGCTGATTGACAATCCCATCAGCATCCGGCAGGCGTTCTGGCTGCCCTACAAAAAACTTGTCCGCATGATCGAGGAACAGATCGCCAAACGCGCCGCCGCCGCCGATGCTGCCTCAACCGCACAATTGCAGGACGCCGCCGCTGTCACCGTCGGCGCCGCCCAACCGGCCCAGCCGAAGAAGATGGACTTGGGAACCATCGCGCTGTTGACCACCGCGTTCACAGCCATCGCCGGAATTATCACGACGATTGTCAGCCACTTGGGCGGCATCTTTCTATTGCCGGTGCAAATGGCCATTCCCGCCTTTTTCGGAATTTTTCTCGGCATCATCCTGTTGATTTCCGGCCCCTCGATGATTCTCGCCTACATCAAGCTACGCAAACGGAACCTCGCGCCGCTCCTCGACGCCAACGGCTGGGCGGTGAACGCCAAGGCCGTCATCAACGTGCCGCTGGGCCGGTCGCTTACGCAGGTTGCCCAGTTGCCGCCCGGCTCGCAGCGCGATCTGGTTGACCCGTTCGCGGCGAAAAAATCCCCGTGGGTGATCACTACCATCCTCGTGCTGCTGCTTGTGGCAATTTACGTTGTGCTGCGAAGCTCCGGTATCTACTTTTTTCTGACGCAGTAGTTCTCAAGTCATGTTCCATGAATCAACCGAAGCCAAAACCGCGCGACTGAAAAAAATCATCGCCGGTTTGCGGAAAGCCTATCCCGACGCGCACTGCGAACTGCTCCACAAAAATCCGCTGGAGCTGTTGATCTCCACCATTCTGTCCGCGCAATGCACCGACAAGCGGGTCAACATTGTCACGAGGGATTTGTTCAAGAAATACCGCTCGGCGGCCGATTTTGCGGGCGCGCCAGTCTCCGAATTGGAGCAGGCCATCAAGTCCACCGGCTTTTACCGGAACAAGGCGAAGAACATCCAAGCCTGTTGCCGCAAGCTGGCCGGGCGCCACGGTGGCCAGGTGCCGCGCACGATGGAGGAATTGAGGCAATTGGACGGCGTCGGGCGCAAGACGGCCAATGTCGTCTTGGGCAATGCGTTTGGCATCAACGCCGGCGTCGTGGTGGACACGCACGTCACGCGGCTGGCGCACCGGCTTGGTTTGACAGAGGAAAAGTCGCCGGAGAAAATCGAGCGGGGATTGATGGCGCTGCTTCCGCGGAAGCAGTGGGCGCTGTTCAGTCACTGGCTCATCTGGCATGGCCGCCGCCGTTGCGCCGCGCGCAAGCCGGATTGCGCGGATTGCGAGGTCGAAAAATTCTGCCCGCAAATCGGGGTGAAGAAATAAATTGCCACGGAGGCGCGGAGGCGCGGAGTTAAAAATAATTTTCTCTGTGGCTCGGTGATTCCGCGGCTATTCTTTGAGTTCAATGAAATGGCTTCTGATCAACTCCGGCAAGTGCGGCGCCGCGTTCAACATGGCGCTGGATGAGGCTTTGCTGGAGGCGGTGTCGCGCCTCGGCAAACCAGTGCTGCGCTTTTACGGCTGGACGGAACCGGCGGCGACGTTCGGCTATTTCCAGAAATTTTCCGACGTGGAGCGCGCCACGCATTTGCGTCCGCTCATCCGGCGCCCAACCGGCGGCGGCATTGTGCCGCACGACGCGGACTGGACTTACAGCGCCGTTTTTCCGCCGGGCCACGAATGGCATTCCGTGAAAGCCGAGGAAAGCTACCGGCGCATCCACGACTGGCTGCGGCTGGCGTTCGCGGAATTGAAGGTGGAAACGGAACTCGCGCCCGGCTGCAAAAAATCCGTTCCGGGCCAATGTTTCATCGGCCATGAAAAATCCGACTTGTTGTGGCGCGGCAAAAAAATCGCGGGCGCGGCGCAGCGGCGAAACAAATTGGGTTTGCTTATTCAAGGCTCGGTCCAGCCGCCGCCAATCCCGCTCGTGCGCGCGGATTGGGAAATGGCGATGCGGGAAGCCGCGCGGAAACGGTTCGATTGTGCGTGGGCGGAATTTTCGCCGGACGCGCAACTGAATAAAAATGCGGGAAAGCTGGCCCGCCAAAAGTATTCCCAAAATAGTTGCAATCAGAAACGGTGAGTTGTGATATTCTGGCCTCAAATTTGTGGAAAAATTTGTTTTGATCTGCTCCATCGGCATGGCTGCGACGGCGCTTTCGATCTTGAACGCTAACGCCCAGACCAGAACCTTGCGCATTGTCACTTACAACATCGAGGCGGATGTTGGCGTGACCACGCCGCCGCCCGGCCTGATCGCACCGCCGGGCAATCCAGGCAATGTGCAGGCGGGAGGCGTGCTGGAAGGCATCGGCGAGGAAATCGTCGGCAACGACCCGGCGCAGCCGCTGGACATTCTGGCTTTGGAGGAAACGACGACCAATCCAATCACGGTCGTGCCGATTGCCGGTGGTTTGAATTCTTTTTATGGTGTGGCGGGGATGTATTCCAACAGCGCGTATCAGGCGACGCAATTTGGCGGCAGCGCCAACAACAGCAGCGGCAACGGCCCAAACGCGCTGGTCTATAATACGAAAACCATTCAATTGCTCGCGTCCGTGCCGGTGGATCCGCCGGGCGGCACGGCCAATTTGGGTTCGGCCAGCGGCGAATATCGCGAGGTGATGCGTTATGAATTTGCGCCCGCCGGCGTCGCGCCCGCGGCGGCGAATGAGTTTTACATTTACGTCAGCCATTACAAATCCGGCACAACGGCCGCCGATGTCAAAGCTCGCCTCGGTGAGGCGCAGATCATCCGCACGAACGAGGCGATTGACCTGCCTGCGACCGCCCGCGTGCTTTGCGTCGGCGACTACAACGTGGACGACAGCGGCGAGGCCGGGTATCAGACGATTTTGTCCAACACCGCCCCGAACGGCATTCATCAGGGACAAGGCATTGACCCGCTGAACCCGACGAACAATCCGAACATCAACTGGAGCGCCTACACTACCGGCACAAACATTCTCGTCATGCTGACGGAACACAGTTATGAACTCGAATACCGCGACGATTTGCAGGTGATGACGACGAATGTTTATTACGGCGCGGCGGGCGGCTTGAAATACGTTCCCGGAACGTATCACACGTTTGGCAACAGCGGCACGGCTTATTATGGCAGTGTGAACTCCGGCGCCAACGCCGCGCTGAACAACCGGCTGGTCACAAACGCGCCGGTCTTCATCAGCGCCGCGCAGCTTTACCTCGACCTCACCAACGCCAGCGACCACCTGCCCGTCGTGGCCGATTACACCATTCCGCTGCCCGCACCGGTCATCAGCAGCTTCAGCCTCGCCGGAACAAATCTCGTCTTCAACGTGGCCAATTGCATCACCGGCGGCGTCTTCACCGTGCTGACGAACACGAACCTTTTGCTTCCGCGAACAAATTGGACGGCGCTGGCAATCACCAACACCGCCACCGGCGGCAATTTCACGTTCACCGTCACCAACGCCGTGAATCCAGCCACGCCGGGACAATTTTATCTGCTTCAGGAAAAATAACTCATTTCGTGCGCGAACAGCATTGTCTCCGCGCGCCGCAGCCCTTAACTTCCGCGCCGCATGATCCGGCTCGTTTTGTTCGACATTGACGGCACGCTCGTCCACACGGGCCGCGCCGGCTCGCGCGCGTTTGGCAAAACCATGGCCTCGGAATTCAACGCGCCGGAAAGCGTGGAAAAAGTCCGCTTCGGCGGACGCACCGATCCCAGCCTCGCCCGCGAACTTTTTGGCCACAACCGCATCCCGCCAACGCCGGAAAATTTCAACCGGTTTTTCGGGAGCTACGTTTTCTGGCTCGATCACCTCGTCGCCAGTGCCAACGGCGAAATTTGCCGCGGCGTGCCGGAATTCATCCGCGATTTGCGCGCGCTCCCGAACCCGCCGATGCCCGGCCTGCTCACCGGCAACATCCGGCTCGGCGCGGAAATCAAACTGCGCCGCTACGGGCTTTGGGAATTTTTCGAGACCGGCGGTTTTGCCGATGACAGCGAAGACCGCAATCACATCGCCGCCGCCGCGCTCGAACGCGGACGGCGCGTGCTCGGCGGAAATCTGCGCGGCGCAGAAATTCTGGTGGTCGGCGACACGCCGCACGATGTGCGCTGCGGACAATTCATCGGCGCAAAAGTCCTGGCCGTGGCCACCGGCGGCGCGAAACTGGAGGAATTGCAAAACCACAAGCCCGATTGGACGGTGGAAGATTTGACGCGGGTGAGCGCGGAAGAGGTCGTGGCATCGTGAATCGTTGAATCGTTTCATCGGCTGGACGATTTCCGATGGAACGATTCAACGATGCACGTCTCAATTCCCATGCCCGCGGCAACTGCCGCCGCAACAATGATGCCCGCCGCCGCCGTTGCCGGACGGAGCTTTGCCGCCGGCGGCGCCGGCCGAGGCGAAGGTGGAAAATTTCTTGGACAACTTCTTCGAGCCGCAATGCGGACACCCGGTGTTTTTCCAATCGGTCGAGCGGACGAGGATTTCGCTGTCGCGCCCGCACTTCCCGCAATGAAATTCGTAAATCGGCATGAATGAAATGTAGCAGCCGACGTAAGTCGGCTCAAATTTATTCCAGAGCGGCCTCTCGTCCGCTGCTGCGAAAATCACGGCGACAATTTTTCGCGGTGCGGCAAATGGTCGCGATTCCAGCGCACCAAGGCGGCGTCGCTGGTGTCTTCAAAAAGAAATTGCAGCGTCGGCGATTCGACGTGGCCGTCGCAAAAGACCACGTTGGCTTTGCCTTGGTGGCGGGCAAAGGTGTTTCGATAGTTTTCATATTTTACGTCAGGCCAACTTCCCCGCTGGATGACGGGGTTTCCATCAAAACCATCACCTATTGCCATCATATCGCTTGGAGCGATTATTTCCGACTCGGCAACGGGAGGCGCAAGCGGTCCGTAAATGGAAGTGGTGCGTCCGCCAAGACCAGTAGCTTCGTTTTTCCCCGGCGAATTCAAGCCCAAATAATTATAGCCGTAAGAAAACCATATTCCCATTGTATTGGGAGCCGGTTCATCTGTATTCCAACGGGCAGAAGGGCAATTCCAAACGCCATTTGTAAAAAAGGGAATTTCAGATTTGGGAATATGCAATTCTTCGTAGCTCAAGGCTTCAGCCCAACTCCAATAATGTTCTGGAAAATTACCTTTTGAAAAATCCGGATTTTCATACAACGGATAAACGTGGTTTTCTTGCACGAATCCATTCAAAGCAATTCCCAGTTGTCGCAAATTGTTAACGCATTGAATTTGTTGCGCTTTTCTTTTGGATTGAGAAATTGCCGGTAGCAAAAGCGCCGCCAAAATTCCGATGATGGCGATGACGACCAGAAGTTCAACCAGCGTGAACGCGGAATTCTTATTCTGGCAGCAGCGGGTCACGCCGCAGTGATACCGCATTTCGCCTTTTCTTTCAACGGCCAACATTTAGGCTGTGGGCATGGCGCATTTGCAAAAGGCGATTGACGACGCTGTCGTGACGTTTCGCGGATTGACGGCTTTGGAAAAACCTCTGAACCGCGCGGCGAAGATGGTTTTGGCCTGCCTGACTTCCGGCCACAAGCTGCTCGTCTGCGGCAATGGCGGCAGCGCGTCGGACGCCACGCACTTCGCCACGGAATTTCTCTGCCGTTTCATGGGCGACCGCCGGCCATACCCGGCCATCTCGCTCACGGCCAACGGCGAGTTCATGACCGCCGTGTGCAACGATTATCACGCCGACGAAATTTTCGCGCGGCAGGTCTGGGGTCTTGGCCAGAAAGGCGACGTGCTCATCGCGTTCACCACCAGCGGCAAATCGAGAAACATTTTGCGCGCTTTGGAAGAGGCGAAGCGCAAGGGCGTCAAAAGCATCTGCTTTCTCGGACGCGACGGCGGCTTCACGAAGGGCGTGGCGACGATTGATTTGCTCGTGGCTGGCAACAACACGGCGCGAATCCAGGAAGCGCAAAAATTGCTTTACCACGTGCTGTGCGAAATGGTGGATGAAAAGCTGCCGAAGGCGTGAAAGGCAGCAGGCAAAATTAAGAACCGCCGTAGTTGAATATCGCCTGATAAAGGACGATGATCAGGATGAAGCTCCACAGAATCGTTCCGGCGGCGGCACAGACCACACCCCAAATCCGGTAATGCCGCGCGGCGTTCCAAAATTGTTTTTCCTTCACTCGAACCCTGCCTGAAATCCACAGCGCGGCGATTGCAAATGGCAGGCCGATGACCGGCAACAAACCCAGCAGTCCGAATGCAAAGCATTGCATCGAGCTTTTAAGCATCTGTATTTTGGCGGCGGCGGCGTTCATTTTGAATCCGGTTTTGTCACGGCAAAGGAGTTGGTTTGTGAAGCGTTCAGCCGCTTGATTTGCTGCTGTTCCAGAAATCTTACTTCGCGATGCAGATGAAACAGCGCACTGCTTTCCGCCGTGACGAGAATCATCATGATGGCCAGCAACACAATGAAAATCATCGTCGCCATGCCGCCTTCGCTTTGCTTCGGCGCGGCAAGGCTGCTTGGATTTTTTTGAAAAAAATGTTCGCGTTGAATTCTCATGGTCTTGTTTGGGCCGCCTCGAATGTGAACAACAGCGGCAAATTCGCTTCCTTGCGGCGCGGGACCAATTCCACTTCCCAGCGCCACGCGCTGACCGCGCCGCGCGCGTCCAGTTTCATTTCCGATGTTTTGACCTTCGCCAGCAGCACTTGCGGATTGCCCGGCGCGGAAGTCTGGCGGCTGACTTCACCGGTCTCGAAGCGGTAGGAAACCGTCCGCGCGCCTTCGGGAATCCGCGCCACCTCACCGGTTGCGTTGGTTTCGACGGTGATTTTTCCCGTCGCGGCGCGCACGTCCGCGCGCCATCGCTCGCCCGCGCGCAAGGCGGAGGCGATGTCGTCCGTCGTGAAAATCACCGCCCGCGAATGGTCCCAGCAGAAATAAAACACCGTTGTCGCGCCGCCGAGCAGGATGGCGAACACGAAAACATAGACCAGGCACTCGATCAGAAGAACTCCCGATGCGCCGCGCGCGCGCGAAATGTTTTGTGGCGGTTTCATTTGACGTTGACCTCGCGGACGACCGCGCCGATGCCCTGGTGTTGGTCAGGCGTCCATGCCAGGCGCAGATGGTTTCCGGTTTTGGTGAGTTGAAAATGGCCCGGCGGCAGATTGGCGGCGGCCCGTGAATGAACCGTGTAACTTTGCGCGCCGTCCGGGAAATTTTTCCAGTCGCCGGCGGCGAGGATTTCCGTCTCGCCATCCACGATTTCATCGGCGGCGGCGCGAAAATACTCCGCGCGGAGCGCCCGCCGTTCGCGCGCGAATGAAAATCCCAGCGGCACAATCGTCAGCGTGAGAATGGCCATGGCGACCACCAAATCCACCATCAGAATTCCGCGCCGGGAGCGGGGATTTTTGCGAAACGGTTGTGGTAATTTTGTTTTCATTACAATCCGACCATTGCCCTCAACAGCATGATCAACATGCCGAACATCCCGATGGCAATCAGCGCAACCACCAGTCCGTTCAAGACGACCAGTCCGCTGGTGAGGACGTGGGTGGCGACTTCTTCCTGCTGAAACGCCTTCGCGTCAAGCGCCTCGTGCCAGCCGCGCAATGCGTTGAGAAATCCACCGTGAGCGTGCGTCGCGTTCGTCAACCGCCAGTGGAATTCGCCGCTGTCGTCGAACGCGCGGACGGCATCATCGAGCTTGACGCCTTTTTCGAGCGCGCTGATGACGCGCTGTGCGCGGTGGCGGCAGATTTCATTCGCGGTGGAATCACCCGCCAGCCGCACCGCCACGGCTTCCGGCAGGCCGCCGTCCAGCAGCACGGCAAGCATGGCGGAGAAGGTTCGTTGCAATTTTTTTTGTTTCCACGGAATGCGCCAGATGATCCAGTCCACAACCGGAACGCTGCGGAATTGAAACCAGCGGACAAAACCCGGTCCGCCGATGTAAATTACCGCCACGCACATCAGTGCCAAAAACACCAACATTTCAAAACCAATCAGGATGTGGGAATCGTTGAGGTAAAGGACAAATGCCGTGACCGGCCACAATTGCAAGTTTATGCCGGCAAACACTTCCTTGAATCTCGGAACGACGAACACCGATAGCAAGGTGATGAGCCAGCAGGCGACCGGTGCAAATATCAAAAGGATGGCCACCATGTAATGCGACGTGCTGCGGACGGTGTCGGGTGCGACGCGCAACACTTCGCGGCAGGCGGGCAGGACGCGTTTCAGGTCGCCAAGCTTTTCGCCGGTTTGCAGAATGGCGGTGATTTGCGGCGGCAGGAAGCCCGGCACTTTTTCGAGCGCCTCGCCCAGCCTGTCCCCGCCTTCGATGTGCGCCGCCACCATGTAAAAGTGGACGCCGATGGCGCGGTCTTGATTTTCCGCGGCGGCGAGAATTGCTTGCTCCACTGGCTGTCCTCGTTGCAGAACGGTTTCCAGCAGATCGAGAAAAAACAGGGCGCGGTCGCGCCGGTGCATCGGCAGCGAGAGCAGAAAATGGATCAGCACCGAAAATACGCCGCCCGGCAGCAGAATGAAAACCGCATACCAGAACAGGGCGATTACAAAATGTGCGAAATCGATCATGTGATATCCAGTCGAATTAGCCGCCACCACTCATGCTGTTCAGCATGGCGATGAGAGGCAAAAACATGCTGATGACCAAAAACGCCTGCGACAAAACAACCGCACCGAGAAACAACGAGGCAACCGGCAGCACGGAATAAAGCGCAATTTCGGTGCGGTAAATCGCGCGCGAGTGATAAATCTCCGCCGCGCGATTGAACCCGGCGGTCAGGTCTTCGCCCGCGCTGGCCACCACCCAGACAAAGAGCGGCGGAATCAGCCGGTTGCCGGTGGCCACATCGGAAAATTTCGCGATTCCGGCGGCGAGTTTTCCCTGCCACTGTCGCAGGTCGGCGGTGGCGGCGGTGCTGGTTTCAAGCTGTTCCACCAGGCCGATGGCGTCCGGCAGGTTGACGCCGTTTTTCAACAGCAGGGTCAGCGACGCCGCGATGCGCGAAATGGTGGCTTCCTTGAACGCGGGCAGCCGCCAGAGGAATCTTCCGCGCAGCCCCGGCAGAAAAACGACCGACGCCGCGAGCATAAACAGAACGCAGAGCAGCACCGGAAAAACCCAGATGGCTTGCAGGGTCGAGAACGCAAAAAGCGTGGCGGCGGGAAGTCTCACATTCATGCCGCCAAACACGTCTTCCATGGACGGTCCGATGACTTGCGTCCAGATGAATGCCAGCACCGTTGAAATCAAACACGCGACGAACATCACGATGAGCGGGTAGGTCATCATGCTTTTCAGCCGGGTCCAGACGTTGTTCTGGCGCTGGAAATAATCCGCGAGCATCGTCAGCGCGCCGGGCAGGTCGCCGCTTTTGACGCCGACCAGAATCATGCGCTTGTAAAGTTCGGGCAACTGGCGCGGCGGCAGCGCGTCGGCCATCGGCACGCCTTTGGCGAGGTCGGCTTCGAGTGTTTGCAGTTCGTCGCGCAATTTGCCGCGTCGCATTTCCTGGCAGAGCCGGCGCAGCGCGCCTTCGAGCGGGATGCCGTCACGCAGCATCGCCGCAAGCTGCTGGTTGAAGAAGGCGAATTCGTCGTATTTCATAAGCCAAAAACCCGTTTGAATTCCGTCTCGTTCGTCACTCCTTGGTTCACCAGCAAGCGCGCCGAGGCTTCGAGCGTTTGCGCCGGTGCAATCGCCGACAATTCGCGCCGCCGGATTTGTTCGCGCATTGTTTCATCCACGCGCAGCCATTCAACGAGCGGCACGCGGCCGCAATAGCCGGTGTGCAGACAAGTTTCACAACCGGTGCCGTCACACACGCTACAAACTTTGCGGATGAGCCGCTGGTTCAAAACGAGTTCCACCGCGCTGGCCACGGCGGAATGGTCGGCGCACATCGCGAGCAGCCGCTCAAAAACGCCCTTGCACGAACCGGCGTGGAGCGTGGAAATCACCAGATGCCCGGTCAGCCCGGCGCGGACGGCAAGTTGCGCGGTCGCCTCGTCGCGGATTTCGCCGATGATGAGCACCTGTGGGTCCTGCCGGAGCAAATGCCGCGCCGCGCGGGCGAAGTCGAGGCCGATGGCTTCGTTGACCTCGGTCTGCATCGTGCCGGAAACAACCTGCTCCACCGGGTCTTCGACGGTGATGATGTGGCGTCCGCCGAGTTCGGCGAGGTGGCGCAGGCAGGCGTAAATCGTCGTGGTTTTGCCGCTGCCCGCCGGGCCGGTGAGCAGCAGCAGGCCGTTGGTCTGGCGGAGAAATTTTTCCAATTCGGCATTTGCGGCTGCGGGCAGAGACAATTCGCCCAGCGACTTTGCGGTCTCGGAATTGAACAGCCGCAGCACGATTTTTTCGCCGGTGACGGTCGGGTAGGTGGCGACGCGGATGTCGTTTTTGCTTTTCAGTTCGTCGCGCGAAATGCGTCCGTCCTGCGGCAGCGATTCCTGATACGTTTTCAGCCGCGCAAGAAATTTGATCCTGCCAAAAACCCGGTCCGCGATTTCGGCGGGCAGTTCGCGTCCGGGCGTGATGATGCCGTCGAGACGGAAGCCGACTTCGGCGGATTTGCCGCGCATCTGGAGATGGATGTCGCTCGCGCCCACGCGCTCGGCCTGCCCGATCAACTGCTCCAAGATGGCAGGGGCGGATTCGGAAAGCCGTTCGTTTGCCGGCGGATGTGGCTCGGTGAGCATGAATATGTTGTTTCATGTTCCTGACCGGGCTGACGCCGGATCGTCACGCACAAATTAGCGGCGGCGTCGAAAATGGCCGGGCTTAGTAGTAAGCCGGTTCGTTGCCGGATTTCCACTTGATGTTGCAACCCATGCTGGCTTTTTGATTTGGCGAAACCGGTTTTTCCGCAAGCGCGGCGTCGAGCGCGGCGCGCAAATCCTTGCCGGTCACGGGAATTCCGTTGCCGGGACGGCTGTCGTCGAACTGGCCGCGATAGACCAGCTTGCGGTTTTTGTCGAAAAGATAAATGTCCGGCGTGCAGGCGGCGCGGTAGGCTTTGGCGACAGCCTGCGTCTCGTCGTAAAGATACGGGAAAATGTAGCCGGCGGTTTTCACTTCGTCCTTCATATTCGCCGGGCTGTCGGCGGGATAATTCGCCACGTCGTTCGAGTTGATGCCGACGATGGCGACGCCACGCGGCGAGTAATCGCGCGCGAGTTGCGCCAGCCCGGCGCGGATGTGGATGACATAAGGACAATGGTTGCACATGAAAATCACGAGCAGCGCGGGCGCGTCTTTGAAGCTGGCGGGCGAGACGGTTTTCCCGCCGGTGTCCGGCAGTTTGAAATCGGGCGCGGTCGTGCCGAGCGGCAGCATGGTGGAAGGCGTCAATGACATGCCCGAAATATAAATCGAAAGTCCAAAGTTCAAAGTCCAAAGTTATTTCAGACAAAATTGATGAATGGTGGGGAATAAATATCGGCATTCAGAGCTTTCATTCCTTTCTTCGGTTGAATTTTCTACTCGACGTTTTCGGTTAAGAGTCGGCCGGCTGCTCGATTCCTGTCAGGCTCAATTGCGTCCGCGCCGGTTTGCAGGCTCCGAACACCATTTTTCACGGTGTCCTGCGTTAGGAGTCAACGCAGGGTTTCGCCGCCTGACAAAACTCCCCGCAGTCCTTTATTTTAAGTCAACGCGCAGGGCAACGCTTTTAATCAATAATCTTGCCTTTGATTTTTCTCTAGGCATCATTGAGAACATTGGTAATATTCAGCCCGGCATCCCGTGCCCAAGACACTGATTTAGGTTTTGATCAGTGGTGGTTTTTCTTGGAAGAAGTATTAGATTATATTTGTGGTTTGTGCTTCTGGGGTGCAATGGGAAATTGGATTAAACCATGTTTGCAAGCACTTGATAATCAAGCCCACGTGGCGGAATTGGCAGACGCGCTAGATTCAGGTTCTTTTAACGTCTCTTGGACTCCTCTGGACCTGCTTGATTCTCAACGGCCTAGCCTCGACATCCGAATTTTCCAAAATGACCCCTTTGGCCTGTTTTGGCCCTGCTTTCATGCGCGCGGGGTGCAATACGGGGTGCAATGGACGCGCTAGAACCCCGTCTAGTTGCGTCTGTCCTTCAGTGAAACAAAAACACACCTGTTTTTGTTTCAAAATTGACCGCAGGCATTCTCATGCACCCGCACTTTGCCATGAAAGGCGGCACTGCTATCAATCTGTTTGACCGGGCAACGCAACTCCTTGTGCAAGCATGAAGGATTTACATTGCCCAATCACGCCCACCCGCTTGCCAATGGCGTTGCCCCCGCGCAGAATGTTCGCGTTGCAAAACCAAGCGCCAGCCAAACACGCCGAAAGTCTTTCCGGGCTGATTGAGCGTGTCACTTTCTTCAATGAGGAAAATGGCTACGCAGTGCTGAAGGTCAAAGCCAAGGGCCACCGGGACAACATCACCGTTGTCGGTTCCCTGCCATCCGTAAGCGCTGGGGAATGGGTGACGGCGGAAGGCCGCTGGGTGCAGGACCGGGAATTCGGGCTTCAGTTCCGCGCCGAAATGCTAAACAGCACCGCGCCCACCACCAGGGAAGGCATTGAGAAATATCTCGGTAGCGGCATGGTCAAGGGCATCGGGCCGGTTTATGCCAAAAAACTGGTGGAGAAGTTCAGCGAGAAGATTTTTGACATCATTGAACGCGAGTCGGCACGGCTGGAGGAAATTGACGGCATCGGCCCCAAGCGCCGGAAGCGCATCAAGGAAGCATGGGCGGAACAGAAAGTCATCCGGCAAATCATGGTGTTCCTGCATAGCAACGGAGTCAGCACCAGCCGGGCCGTGCGGATTTTCAAAACCTACGGCCAGGACGCCATTGAAAAAGTCAGGGGCAACCCGTATTCGCTCGCCAAGGACATTCACGGCATCGGCTTCAAGACCGCCGATCAGATCGCACAGAAAATCGGCATCCCGGCGGACTCCCTTATCCGCGCCTGTGCCGGCTTAAGCCATGTTCTGATTGAGGCGACCGGCGAGGGTCATTGCGCCCTGCCCGTGGAATTGCTCCGCGACAAAGCGGGCAAGCTCCTGTCGGTTGAGGAGAAAATCGTGAACGCGGCGCTTGAACGCACGCTGGCAGGAAAGGATTTGGTCAGGGAAACAATCGGCGGGCAGGAACTTATTTTTCTCCCGCACTTGAAACGGGCCGAGGAAATCATCGCTGGACGGATCAGGGGCCTTGC
>Ga0224557_1002956_pt1 | contig 13804 bp, 12 predicted proteins | sample 714S31014metaG_FD_180677 | JGI IMG/M metagenome (GOLD analysis project Ga0224557, IMG submission 180677) | Peat soil microbial communities from Stordalen Mire, Sweden - 717 S3 10-14 | ecosystem: Environmental > Terrestrial > Soil > Wetlands > Peat | place: Sweden: Norrbotten County, Stordalen...
GGAGGCAAAAATTGCGGCGATGCCGGCGGCGCAGCAGGCGCAGATGCGGTCGATGATGGGCGGGCCGATGGCTAAGCCTACGACATCGACAGTGAAGTCGTGCGTAGCATCGACGATGACGCCCACTGACCTGCTGAATCAGGCGCAGCAGAAGGGGGGGATGACGTGCAAGTTCACCAATCAACAGGTGACGGCGAGTGCGATATCGTTTGACATGAACTGCACGACGACGCAGGGCACCGCGACCGGCCACGTGCAGTACACGATGGCGGACAGCGATCATGGCACCGCAACCACCCATATGACGACGGCGATGAGCGCAAATGGACATTCGATGAATGCGACCATGGATGGCACATCGATCTATACGTACCTGGGTGCGGACTGCGGCGCGGTGAAGCCGGATTCGCCTGTGGTTACGCTGGGGCAGTAAGCGGCGGAGAGCGGCGCGCGCGGGAAACGGCTATCCTTGAAAGCAGGATGCCGCAGGCTGAGACCATTGCCGTTGCCATGTCCGGAGGGGTTGACTCCTCCGCCGTCGCGGCGCTGCTGCGCGCGGAAGGGCACGCGGTGGTGGGGCTGACGCTGCAGTTGTGGAACCAGCGGCGGCTGGCCGGGCACGAGGGCATGCCCGAGGCGGTGCGCGGGCGGTGCTGCTCCATCGACGATGTGTACGATGCGCGCGCTGTGGCCGAGCACCTGGGGATTCCGTACTACCTGGTAAACCAGGAGGCGCGGTTCGAGGCGGAGGTGGTGCGTCCGTTTGTGGATGAGTACCTTGCCGGGCGGACGCCGATTCCTTGCACGCTTTGCAATAACCATCTGAAGTTCGACGCGCTGCTGACGACGGCGCGGCAGATTGGCGCGGATCGGATTGCGACGGGGCACTATGCGCGAAACCGGTGGGACGCCGAGCGCGGGCGGTGGATCCTGTCGCGGCCGGAGGATAAGACGAAGGACCAGACGTACTTCCTGTTCGGGCTGACCCAGGAGCAGCTGTCGCGGACGCTGTTTCCGCTGGGTGAGATGCAGAAGGCGGCGGTGCGGCAGATGGCGGCGGAGGCGGGCTTGGCGCTGGCGCAGAAGCCGGATTCGCAGGAGATATGCTTTATTCCGGGTGGGAATTATTCTGCGTTTATTGCGGCTTACCTGGATGAGAAGGGCGAGGCGATGCCGGATTCGGCGGGGGAACTGGTGATGGCGGGCGGCGAAGTGCTGGGGCGGCATGACGGGATTCATGGATTCACGGTGGGGCAGCGGAAGGGTCTGGGCGGGAGTCTTGCGGTGGCGGCGAATTCGGGGCCGAAGTATGTGTTGGCGATCCATCCGGACTCGCACCGGGTGACGGTGGGGGCGGATGAAGAGTTGATGTCGCGGGAGTTGAGGGCGGAGCGGCTGAACTGGATTTCGGTGGCTGGACTGGCGGAGGGGGAAGAGATGCGGGTGCGGGTGAAGATCCGGCATCGGCACGAGCCGGCCTGGGCGACGTTGCGGGCTTCGGGAACAGATGCGGTGGTTGCGATGTTTGATGAGCCGCAGCGGGCGATTACGCCGGGGCAGTCGGCGGTGTTTTATGACGGGGATGAGGTGGTGGGGGGCGGGTGGATTGTTTAGTTGCTAGTTGCTAGTTGCTAGTTGCTAGTTGCCGGGGCACCGTTCTGACAGGAGCATTTTCTCGTACAGCTATCAGCTATCAGCTATCAGCTTTGAGCTGTCAGCTTGACGGTGCCATCAGAGGCAGCAGGGCGAAATGCGGGGATTCTTCCTGCCCCAGCCAGCAAGCTGGCCGGGGGCCCCGTTCGCTGCGCTCAGAATGACAAGCTAAGAGCAAGAGCAGAAGCAGATTCCTCCGCTGCGCTGCGGAATGACAAACAAATGGGCAAGTGCGATTGTGCGTGCCAGCGCTGGTAGAATCGTGGCTGACGGTGACTATTTTGTTTTCAATGATGTGTGACCGATGAAGTGTCCTTACTGTGGGTTCGCGCAGGACCGGGTGGTGGATTCGCGCGAGAGCAAAGAGGCGGACGCGATCCGGCGGCGGCGCGAGTGCGAGAAGTGCAACAAGCGCTTTACGACGTATGAGCGTATCGACGAGATTCCCTACATGGTGGTGAAGAAGGACGGGCGGCGGGAGAAGTTCGACCGCCAGAAGATCCTGGGCGGGCTGCTGCATGCTTGCCAGAAGCGGCCGGTGTCGGGTGCGGCGCTGGAGCGGATCGTGGATGAGAGCGAGGCGTTTGTGGTGGATTCGGCCGAGCGCGAGCGGTCGACCAGCGAGATCGGCGAGTTGATTATGGAGCGGCTGAAGGAGATCGATACGGTGGCGTATATCCGATTTGCGAGCGTGTATCGCGACTTCAAGGACGTGCGGGAGTTCAAAGCGGAGCTGGAAGAGTTGTTGATCGGGAAAGACGCGAAGAAGAGGCGTTGACCGTTCTTCGTTGTAGGTTGTTCGTTGAAGGCAATGTGCACGGTTCGCGCAGGAACGGCATCAAACGAAGCCTGGGGTGACTTGGCATGAACTTTCAGTTGATGTGGACGATTCATACATTGCCGCTCTGGTTCCTGGTGTTCTCGCTGTTTCTTCCACGAATTGCGCTGGCGGTGTATTGGCTGGAATCGGCAATGCCGCCGTTCCATTTGCACGGTTGGCTGCCGCTGATCGTGGCGATTCTGCTGCCGCGGGTGCTGGTGCTGTACCTGATCTACCTGGACCAGGGAATAAGCCTGTGGTTCGTGATCCACCTGGTGACGGCGGTGTTGGTGTGGGGCGGGTCGGGTAGCTATCATTCGCGGCGACGGCACAGGAACAATTATTAGGGGCGGCCGCAGCGGTAGGTGGGGCACTCGATTTGGGGCGGATTTCGCCGAGTTCTGCGGTATTCTTGAGAGATATGGAACGGCGAAAAGTTGGCATTCTTGGCGCTACGGGCATGGTCGGGCAGCGCTTCATCCAGTTACTGAACAACCATCCGTGGTTCGAGATCGCATGGCTGGCGGCGAGCGATCGCAGCGCCGGCAAGACGTATGGCGAGGCGTGCAAGTGGAAGCTGGACACACCGCTGCCGGCGCGCATTGCCGCGATGGCGGTGATGCCGAACATCCCTGACGAGACGCCGGACGACGAACTGCCGAAGATCATCTTTGCCGCGCTGGACGCGGATGTTGCGCGGGAGCTGGAGCCGAAGTTTGCGGCGGCGGGGTGCGCGGTGGTGTCGAACTCGAGCGCGTTCCGCATGCAGCCGGACGTGCCGCTGGTGGTGCCGGAGGTGAACGCGGACCACCTGGCACTGATCGAGCGGCAGAGCTGGCGGCGGGAGAGCGGCGGATTTATCGTGACCAACCCGAACTGCTGCGCGATTGGGCTGGTGCTGGCGCTGAAGCCGCTGGAAGCGCGGTTCGGGATCGAGAGCCTGTTTGTGTCGACCATGCAGGCGGTAAGCGGCGCGGGATATCCGGGGGTGGCTTCGCTGGACATACTGGGCAATGTGGTGCCGTACATCAAGAATGAGGAAGAGAAGCTGCAGGAAGAGGTGGGCAAGCTGCTGGGCCGGCTGGATGGCGGCGCGGTCCATATGCTGGACGCCAAGCTGAGCGCGCACTGCAACCGCGTCGCGGTGGAAGATGGGCACATGGAGTGCGTCAGCATCAAGCTGCGAACGAAGGCGACGCGCGACGAGATGCTGGCGGCGTGGAGCGAGTTCGCGCCGCTGATGGGGCAGAAGCTGCCGAGCGCGCCGGATCAGCCAGTTGAGTTTGACGCGAGTCCGGACCGGCCGCAGCCGCGGCTGGACCGGATGCGCGGGCATGGGATGGCGTCGACTGTGGGACGGCTGCGGGAGTGCAACCTGCTGGACTGGAAGTTCGTGGTGCTGTCGCACAACACGATTCGCGGGGCGGCGGGCGCGGCGGTGTTGAATGCCGAGGTGCTGGCGCGCCTGGGCAAGCTGGAGATGAAGGAGCTGAGCCGGGCGCAGCGGGATGCGGTGCCGGCATGAGCGAGGCGCACAGGGGGGAGAAGCGGGTGGGCGAGACTGTGACTGGCGAGATCCGGCCAAGCCTGGTGGTGATGAAGTTCGGCGGCACTTCAGTGGAGGACGCGAAGGCGATGCTGCGCACGGCGGCGATTGTGCGCGGAAGGCGCGAGCGCGGGCTGAAGCCGGTGGTGGTGGTCTCGGCGATGGCGAAGGTCACCGACCAACTGCTGGCCGCGGCCGCGGCGGCGGGACGCGGCGACAAGAATGGCGCGCTGGCGATTGCGTCGCGACTGCGCAACCGGCATCTGGACACGGCGGCAGAGTTGCTTTGCGGAGATTTGTTTACCGAGATCCGGGCGGCGATTTGCAAGAGGTTCGACGCGCTGGACGATCTGCTGCGCGGGATTGCGGCGGTGGGCGAGTTGACGCCGCGCACCACCGACAAGGTGATGAGCTACGGCGAGCGGATTTCGTCGCAGATGGTGGCGGCGGTGTTTGCGCAGCACGACATGAACGGCATGCATGTGGACGCGCGGAAGTGCATCGTTACCGACGACCACTTCGGCAAGGCGGCAGCGCAGGAGGCCGCGATCGAGGCGAAGCTGACGGAGATGGTGCTGCCGCTGGTGGAGGCCGGGCACACGCCGGTGCTGGGCGGCTTTATCGGGTCGACGGTGGAAGGGATTACGACCACGCTGGGTCGCGGCGGCAGCGACTATACCGCGGCGCTGGTGGGCGGCGGGCTGCGCGCCGGGGCGATCGAGATCTGGACCGACGTGAACGGCATCATGACCACGGACCCGCGCATCTGCCCGGACGCGCTGCGGGTGAAGACGATCAGCTTCGAGGAGGCGGCGGAGCTGGCGTACTTCGGGGCGAAGGTGCTGCACCCGGCGACCATCCTGCCGGCGATGCAGAAGAGCATACCGGTGTGGGTGCTGAACTCTCGCAACGCGGAGAACGAGGGCACCAGGATTACAGCGATGGCGCCGCCGTGCGCGAGTCCGTTCAAGTGCATTGCGGCGAAGAAACGGCTGACCATCATCGACGTGGTAGCCAGCCGAATGCTGATGTCACACGGGTATCTCAAGGACGTCTTCGATGTTTTCGACAAGTATCACTGCGTGATCGACATGGTTTCGACCAGCGAGGTGAGCATCTCCGTGACCGTGGACTCGAATGAGCGGCTGCCGGAGATCTGCGCCGAGTTGAGCAAGATGGCGGACGTGAAGCTGGAAGGGCACAAAGCGCTGATCTGCATGGTGGGCGAGGACATTCGCGGGCGCAGCGGGATCTCGGGCCGGGTGTTTTCGGCGATCCGGCACGTCAACGTGCGCATGATCTCGCAGGGCGCGAGCGAGATCAACATGAGCTTCATGATCGAGGAGTCGGATGTGGATGAGGCGGTGCGGTCGCTGCACGCGGAGTTCTTCCAGGACCCCGATCCAACCGTGTTCGATACCGACGCCAGGGTGGTTGCGGCCAAGGCTTGACCCTGATTTGCACCGAATGACAGCGATTTGCAGGCACCGCGCGGTAGACTGTCGCTATGCGGATACTGGTGCTTGGGCAGGGAAAGACCGGCAAGGTGGTGGTGGAGGTTGCTGCCCAGCGCGGCCACAGCGTGAGCGGGCTGGATGTGCTGGAGAACGCCGGCGCGACGGCGCTGACGCCTCCGTTTGTCGCGGGATTCGATGTGGCGATCGACTTCACCACGCCCGAGGCGGCGGTGCAGAATATGCGCGCAGTGCTGGCGACCGGCGGCAAGATCGTGGTCGGCACGACCGGCTGGTACGACAAACTGGCGGACATGCGCGGGCTGGCGGAGCGCAAAGGCGCAGGCCTGCTCTACGGGACGAATTATTCCATCGGCGTGCAGGTGATGCTGAAACTGGCGGAGCAGATGGGGACTTCACTGGCCCGGGCGGGATACAAGTTTTCGGTGGTGGAAACGCACCACGTGACCAAGCTGGACAAACCGTCGGGGACGGCGATCTCGATTGCGGAGATGGTGGAACGCGGCGCAGGGAAGAAGATTGCGGTGCCCATCGAGTCCGTGCGCGAGGGCGATGCGAAGGGAACGCACGTACTGGAGGCGGTAAGCGATGCGGACAGCATCGTGCTGACGCACGAGGCATATTCGCGGCGCGGTTTTGCCGAGGGCGCCGTGCGTGCGGCGGAGTGGCTGGCGGGGCGGACCGGGTGCTACGACTTCAGGGATGTGTGGGAGAAGCTGTAGGGGGTGTATCCTTTGGAGTATGCGGACCGTAGCACAATCCGAGGCGATTGCGACCCTGCCTGCGTTGCTGGACGAGGTGGAACAGCAGCCGGTAGTAATCTCCCGTGAGGGACGACAGGTGGCCGCGTTGGTTTCGATGAAGAACTACGAACTGATGCGGCGACTCAACTGGGAACGGATCAACGATATTTCTAAGCAAGCCGAGGCGCGAATCGATAGGAATGCTGCAAAGCTGGGCATAACGTCCGAACAGCTTGTAGAACGTTTGCTTCGGGATGATGACTAAACCTCAGCGAATTGTTCTCGACATCAATCTCATCATCAGCCGTATGTTATTGACGCGCGGGGTTGCGGCCGCCGTCTTCGATCTGGTTTACGACACGTGCTTTCTGCTTACCTCTGAACCAGTGTTGGCTGAGTTGCGCGAAGTCGCGGAGCGGGCGAAATTCGATCGGTATCTGGATGTTGCAACCCGCCGGGAATTCGTCGACCGATACGCCGCCGCGGCGAGATTGATTCCGGTGATGCATACGGTGCGTGATTGCAGAGACCCGAAGGACGACAAGCTTCTGGAACTGGCGCTGAGCGGACGGGCAGACCTGATTTTGACCGGCGATGAAGATCTGCTTGTTCTGCATCCATGGCGAGGCGTGTCGATTCTGACTCCGTCGGCCTACCTCCAATCGATAGCGTAGAGCCCTTGCGAGAGTGCGAGGTTGTGCTTAGCCTGTAGGTATGAGTTCCGCGATTCTCACTCCCCCTTCGTTTGCTTCGCTTTCTTTCGATGAAAAGCTTGACCGGCTGGCCGAGGTGGCCGTGCGTGTGGGCCTGGGACTGCGCGCGGGCCAGGAGTTGGTGCTGACTGCGCCGATTGAGGCGCTGCCGCTGGTCCGGCGGATTACCGACCATGCCTATCGCGCGGGCGCGCTGCTGGTGACGACGCTATACGCGGACGATCCGTGCGTGCTGTCGCGGTTTGCGCATGCGCCGGACGCGAGCTTCGACTACGCGCCGGTGTGGCTGCAGGATGCGATCGCGACGGCCTTCAAGAACGGCGCGGCGCGGATGGCGATTGCCGGCACGAACCCGGCGCTGCTGGCCGGACAGGACCCGGCGAAGGTTGCGCGGGCAAATGTGGCATTTTCGAAAGCGTCGAAGCCGGCGATGGAACTGATTACGCGACACGAGATCAACTGGACGATTGTGGCGGCGGCGACACCTGAGTGGGCGAAGCTGGTGTTTCCAGCAGAACCGGTGGACTTGGGCGTAGCGAAGCTGTGGGATGCGATCTTCCAGGCGTCGCGCATCACCGGCGAGGACCCGGTGGCGGATTGGCTGGCGCATGGAGCGCGATTGAAGCAGCGGGTGGATATGCTGAATGCGAAGCGCTATGCGGCGTTGCATTTCAAGTCGAAAGACGGAAGCACCGATCTGAAGGCGGGATTGGCGGACCGGCATCTGTGGGCCGGCGGAGGGACGACGGCGGGAAACGGCGTGTATTGCCAGCCGAACATCCCCACCGAGGAGTGCTTTACCACGCCGCACAAGGACCGCGTGGATGGCGTGGTGCGGGCGTCGAAGCCGCTGTCGCACCAGGGCACGCTGATCGAAAACATCCGCTGCAGGTTTGAGGGCGGGAAGATTGTGGAGGCGACGGCGACAGCGGGCGAGGATGTGCTGAACCGGCTGATCTCCACGGATGACGGAGCGCGGCGGCTGGGCGAGGTGGCGCTGGTGCCGGCGTCATCGCCGATTGCGGCGTCGGGGATTCTGTACTGGAGCACGCTGTTCGATGAGAATGCGGCGAGCCATATTGCGCTGGGGCAGGCGTACTCGACGTGCCTGATCGGCGGCGAAAAGATGAGCGATGAAGCGTTGGCGACGCTGGGAGCGAACTCGAGCCTGATCCACGTGGACTGGATGATCGGCTCGGCGGAGATGGACGTGGACGGCATCGCGGCGGGCGGCGCAAGCGAGCCGCTGATGCGCGCGGGCGAGTGGGTTTAGACCGGCCGAATCTGCTGCGAGACCAGGACCGCTCACTGGCAGTTGCAAAGATCATGAGGACGCAATGCCGGTAGCCGGTGAAATTCTTTGTCCGCGGGCGTCCCAAGCCGGTGAATTCGGGGTAAATTAGTTTTTATTCGATCGCGAATTCGGATAAGTGCCGCCGGAGGGCGACTATTGCAAGTCGCCGCGGCGGCCTGGGAAGGGTTCCGCGACTTCGCGGGGCGATAAAGGGTAAACTCACAATCGCGATGGAACTTTCTGGTTGTGGCACGGCACTGGTAACTCCCTTTGGTGCGGATGGGGCGGTGGACGAGGCTGCGTTCGTCCGTTTGGTTGAGTGGCAGATTGAATCGGGCATCAACTTTCTGATCCCCTGCGGAACTACGGGCGAGGCCTCGACGCTGAGCGAGGAGGAGTGGCTGCGCGTGGTGGAGTTGACCGTCAAGACGGCCGCCGGCCGCGTGCCGGTGTTCGGCGGCTGCACGCACAATGCAACCAGCGAGGCGGTGGCGCGAGCGAAACGGCTGGCGAAGACGCCGGGGCTTACTGGCATTCTGACAGCGAATCCGTACTACAACCGGCCGGGGCAGGAGGGCCAGTACCAGCATTTCCGCGCGATTGCGGAGGCGGTGGAGATGCCGATCCTGCTGTACAACATTCCGTCGCGCACGGGCGTGAACCTGGAGCCGGCGACGGTGCTGCGGCTGGCGGAGATCAGGAACATCACCGGCGTTAAGGAGTCGAGCGGCAACGTGGCGCAGATTACGGAGCTGATCACGCAGGCGCCGAGCGGCTTCAAAGTGCTCTCGGGCGACGACGGGATGACGCTGCCGGTGCTGGCGCTGGGCGGCGCGGGGCTGGTTTCGGTGGCGTCGAATGCGATTCCCGCGCAGATGGCGAAGATGGTCGGGGCCGCGCTAGCAGGCGACTGGGCGACGGCGCGGGCGATCAACTGCAAATACGCGGCGCTGATGAAGGCACATTTCAGCGAGCCAAGTCCGGCGCCGGTGAAAGCGGTGCTGGCGCTGATGGGACGGATCGAGGAGCGGCTGCGGCTGCCCATGGTCCCGGTGACCGCGGCGACGCGGCAGAAGCTGGAAGCGATGCTGGGCGAGTTGGAATTGCTGCCCGCCGCTACAATCGAAGCAAGATGAAGATGGACAGGTTGGAAGCGCAAATTGAGCGATGGTTTGCCGCGGGCGCTGCTGTCGTTGGCGACAAGGATGCGCTGGCGGCGTTTCTGGAACTGCGCGCAGCGCTGGAGGCGGGGACGCTGCGGGCGGCGGAGCCGGATGCCGGCGCTCCGACCGGCTGGCGGGTGAATGCGTGGGTGAAGCGCGGGATTCTGCTGGGGTTCCGCATCGGCAAGCTGGCGGACATGTCGGTGGTGGGGCACGAGGCCGGACGCTACCCGGGAGGCACGGCCTGGCAGGTAACGTTCGTGGACAAGGAGACGTACCCGGCGCGCCAGTTCCGGGCGGAGGACGGAGTGCGGATTGTGCCGGGTGGAAGCTCGGTGCGCTCGGGCGCGTTTGTGGCGCGCGGCGTGGTCCTGATGCCGCCGGCGTATGTGAACGTGGGCGCGTATGTGGATGAGGGCACGATGGTGGATTCGCACGCGCTGGTCGGCTCCTGCGCGCAGATTGGCAAGCGGGTGCACCTGTCGGCGGCGGCGCAGATCGGCGGCGTGCTGGAGCCGGTAAACGCATCGCCCGTGATCATCGAGGATGATGTGCTGGTGGGCGGCAACACGGGAGTGTATGAGGGCACAATCGTGCGCAGGCGCGCCGTGCTGGCTGCAGGAACGATGCTGACGCGGGGCACTCCGGTGTACGACGCGGTGCAGGGGACGATCCTGAAAGCGACCGCGGAGACGCCGCTGGTTATTCCCGAGCGCGCGGTAGTGGTGCCGGGTTCGCGCGCGGTGACCGGCGGCTACGGCAAACAGATGGGACTGTGCGTGTACACGCCGGTCATCGTGAAGTATCGCGACGAGAAGACAGACCTGTCGACGACGCTCGAAGAGGTGCTGCGATAGCGCTTGACATAGTAGCTACGTTGTATGTACGATTCTTCCAGAGTCCGCTCAGCGCCCGCGCGCGGAGTGAAATCGCAAGCAGGGCCATACACAGCTGCGCAGTCAAGCGCGGCAGGGAATGAGTTATGGCTGATGAGGAGTTGTTCGATTGGGACGAAGCAAACATAGCCCACATTGCCGAGCACGACGTAACAACTAGCGAAGCCGAAGAGGTTGTTTCCAATAGTCCGCTCGATATAGGGAAACAGGCACGCAATGGCGAGGAGCGTTTGATGCAGATCGGCGAGACTCTTTCCGGTCGCGTTCTAATCGTAATCACTACGCTCCGTGGAAAGAGAACTCGCGTTGTCACTGCGTTTCCAGCAAACCGCGCGTATCGTGCTTTCTACTCAGCGCAGAAGGGGAGCATCGATCATGGAAAAGCGGATCCTTCCTGATTTCAAGTCCGAAGCCGAAGAGGCGAAGTGGTGGTTCGATAATCAGGACGAACTCCTGAAGGACTTCGAGCAGGCGGCGGCGGAGGGGCGTCTGGGCTGTGGCACTGCTGCGCGTCTTGGCGGCATACCCACCACGACCATTCGCTTCGACCCCGACGACATTGCGTTGGCGCGCGAACAGGCGAGCAAGCGTGGCCTCAAATATCAGACTTATCTCAAGATGCTTGTGCATGAAGCTCTCGTCAAAGCCAAGACGTAGGCCTCGCTTGGAGCCGCTTGGTCGATTTATTCCTTCGGCTGGTTCAGCGGCTTGCGGGCGAAGTAGTAGAGGCTGAAGGCGAGCAGCGCGAACATCACCACGGCGACCCAATCGTGGTACAGCGGATTGTCATGGCTGAAGCTGAAGAGGTGCCAGTGGCCGCCGCGCTCTTCGGATAGGCCCGCCGCGAGTTGTGCGGAGACGCCGAGCAGGCCGACGATGCCGCCGGCGGCGATGAGGCCTGAGGCGTAGAGGCTGCCGGGCGAGATCTCGCTTTCGGTATCGAGTGCGGGAGTGACGCTGGTGGGAATGGGGAGGCCGGTGTCGGGATCGACGATGTCGGGGTTGGCGGCCATGCGGGTGCGTTCGGCGTGCTGAATCATTGCGCGGTCGACCATCCAGCGCATGACGCCGCCGACGAAGATGGCGAGTGTGGTCGCGATGGAGAGATAGGCGCCGACAGCGAAGGTGAGCGAGCGGATGCCGAGCAGTTCCACCACGATGACCAGCGCCACGCCAAGCAGCACCAGTGTCCAGGGCAGCTTGCGCGAGAGAATGCCATTGATGACGGTGGCCATCAGGCGGCCCTGCGGTGCCGCAGCCCGCTCGCTGCCGATGCCCTGAATCCACTGAACTTCGATCTGCCCGGTGGCGGGGTTGTAGAGGTACTTGCCGTCCTGCAGCACATTGGAGCCGATGGCGTTGAGCAGGATGTAATGGCTTGCGCCGGTAAGTTCCTGGTGGCTCTGGTTATCTCCCGGCGCGGTGAGTTCGACGCGATCGCGCGTGAAGGCGCCCTGGCTTTGCACGCCGTCAGGAAGTTGCGCGAGCGAGAGCGGGATGGGAGCTGGCATGCGCTGAAACTGCTCATAGGCGCGGTTCATCGCGTTCAGTGTTGCGCCAATGGAGAAGATGCAGACCATCACGCCAAAGATCAGCGCGACCTGCTGCTTCCAGGGCGTCGAGCCGACCAGGTAGCCCGTCTTCAGGTCCTGGCTGGTGTCGCCTGCGTTGGAGGCGGCGATGCAGACGACGCCGCCCACCGTGATCGCCAGCGCGCCGAATGCGGGCGCGGTCCAGCCTTTGACGAGGAAGATCGCTGCCGTTGCCATCAGCGTCGCGATGGTCATGCCGGAGACCGGAGAGGCGGACGACCCGACGATACCGACGATGCGCGCCGAGACCGTAACAAACAGGAATCCGAACACCACGATCATCAGCGCAGCAACAAGGTTCGCGAGTGGGCCGACGTATGCGCCGGGAACCGGCTTGAATTGCAGGAAAAGAAACATCAGCACAATCAGTACGAGGCTTCCGCCGATCACCACGCTGGGAGGCAGATCGTGTTCGACGCGCGAGCGGACGGCTGTGCCCGCCTTGGCCGCGCCCTTCTTGAAGCCCTGCGTCAGGGCGCTGACGATGGTCGGCAGCGTACGGATCAGCGTGATCAGGCCGGAACAGGCAACGGCGCCGGCGCCCATGGGCCGCACGTACGCGCGCCACAGGTCTGAGGGTGACATCTGGCTGACCGGAACTGTGCCGGGATAGAGCGGCCCGGAAAGGTGCGAGCCGAAGAAGTAAATGGCCGGCATCAGCACCAGCCAGGAGAAAATGCCTCCGGCAAACATGATGGCGGCGACGCGCGCGCCGATGATGTAGCCCACGCCGAGATACTCCGGCGTGCAATCGGAGCGGATGCTGCCGCCTTTGAGCAGATGTTGCGCGCCGATGTCGAAGTCGCGCTTCGGCTCATCGGGCCACAGGCCGAAAAGGCTGCTGTTCTGGAAGAGCGTGTAGAGACCGCCAAGGCCGAGGCCAAGAAAGACGCGGGAGGCGAGACTGCCACCGCGCTCGCCGGCGATCAGCACGTCGGCGCAGGCGGTGCCTTCGGGATAGGTCAATGTGCCGTGCTCTTCCACGATCAGTTGGCGGCGCAGCGGGATCATGAACAGTACGCCCAGCCAGCCGCCGAAGAGGGCGAGCGCGAAGATGCGTGAGGACTCGAGGTCGAAACCAAGGAAGACCAGCGCCGGGAGCGTAAAGATGACGCCCGAGGCAATCGACTGGCCCGCGTTGCCGGTCGTCTGCACGATGTTGTTCTCAAGGATGCTGGCATCGCGCAGGCCAAAGACCCGGGAAATGTACCGCATGATTGAGATGGAGAGGACCGAGATGGGGATGCTGGCGGCGACCGTCAAGCCGGCGCGCAGCCCCACGTAGACCGTGACCGCACCGAACAACACGCCGAAGACCGCGCCCAGCAGCAACGCGCGGACGGTCAACTCCGGACGCGACTCGGTGGCGGGGACAAATGGTCTGAAAACAGGCTTTACGGGTGCAGCGGTGGCCATACGAGTCGAACTCTCCGGGTGTGAATGCGGCGTTACTTCCCTTCGATGGGAGTGTATCAGCGGAGAAGGGCTTTGGAACGGGGTGGCGCATTCGGGCTGGCGAAGCAGGCCCAGAGCATTTATACTTCGACCATTGGCGCGGCCCAAGCGGCCTGGAGCGCCAACCGAGCGAGGTGCATCTTCAGCGCAAGCCTGAATGAGAGTACGCTCAGAGTTCCGCCCGGCGCTCCGCCTGGTTCAGGCGTCGGGTCGTACGCGGGTCGCGCAGGAATGCGGCCTGGACGAGGCCGGGTTGTGGCGCCCTTTCCGCATAGCCCATATCTCCAATCTGGCCCAGGCCGATTGCTCCGAGGAGTGCTCGACGACGTTGTGACGACAGCGTTTCCAGCCGACTGCCGCGTGTGCAGCCAGCCATTGCTGCGTTTGGGAACGCTCCCCATCTGCGATGCCTGCCGAACTGCGGTGCCGCGGCAGGATATGGCAATCTGCGGTT
>Ga0224557_1002959_pt1 | contig 13790 bp, 3 predicted proteins | sample 714S31014metaG_FD_180677 | JGI IMG/M metagenome (GOLD analysis project Ga0224557, IMG submission 180677) | Peat soil microbial communities from Stordalen Mire, Sweden - 717 S3 10-14 | ecosystem: Environmental > Terrestrial > Soil > Wetlands > Peat | place: Sweden: Norrbotten County, Stordalen...
TGAACTTTTGCCGAAGATTATTGCGATTGTTTTTGGCGCGATGGTGGTCCAGGCGATCACGTCGTTCTCGCTGACGCAGTTGCTGTAAAAAGCAGGGCAGCGTCTGATCGCCGAGATGCGGCGTCAGGTGCAGAAGCACGTGGGCCTGCTTTCGGTGGCTTACTACGACGAAAACCGCACGGGCGCGCTGGTAGCACGCATCATGACGGACGTGGAAGGCGTGCGCAACCTGGTGGGCACAGGCCTGGTGGATTTTGTGGGCGGCATGCTCACGGCCGTGCTCGTGTTTCTTTTTCTGCTGCACCTCAGCCCGCAAGTCACACTGACCGTGTTCGCGGTGATGGTGGTGTTTGTCTTTGTGCTGCAGTACGGGTTCAAGACGATTCGGCCCATCTTCAGAGAGCGGGGCAAGATCAACGCGGAAGTGACGGGTCGGCTCACGGAGTCCCTCGGCGGCGTGCGCGTGATCAAGGGCTACCACGCGGAAGAGCGTGAGGCGCACGTGTTTGCCGGCGGCGTTGAAAAGCTGCTGAACAACGTAATGAAGTCGCTCACCATGACCAGCCTGCTGGGCTCGGCGTCAACGACGGTGCTGGGGCTGGTTTCCGCGATTGTGATGTGGCTGGGCGGCCATCGCGTGCTCGGCAATACGTGGACGGTGGGCGTCTATTTCCAATACAACATGTTTCTCGCGTTCATGATTGCGCCGGTGTTTCAGATCGTGAATATCGGCACGCAGCTGACCGAAGCATTTGCGGGATTGGACCGCACCAACGAGATCATGTCGGAGTTGGAAGAAAACCAGACGCCTGGTCGGGCGAACAAAATGCCGCCGATTGAAGGCAATGTCCGGTTCGACGATGTGGAGTTTGCCTATACGCCGGAGAAGACGGTTCTGCACGGAATCAGCTTTGATGCGCGGCCGGGGACGGTGACGGCGCTCGTGGGTTCGTCGGGATCGGGCAAGTCAACCATCATCAGCCTGGTGTGCGCGTTTCATACGCCGACCAAAGGCGCGGTGCTGGTGGACAATATCGACCTGGCCACGGTTGACCTCAACTCGTTTCGCTCGCAGTTGGGTGTAGTGCTGCAGGACTCGTTCCTGTTTGACGGCACGATTCGAGAGAACATCATGTTCTCAAGGCCTGAAGCGACGGAAGAACAGTTTCTGTTTGCCTGCCGGACGGCAAGAGTGGACGAGTTTGCCGAGCGCTTTCCGGAGGCCTACGACACAATTGTGGGCGAACGCGGCGTGAAGCTCTCCGGCGGGCAGCGGCAGCGGCTGTCGATCGCGCGTGCACTGCTGGCCGAGCCGCGGATTCTCATTCTGGACGAAGCGACGAGTTCGCTCGATTCAGAATCGGAAGCGATGATCCAGGCTGGACTGAACCAGCTCATGCAGGGCCGGACGACCTTTGTCATTGCGCACAGGCTTTCGACGATCCGGCGCGCCGACCAGATCCTGGTGGTGGAGGGCGGCCTGATCCTGGAACGGGGAAATCACGCGGAACTGTTCGCGATGAAGGGCCGCTACTACGACCTCTATATGCGCCAGCATGGACTTGAGGCAAACCTGTTCCTGGCTCCGGGCGAGGGCGACATCATTCCGGAATAAGCGCGACGATCGTCGAAGACAGACGCAACCAATTGAAACAAAAAGGGTAGAGCTGCGGTCTGAGGTTGGGTCCGCAGGGGGAGCAGCGCGTATCACGTCTTGACACGGGTCCCATATCTTGAGAAGCTAGAGACAAAGCCAAAGAACGATACGGAGGACCACTATGCGAGACGCCGCCCCGCAAGGAACCTACAAAGTCCAAGCACTCGACCGGGCATTTGCGGTTTTGGACCTGCTGGGCGAGAGCGAGACGCCGCTTGGGCTGGCGCAGGTCGCTGCGTCGCTGCAGTTGCACAAGAGCACGGCCCACCGTTTTTTGATGGTGCTGGAACGCCACCGCATGGTGGAACGGACAACGACCGGAAAGTTTCGTCTGGGGTTGCGGCTGTTCGATTTTGGCAACCGCGCGATTGAGCAGTACGATTTGCGCGATCGGGCGCAACCGCATTTGCGCAGGCTGGTGGGCGAGACCGAAGAGACCGCGCACCTGGCCGTGCTTGAGGCGTCGAGGGTGATTTACATCGACAAAATCGAGCCGGCGCGCTCGGTGCGGATGATTACGCGCATCGGCGCCAGCAACCCGGTGCACTGCACGTCCGTGGGCAAGGCGATTCTGGCGTTTCTGCCGGAGGAGCGTGCCGCCGAAGTGGTCAAGCGGCTGAGGTTTGAACGGTTCACTAACCGGACGATTCAAACGGCGGAAGCTTTGAAGACAGAGATGGAAAAGACTCGTCGGCGCGGCTACGCGGTGGACGACGAGGAGTTTGAAGAGGGGCTGCGCTGCATTGCTGTGCCTCTCTTGGACGCGCAACGCCAGCCTGTGGCGGCGGTGAGTATCTCGGGGCCATCGTTTCGCGTGACCGCGCAGAAGCTGCCTTCGATTGCCAATCATCTGCTGCAGTGCGTGCGCGGCATCTCCGTGGATATGGGGTACATCACATCAGGGCGTGCGAATCGCGCGGCGTGGTCAGCATAAGAATCGACAATAGCCGCTACTGAACCCAGTTCGGTCCGATAAGGGCTTTGAGCGTTTCAGGCGTCGCCCACGGTGCGGTGCCCGCAAAACGGCTGACCCATCCGGCTCCCTCGCCGATGCGCACACGATCCGGAGTGAATTCAGGCGAGAGGGCATTGGCCATGAGCGCATACTGCGCACCCTTGTGCAGACGGAGCGCTTTCCAGCATCCGCCAGGCACGGCGACGACCGGGCGCTGGCCGGCGGTGACGTCGTGGCCGAGGGTGACGACCTCCGCGTGTCCATCCGGGTGAAAGATGTAGTAGTCGACGGGGCCGCCTTCAATAAGGATATGGGTATCGTCGGAGGCAAGCCAGTGAAGGTAATTGATGGGCTTGTCGCGCGTGAGCATGTAGTAGACCTGGCTCTGCACGGCAAGGCGCCGGCCTTCGATGGATACGGTTTGCGCCGAGCCGCCAATCAGGCCGAGATATCCGGATTCTTTGGGCAGTGGCGACATGTGGAGTGCGCGGATGAGCTCCTGCTGGCGTGCGAGGATGCCTTCGGGCGCAGTCGCGGCCATGCTTCCAAGAGCCATGACGCCAAGCAGAACGAATTGGAATCGCCTCATGCCTCTGAGATTACAACCGCAGCTACGACGCAGACGGTTGAAATCTTAAGAGATGGAAAAGCTCACCGTGGATGCGATGCGACGGTGAAAAACGGATGAAGGTGTGCTTGGGCTCGTTGGACAAAAGCCGTCGAGTTTCTGATACACTCAATGATGTTGCAAGGGCAGGAAAGTGCCGGGGTTGTGACAGCTCCGGTGGCAGGGTGAAGGGCAGAATTCCGGACGCAAGTGGCCGGAACCTGAAGGTTGGAGCGCCCGCTCCACCGCGAGCCTTTCAAATACCAGCAACTTGCTTTTGGGGACGTAGCTCAGTTGGTTAGAGCGCTGCCCTGTCACGGCAGAGGTCGCGGGTTCGAGCCCCGTCGTCCCCGCCAGATTCAAAAGGGCTTAAGCCCCATCTGGCATGTGACACGAAGGTCCAATAAGGGTCCATTAAGAAAATACACCTTCTTGAGACCGATGGGAAATTAGTGTTCGAGAAATGGAAAAGCTCCAGATGACTGGAGCTTTTTCTTTGGTGCCTGCATAGAGGCGGCAAGAGAAGAACTGGCGGGAGGGATCACCAAGAGTGATCATGATGCCGCGAAGATTATCTTCGAGGAAATGTGCACTGCCAACTTGCCACGCACGCGGAAAGCCGAAACCATTCACTATCTGGCGATGGCATCTGTTTTGTACGCGCAGACTGTTTTGCGTCTTGATAGGGGCGCTCAGTCAGGTGTGAGTGCATGCACTTGGACTCCAAGTGCAAACCACGGCAGCGGCATCGATCTTGAGCAGGCTCGCGGAGAACCGGAAGATCATGTGCCGTGCAATTGAATCATTCCGCCGAAGACATTCCTTTGCGTTGCCGACGGACAGGGCAATTACTTGAGATGAGGGAACATTACCGACAATAATCCGCGGCGTCGTGTCATGGCGGTCCTGTCGCGTTTGATTCGACCGCCCTTGACCCGGGTGCGAAAGCTCCTGGACAAATCGGCCTGAGCCCTACCCTCTAAGCCTTGTCACAAAAGGGAACTGAGAACGCACTTGCCCATTGCAACGAGACACACGGCCGGATCGGTGGATCCCTCGGCGTCTCAGAAAGCAAAACTGTCACGGGCCAGTTCGCAATTTCCGCGAAGGCCTCATTGCATTCAGGAACATTTGCAAGCAGATTCGACGACACGGGAAATCATGGCTCATGTCGGAAGCATGGAAACCCAAGTAATTGGATTTCCATCTTACTGCGCAATTAATTGCACACATCTCAAATGTGAAATGGGCAAGCCTCGCATTATCAGAGCGTTCGGAATGGCCCTTCACGTGTTAGTAGCAGACTAGTTTCTACTGGGGTTTCCACAGACTGGGGTAATACAACTGGGGTCACAACACTGACTGTCACTCTATCTTCCTGACCGAACCATTCGGGAAGAAGAGATGCAGATAATTCCTTTCGCACTGAGTGCGTTTGTTGCTGAGAGTTCGCTGCGCAGCCACGCCGGCGTTTGCCGACGCTTTTTTTGACAGCCTTCTCATTACGTACAACGACATCGTTTGCAAGTTCCCGCAGTTGGGTAGGTGGCAGAGGCCTCTCAAAAGGAGGTGTCTCTTGGCATCGCTCAAGGGCTTTTGCGCCAAATTTGGCTCCTGACATCGGAGCATTCTCGTGAATAAGTACTAGACGCTTCAAGGCATTCACCCCATAAGTAAAAGTGGTTACCCCGTAGGAGTAATCGGCCAAGTAAGCATTACTGATCTCAATAAGCGATACAGGCTCCCCCCCTGCAGGTTCGCTGAATTCATCGACGCCCGACCAGGTCCTTGACCTGGAGGGCTTATTGGACGTTTGGGAGGCGGTTTGAAAATGACCACGAATCGTGCAGCAAGACTGGTGATGATTTTCAGTCTATTTGTCCTTGGTTTGATTCTCCCACGGGCTGAGAGCCAGTCTCCACTTTCGTTCAACTGGTCCTCGGCGGGGCAAATGACCCAGGCCCGCTCGGGCGCGGCTGCGGTTCTGCTTTCCAACGGTAGCGTGTTGATTACCGGCGGAACCGACAGCAGCGGAATTCCCTTGGCCGCGACTGAAATATACAACCCTGCGACCGGAGCCTTCACGGCTGCTCCCGCGATGAATGTCCCCAGGGCAAATCATGCTGCCATTGTCCTGAAAACCGGTGACGTTCTCGTAACGGGCGGTTTGACCACGGGTGGAGGCTACAGCGATTCGGCGGAGACTTACAGTGTCAGCAGTCAGCAATGGACGGTTCTGCAGTCGTCAATCGGCACTGGTCTTGCATACCATGCCATGGCCCAGCTGGCTGACGGCAACGTCCTGATCGCCGGCGGCACCAGCACGACCAAAGTGGTCGGCTCAATCGTTCTCTACAACCTGACCAATAAGACTTTCACGCCCATTGCCACGATGCTGACACCGCGCACCAACGCCGTAGCAGCTGCCACGCCGGATGGTCGAGTTCTTATTGCGGGCGGCACCGACATCAACGGCGCAGTACTGGCTTCTACTGAAATCGTTGTATACAATACGAGCACGCTCACCGGAACCGTGTCAGCCGGTCCTACCATGACGTCTCCCCGCGTGGGAGCTACGGCAACCACCACCTATGACGGAGTCGCCGTAATTGGCGGTAACAACGGACAAAATGATCTTGGAACGGCTGAGATCTTCAGCCAATGGACCAATACCTTCAAGGCGGTGAGTGGCGGCACACCGCGCAGCCAGCACTTTGCTGCGCTGTTGCCCAACAATGGCGGCATTCTGGTCATGGGCGGTACAGGTGGAGCTGCGGTGGACTTGCTGCAGCCATGGGCGAACAAAAAGGCTGGAGCCTTTATTGCGACTTCCGCTGCGCCCGTCAATCAGAATGGGGGCTTTGGCTCTCCGTCCAGTCTGGGTTCGCTGCTTGCTGGCGGCGGCATGGGCAATTTTGCCAGCGCGGCCGAAGTCTATTTGTTCCCGACAGTCTCGACCGACAAGTCTGACTATGCGCCCGGCACGCCGGTAAAGATGACTGGCACTGGCTTTCAGCCATTTGAGACGGTCGATCTTCATTTACACGAGTGGGTCAACCAGTCCACTGAAGACGATCCGGATGCTTCGGTCACCGCTGATGCCCTTGGCAATTTCAGTTATAGCGGATATGCACCAAACACCAAGGACCTGGGCGCAAGATACCATCTGACGGCCGTCGGCCTTAGCTCCGGCTACCAGGCCCAGACGATCTTTACGGATGGCATTACTTTCATATCGATCACAAGCCCTCCTCTCGATCAGTCAACCACCACCTGCGGCGCAATAACTTTGCAGGTATACCAAACTGGTGGATCCTACGGAACGATCTATCTTTATGACAACAATGGGGGTACGAGCACTGGCACGTTTTACTCAGACTCTGGCTGTACGAGCGCCATCACGACCATACCAGGACAATCGACCGTCAACCTTTGGTACAAAAACGCCACGGCGGGCACCTATACACTCTACGCGGACGCCTCGTCCGAGGCTCCCCTTCTTTACTGCACGATATTAGGTGGTGATATTTGCGGCACAGGGCCTGCGTTTATTTACGGAGCCCCGTCGCAACTTTCATTCTCGACGCAACCAAACGGTGGCGCTCCAGGCGCGGTGTGGACGCAGCAACCGGTCGTGCTTGTCCAGGATAGTCACGGTAGCACGGTGACAGGCGGTACGGGCGGTTCGGCGCCAATCACATTGGCGATCTCAACGAATCCGGGCGGCGGCACGCTGAGCTGCACGTCAAATCCTCTGAGTGCATCCTCCGGCGTAGCCTCGTTTTCGGGCTGTTCCATTAATGCAGCCGCCGGCACCTGCTATTACCTGACCGCGTCGACGACCGTGTCAGGTGTTTCGAACGCTACCAGCGGTTGTTTCTATATCTCTACTGCGGCGGACCCAGGCCAGTCGAAGGTGAGTGCGAGCCCGACCCCGGTTTCGGACACAGGCGTGGTGCAGAACCCGTGCACGACGTCGTGTTCGGTGGTCACGGTAATCCTGAAGGATTCAGCCGGCAATGCAGTGGCCGGCAAGGCGGTAACGCTGACACAGGGCACCGGAAGTTCAACGATCGGGGCTGCCAGCGGTGTCTCGGGTTCAAATGGCACTCCCGGTTCAGTGACCTTTACCGTGACTGACACAAAAGCCGAGACGGTGACCTACACCGCTACCGACACCACCGACGGTAAAACGGTCACGCAAACTACCCAAGTGCAGTTCACGCTCGGCGCGGTCAACCCCAACAGGTCGACGGTGACTGCGGCCCCCACCTCGGTTCCGGACGACGGAGCGACAGCGTCGACGATCACGGTGACCCTGTTGGATGGAACCAGCAATCCTGTGCCTACCAAGACGGTAACGCTGACAGCGACCGGCTGCAGCCCCACCGCCAACTGCACGGCTCATCCCGGCGTCGGCAGTTCGGCCATCACAACGCTCATCGGGACAACGAATTCCCTTGGCCAAGCCACCTTTACGGTCACTGACACGGTCGCACAGACGGTGACCTACACGGCAAAGGATACCACCGACACCGTTACAGTCAGCCAGACTGCCCCGGTGACCTTCACGGCCACGACGAGCTGCACGGCGACCAACCTGTGCGCACCCACGTTTGTTTGGACCCCGACACCTACGAGTCCGCAGCAAGACTTCGCCACGTTCCCGGTAACAGCGTCGGCCGCGAGCAGCGTCCCGCCGGACACCGTCACTCCCACCTACAACGCCACCGGTGGATGCTCGATTGCCGGTACCACCGTGACGATGAATAGCGGCACGCAGGCCTGCGTGGTAACGGCCCACATCGTGGCTTCAGGAAGCCCAAATTATTACGCCGCCGACACGATTTCCGCCACGGTAAATGCCACCCCGGCCACGGTCACGGCAACGGCGGGCAGCCTCACCGGCACTTACACCGGGTTGGCGCAGACGCCTGGGGCCTGTACCGTTTCACCCGTATGGACGGGTGGCCCGACCTGCACGGACAGTCCGACTTCGGTGGGACCACCCGTAGGCTCGGGTACGGTAACGCCAGTGGTGAGCGGCGGCGGGGCGAACTTCACCGTCACTCCGGCCAACGGCTCGTGGAGTATTGGGAAGGCATCTACGACGACGACAATAACCTGCAACCCGACGACCGTTGTCTACAACGGCGGGCCGTGGGCGCCGTGCACGGCTTCGGTGACGGGCGTGAACGGACTGAACCAGGGGCTGACAGTGGTCTACACGCCCAGCAACGTCGTTGCGGGCACGGTGACGGCCACTGCCACCTACGCTGGCGATTCGAATGATACGGGGAGCAGTGCCTCGACAACTTTCACCATCACGCAGGCGGTAGCCTCGGTGACTCTGAGCAACACGGCGCAGCAATACACGGGTTCGCCATTGCAGGTGGGAGTATCAACCACGCCGCCAGGTCTGGCCACGACGGTGACCTACAACGGGTCCACCACGGTGCCGAGCGCGGTGGGTGTTTACCCAGTGGTGGCAACCATTGTGGATCCGAACTTCGTGGGGTCGGCAAGCGGGAATTTTACGATCTATACTGGGGTCGCGCAACTCTCGCTCGGTCTACGCAGCGGCGAGACGAATAACGGCCCGTACGGGTCGATGCTGAATTTCGATCTGACCCTGGACGCAACGTCCTGTGCTGCGGGCGGGACTGTGCAGTTCTATGTGACCCCTCCAGGCGGTTCGGTCACGGCGATGGGACCGCTGCAATCACTGCCTTCAACGCCGCCCGGCAATTCGTGTATTGTGACCCTCTCAACGGCTACGCTCATTCCTGGCTCGAACGCTATCTATGCGGTCTACTCCGGAGCTGGCAGCGTGGGCGGCGGCACCTCCAACACCGTGACGCAACAGGTGAATGAGGTCGGCACGCAGGTCACGCTGTCGGGTCCGTTATCCATAAACGCGGGCGCGCAGGCAACCTTCACGGCGACAGTGACGACTCCTGGGGTGTCAATTGATCCCACTGCGCAGGACCCCGCGGGTACGGTAACGTTCTATGTGGACGGCACGCAGGCATCATCGTTGGTATCGCTGGTCTGCACGGGCTCGGGCAGCTCGCTGTCGTGCACGGCTGCCTTTTCCACTTCGTCTCTGTCGGCGACAGCGCCTGGATCGCCGCACCTCATCACGGCTACCTACACACCTCCTGCCAGCAGCGACCCCGACTTTGCCGGGAGCAGCACGGCACTCCCCGTCGATGTAACGGTGAACCTGATTACTCCAACGATTAACTGGGGGACTGGTGGGACTCTTCCGTCCATTGTCTATGGGACGGCGCTGACTGCTGCGGCGCAGTTGAATGCCACGGCGACGGATACGACCGTCATCCCCAACATCCCGGTGACCGGCACATACACCTACAGCTCACCGGTGGGTACGGTGCTTGGGTTCGGAACGCAGAACCTGAGCGTGACCTTCACGCCTTCGGATCCGGCGATCTATAACTCGGCTTCGGACGAGGTGACGATAACGGTGACGGCAGCCACGCCGACGCTTACGCTGACGTGCCCGGAGGTGCCATATGACGGCAATTCGCACGGCTGCACGTTCACAGCGATAGGTGTTGACGGAGTTACACCTGTCGCAGGCACACCGACTATCACTCCGGGGAATGAGACAGATTTTGGCAGCTACCCGGAGTCGGTCACCTTCGTCAGCGCGGACCCCGACTACCAGAACGGCACGGCGACGGCGACGCTTAAGATCGATGTGGCGCAGGTAACGGCGACGGCGGGCGGCTACACAGGCGTCTATGACGGTTTGAGCCATGCTACGGCTCCGCTCTGCGCGGTGACGGGCACCGGGTACACAGGCGGCGTCACCTGCACCAACAGCTATGTCACGGTGGGACCCGGGGTCACAACCGGGCCGCCGGTAACGGTAACGCCAGTGGTGAGCGGCGCAACAACGGACTTTGCTGTCACCCTGGTCAATAGCACCTATCAAATTACGCCGGCCCAGTTGACTGTGACGGGTAACAGCTTCTCGCAGCCCTACGGGCAAGCTATTCCGGCGCTCGGCTATACGATCACCGGGTTTGTGAACAATGAGACCTCGGCGGTGGTGAGCGGTACGGCCACGTGCACGACGACGGCCACGCCGACGAGCCCGGTGGGAACGTATCCGATCAACTGCGCGACAGGGTCGACGCTGTCGTCATCCAACTACAGCTTCCAGTACGTGGCCGGAACGTTGACTGTGACGGCAACGGCGCCGACGCTCTCGCTGACATGCACTGAGGTGCCATATGATGGCAATCTGCACTCCTGCGTGGGCACAGCGTTGGGCGTAGACGGAAAGACGACGGTCGCAGGCACGTGGGTCTATTCTCCGCCGAGTGAGACGAATGCGGGTAGCTACCCGACGACGGGCACATTCTCCAGCGGGGATACCAACTATCAAGGTGGCAGCACGGGCCCGGTGACGCTGATCATCGACAAGGTGATCGCGACGGTGACGGCAGGCAGCCTCAACAGTTTCTACAATACTTTTCCCCAATCTCCATCGCCCTGCACGGTGGCGGGCACCGGTTTCACTGGTACCCTCACCTGCACCAACAACCCGGCCTCGGTTGGACCCGGGGTAGGTGGGCCGACTGCGGTAGTGCCAGTGGTGAGCGGCGGATCGAATTACACATACACCACGGTCAATGGCACCTGGCAAATTAAGCCGACAACCGTGACGCCGCAGATATCCAACCTGTTTCAGATCTACACGGGCTCGCCGCTGCCGGTGGGCGTAACGACGAACCCACTGGTCGCGAGCGTGACGGTGACCTACACCGGAACCCTCGGCACTACATATACGACGAGCACGACGCCGCCGAGCGCGGTAGGCTATTACACGGTGACCGCAACCGTTGTGGACCCGAACTACATTGGGTCGGCGACGGGGACGCTGGACATCATCCCGTACTCGGCCACGCTAACGCTGTCGGTTGGCAGCGGCAACACGACTACTTACTCATATGGGACGATGATTTACTTGTATCTCTCGGGGCTGAGCGAGACGCCGTGTCCCACAGGGAATGTGCAGTACTATTTAGGACCACAAGGCGGCACGGCGAACCCGCAACCGCTGATCACGCTGAACGGCAGTTCGTGCACGAGCCCCGTGACCTTCTCGACGGCGACGCTCGTACCGGGCGCGTATCAAGCCTACGCGGTGTACGGCGGCGATTCCAACTATAGCGGCAAGACCTCCAACACGGTCGACTTCACGGTGACGGCGGACGGCACGGCGGTGAATCTGGCGGCCCAGAATACGACCGTGAATGTGGGACTTCCATTCGTCCTGACGGCGACGGTGGTTCCGTCGTCGCCGCCCGATACCACCGACGGGGCGACGGGTCCCATAGGGACAGTGACTTTCTACGATAATGGCAGCAACGTGCTTGGCACCAGCCCTGTCAGTCTGACGAGCAACGGCTATCAGGCTGTCCTGACAACTGCAAATCTGCCGGCGGGATCGTACAACATCTCAGCCACCTATACGAGCACCGACGGCGAGTACACGGGTAGCAGCTCGACAGTGGTGTTCACTGTTGCGGTGGACAAGATTGCGCCTACAATCGCCTGGGCGCAGCCGGCGAACATCGTCTATGGGACGGCTCTGACCCAGACGCCAACGGCCGGAGCGCAGTTGAATGCCACGGCGACGGATACGACCGTCGTCCCCAACATCCCGGTGGCCGGTACATTCACCTACACCCCGGTGGCCGGTACAGTGCTTGCAGTAGGAACGACGAACCTTTCAGTGAACTTCGCGCCGACTGATACGGCGACCTACTTGACGCCGGCATCTCCGGCAGCCACGGTGACGATCACGGTGTTGCAGGCGGCGCCGTCGCTGTCGTTGTCATGTCCGGCAACGCTCTATAACAGCACTCCGCAACAAACCTGCGTGGGTACTGCGTTGGGCGTAGACGGAGTGACGAAAGTCAGCGGCCTTTGGACTTTCAGTCCGACGACCGAGACGGACGCGAACAGCTACACGATAACGGGCACGTTCGCCAGCTCGGACCCAAATTATAAGGGCGGCACAGCGCAAGGAACGATGAAGATCAATCCTGCTGTGGTAACAATAACGGCGGGCAGCTACAACGCCCCCTATGACACATTGACGCACGCGCCATCAGCCTGCGTGGTATCAGGAACCGGGTACACTGCTGGTCTGACCTGCAGCAACACTCCCACCTCGTTCGGACCTGGGGTCGGCACGGGGAATGTAACGCCTAACCCAACGGCGATCGTCGGCACGCTGACGGATTACGCCATCACCCCGGCCAATGGCACCTGGACTATTTCGAAGGCGACGCCGACGGTGACGACCTTGCCGATACCCACCGCCCTCACCTTCGGCCAGCCTCTGTCCTTGTCGACGCTGAACGGCGGCGCAGCTTCCCTTGGCGCCACTAACGTTCCCGGCGGGTTCGCCTGGACCACTCCAGGGACAGTACCCCCATTGGGTACGTCTTTGCAGAGCGTGACATTCACGCCCGGTGATACGGGCGACTACAACAACGTGATCTTTAATGTCACGGTTACGGTGAACAAGGCGACACCGACAGTGACTTTGCCGACAGCCGGTCCCCTCACGTACGGTCAGACTCTGGCCTCGTCGGCGCTGACGGGCGGTTCGCACTCCGTTGCCGGTTCGTTCGGCTGGACCACACCGGGGACAATTCCCCCTGTGGGTTCGGATTCGGAGAGCGTGACCTTCACGCCCACGAATACAACCGACTACAACTCGGTGATCGTTTTTGTCACGGTTACGGTGAGCAAGGCAACACCGGTGGTGACGACTTTGCCGACAGCCAGCCCCCTCACCTACGGGCAGGCTCTGTCCTTGTCGACGCTGACGGGCGGCGCAGCTTCCGTTGGCGCCACTAACGTTGCCGGCACGTTCGCATGGACCGCGCCGGGGACAGTTCCTCCGGTGGGTTCGGATTCGGAGAGCGTGACCTTCACGCCCAGCCTTCCGGGCGACTACAACCCGGTGACCATTTCTGTCACGGTTACGGTGGGCAAGGCAACACCGACGGTGACGACCTTGCCGACACCGAGCGCCCTCACCTTCGGCCAGGCTCTGTCCTCGTCGACGCTGACGGGCGGCGTAGGTTCCGTTCCCGGCGGGTTCGCCTGGACCACGCCAGGGACAGTTCCCCCATTGGGTACGTCTTCGCAGAGCGTGACCTTTACGCCCAACAATACGACCGACTACAACCCGGTGACAGTTAATGTCACGGTTACGGTGGGCAAGGCAACACCGACGGTATCGGTGTGGCCAACGGCCAGCGCCATTTACATCGGCCAGACTTTGGCCTCATCGACACTAACTGGCGGAACGCCTTCTGTTCCCGGCACGTTCACTTGGACCTCGCCAACAACAGCTCCGCCTCTGGGTGCGACAGCTGAGAGCGTGACCTTCACGCCCAACGATGCAACCGACTACAACACGGTAACCGGTACTGTCACGGTGACGGTGAACGCAAAGGTGACACCGACAGTGACGGTCTTGCCAACACCCACGGCCATTACTTACGGGCAGACACTGG
>Ga0224557_1002961_pt1 | contig 13782 bp, 15 predicted proteins | sample 714S31014metaG_FD_180677 | JGI IMG/M metagenome (GOLD analysis project Ga0224557, IMG submission 180677) | Peat soil microbial communities from Stordalen Mire, Sweden - 717 S3 10-14 | ecosystem: Environmental > Terrestrial > Soil > Wetlands > Peat | place: Sweden: Norrbotten County, Stordalen...
CTGACAACAGCGCCCAGCCCTAGGTGTCGGAGCTGAAGTTCGGCAGCCCGAGGCTGTGCATAGCATCGGAGACGTGCTGGTTGAGCACCGTGAACTGGCCGGTGAAAATCAGAATGCCCGTACCGACGAGCACGACGCCGCCGACGCCTATCACAAGGGAGTAGTGACGCCGGACGACATTGAAGGCACTCGTGAACTTGCCGAACGCAAGACCGGCCAGCAGGAACGGCACGCCGAGACCCGCGCAGTAGATCGCCAGCAGGAAGGCGCCTTTGGAGGAGCTGTTGGAGGTGCCGGCGGCGGAGATGATCGCACCGAGCGTCGGGCCGATACAGGGGGTCCACGCGATCGCGAACGCAGCGCCGGTGAGGACCGGGCCGGACTTGCCGGCGCGGGCCATCAGGCTTTCAACGTGCCAGGTTTTCGCGAGCCTTGGAATGAACGGCGAGGCGACGAACAGCAGGCCCATGAGGGTGATGAGGATGCCGCAGACGTGAAGCGCGGTCGAGCCGGTAAGGGCACCGCGGATGGCACGCTGGCCGAGCAGGCCGAGGGCAATGAAGATCGCGCTGAAGGTGCCGACGAAGGCGAAACTCGGCCCGATGACCCGCCGGGCCTTGATCTCGGCGGTGTCCTTCACACCCGCGACGGCGCTGATGTAGCCGGGGACGAGCGGCAGCACACACGGTGAGAGGAAGCTGATCAGGCCGGCGCCGAACGCAACCGGGATACCGATGCCAGAAACGGGGTCCACGTTTGTGGAGGGTACTGGGGGTGGATCTGCCTCCGCTCGCGCCTCTATTAAGTATGGGACCAATACGTATACGAGAGCCCCTCGCGATAGCCGGCTCGCGACGCTCGGGACCAGGTCACACGGCACCGGAAGCGGACGGCCGCGCAACTCGAGCAGATCCTGGAGGGTCGGGGGCCGAAAAGGCAGACCGGCACGAGCAACTGAGCTGCGCCGGATAACTGGCGCGGTGGTAGGTTCCCGCCATGACTGCTACTGCACCAACCGTTCAGAACCTCATCGCGAACGAGTCCATCGCCGGTAGCACCGGCGAGACCGAGCCGATCCTCAACCCCGCGACCGGCGGGGTCATTGCCCACGCACCACTGTCCAGCGCAGACGACGTGGGCCGCGCCGTCGACGCCGCGTCCACAGCCTTCGAGAGCTGGTCGCAGACCACTCCCGGCGAGCGCGCGCTCGCGTTGCTGAAGCTGGCCGACGCGATCGAAGAGCACGCCGAGGAACTGGCCGAGCTCGAGTCAGACAACGCCGGCAAGCCGATCGCCGCGGTCCTGGCCGACGAGCTTCCGTTCATGGCGGACAACCTGCGCTTCTTCGCGGGGGCGGCACGCTGCATGGAGGGCCGCGCCGCCGGTGAGTACGTGAGCGGCTACACCTCGATCATCCGCCGCGAGCCGATCGGCGTGATCGGCCAGATCGCGCCGTGGAACTACCCGATGATGATGGCCATCTGGAAGTTCGGTCCCGCGATCGCAGCCGGCAACACGGTCGTCCTGAAGCCCGCCGAGACGACGCCGCTGACCACGCTCAAGCTGGCCGAACTGGCCGCCGAGATCTTCCCGGCCGGCGTGCTGAACGTCGTCACCGGTCACGGCGACCCCACCGGCCAGGCGCTGGTGACCCACCCGAAGGTCGCGATGCTGAGCCTCACCGGCTCGGTCGGCACCGGCAAGTGGATCGCCCGCACGGCAGCTGAGTCCTTGAAGCGCGTGCACCTTGAGCTCGGCGGCAAGGCACCCGTGATCGTGTTCGACGACGTCGAGATGGAAACTGCGCTCGAGACGATCGCAGGCACCGGCTACTACAACGCCGGGCAGGACTGCACCGCCGCCACCCGGGTACTGGCCAGCGACAAGGTCTATGACGAGGTGGTCGCCGGCCTCGCCGATCAGGCGAAGGCCCTGGTCATCGGCGACACCCGCGCGCAGGAGACGACGCTTGGCCCGGTCAACAGCGAGCGCCAGCGTGAGCGCGTCGGTGGCTTCATCGACCGTGCGCCAAAGCACGCCGAGATCGTGACCGGCGGCCACGCCGCCAAGCGCCCGGGCTTCTTCATGGAGCCGACCGTCGTCGCGAACCTGAAGCAGGACGACGAGATGATCCAGAGCGAGATCTTCGGTCCCGTGATCACAGTCCAGCGCTTCTCCGACGAGGACGAGGCGATCAAGTGGGCGAACGGCACCGAGTACGGACTCGCCTCCTCAGTCTGGACGCGCGACGTCGGCCGTGCGATGCGCGTCTCCAAGGCGCTCCAGTTCGGTTGCGTCTGGGTGAACGACCACATCCCGCTCGCGTCCGAGATGCCGCATGGCGGCTTCAAGCAGTCCGGTTACGGCAAGGACCTCTCGATGTACGCCCTTGAGGACTACACCGAGGTCAAGCACGTGATGGTGTCGTTGGCTTAAGCGTTGCCCTGGGGTTGCTGGGTGGGTGGGATCCGATCCAGCAACCCAGCCCTCGCGTCGCTGCAACCCGCCGCGATGTCTTTGCGGCTCCGTGTGTCCATATGTCATACGCAGCCGCAAAGAGTGGGTCGACTACGCGTGGTCGAGCCACGCGACAGGCCACGCCGGGCGTTCGACACCGTCGGGCAGCCGGCCCTCCTCGTCGAGCTTGTCCAGGTGCGCAGCGAGCGTGACCTCGACCGCGGGGCGCAGCAGCGCCGGAGCGTCGGCCCAGACGTTCCTGGCGAGTTGGTCGATTGTGCGCTGGCCGGCGTCAAGGGCAGCGAGCAGGGCGCTCTCACGGGCGAGCCGGTGCTCGATGTATTGGGTGAGTTTGGTTTGGGGGTCTGTGACCTCTGGGCCATGCCCGGGGGCGAGCACCGAAGGTGCTCGCCCCCGGAGGCGCTCCAACCCCTCCAGATAACCCCGTAGCGCCCCCGGATCGGGCGCGATGAAGACGCTGCCCTCCCCGAGCACCGCGTCACCGGTAAAGGCCACGCCACCGGCGATGAAAACCAGATGGTCGGGCGCGTGCCCTGGCAGTGCCATCACTTCGAACGGCCCGTAGCGGTCGCCGTCCCTCAGCAGCGTGGTGACCGCTCCGCGAGCAGCGGCGAGCGGAGTCGGAGAGAAACGCTTGACCATCTCGGGCACCGCCTCGGCATGATCGGGGTGATCGTGCGTCAGCAAGATTGCGCCCAGGCCACCGCGCTCATCGATCTCTTCCGAGATCGCGTCGAGGTGTTCAGGCAGATGCGGACCGGGATCGATGAGGAACGCCGGCTCGCGTCCGACCACCCAGCTGTTGCTGCCGCCAAGGCTGAACGGCCCGGAGTTATCCGCGCGAATGCCGACCACATCGTGGCCCGATAGCTCGCGACGCTCCATCGGGCCAGCATAATTGAAGGGTCAATCATGGTCCCTCCGCCGCCCGCAATTCCGCCTGTATTGCCACCCGACAGCTATAACGCCCGGGTGGAGGCGAGCCCTGCCAGCGACCTGGATGAAGCCAAAGCCAGCCGAAATCTGGTCCACGGCCTGATCTCACTCCTGATCCTGATCCTGCTCGCGGTGTGCCTGCTGCTGGCGGTCCCCGGGCTGCACAAGGTCGGGCGCGAGATCGACCACATGGACGCATCCTGGTTGGTGCTCGCGGTGGTGCTCGAGATCCTGTCGTGCTTCGGCTACATCATCGCCTTCCTGCAGGTGTTTGAACGCACGCCGCGCCGTTTCGGGGCACGCGTCGCGATGAGCGAATTGGCGTTCGGCGCCGCGGTCTCACTCGGCGGCGCCGGCAGCATCGCGGTGGGGGCCTGGCTGCTGGTGGAGCGCGGAGGCAAGCCGTCGCGCGTCGCGGAGCGGTCGGCCGTGCTGTTTCTGCTGACAAGTGGTGTCAACCTGATCACCCTCGCGGGCGCCGGGCTTGGCGTCTGGATCGGCCTGTTCCCCGGCAAGCGTGGCCTTTTGCTATCGCTCCTACCTGGGGGCGTGGGCGTGCTGGTGTTCCTGTTGTTCCTGGCTCTGCCGCTCATAGCTGACCGGCTCACGTCGGGACACAACGGGCGGGCGGCTCAATGGACGCGAGCCACATCCGACACGATCCGCGCCACTGAGCGCGTGTTGTTCCGCTGGGATTGGCGGATCGTCGGCGCGCTCGGTTACCTCTGGTGGGACATTGCGGTGCTGTGGGTCTGCTTCCGCGCCATCGGCCACCCACCTGCCTTCGCGACTGTGGTGCTGGCCTACCAGATCGGATACCTCTCGAACCTGATTCCCGTCCCTGGCGGCATCGGCATCCTGGAGGGCAGCTTCATCGGCATGTTCGCGCTCTATGGCGTGGGCGCGACGATGACAACGTCAGCGACGATCGTCTACCACGCGATCTCACTCTGGGTTCCGGCCACGTGGGGCACGGTCGCCTTCCTCCTGCTGCGCCGCTCGCGCAACGAACCACTGAACCTGCGCCCGTCCCGCTCGGAGCGACGCTTCCTGCGCCGCTCCCAGCGCCAAGATCGCAAGCTCGAGGCGGCGCCACCGCGCGGCGACGGCAGCGGCAGCTGAACCCCACATCGAGATCGCGGGAAACCCGCACGTTCGGGAGGCATTGGGAGCGCTAGCGTGAGACAGGTGACCACTACTACTGAATCAGTCGCGACTATCCGGATCGTGTTGGCGGACGACCATGCCGTCGTCCGTGCCGGCCTGAGGATGTTGCTCGAATCCGAGCCCGGCTTTGAGGTGCTGGCCGAGGCGGGGACAACACAGGACGCCGCGCGCTATGTCCGAGGTCACCACCCTGACGTGCTGGTGCTCGACCTGAACATGCCCGGCGAATCTGGGCTCGACCTGATCCCGCGGCTTCGTGAAGAGGCGCCAGACACTGCGATCGTCGTGCTGACGATGCAGCGCGATCCTGGGTTCGCCCGTCAGGCGCTCAGTACCGGGGCGCTCGGCTACGTGCTCAAGGACGCGGCGGACACGGAGCTCGTGCGTGCGGTCCGGCTCGCCGCCAGCGGCGAGCTCTACCTCAACCCGCAGCTCGGGGCGCGACTCGCCGCGACGCCAGAGAACGCCAGGCCCGGCGACCTCAGTGAGCGTGAAGCCGAGATCCTGAAGCTGATCGCGCTCGGGCACACGAACCCTGAGATCGCCGCTCAGCTGTACCTCTCGGTCCGCACCATCGAGGCGCACCGCTCCCACATCCACCAGAAGCTCAACCTCGCCACGCGAGCCGAGCTGGTCAGGTTCGCGCTTGAGAACCGGCTGGTGGAGGTTCCGGGCCCCGACCTCTAGGCGACGTAGCGCGCCGGCAAAACGGCCGTGACGGTGGTCCCGCTTGACGAGGGCCTGAGTTCCAGCTCGCCCCCGGCCAGGCCGACCCGCTCGCGCATGCCTACAAGCCCGAAGCCTCCAGTTACGTTTGCGGCGTCGAAGCCCTCGCCGTTGTCGACGACCTGGACCCCGACCTTGCCGTCACTCGCGGAGACGGTTACGTCGACCCGACTGGCCCTTGAATGCTTGACGACGTTGGTCAGCGCCTCCTGGACCAGTCGATAGACCGTCACCTCCAGCTCAGGCGCCAGACGCTGCTCACTCTGGGTGGGGTCGGGGAGCTGCAGATGCACGTCTATCTCCAAGCCCTCGGCGATCCGGAGATGCTCAGCAAGCGCCTCGATCGCCGGCCGCAGGCCGAGATCGTCGAGCGCCGCCGGCCGCAGGCTGGTGATGATCGAGTGCATGTTCTCGATCTCAACGTCGATCCCCTCGACCAGTTGGTCCAGCGCCGACTGGACAACTGCCGGGTCCGGGTGGCGCCGTGCGCTCGAGGCAAGGATCTTCAAGCCACTGAGTGCCTGCAGGGTCTCATCGTGTAGCTCGCGCGCCCAGCGCTTGCGTTCGGCCTCGGCCGCTTCCATCGACCCGCGCAGGCGATCAGCCTGGACCGTTTGGGCGGTCGCGACGGCCGTCGCGGCACTGGCGCTGAAGGAGGTCAGTAGCTGCTCATCCTCGTCGGTGAAAGCGCCATCGCCCTCACGGTCGAAGGCATACAGCACGCCGAGCGCGTCGCCGCGGTAGACCAGGGGCACGATCAGCGCCGCATGGCCAGCAGCGACGCCGAGCGTCTGTGGGGAGACCCGCAGCTCCGACGCGGCATCCGCGATCCGCGCGGATGACTGGCTGAGCATTACCTGGCCTGACGTTGACTCGGAAATCGGAACGCGCGTCCCTGGGCGAACCGAGACGTCGCCTGCGCCAGCCGTGATCACGAGGTCGCCGCCGTCCTGGAGCAGGATGATCACGCTGCGCGCCTCAGCGAGCACACGCGCACGCTCAGCGATCAACTCCAGAACGCGCGAGAGGTTCGTCTCCACGCCGACCGCGACCGCGATCGCCTGCATCGCCTCCAGCCGTCGCAGGGTCTGCTCCAGCGTCGCCTGGCGATCTTTCGCATCGGCCAAAGCACGCGCATGCTCGATCGCGATCGCGGCCCACGCGGCGAGCACGGTCGTCGCCCGCTCATCGGTCTCGTCAAACTCTGAGCCGCCCTCTTTGTCCGTCAGGTAGAGGTTGCCCCACGCTGACCCAGCGATCATGATCGGCACGCCGAGGAAGCTCTTCATCGGGGGGTGATGGGCCGGGAATCCGAACGAGCCCGGATGCGCCCCGAGGTCGGCCAGGCGCAACGGCTTGGGCTCCGCGATGAGCAGGCCGAGGATGCCGCGGCCACGCGGGCGCGGCCCGATCGCTTGCTCCGCGGCGTCAGACAGCCCGCGTGTGAGGAACCGCTCGAGGTGCTGGCGCTCCGAGTCGAACACGCCGAGCGCGGCGTAGCGCGCGCCGGTCACATCGCGCGCGGTCTTCAGCAGCCGGTCCAGCACGGTGTCGAGATCCAATTGGGAGAGCAGCCACGGGCCGATGTCAATCAGCTGGCGCAGCCGTTCCTCGTCGAGTTGGATCTGCATGGCGCTCAACTCAGACGGTATCGGCATCACAGTGGTCGGAGCCGTGGCCGGAGCCGTGGCCGGAGCCGGACCCGGGAATGGCTCCGGCCCACGCCCCCAGAGGGGCGCGGGCCGGCTTGCGGAGCGGGAGGTCAACGGAACCGTGTCAAGCGGCAGCGGCCACCCTGTGAGAGGTGAGAGCCTCCTGCTCTTCTGGCACCTGAGCCGCATGCCAGAACCCAAGACCTACGAACAACGCGAGGATCGCAGCACCGATAAAGGCGGCGATTGCACCCCACATCAGGATCGTCGCGATCATCCCGAACCCGTACGCCTCAAGCAACAGGCCACGAAGCGTCGTTCCCTGGAAAACCGTGGTCTCCAGTGAGCTCAGCTTGGTCGCCGCGGCGCTACCGGGCTTCGCAGCCATAGCCGCCGCCGAAACCTTCGCATAAACACCGCCGTACGGCATCACAGCCAAGTGATAGGCGATGAAGTGGTTCGCATACGCCTCAGCCTGCGCACCGGTCAGCAACTGCTGACCCGAATACTTCTCAAGGTACGGAATCATCCGCGCCTGAATCTCGCCAGTGTTGTTCTTGGTCGCACCCTTCCAAACCGACTGCGACGGGAAGTAGATCTGCTGCATCGCCAACTGGTTATGAACATTCGAACTAGCGAAACTGTGACCCCAGGTCATCAATCCACCAGCGACCAACAGCACAACAACAAGAACAACGCCCAACGAACTCGCAAGCTTGTCTAAGACTTTGCGTTTCATGAAATACTCCTCACGGATTTGAAAATTGGCCGGATGGCTTGACACCAGCAATCCTGCCTTCCATGAGGCCTCCAAACGTCCGGCCTGAACCGCTGAGCGGCTGCGGCTATCGAGCCCTGCGGTTGCGGTAAACCCGCAGCCGGCTCGGAGACCAGCGACTGGTTTTCTCCTACGACATGCACCTCGGAGACCAGCACCTCTCGGTGTCGCTGACCACCATCGAGCTCGCCCCAGCAGGCGATGGCACCCCCGTGACCTTCACGGAGCAGGGGGCGTTCCTCGATGGGGATCCCGCCAGCGCCAGCTCTCGGGCCCAGGGAAGCGAATGGCTGCTCGACAACCTTGGAAGCGCGCTGGCCGACTAGGTCGTGGTGGGTCCCTCGTGGGTGTGGGCAGTGATGTGGATCTGAATCATCCGATCTATGTATTCCTGTTCGGGTGGCCAGGGGAAGGTGGGAATGGCGTCGGCGAGGGCGACGCGTCCGTGGAGACCGGCCCAGAGGTAGGCGGCTTGAGCGAAGGCGTCCACGTTGTCTGGCAGGCAGCGCGTAACGATCGCGAGAAAGTCGTTGAAGGAGTCAACGCCCTCATCTTCGCCAACGGGTCCCCCGCGGACGGGCACCGGGACGCCGTCGCGGATCGTGGTCATGAACATGACGCGAAAGATGCCTGAGCGCTCATGGGCGAACTGAAAGTAGCCATGGCAATAGGCGCGAAGCTGCTCGATCGGTTCGGCGCCCTCCGGGATCACGCCATTGAGGGCTGCTCGCCATTCCTTATAGCTGGCGTTCATCACCGCGTCGAGTAGCTCGTCCTTGGTGGCGAAATGGATGTACAGGGCATTGGGGCTGACGCCGGCGCGGGCGGTGACGTTACGTACAGAGAGCTTCGAGTGGTCGCCGAGCTCGAGTAACAGGTCTCGCGCAGCTTCCATCAACGCCGGGCGGAGCCGATCCCCTTGGCCGCGCGGGTTGCGGCGTCTTGGTTGCGAAGAGGGCATGGGGAGCAACATAGCAAAGTGACTTGACAGATGTACATGTGCATACGTACATTGACAGGCGTCAAGTCAAACGGCCGGGTTCCGAGCCGCTCGACCTTGAGCCGCCGGCGCTGTCCTGCGGATACGCCACTCAGCCACCATCGGAAGGACCACCATGGACGCAGTTGCAGTCAACATCGTCGTCAACGACCCGGCCACCGCCGGACCAGCAGCGCGCGAATCGCTCGCAGCCTGGTCCAAGCGCGTGCGATGGGTTGGCGGGTTGATCCAGGGCGCATTCGCCGCGTTCTGGTTGGTACGAGCAAGCGTGGTGATAGGAGGCATCACGGCGCGTGTGCTTCTCCCGGTATCCGGCCTCGCTGTCATCGGCGTGTTCACCTACGCGATCAGGGCCGCCGCCGGGACGGCTCCTCGGCCAAACGCTCAAGCTGACAAGCGGATAGAGCTTCAGGTCACGATCGCCACTGTGATCGAGTTCGCAGCAGCGATCGCCCTGCCAATTGCGGTCACTGCAGCCGGTCATTCCGATTGGACGCTGCCGTCGATCGCGATCACGATCGGGCCGCTGCTGCTCTGGCTGGACTACCGAGTAGGTCTCCCCCGCTACCGACCCGTCGGCTGGGCGCTGACGGTCGGCCCGCTGATTCTCGTCGCGACGATGTCAGGCACCGCGCTGGTGGCCACCACCGGCCTTACCGCCGGAATACTCCTGCTCGGCACCGCGCTCGCCGGCTTCCACGACCTCGCAGCGGTTCGGCGTACGACGCGACGCTCCTCACCCAGCAACGTTGTCGGTTCAGCCGGAGTGCAGCTATGAACGACCGTCAACTACACGTGGTGTTCGGCGCAGGCCAGGTCGGGCGCACTCTCGCGGCTCAGTTGGCGGGGCGTGGCCTGGCGGTACGCGTGGTATCACGGACCCGACCTTCAGCGCTCGCCGAAGGGGTCGAATGGCAAGCAGCCGATGTAACCGTTCCGGGAGCGGCGTCCGCCGCCGCCACCGGCGCCTCAGTGGTTTACCAGTGCCTCAACGCGCCATACACCGATTGGCAGGAGCGCTTCCCGCCCCTGCAGCGCGGCGTCGTAGACGCGGCGGAGCGTTCTGGTGCCCTGCTCGTGAGTCTGGAGAACCTCTACGGCTACGGCCCAACTGCGGGCGCACCGATGACCGAGGATCTGCCGCTTGCCGCCACGACAACCAAGGGCCGGACCCGGGCGCTGATGAGCAAGGAACTGCTGGCGGCCGCCGAGACAGGTCGAATCCGGGTCGCCATCGGTCGCGCGGCAGACTTCTTTGGCGCTGGAGCGACCGAGTCATCACTCGGGGAACGGGTCTTTGCCAACGCTGTCGCAGGGAAACGGGCCGACTTCATCGGCGACCCTGATCTCCTACATACGTACAGCTATGTTCCTGATATCGCCGCAGGCCTGGCGACACTCGGTACCGATGAGCGCGCCGTTGGCGGCGTGTGGCACCTGCCTGGACCGGAAACCGTCACCACCAACGAGCTCCTCGAGCTCGTCGCCAACGACCTCGGACATCCGGTGGGAGTTCGCACGCTGCCGAAGCTCGCCGTCCGGGCCCTCGGTCTGTTCAACCCGACGATCCGTGAACTCATCGAGATGACCTACGAGTTCGAATCGCCGTTCGTGCTCGACACCACCAAGTACGAATCCACGTTTGGACTAGCCGGCACGCCGCTACCCACCGCGATCACGGCAACCGTAGCCTGGTTCCAGCAGCGCGGCCCCGCCTCCGGGCGGTAGTCGCCTGACGCGTCTGCATCTGAGTGAGGACGGAATTATGCGATTCCGTCCTCACTCGACCCAAAGGGCGCACACCAAACCCACCTCTCGTTACGAGGTAGGCTGACACCATGCCGATGCCCAGACGGTCAAGCGTCGAGGACTACTTCGACCAGCTCCCGCCGGCTCAGCGGCCGCACATTGACGTGCTCCGCAAGCTGAGCCTTAAGGCGGATCCACAGGCACGGGAAGAGCTCAAGTGGAACCTGCCCAACTACGTTCGCGGCGAGAACAACCGCCTGTGGATGCTCCAGAACTTCAAGAACCATTGCTCTCTGCGTTTCCCGCCGCGGTTCTTCGGCCCCCACAGGGCCGAAGTTGAGGCAGCCGGGTACGAAGCCGGTGAAGGGTTCATCAAGCTCCCCTACGACCGGGAGATCCCGATTGAACTCTGCAAAGCGCTGATGCAGGCCCGGATCGACGAGTACGAAGCCAGCGGCGCCAGCTGGTCAGAGGGCTGAGGCGAGGTCGCAAACGATGTCGTCGTTATGGCCATCACTCCCCCCGTACGAGGCCTGGCACTCAACTTGCGACACGCTGCATGCGCACACGCAGGTTCTGGGCAAGCTCGCTGCCACGCTCGCCTCGCCGGAGCCACAGCTGCAGCACGCCGCGCGCTGCGACTGACCGCACGCGGCTGGGAGACGCTGCCGCTGCCGGCGCCAGATGGCTCGGGCGCGCTGGTCGTCGTCCTGGACCTGCGAACCCACGAAGCGCTCGTCGAGCACACCGACGGACGTGTCAAGCGCACCGCGCTCGCACCCGACCGGTCCGTCGCGGCGGTCACGAAAGCGCTGCTGGCGGCGGTCCGCGAGCTCGGCGGTGAGGTCGAGCTCGACCTGACGCCCCAGGAGATGCCCTGGTCTACGCCGCTGGACGAGGACACCGAGCACGCCAGCTACGACCGTGACCAGGTGACCACGTACTTCGGCGCGGCGACCCGCGCGGCGATGGTCCTGGCGGCGCTCCGGGCTCCCTTCCGTGGCCGCTCGACGCCGGTCAACGCCTGGTGGGGCTCGTTCGATCTGGCTGTGAGCCTCTTCTCGGGCGAGCCGGCGCAGCCGCCCTCAGATGACTTCATCATGCGCAACGCGATGGACTCGCAGGAGGTCGCGATCGGTTGGTGGCCTGGCGACGGGCGCTATCCGAAGGCTGCGTTCTACGCCTACGCCCACCCCGCACCACCCGGCTTCGAGCTGGCTACGCTCGCGCCCGCCGCGGCGCGGTGGGAGACGTCGCTGGGCGAGTACATCCTTGACTGGGACGACGTCACAACGAGCGCAGACCCACATCAGACCGCGCTCGACTTCGTCTTCTCAGCGGTCAAGCACGCCTGCGTGGCGTGCAACTGGGATCCGGCACTGGCGGCGAGCGCGGCGGGAACTACGCCACCGGTCGTCTGAGTGCCGCCCGCCGGCAAGATCATCACCACCGGAGCCAGGTGCGGCAGCACGTCAGTTAGCGCGGCACGCCGCGAATCCTCTCAGGCTGCGAGCTGGCCCTCGACGCCAAGTTCATGACGTAGCCAGCTCACATCCGCGCGCGGCTCGCCACGGCGTCTGGCGCGATCCACGCCGTTTTCGATCGCGCGCACAAGCTGAATGACATCGGCACGGCGGGGGCCCGACGTAGCCTGGCGCGGCGTGAGGCCGTCGAGATGGGGATGGGGATCATCCACCCATCGGCGCATCCGGTCGCTCATAAAGTCCTCGAGGAGTTGACGCTCGGTCTGCTCGTCGAGGCCCGTTCCCACCGTGGCATCCTCATCTGGCGGCGCAGCGGCCCGCTCGGCGAGCCGCTGCTCGATCGGGACGACGTTCAGTTCGGGCGACTCCACGAGATCTCCGAAGTCGCTTTCGACGATCTCCATGGCACGCTCCAGCCACGCCTCTGACATCGAATCGAGCCTGAGCCGATCACCGTCGAGGCGCAGCGTCGCGATCGAAACGCTGCCTAGGTCATCCCCCGCGCTCTCCAGGATCATGGCGCCCCGCGGAAGCTGGCTACGATCGCCGATCAGCGTGTCTCGCGCAACCGTGATGTCGATTACAGGCTCCTCTTCCGGCCCAAGTCTTCCGAGCGCTCGCAGGCGCTGCTCCAACACGAGCGCGTCGCGTGTCCGCCAGGTCGCCGACGCGTCAGCCACGAGGTCGCCTCCGACTGTGAAGAACGTCGGCGCGACGTCCCACTTCGGAGGCCGGAACCGGAAGACCTCCAGCGGATGGGACTTGAGCACGCTCGCGATCGTGGCGCTGTCAGGCCACGATTCGCTGCCGCCACCGAGACGCGCGATCTCAGTCAGGAGATCGCGTTCATCCGACGGCTCGAGCAGACGCGTGGCACCCCACAAACTCGGCCGTTCACCGACGATCAGGCGACCGATCAATAGATCCCAGCGCGTCGCCTCACGTGAGACGCTCGAGCTCGCGACCATGGTGCGTTCGCCGCTGACTAGATCCTCGAGCACGATCCACTCCTCCGCCAGCACGTCAATCACGCGGTGGACGCCCAGGTGCGCCGATGCGATCCGCTCAGCCGCGGCACGTTCGTGCGCGTCAAGCTCGGGATGAAGCGCGTAACGCTCGGCCGGCGTCGCCCCGTCGGCCAGTCGGCGGTCGTTGTGGAACCAGGCGGAGAACAGCTCCACATCGGTGTCCGACATCATGCGGTCGCCCTCGGACCGGCCCGTCTCCGCACCGAGGAACTGCTCAAGCGCCGCGGCGAACTCCGTTGTGAGCGCCTGCGCCGCCCACTCCAGAATCCGATCGCCGACCTCGCCCTCAAAGCGCTCGCTGCGCTGGATCTCCTGCGCAGCGGCCAGACAGCACCGCTTGTACTTTCGTCCGCTCCCACACGGACACGGAGCATTCCGGGAGATGCCCATGCACATGACACTACCCGCGGCGGCGGACGCGCCCGTCGCCGGGCGCTCCACTGTCGGATGACTTCATCATGCGCAACGCAATGGAATCGCAAGATGTACCCGGCCACCGTCGCCAAAGCACTTCAGGCAGCGGGAATCAAGGCCATCACAGTCGCGGATCTTCAGCTTGCCGGCGCGCCCGATCCTGAGGTGTTCGGCGCGGTGGTGCCCGCCGGCCATTCCGTACTCACCGAGAACGTCGGCGACTTCACGCGCATCGCTGCGGAGCACGGCATCGCCGGCGGGCACCACAACGGGGTGCTCATCGCCCTGTCAAGTCGCTTCTCTAGGCGCCCAGCCGGCCTACAGCCGCTGATCGCAGCCATCAAAGCCGTCGCCGACGGCAGGTCGTGAC
>Ga0224557_1002963_pt1 | contig 13773 bp, 18 predicted proteins | sample 714S31014metaG_FD_180677 | JGI IMG/M metagenome (GOLD analysis project Ga0224557, IMG submission 180677) | Peat soil microbial communities from Stordalen Mire, Sweden - 717 S3 10-14 | ecosystem: Environmental > Terrestrial > Soil > Wetlands > Peat | place: Sweden: Norrbotten County, Stordalen...
CCCGCTCGGCGGTGGCCCGGGCCACCTCGTCCGCGGCGGTCCGCTGAATGGTGTCCATCTCGGCGCGGGCCGCCGCAACCGTGGCCGCCGCGGTGGCCTCGCTGCGGCTGATAGCGCTCTGCACCCCGGCCGGGGTCAGTTCGGTGGCCAGCCCGTCCGCGAGCCGGCCGACGAACACCTCCAGGCGGTCGACCAGTTCCTCGGTCGCGGCGACCTCGCCGCCGATCCCCCCGGCGGCGCGGCGCGAGGCCCGCGCCCGCTTCGCCTGATCCTGGCAGTCCCGGTCCGGGCAGTACATGCGCTTGCGCCCCGCGCCCGGGGTCTGCGGCACCGGCCGGGCGCACCAGCGGCACGGCAGCGTCATCTCAGCGGGCTGGACGGCGGTTCCACCGGTCTGTGCCATGCCCACGATCCTAACTCCAAAAACTAGATTTCTGTAAACAGAAATCTAGTTTTGAAACGAGTGGATGACCGGCCCCGGGTCAGCTGGCTCAGCTGGGGGCGAGGAAACCGCTGCCACAGGCGCCGCAGGTGATCGGCCCGGCCTCGTCGACGGCCCGGCGAGACGACGGATCCCGGCGGCCGCAGCCGCACCGGGCCGCCAGCCCGTTGTCGGAGCTGGGCCGGTCGCCCCCGGGCCGCGGTGCCCGGAGTGGCGCCAGGCGGTCAGCGCGCCGGTCAGCTCCGCCTCGTACGCGGCGGCTGCCGTGCCGTTTTTGGGGTGCTACCGGGGTGCAACTGGACGGCTAATCGGGGGGCTACCGGCGGGCCCGAGATTGAGGTCATGGCCGCAGGACAGGGGCCACTGACCTTAAGGAACACCATGAACCGCATCGCCGCCCTCGCCGTCACCGCCGCCGCTACCTGCGCCACCCTGGCCGCGATCGCCGGGGGCGCCTCGGCCGCCACCACCCCCGCCCCGGCCGCCACGACCACCGCCACCTCGACCGCCGCGGTGACTCCCGGCATCGCCGCGATGCTGTGGGCCGGCAGCGACCAGATCACCGTGACCCCGGGCCACACCGCCACCGTCTACGTCGCGTTCTACAGCACCGGCCCCCGCGAGACCGTCACCGTCAGCACCGCCGTCACCAGCACCGGCGCCCACGCCGCGGCCGTCCGCCTCGCCGCCGCCGACATCAAGATCCCCGCCGCTGACGCGACCATCACCCTGCCGGCCAAGCCCGCCGCGCCGGTCAGCATGGTCGCCCCGAACGGCGCCGGCGGCTACGAGGGCCTGACCAGCGCCAACGCTTACGTGTTCGTCCCGGTCACCATCACCGTCCCGGCCGGAGCGGCCGCCTACACCTACACCTCCGGTGACGCTTACGAGACCGTCACCGGCCAGGTCCAGGTCGCCCCCGCCGCCGGCATCACCACCAGCCCCGGCGCCGGGATCGCCCTGGCCCTGTCCACCCACTAACCACCCAGCACCACCCACCAGCTAAGAAGCCGGGCCCGCGAGGCGATGCGGGGGCCCGGCTTCTTTCTTCTTTCCATCCCCCCACCACACCCGGTGTGCGGCCCGGCGGCCGCCGGGCCAAGGGGCCTCCTGCGCACATCTTGCTTCCGGCCGGATCCACCGGAAGCAAGATGTGCGCAAGACGGGGCTTACGGCCCCGGCGCGGGGGCCGAGCCGCGATCTCGCGGCGTGTCGTCACATATGTGTGAGAAGTGCGTGGCCAGGGGCGTACGGTGGCCGGCATGGATACCGATTCACCGCCGCCAGCGATGCGGCACCGATCCTGGTACATGCGCGCCGACGTCGCCGACCGCCTGGCGGCCACCATCGACGACCTGCACTACCTGACCCGGCGGCCGCGGCACGAAGTGCTCGCCGCCCTGGTCGACGTCTCCCTCACTCACCGCGCCGAGATCGAGGCCCGGCTCGCCAGCCAGGACAGCGCCGCATGACCGCCGTCGACGCTGTCGCATCATCGCCGCCAGTGCGCCTGGCCGAGCCTTGGATCATTGCCGTGGCCAGCCAGAAAGGCGGCGTCGGCAAGACGACTCTCGCGCTCGGCCTGGCCGCCGTCACCGCCGACAGCTCGGGCCGGGCCCTGGTGGTCGACGTCGACCCGCAGGGCAGCGCCGCCGAGGTCGCCGAGGCGGCCGGGGATGATCTGCCGTTCGACTTCACGACCGAGTCCGACCCGGGCGTGCTCGGCCAGCTGCGCAAGGCCCGGGACATCGACACGGTCATCATCGACTGCCCCGGCTCACTCGAAGGGCAAGACGTTCTCGGCCAGGTCCTGGCGGCCGCCGACCTGGTCATCATCCCGATGGTTCCGGAGCGGGCCGCGATCACGCCGACGATCCGGACTGTCCGGCTCGCCGAGGCGGCCAAAGTCCCCTGCTTCGTCGTGCTCAACCAGGTGGATCCCCTCCGCGGCGCCGGGCCCGTGGAGGCGGCATTCGAGCTGCTCGACCACCAGGGCCTGCCCCGGTTCTCCTCCCTGATCCGCCGCTATGTGGCGCATTCCCAATCCCAGCTCGACGGCGTGATGATCACGAACTACCGGGGCGACGGATCGTGGCGGAAGGCCCTGGACGACATGCGCCGCCTGCACGCCGAGCTGTTGCTGACGCTCGGCCGGATGGCCCAGGAACGCCGCCCATGAGCGCCCGCCGCCGGAGTCTCTCCGAGTTCATCCCGGCCGCACCCGACGAGTCCCCCGCCCTACCCGACCACCCGGCCGCGGCTGAGACGCCCGGCCCGGCCGCACCGGCTGAACAAGAGACAGGCACCGCGGGCCGTCCCCAGCGCCCATCGCGCGCTGGGCGGGCCGCCAAGGCGCCCCCAGCTGCGCAGCAGCCCGACCGGCCGACCGCCCGGGCCCTCGCTGCCCCGGCCCGGGCGTCAGTGGCGCGTGAGGCGCTCAAGGTCGACGTACCCGCAGACCTCGCGCTGCTGCAGCGGCTGCACCGGCGCCGCCTCGATACCGGCATGGACATCCGCGATCAGGTCGCGATCGCCGTAGACGAATGGCTCACCAGCGAGGGCTACTAACTCACCCGATCACGTGCTCACCTGGGTACGTGCGCCCGTTCCCAGGTGAGCACGTACGAACGTGCTCACTTACGTGGGTACGTACGTACGTACTTGAGTAAGTACGTACGTACGAAGCAAATGTCCCGGCCTGGAAATCAGTGCTGCAGCGCGGCCGCGGCGGCCCGGTGATCAGCGCCCGGGCCTCGTCACCGGTGACCGCGTCAGCGGCCTGCTATCTGCTCCGCCGGGTGTGCGTGGCTGATTGCCAGATCACGCCAGGCACAGTGCCGGGCGATCTCGCCCGGGTCAGTGATGAGGGTGCGCTCGGCTACCTCATCGGCGTCGTTGTACCTCATGGTGAGCAGCTGCTCCTCGTCCAGCAGCCACCAGTCGTACTCGAGCGGGAGACCGATGGTGTGGGCGGTTGCGCGGGGCAGCCAGCGGATGTCCTCACCCACCTGCCGGTACGCGGCGGTGGCGGACAGTTCCCAGCGCTGGTAGGGCGTGGGGGGATCTTCGATGATCCGGACGCGGGCGATGGTCTTGCCCGCCGCAGTCATCTCGGCGATCTGGTTGAGCCACGCGGCCCACCACGGGGCTTCCCACGGCGACCGCGGGTTCCCGGCTAGGTATGCCGCGAAGTCCTCGCGCTCGTAGGGGACGTTGTACTGGCGCCGGGTCTCAAGCCGGAACGCCGACCGGCCAAAGCGGGCCAGTCGGTCGGCGTACTCAGCTCTTTCGATGACCCGGCCGTTCATCCGGTCAGGCTCCTCCTGGTGAGGTCCGGGGCGCGCTGGCTCGTTCTAGCGAACGTGATCAGGGCGGGGCTTGCTTGTATGCAGCCGCGTTGCGATCGTCGGTCTCCTGCCAGGAGTTCCTGTCGCCCCGGGCGTGGAAGTCGAGCGGATCTACCGTGGGGAAAACGCCCATGCTGCGCAGGAGTTCACCGGCGCCGACTAGCGCGTCCTTTTCGCTGACGATCACCGGATCGACGCCACTGGCCTGCAGTAGCTCGCGAACCTGGTCAATGAGCTTGTACGGGTCATAGGTGGCCATGACTACTCCTCCCACCGGTTGCCGGTGATTCGCTCATACACCTCGATGTACCGGGCCCGGGTGGCCTCTACGATCTTGGCCGGGACCTCGGGCCCGGGTGGCTTGCGGTCCCAGCCCGTGATGGTGCTCGACCAGTCGCGCACGAACTGCTTATCCAGATAGCGTTGCGGCCTGCCGGGGTGCCAGTCCTCGGCGGCCCAGAAGCGCGATGAGTCAGACGTGAGCAGCTCGTCGGCCAGGACTAGGGCACCATCGGGGGCCCGGCCAAATTCGAGCTTGGTATCGGCGATGATGACGCCGCGCTCGGCGGCGATAGCGGCACCGCGGCTGTAGACCTCCAGCGTTATCCGCTGCAGCTCGTTGGCCGTCTCAGCGCCGAGTTCGCGCCCCGCGTCGCCAAGCGTCATGAACTCATCGTGCCCGATGGTGGCCTTGGTCGACGGCGTGAACACCGGCTCGGGAAGCCGGGAGCCCTCAGCCAGGCCTGATGGCAGCGGCACGCCCGAGATCGTGCCGGTGGCCCGGTAGGAGTCCAGCCCGAGCCCAGCCAGGTAGCCGCGGGCGATGCATTCGATGGGGAGCATGTTGAGCCGCTGGCACCGGATGGCCCGCCCGGCCCACTCCGGCGGCACGTCCTCGGCGGATATGACGTGGTTGGGCACGACGTCGGCCAGGTGGCGGAACCACCACAGTGACAGCTGGGTGAGGATCTTGCCCTTACCGGGAATCGGCGTGGGCAGGACCACGTCGTACACGCTCACCTTGTCCGAGGCGACTAGCAGGATGTCCCCACGGTCCTCGTAGACGTCCCGGATCTTGCCCGAGTGGATCAGTTGCATGCGGTTCCTTCCCAGCTCAGGTGACGTATTCGTGGGTGGTCCAGCGGCCGGGTATCGAGACTCGCTCGCCATATTCGATGACCGCGTCGTCGGCGTCGTACCACCAGTTCCGGCCGCAGGCGACCGGCGACCCGGCCGGCACGCCCAGGTCCTCGGCGTCCTGGGCGGTGGCGGCCCGGGCTGAGCCCTGGTCGACGACGCGGGCGACCCGGCGGCCGGTGGTCTCCTCGATGTACCCGGCGGTTCCCTGCAGCAGGCGCTCAGTGGTCAGCAGACGCGGCGCGACCGCGGCGAGCTGACCGTCCAGCCAGGTCACGGACGCCGAGATCGGTTCGTCGTGCCGGAGGGTCACCCGCTGGCGCTTAATCACCTCGGCGCCGGGCTGCAGCCCCAGCGCGTCGGCGATGACCGGGGAGGCGGAGACCAGCTCAACCGCCTTGATCACGGCCCGCTCGTTCGGCGGGTAGATCCGCCCGGTGGTCCTGATGGCCCGGATCCGGTCAATGCTCGCGTTGTGTGCGGTCTCGCCTGCGCACACCACCGTGCCGACGCCCACCACACCGCGCACCAGGCCCTCGGCCCGCAGGGCGGTCAGTGCCTTGGCGGCGGTGGGCCAGGACACGCCCCACTCGGAGGCGAGCTTCCTGGTCGACGGAACCATGTCACCGTCGCGCAGCGCGCCGGAGCTGATCTGCTGCCGGATGTGCTTGACGATCTGCACGTAGGGCGGTTCCGGCCGTTGGACGGTCGGCGACATGCTTTCTCCTTGATCAGGACAGACACCGCAAGCGTACTTGTACACCTGAGTACGGGCTTATCCGCAGACCAGGGGGGAGGTGTTGACGGTTTCACAATGTCATATGACACTTGAGTCCTGTACAACTAGCGCACGTAAACGAGAGCGGCCCCGGCGCTGGAACGCCGGAGCCGCGAACCGGACCAAATTCCCCCACCTTCGCCAGATGCAGGAAGGACCCGGATGACCACCAACCTTACTGACGCGTTGCTGAGCGGCGCGGCGATCGGGCAGCCGGTCCGCGAGCTGGAACGCCGCGTGCTGTCCTCGCCTCGCCCGTGCACCGCCCGCCCCGAAGACTGGTTCGCGGAGGAGCCGGACGCCCGGTCGGGCCGTGCCCGCGAGATCTACGAGGCCCTGGCCCGTGCGCTGTGCCGCGGTTGCCCCGTCGCCTCCGAGTGTCTTGAGCTGGCGATTCAGCGTGAGGGCGCCCGGCCCGGCTTCGGCGTCGTCGGCGGCGTGGCCAGCTGGCAGCGGCAGGACATCAAGCGCGGCCGCGGCTGGTCCGTCCCCCGGCGAGGTGGCCGGTGAGCGCCCCGATGCGGCTGGCTGCCGCACGGCCTCTGGTTCCGCCGGTTGATCATCGGCCGATCCCGCCTCTGACCGCTATCGAGGTCGACCGGTTCCGCAGCAAGCAAGCCTGCGGAACGTTCGGGCCGCAGGGCCGGTGCACCGTCGTCTGGTGCGGGGCCGCGAACGAGTGGAGCGCCGGCGGTTATGGCCGGTTCCTGATCTGGCGGGGCGGCAAGCGGATCCGGATCATGTCCCACCGGATCGTCTACTGGCTGGAAACCGGCGTCGATCCGGGTACCAGCGTGGTCCGCCATGGCTGTGACTTCCCGCCGTGCAACACTCCCGGCTGCCTGACGCTTGGCGACTACTGGGCCAACGTGCACGACATGTTCGCCCGCCGCCGGGCGCACACCGCGGGTCTGCGGCCCTATCAGCCTGCTGCCCGTATCGCGCAGGAAGCGGCCGACACCGGCGCGGACAGCAAGATGTGCATCCGCTGCGGCCACATCAAGTCCCTGGAAACGGAGTTCGACCGGAACCCGGTCAATCCGGACGGCCGCGAGTGGTGGTGCATCGCGTGTATCAGCGCGGTCACCTCTTTCGCCTGTCAGCGCAGCCGGGGTGCGCGGTGAGCGCGGCCCGCGGTCAGCGGCGCTGGCCGTTGTTCCTGATCGCCTCGCCCGCCGCGGTCGCTGTCTGGTCCGGCTGGGTTGGGCTCGGCGGCCTGTGCGGCTTCGGCATCGTCCATCCGCTGCCGGGGATCGCCGATAGCTTCCAGCTCAACACGGCGATCACGTTGCCGGTCGGCGTGGAGGCGTACGGCGCGTACGCGCTCGGGGCGTGGCTGACGCCCGGGACGCCGCGGCAGGCCCGCACGTTCGCCCGCCGATCGGCGATCGGCGCCCTGGTGCTCGGCATGTTCGGCCAGGTCATCTATCACCTGCTGGCGGCCGCGCACGCGGCCCGGGCGCCGTGGCCGGTCGTGATGCTGGTCGCCTGCCTGCCGGTGGTCACGCTCGGGTTCGGCGCGGCGCTGACGCATTTGCTGCGAGGCGCCGTGGACCCGGACGTACAGGCAGCCGGCCCGGAGCCCGTACGGGCCGCCGAGGCCGTCCTAGCCCCGCCGGTGCCCGTACAGGCGCCTGCGGACCCGGACGCCCGTACGGACCCGGACAGCACCGCCGCCGGCGGTACGGGCGCCCCGGAGATACCACGTCCCCGGCTGGCCGAGGTCGACCGGGCCGCGTTCGTCGCTGAGCTGGCCGGGGAGATCCGCGCCGCGATGGACGCGGGCGACCGCTGGTCCCCGGACTATGACGCCCTGATGGCCCGTACGGGGTTCCGCCGCTCGTGGTGTGAGAAGGCCGTACGCGATGCCCGTACGGAGGCATTCCGTACGGCCATGCCGGTCCCCGCGGCCCGTCCGGGCGCTGGCCCGGCCGGGGATCTGGGCTGGGGCCTGGAGGACGTCTCCGCGCCGTCTGGGCCGGCCCGCGGCGAACTGACGGGAGTGCCGGCGTGGGGGCGCCCGGCATGACCCGCCGGGCCGCCGGGGCGGCGGGGCCGGAAACGGCGCCCCCACCCGCCGCCCCGGCCCCGGCCCGTGCCGTCGCCACGCGGTCGTTTCCCGGCCGGCCCGAATCGGCGGCCGCCGCGCGGGCGTGGACCGCGTCGTGCCTGCCGGGCTGCCCGGTCCTCGATGACGTCGTGCTCTGTGTCAGCGAGCTGGTGACGAACTCGGTCCTTTACAGCGCATCCGCGCGGCCGGGCGGTGTGGTGACGGTCCGGGTTGAGCACGTGCCCGGCTGGGCCCTGGTCGACGTCATCGACCAGGGCGACGCGCCCGAACGGGCCGGGGAACACGGCCTCGGGGCCGGGTGGCCGCTGGTCCGGGAACTGTCCGAGGCCTGCGGCCGGGACGGTGGCCGGGCCTGGTTCGTGGTGACGTGGCCTGCCCGGCCCGCGCTGACGGTGATCCCCGGTGGTGCACAGTGAGCGCCCGGATCCTGTACCTGCCCGGCCGGTCAAGCCTGCCCGGCCGGTCAAGCCTGCCGGGCCGGTCAAGCCTGCCGGGCCGGTCAAGCCTGCCGGGCCGGTCGAACCTGTACGAGACGGTGGTCGCTGCCGCTGGCGGCCGGTGTGAGTGCACCGGCGAGTGCGGCGGGAAGCACGTCAGCGGCAAGGGCCGGTGCGTGCACGGCCACCAGAGGCAGCGCCCGTTGCACGCCGTCCCGCGCGACCCACGGTGACCGGGCCCGGCGCGGCCCGGTTGCCCGTGGCCGACCTGATGGCAGTGTGCGGGGGCTGCTTTGACGGTGCGGCCAGCCGGGCCGCCGCCGACGCGGCCAGCGCGCCCGAGGTGCCCGAGGAGCAGGGGTTCCTATTCGGCGGTGACCCCGGGTGAGGCGTTCCCGGACGTGGCGCCGGTGGCGGCGCCGGTGGCGGCGCGCGTCCCCCGGTCAGCGCGGCGTGGCCTCGGCGGTCGTCGTCGGCCTGGTCGCCGCCGTCATGCTCGGCCATCACACGGCCCCGGCCAGCGGCCCGGCCAGCACCACGGCTGCGGCCGGCACGGTCAGCGGCGCGCCGTCCCCCGCGGCCGCCCGCGCGATCGCCTACGCCCGTGCCCAGATCGGCAAGCCGTACCTGTGGGGCGGGACCGGCCCGGACGCCTACGACTGCTCGGGCCTGGTGATGGAGGCGTACGCCTCGGCTGGTGTGTCGATTCCCCGGACGTCGGAAACGCAGTGGGCGGCGGGCCCGCAGGTCCCACCTGACCAGGTAGAGCCCGGCGACCTGGTGTTCTTCGCCGGGGGGGACGGCACGGACACCGCGCCCGGCCATGTGGGCCTGGTGATCGGCGGCGGCCAGATGATCGAGGCGTACGCGACCGGGTTTCCGGTCCGAATCTCGGTGTACGGGCAGGCCGATTCGCCGGCCGGTGACCAGGACCCGGTCGGGTTCACTGACCCGGCCGCCGGGGCGGGTGGTTCGCCGTGACCTCCCGGACGTGGCGGCGGTTGCGCCGCCGGTGGCGGCGCGCGTCCCCCAGTGAGCGCCTGGTGGCCTCGGCGGTCGTGGCGGGCGCGGTGGCCGCCGCTGCCATACACGGCAACATCGCCCCGCCCGCGCCGTCACCCGCGGCCGCGGGTGCGGGCGCGGCGGTGGCCGGCGGGACGAACGAGGCGCTGGCCAACGCGATGGCCGCCGCCGCCCCCTACAGGTGGACCGGCGGCCAGGCCACGTGCCTTGACGAGCTGTGGAACCGGGAGAGCGGGTTCGACGCGGCCGCGGTCAACGGCCAGAGCGGCGCGACCGGCATTCCCCAGCTCAACCCCAATTACTACGCGGTCCCCGCGGACTGGACGGCCCCGGCCACTCAGATCCGCTGGGGCCTTTCCTACGTCGCCGCCACCTACGAAACGCCGTGTGCGGCCTGGAATCACGAGGAGGCCGACGGCTGGTACTGACCCGCGCGACCCCGCGCGACCCCGCGTCCGGGCAGCAGAGCCCGGACAGGACCGAAGGAGAACCACCTGTGAAGATCCGTGAACTGATCGGGCGGCCGATGCGCCGCCGCAAGGCCCGCCGGAACGTCGCCGCGATCCGCGCGAAGACGGCCGGCGCGCGCCGCCAGCTCGCCGAGACGGACGCGATCCTCTCGCGCCGGGACGGAGGTGCCCGGTGAAGCGCTTCGCCCGGCTTCTTACCGCCGCAGCCTGCGGCGTTGTCGTCTTCATCGGCTTGACGGACGCTGCCGCAGCGAAGGGCCACCACGGGCCCGTGCCTGTCGTCGCCGCCCTGGCCGTGGCCGTCGTTGTGTACGGGTTCGCCGCCATCCGGGCCGCTATCAAGCGGTGGCGCGCCAATCGGGCCGAGAAGCGGCGCGAGGCCGAGCGGGCCAAGTCGCGCAAGGGCCGCCGCCGCGTGCCTGCGGGACGGTAGCCATGGCCACGACTAAGGCCCCGGCCGGCGAAGCCGAGGAGACCAAGGCGAGCACGGTCCCCGCGGCGCGGCGGGTTTCCCGCGCGGTGATCTGGCTCGGCCTCGCGGCCGGGACCGCGCTGACGGTCCTGGCGGTGATGCACGGCGTCCGGGTTCCCGGCCTGGAGGTCGTCCTGTCGGTCCTGGCGACCTGGGCCCTGCTCATGGTCCTGGCGGTCACGGCCGCCGAACTGACCCGCCGTTATCACCGGCCCGCCGCCGCGCATGCGTGGCGGCACAGCAAGCGCGCCGCGTTGTTCACCGGCCGGCACGGCTGGCGGGGCGGCGGCTGGCTGGCCCGGCAGAGCAAGCGGGGCGGCATCTGGCTGGTCCACAAGTCGGCCGAGCGGTGGCAGGCACGCAAGACGGCCAGCACTCCCGGCCGCACCGCTACCGGCGGCCCCGGCGGAGCGCCCGGCGGCACCCCGGCCGGCACCCTGGCCGGTTCACCCCCCACCGATCCCCCCGGCACCGCTACCGGCGCCGGGACACCCCCACCCGAAGGGACAACCACCATGCCCGACACCGTCGTGACCGACGACAGCACGACCGGCCCGAAGACGACACGCCTGCGCAGCGGCGGCGGCCCGGTCTCGATTGCGTGGAAGCAGGTCATCGCCGACACGTCCGACTTCGAGCCCGAGGACGACGCGCACCTGCTGGCCTGGATGGCGTCCGAGGTCACCGGGATGGCCAACTACGCCGAAGCGATGGCCGAGGTGTACGAGACCTGCGTGAACACGGTCGGCCTGGACCCGGTCGCGATGCAGGCGACCCACGACGTCGCCGACGCCGCCGCCGACGCGGCCAACGCGATGTCCGCCGCCCGCGCCAAGTTCGCCGGCCACTACAGCGAGGTCCGCGAGTTCGCCGCGCGCGGTGGCCTGCTGCCGTTCGACGGCCGCTGGGTCACCGGCGACGGCGACTGACCCCTACCCGAGCGCCCAGGACCGGGATGACCCCCCCGGTCCTGGGCCGTACCCCTTGAGAACGGGAAACAGGAAATGACCCTAACGACCCGCGAGCGGAACCACGACGCCGACGCCGACGGCCCGAGCGAGCCACCTCCCCTGGTGACGCTCACGGCCCGGTCCCGGTTCCGGTCGTGGCTGGCGCACGCCCCCGCCGAACGGCTCCCGCTGCCGCTGGCCCCGGCGGTGTGGACCGCCACCGAGATCATGCACGCCGCCGGTGTGCACGCCCTGGACGTGGGCGGCGTCGCCGCGCTGGCCACCGTGGCGGCCGGCTGGTTCGGTGAGCGGCACGCGAAGAACGCCAAGCACCCGCATCTGGCCGGCTTCGAGGTCGCCGCGATCACCGCGGCGGCCGGGACGTGGGTCACCGCCGGGACCGAGCTGGGCCCGCTCGCCGGGCCGGAACACCTGCTGAGCGTCCTGTACCTGCTCGCCTCGGGCGGCGGGTACTGGTGGCTCCGCAAGCATGAGGCGGTCCGCGCGGCCCGCAAGCGCCGCGACGAGGCGGCCGCGTGGGAGGCCCGCAAAGCGGACTGGCACCGGCTCGCCCCCCCGCTCGGCCTGCGAGGCTCCCACCTGCTCGACTACGCCGACACGCTGCTCGGCGACACGCTGCTCATCGACACGCGCGGCACGGGCCGCCGCGCGAGTCAGGTCAACGGCCGGGACGTCGCCGAACGCCTCGGCGAAATCGAGATGATCCCCGCCGGGCGCATCGACGTGACCCCGGACCGGCTGCCGGGACGGCTGCGGATCAATGTGCGCCGCAAGGACCCGTGGGCGACGGCGCTGGGCCATCCGGCGGTTGACCAGTGGTCCCCCTACGCCAAGCACGCCGAGGTCCCGGCCAGTTGCCGCAAGCCCCTGGTGATCGGCGCGGACCCCGAGACCGGCGAACCGCTGACGCTGACCGTCTGGGACGAGGACGAGGGCGGCAAGGTCGTCGGCATCTTCGCGAAAAAGGGTTCAGGGAAGGCCCTGGCGCTGGACACGCCGCTGCCCACGCCGACCGGATGGATCACGATGGGGGAAGTCAGGATCGGTGACCGCGTGCTCGGGCAGGACGGCAAGGCCGCGCGAGTCACGGCCGCCACCGAGGTCATGCACGGCCGCCCGTGCTATGAGGTGGAGTTCAGCGACGGCACGGTGATCGTCGCCGACGCCGAGCACCGGTGGCTCACCGAGGACCGCCGGTCCGTGGAAGCGACGAACAACGTCAAGTTCGGCGCGGCGACCCGGACCAGGACCCGGCATGCGTTCCCCGCGGTACGCACCACAGCCGAGATCGCCGCCACGCTCCGCTACGGATGGAACCAGCGGCTCAACCACGCGGTCGCGAACTGCCGCCCACTGGACCTCCCCGACGCTGACCTGCCGATCCCGCCGTACACCCTCGGGGCGTGGCTCGGCGACGGCGTGTCGCGGCGCGCCCAGATCGCCTGTGATGACCCGGAAATCCTCGCCCTTATCGAGGCGGAAGGCGTACAGGTCACCAAGCTGACCGACCGGTTCATGTACAGCCTGCGGTTCCCCGGCGTCCTCAACCAGACGGGGAAGCTGCGGGAACTCGGCGTGCTGCGCAACAAGCACATCCCCGCGATGTACCTGCGGGCGTCAGAGCGACAGCGGCGGGCCTTGCTGGCCGGATTGCTGGACACCGATGGCTATTGCACAAAGCCCCGCCCGCGCAAGAACGGCGCCGGCCTCAAGGGAGGAGGGCAGGTCGTGCTTACCCTCACGAGCAAGCGGCTCGCCGATGACGCCCGCGAACTGATCTCCAGCCTCGGGTACACGTCGCGGGCCTGCACCAAGACGGTGTCCGGCCGCAGCGCTGAAACATCCACCTGCTACATCACCAGTTTCACGCCCGGCGATGTCGTTTTCCGCCTGCCCCGGAAGGCCGCACGGCAGGGCGCCGCGGCGTGGGCCGGGCTGTCCGGGCGCCGTTTCATCACGGACGTGCGGCCCGTGCCGTCAGTCCCGGTCCGCTGCATCGCGGTCGACAACGACGATCACCTGTATCTGGCTGGCCGTACATGCATTCCGACCCACAACACGGTCCTGCTCAACTGCATTACCGAGCGGCTCACCGCCTGCCTGGACGTTCAGCTTCTTCAGGTCAACCTGGGCAAGCACCGCGAGGACCGGCGGTGGGCGCCGCTGGCCGCCGCCAACGCCCTGGGCCGGGACCAGACGGCCCGCGCCCGGTACGCCCTGCAATGGGTCGTGAATGCGATCGAGGCGCGGTCCAAGGGCGGCGAGGACGCGCGGGTCACCCCGACCCCGTCCACGCCCCTGCTGGTCGTCAAGATCGATGAGATTGACCAGGTCGCAAGCGACCAGGTGTGCCGGGAACTGCTGGACAATATCGCGTCCAAGTGCCGGTCGGAGGGCGTGACCCTGATCTTCGCCGGGCAGCGCGCGACCGCTCAGTGGATGGGCGGGGCGAACCTGCGGGCCAACGTGGACATCGCGATCCTGGGCCGGTTCGCCCGGTCCGGGGAGGCCCGCAAGGCGGTCGGCGAGGAAGTCGACGTCCCCGACATGGGCGAGTACGGCGAGGGCCGCCCCGGCGTGTTCCTGGTCACCGAGCTCGGCGGTGGCGGCGGGTATGAGCGCGGC
>Ga0224557_1002969_pt1 | contig 13742 bp, 13 predicted proteins | sample 714S31014metaG_FD_180677 | JGI IMG/M metagenome (GOLD analysis project Ga0224557, IMG submission 180677) | Peat soil microbial communities from Stordalen Mire, Sweden - 717 S3 10-14 | ecosystem: Environmental > Terrestrial > Soil > Wetlands > Peat | place: Sweden: Norrbotten County, Stordalen...
ACCTTGGCCCGCTTGGTCATGTTCTTCACCGTCAGGGCTTCCACCACCAGCAGGTCGAACTCTTCGACCAACTGCCGCGCGACCTGGGTGATTTCACAACCGGCAACTACACTCCCTTTGACAGTCAAAATACGGCCATCGAAGTCAACGAAGCAGCTTTGGAGGAATCATGGTTATAGGAATTGTTCTCGCAGTCATTGCGGGTGTCATTGTCCTTTTGGTCATTGCGGCAATCATGAAATCCGTTCGGGTGGTCCAGCAAGGTTTTGAGGGTGTGGTCACGCGTTTCGGCGAGTTCAAGGACATCAAGAACCCCGGACTCACCTTCATCGTCCCCTTCATCGAGCAGATGAAGATAATCGACGTCCGAGAGACCCCCCGCACCGGCGACCGCCAGCAGGTCATCACCCGCGACAACGTGGCGGTCATCGTGAACGCGACGATCTTCAGCCAGGTCGTCGACGTTCGCCTCGCGCTCTTTACGAACTCCGACTACCTCGTGAGCGTCGACAACCTGGCGCGTACATCGGTGCGCGCCGTCTTTGGCAGCATCAGTTTGGACGAGGCCTTCTCCCAGCGCGAGCGCATCGGGACGTTGCTCCAGACCCAGATGGAAGAGGCCACGGACAAGTGGGGAGTTCGTATCAACCGGGTGGAGGTCCTCGAGATCACGCCACCCGAGCAGATTCTTCAGGCGATGGCCCTCCAGAAGCAGGCGGACCAGGAGAAGCGCGCACGAATTCTTGAATCAGAGGGGCAGCAGCAGTCGGCCGTGAACGTCGCCGATGGTCAGCGACAAGCCGCCATCAAGGAAGCTGAAGGCGCGCAGCAGTCGGCGATCCTGCGAGCTGAAGGCACGCGTCAGGCGCTCATCCTGGAGGCCGAAGGCCGGGCCCAGGCGATCAACTCGGTGTACGCCGCCATCAAGCAGCAAGCGCCGGATCCCTCGCTGATCGCGATCCTTCAATTGGACACGTTGGCGAAGTTCGCCGAGAGCGACAACACGAAGTTGATCATTCCGGCCGAGAGTGCGGCGTTGCTGGGCGCGGTCCAGGCCATCAAGAGCGTCATGTCCGAGGTGCCGAGCATCAATCCCTCGTAGTTCTCGCAGCTCACCCGCACTGGCGAGCACCAGCCAACGAGTTACGCCTTCGCCGGTGTCAGTTCTAGTAGACCTGCTCAACCCAGAGGGTGGTTCCGTAGGTCTTCTTCACGACGACCTGGGTGCCACTCGGAATCGGCTCGGGTGCGTCCGTGACGGCCTTCCACGACTCACCTTTGATCTTGACTCGTCCGGGGTGGCCCACGTCGCCTACTGCGTCCTCCACGAAGCCGGTCAAGTTGGTAAGCGAGCTGTTGGCCGGTACTGACAGGTTGACGACTGTACTGCGCTGGTACCTATGGACAACCGTTGGCCGCAGGGATAGGAGGGTGAGCGCCGACACGACAAGCCAGATCACCGCCTGCACCGCGAACGGCACACTCAAGAGCGCGAGAAAGAACGCGATCACCGCGCCAATACCAATGAACAGCGCAACGAATGCCTGGGTGTGCATCTCGGCGATGATGCAGGCCAGCAGGATGATCAGCCAGAAGAGTATCGCCATAATCGGAAGTATATGACCGGGTCGCTTTCAACTGTCGAGGCGTTTGCGCCTCGGGTTTTCAACTCCCAGAGGTCAGTGATCCCGTCGCCAACCAGCTGTCTCGGCGGACTTGCATCGAGTTCTCGTCGATCGAACGGATCGGCAAGGCGATTCCTCGTGCGGGTGGGCGCACCGGGCATTACCTTGGAGTTAGTGATGCCGGGAGGTAACCGTGGTGAACAGCATCGATGAACTTAAGAATGGGCGCGGGCTCCTCGCCCCGATTACCCCGTCGATTCTGGATGAGGACATCGACGAACTCGATCCTCGTCGCCTCGAACTTCGTCTTTGGCTCGACGAGCATCCCAATCCTTCGGGAGCAGAACTCGCCGAGGCGGGACTCGTGGCTCCGCACTGGCCCGAGCCGTGGGGAAGGAACGCCTCCGTTGAGTACCAACTTCTGATTGACGACGAGTTGACCCGCGCCCACGTGCAAAAACCAATAAATCCCATCGGCATTGGCTGGGCCGGTCCCACCATTGCCTTCGCGGGCAGCGACGAGCAGAAGAAGCGCTGGCTACCGAAACTGCTGAGCGGTGAAGAGTTCTGGTGCCAACTCTTCAGCGAACCCAACGCCGGCAGCGACCTCGCCTCATTGACCACCTCCGCCCACCTCGATGGCGAGGAGTGGGTGATCACCGGTCAGAAGGTCTGGACCAGTTACGCCCATATCTCCACCTGGGGCATTCTGCTCGCTCGCACGTCGAATGAAGGGCCGCACCAACAAGGCATTAGTTACTTCATCTGTCCCATGAAGGCGCCGGGGGTCACCATTCGCCCGCTGGTCGACATGACGGGCGACCACGCCTTCAATGAAGTCTTTCTCGACGAAGTGCGCCTGCCCGCTGACTATTTGATAGGCGAGGTGAACCAGGGTTGGAGTCTCGCGAAGGTGACGCTCGGCAACGAGCGCGTTTCACTCTCGGGTGAAGGAGCCCTTTGGGGCCGTGGCCCAACGGCGCAAGACCTCGTTGATCTGGTGGCCAACCGGGACCTGCCTCATTCGACGCTCGAGCGCGACGATCTCGTCAAGTGCTGGTCGCACGGCGAGATACTGCGCCTGCTTCGTATGCGTTTGATTTCGAGTGCTCTCGCGGGTCGCGCGCCAGGCTCTGAGGCGAGTGTTCGAAAGGCGCTGGCCGATGATCACGGCCAAGAGGTGATGACGCTCGCCCACCGCCTCGCCGGAACCGCCGGCATGGTGAGCGGACGCGGACCCGGGGGAGAGGACGGAGCCGATGGCGACGCCTGGTACTACGGGTTCCTCTACTCGCAGGCCCTCACCATTGGCGGCGGCACCTCGGTCGTGCAGCGCAACATCATTGCCGAACGGGTGCTCGGCTTGCCGAAGGACCCATCGTAAAGGGCGATCGGCTCCCACGATTTTTCGATGGGACTTAAGGCCCTCTGAGAGCGGGGGTGACCGCGGATAGCATCGAATAGATGCCTGTTTGCAGCGTTTCCATCGGGATTCTTCTGATGATCGCGAGCGAGACCAAGTCACAATCCAAGAGGAGTCCTTCACCATCATGAGTTTCCCCAGTGCTTCATATTCCGTCACCATGCGCGTAACTCTCGACAGCGCGTCAGAGTTTGCGAAGATTTCTCGAGCCGTTAGTGACGCCGGCGGCCTCGTGACGGCTCTGGACGTCGTAGAACCCATCGAAGGACGAATGGTCGTCGACCTGACCTGCAACGCCTCCAACGATGAGCACGCCGAGAAGCTTCGCGCCGCCGTTGACGCGGTCGACGGTGCGCGAGTGCAGGCCATCAGCGACCGGACTTTCCTGCTCCACTTGGGCGGGACGATTTCGGTGGAGCCCAAGGTTTCACTGAAGACCCGCGACGACCTATCGATGGCCTATACGCCAGGCGTTGCACGAATCTCCATGGCCATTGCGAAGGATCCCTCCGCCGCACGTAACCTCACAATCAAGCGCAACACCGTGGCGGTCGTCACTGACGGGTCGGCGGTACTCGGACTGGGCAACATCGGACCTGAAGCGGCGCTGCCGGTCATGGAGGGCAAGGCCCTGCTCTTCAAACGTTTCGCGGGTATCGACGCATGGCCGGTGTGTTTGGCGACCCAGGACGTCGACGAAATCGTACGAATCGTACAGTGCATTGCCCCCGTGTACGGGGGGATCAACCTCGAAGACATCTCGGCACCACGCTGCTTCGAGATCGAGGCACGCCTGCGCGAACTCCTGGACATTCCCGTCTTCCACGATGACCAGCACGGCACCGCCACGGTGGTCTACGCCGCTTTGTTGAACGCCCTTCGAGTGGTCGGCAAGGAGATGAAGGACATCAAGGTCGTGGTTCTCGGCGTCGGCGCCGCGGGCGTCGCGATCAGTAAGCTCCTCCTCGCCGAAGGCGTCGGCGATCTCATCGGCATCAACCGCAACGGGATACTCTCCGAGGACGACGCCCGACTGGACGACGCCCGTCGTTGGCTCGCCGCGCACACCAACAAGGAGAAGAAGACGGGTTCCTTCGCTGACGCCATGGTCGGCGCCGACGTCTTCATCGGTGTCTCCGGGTCGAATTTGGTGGCCGAAGAGCATTTGAAGGTCATGGCGCCCGATTCGATCGTGTTCGCACTCGCGAATCCGGACCCCGAAGTCGATCCGATGCTGGCGCGGCGTTACGCCAAAATCGTCGCGACCGGGCGAAGTGACGAGCCCAATCAGATCAACAACGTGTTGGCCTTTCCAGGAATCTTTCGTGGACTGCTCGACGCCGGAGCGACTCAGATCACTGAAGAGATCGAGATCGCCGCGGGTCGGGCGATTGCGGACATCGTCAAGCCGTCCGAGTTGTCAGCCGAGTACATCGTTCCGACCGTCTTCAACGCGAACGTCGTGAAGGCCGTCGCTGCTGCCGTGGAGTTGGTAGTTCGATCGAAGCAGGTCCACTGAATGGGCTGAATGCTGTTCTTAGGATGAAATCCATGCGGCTCTTCACTTGCTTGTCACGCAGCGTCGAAAGAGTGAGTAGGTCTTTGCCCATTGAGTATGCCGTCGGGGAAGCCGGAGCGCGCGAGCGTGAGCGAGCGCCGTTGAAGTGCGGTCCTCGAAAGGGGGTCTGAGATCGCGAATCCGCAGACCTTCGACGGCCATGAGATCGGGGCAAGATCTAACGTTCGCCATCGACGAATCGTCGCGTCAGTAGCAATCATCACCTTGATGGGCCCCGGTCTGATGGTGATGCTCGCCGATACCGATGCGGGAAGTGTGATCACTGCCGCGCAGTCCGGGGCAAAATTTCGCTACGCGCTCGTTCTTCCCGAGCTCCTGCTGATTCCGGTCTTGTATCTCGTTCAAGAGATGACGGTCCGACTGGGACTCACGACGCGACTGGGCCACGGTGCCCTTATCCGCAAAACCTTCGGCAAGCCTTGGGCGCTGCTGTCGGCCGTCACCCTGTTCGTGGCGTGCGTCGGTGCACTGGTGACGGAGTTTGCCGGTGTCGCCGGAGTGGGAACACTGGTTGGTCTTCCAAGGTGGCTCTCGGTGAGCGGATCGGCGCTGGCCCTCGTCGCGCTCGTCTTGCTCGGTCGTTATCGCCGTGTCGAGCACGTGGGCATCGCCATTGGCGCGCTGGAACTGCTCTTCATTCCCGCGGCCCTGATGGCCCATCCTCACGTGGGCATGATCGTGCACGACTTCGCCCATCCGCTTCACGCGAACAGCGGCTTCGTGACGTTGCTCGCCGCAAACGTCGGCGCCGTGATCATGCCGTGGATGATCTTTTATCAGCAGGAGGCCGTCATCGACAAAGGTCGCCACGGATTGAATCTCCCCTCCGCACTTCGATCGGCTCGAGTGGACACCGCCGTAGGTGCGGTGATTACCCAAGTGATCATGATTGCCGTGGTTGTGGCTTCGGCGGCGACGCTCGGCATGGCGCACAGCGGTCACGCCCTGAACAGTGTTGGCGAGATCGCCAATGCGTTGACGCCGTTCCTCGGACATCGTGATGCGGTGGTCTTCTTTGGCCTGGGCATGATTGGAGCTTCGGTGGTGGCGGCGCTCGTCGTCACCCTCGCGGGGGCGTGGGGCATCTCCGAGGTACTCGGTTGGCGCCACAGCCTCAACGATTCACCCGCCCGTGCCGCAGGTTTCTACGGCCTGGCGATCGGTGGAACCGTCATGGGCGTCGTACTGGTGCTGGTGGTTCCGAACCTCGTCAATCTTTCGGTTGATGTGGAAGTGATGAACGCCTGTCTCCTGCCGATCGTGCTCGGCTTTCTGCTGGCCCTTGAACGCCGGGCACTTCCGCCCGAAATGGCGATGCGAGGGGTGCGAAGGGTCGTGACGTACGCGTTGACGATCCTGGTCATCATCTTTGGTCTTCTAACGGCGGCAATGGCCTTGCGTGGTCTCGTGTGATCGATGTGGGATCGTAATTTGATGTCCAAGTTTCGTTGTTGACAATCGTCATCAACTGTTGAAGGAATTAGTACGCGTCGTCGGTGCAGTAGACGAGCATCGAGCTCGTCGCCGTCACCATCTGAATGCGGCGAGACAGGCCCACGCACTGGCTACGAGTAAGGACGTGACCTACGGCATCGGCACTTGTCGTCGACGCTTCTTCCACAAGCGCCAGAAAGAGAGCCCGAACAGCACGACTGCCTGCGAGATGATGCCGATGCGAGGACCCCGCGCTTCCGAGAGGATTGGTCAAGATGAGGAACTCCGCCACGACACAAACGGCCAACGTCAACAGCCCCAGCCGCTTGTTCTCAAGCCTCGCCCAGTACTGCCGCATCACACCCACCTCGCCCTGAGAACGTCACCTATTTCGGAGAGTACTTCGTAAGTGCTGCATGAGCGGCTCGGTCGAGGAGACCGTGCAGCGAAGAATGGCGCAGACGCCACGTGTCTCGGGGTCGAAAACCCGGTAAACGAAGGGCGCAGATCAAGAATTACTGCACCGAGACGGACACCACCCTTTTGACCTATGAGACGCGGATGGCTGGGACGCGACGAGCAGTTCGAACGCTTGTCGGTCGGCGTCCCAACGAGCAACGCCGACATCGCTTGAGGAGCCCAACGTCAAAGTTGTCACGAAGTTCCCGAGGACGGACACAAGAATTTGGGAAAAGCAGAGCATCCCACCGCGCAACGCTGGGAAAATTCTTGTAAATCACTGCAATCAAAGGCATTTGGTGACTTGACAGCCAGCATCTTGGCTACTAACTTCTGTATTCAGTTTTGTGTTCTAAATAGTAGATAGTACAAATCTGTTTTCACCATAAGCAGTTGCTGCGAAGCGGCTGATGAAAGGATTGGCATGAATCGTGTAACCGTCCGTACTCCAGGAGCAGTAAAAGTGCTCGCCGCTGGGGCCCTAATGCTTATATCGTCCGCTGGCTGGGCGTCTATCTCAGCTGCTTCGTCGTTGCCGAAAGCGAACGCGAACTGTACGGTCGGGTTCTCTGATCCGACCGCCGGCAACACCTATCTTGCCAATTCGGAAGCCGGCGCCTCGGCGTACTTGGCCAAGCAGGGTTGCAAGCTTGTGACACTGCAGGCCGATTACAGCACGACGACCGAGATCTCGAACATCCAGACCTTCATTACCGAGAAGGTCAGCGCGATTGTTATCTGGCCACTGGACTCTCAAACCGACACCACCGTCTTGACGCAGGCTGCCAGCGCGGGTATTCCGGTCATTGGTTACGACGCGGTGGCAACGACGCCGAGCGGCACGGCGCCGTCGGCTCCATTCACCGGGCAGTACCTGGATGCTCACGCCAACAAGTCGTTTATCGAACAGCGTTTCCAGTACCTGAAAGCTCATCTCCCCGGGGGCAAGGGCCAGGTTGCCTACATTGGTTACGGCCAGCCAGTGGCGGCATTGAACCAGGACTACGCGCTGACAATGCAAGTGGCCAAGCAATTCCCCACCATCAAAGTCGTCGAGCGTGTGAATAACGCCACCGATGACATTGCTGGCGCCGTCGCTCCGGCCGCCGCCGCACTTGCTCGCTATCCAAAGCTGGCGGCATTCATTTGCTACAACGATCCTTCGGCGATCGGTGCCGCGTCGGCGGTGAAGGCGGCTGGACGAAAGGGCAAGGTCATCATCCTCGGCTCGGAACTGGACATTCCAGGTGTAGCTGCGATCAAGAGCGGTGAGATAAGCGCGAGTTGGGACTTCAGCGCCTACAGCGCGGCTGGCACCGATCTGGGTACGCTCACCTGGGAAGCGATCAACAACGAAGCCTCGGCCAAGACCACCATCATTGGTCCGTTCGCCCAGTACAACAAGAAGAACATCGGCAAGTTGACCGCGACCGAGAAGAGCCATTTGTAGAGGTAAATCTGGGCTCACCGAGCACGCCCAGCGCGGGCGGCTCGGTGAGCTCCAGGTCAGTACCTACTGGATGACACGTTCGAACGGTCGAAGTCGGAACTTCGACCAGGCCTTGTTTCCAAAACTGTATTCATTTCTGTTTAGTATGTCGGTAATACGTGGATTTCAATTTGTTGCTTGGGGGTAGAGGGGTACATGAGTACACATGAGTCGGTCACCGTTCTTCGCGAGGAGATCAATGAATGGTTGTTTCGCGAGTCTGAACTACTCGACGACGGTCTAGAGCGCACCTGGTTGGAGGAGATGGTCAGTCGTGACATCATCTACCAACTTCCCCTACGTCAGACCGTTGAGCGAGCTCGCGGGGCTGGGTGGGTTGAAGGAACGTTTCATCTCGACGAACGTTACGGTTCCTTGAACTCCCGGGTCGCTCGTAACGAAAGCGCGTACGCGTGGGCGGAGGATCCACCCTCTCGAATTCGCCACTTTGTCACCAACGTGCGGCCCTTAGCCAATGACGACGGAACAGTCTCTGTTCGCAGCAACTTGCTCATCTACCGCACACGACAAGACAACGTCGTACCCCAGTTGCTGTCAGGCGAACGTCACGACGTCCTGCGCCGAGAGGATGGCGTTCTCAGGCTGGTGGTACGCCGGATCCTTCTGGATATGACGGCTATCGGAACGCACAATCTCTCAATCTTCTTCTAAAAGCGAGGCTGACTATGACGAACTTCATTAACCGTACCGATAACTCCGAGCGAATTTTGGACCAACTCGAGGCCGGCTTACCAATCGGTGAGCTGCCGGCGTCGTTGTACGGCAGCAAAGACATCTACGAGCGCGAAAAGCGCAACGTCTTCGCACGCTGCTGGGTGTTCTTGGCTCACGAGTCTGAGATTCCAGCCAAGGGTGACTACGTCTTGCGAAAGATTGGCGAGGACAATTTCGTCGTCGTGCGTGACGAACAGGGTGAAGTCAATGTCCTCTTTGACGCGTGTCGACACCGTGGCGTGCAGATCTGTCGCGCGGACTCGGGCAATACCTCACACTTTCGTTGTCCCTACCACGGCTGGACCTACGATACGAAGGGCAACCTGATCGGCGCGCCGCTTTGGAAGAACGCTTTTGGCGGTATGGATAAGTCCGCTAACGGACTGTCCGGCGCCGCGCAGGTAGGGAGCAAGCACGGTCTCATTTTCGCGACACTGGACCCCACGGCGCCATCGCTCGATGACTACCTCGGCGGTATGGGCTGGTATCTGGACCTGGTCTTTGGCCTCAATGAGCATGGCGTCGAAGTGCTCGGAGCACCTCAGCGCTTTGTGATTGATGCGAATTGGAAGTCAGGAGCCGACAACTTCTCTGGTGATGACTACCACCTGGGAACGCTGCACAAGTCGGTATGGGAGATCGGCGCGTTCCCGATCTCATTCCAAGACAACATGATGGGCTACCACATCCAAGCTTCACCGGGGCACTCGTTGTCCTTCTCAATGGCCCCGAACGACGACGAACCCGGGCCGAAGTTCTTCGGCTACCCCGAGCGGATTGCCGAGACGTTCACCAGCGACCGGATCAGCGAGGATCAGCTCAACGTGGCACGACGTTCGCGCGTGTTCGTCGGCAACGTGTTTCCGAACTTTTCCATCCTCGCGTTGCCAATGACCGAAGACGGCGCGAACTTTCCGCCGACTGCGGTATTGACGATACGCACGTGGCAGCCCGTCAGCGAAGGCAAGGTCGAGATCTGGAACTGGTTCTGTGGCTATAAGAATATGAACGAAGAGGAAAAGCAACGCAGTTACCGCGCGGGCCTGGGCACCTTTTCCATGGGCGGCTCTTTCGAGATGGACGATACCGAACCATGGATCACCGTGGGCAGGACCGGGCGTTCAACCGCCGCTGAGGTTCTGGACTTCAAACTGAACTATCAGATGGGGATGCCGGGCATTGGAATTGGCCATCCGGTAGAGGATTGGGTCGGGCCGGGAAAGGCGTTCTGGACTCGCTACGAGGAGGGTGTTCAGCGGAACCTGTTCAAGTTCTACCTTGACATCATGAAGGCCCAACCAGGAGAGTGGCCTCCGCTCACCTTCGACGAGGAATGACGAGATCGTCATGGGTGTGTTGAAGGAGCAGTCCTGCTTGGTCCTTGGAGGAGCGGGCGGCATCGGTAAGGCGGTCGTGCGGCGGTACCTCGAAGAGGGCGCTCGCGTTGTCGCGGCGGATCGGTCGAACGACCGAGTCGTTGCCCTCAACGAGGAATTCCCGGAGTTCATTGCCGAGGGTCGACTGATCGGGGTGTGCTCGGACGTTTCAACATGGACGGCCAACCAGCAGCTCGTCGGGCGGGTGATAGACGAATTCGGAGCACTGGACGTGCTGGTGTCCTGCGTTGGTATCTATGACCAAGCCGTTACCCTCGCCGAGATCGACCCAGCGCAGCTCGAAGCGGCGATCGATGAGAGTTTTCGCGTCAACGTCGGCGCGGCACTGCTCGCTATCAAGGCGGCGCTGCCCCATCTTCGAACATCGCGTGGTCGCATTGTGCTCACCGCCTCGTTCGCATCATTCCAACCGGGCGGCGGCGGCGTGCTCTACACCGCGGCCAAGCATGCGGTGGTGGGCGTCGTGCAACAACTCGCCTACGAACTCGCCCCCGATATTCGGATCAATGCGGTGGCGCCCGGCGTCGCCGCAACGGTCATGGTCGGTCTCACGTCGCTCGGCCAGACGCCCAAAGATGCGGTCCTACCGGGCACCGAGGCTGTCCTGCCTCTGGGAAGCATTCCGGAGTTGAGCGACTACGGGGCGGTCTACGCACTGCTGGGCTCGGCGGAAGGGTCCGCGGCGATGACCGGCACTGTGATTCCCGTCGACTCGGGTCTGCTTGTTCGCGGCATCGCTCCCGCGAGGCGGACGCCTTGAGTAGTCCCACCTGGTTCAGCGCCGCGCGCGAAGGCTACGCCAGCAAAGGTATAGGTAGCCGGCTGAGCGTCGGCCACCGTCCGGCGCTACTCGTGGTTGACCTGGCGGTGGGCTTCACCGACGATGTCTGGGCACCGGGTTGCGATCTTGATGGCGTGGTCGAACGAACGGCCGAGTTGGTGAGGCTGGCTCGCACCAATGGTTATCCGGTCATCTTCACGACCATTGCCTTCGCGCCTGACGCTCTCGAGGGTCACGTCTGGCTTACGAAGATGCCGGGGCTTCGGTGCATGACCGAAGGTAGCCCGGCGGTGGCGATCGATCCGCGGCTAGGGCGTTTGGACTCGGAGCCACTGATCGTGAAGCGCGCGGCCTCGGCTTTCGCCGGTACGGGACTCGCCAGCCTGTTGGCTACCCTGCGTGTCGACACCCTCGTGGTGACCGGGGCGACGACGTCGGGTTGTATCCGCGCGACCGTGGTCGATGCCTGTTCGGCCGGCTATCCGACGTTGGTGCCCGAATCATGCGTCGGCGACCGACATGAGGGTCCCCACGAGGCAAACCTGTTCGACATTGATTCGAAGTACGCCGACGTGGTTGCTTTCGATCGAGCGCGGGAACTGTTCGATGTGACGGTCGCCAAGGAGCGGGCATGACAGAGCATTTCGCCGACGTCTACCCGGGTCTGACGCCCCGACTCGTGATCGGCGAGTCCGGCGCGCGCTCGCTGAGCCTGCGAGAAGAGATCGCGGCGGGAACGTACGCGCCGGTCGTTACCGGCGCGCTGATCGATCAACTCGAACAGGCGGGCCTACGTGGGCGGGGTGGATCGGGCTTTCCCGCGCACCGGAAATGGCGTGCGGTCCGTGATGGCGCCGCCCCTCGTGTCGTCGTCGCGAACGGCGAGGAGGGTGAGCCATCCTCCTTCAAGGATCGATGGCTCCTGACCAACCGTCCGCATGCGGTGATTGACGGACTTTTGTTGGCCGCGGCCGCCGTTGGCGCCGATCGGGCCGTGATCTACCTTTCGCATCCAGAGACAGTGTCGTCAGTCCGTCAGGCGCTGGCAGAGTTGCCGTCGATACCGGGCCGCGTCGAGGTCGAGCTACACGTAGTGCAGCACCGTTATGTTGCTGGCGAGGAAAGTGCAGTGTGCCGTTCCATCAACGGTGGCCCGGCGCTGCCGCTGGCCAAGCCACCACGCCCCTTCGAGTGCGGCGTCGACGGCCACCCCACCCTCGTCTCCAATGTCGAGACCCTGGCACAGGCCGCGTGGATTGCTCGAAACGGTGCAGATGCGTACCGAGCGCTCGGTACGAGCGCCTCGCCCGGAACAATGCTGGTCACCCTCGGTGGGGCCTGTCGTCGCCCGGGAGTCTACGAAGTGCCCTACGGACTCACCTTGGGACAGTTGATCGAGGACTGCGCGGGAGGATTGAGCAACGGGATCGGCGGCGTACTCGCCGGCGGGTGGTTCATGGGAGTGGCTGACGCGTCGCTGCTCGAGGCGACGTGGTGCTATGACGCTATGCGCGCCGCGGGTTCGGGCGTCGGTTGTGGCGCCGTGACCGTGCTCGGCCACGACGAGCGGCTAGAAGAGGTAGTCGCTCGGCTGGCCCGTTGGTACGTCGAAGAATCCGCTCAACAGTGTGGGGTCTGTGTGAAGGGGACCGTGGCTATCGCCGACACCCTCGAACTCTTCAGTCGAGGCAGCGCCGAGCCCGATGCGCTGGCCAATTTGGCTCGTTGGGGCACCACGCTGCAGGGGCGCGGCGCATGCGCGTTTCTCGACGGGGCGGCGAACCTGGCCGGTACCTTCTCGAAAATAATCACATCGGATCGGACCATGCAACCGGTCGCCGTCGAATAAAGGAGAAATAATGAAAGTCTTTCTGGACCCGATCAAGTGTTCGGGCTATGGAGCGTGCGCGGACATCTGCCCCTCGCTTTTTGCCATTGACGAGTTTGGCTTCGCTCAACTGTTGAGCGACGGCGTCGTTGCTGCGAGCGACGAGGACTCCGCCCGCAACGCTGCCGAGAGTTGCGCCGAAAACGCTATCAAGATCGAGGGCTGACGTGGACCTGCGACTGAATGACAAGGTGGTGCTCGTCACCGCGGCGAGCAAGGGAATTGGTTTCGCGGTTGCTGAACGCTTCGCTCGCGAAGGCGCGAGGGTGATCATCAGTTCACGCGGGGGGGCGTTGCTCGACGACGCCATCGAAAGAATTGGCGGTAACGTCACCAAGCAGGCTGCTGACCTGACCCAGGACGGTTCGGGTACGAAGCTCGTCGAGCGGATCATTGACCAATATGGCCGGCTGGATATCCTGGTGAGCAACACTCCGGGACCACGGATAGTGCCCGCGCTCGAAACGACTGACGAGGACTGGGAAGCGGCCTATGGCGCGTTGCTGCGTCCGGCGGTGCAACTATCGCGCCGCGCCGCGCAGCAGATGTGTCTGCAGGGTTCGGGAAGCATCGTCTTTCTTACCTCGACGTGGGTGAAGCAGCCCGCAGTCGGCGGCGTGCTGTCGGCGACAATGCGCTCGGGCGTTTCGGCGTTGGCAAAGCAATTGGCCCTCGAACTGGCCTCGTTCGGGGTGCGGGTGAATCAGGTGATGCCCGGTGCGACTGGAACCGACCGTATGCGCGACATCATGCGGGCCAAGTCGGTGCAGCACGCTACGACGGAGGACGAGGAACGTGCGGTAACGGTCCGTGACATTCCACTTGGTCGATGGGCCGAAGCGGTGGAGATCGCCGACACCGTGGCCTTCCTCGCCTCGCCCGTTTCATCCTTCTCGACCGGAGTCGCCATCAGCATTGACGGCGGTGCCGTC
>Ga0224557_1002972_pt1 | contig 13731 bp, 13 predicted proteins | sample 714S31014metaG_FD_180677 | JGI IMG/M metagenome (GOLD analysis project Ga0224557, IMG submission 180677) | Peat soil microbial communities from Stordalen Mire, Sweden - 717 S3 10-14 | ecosystem: Environmental > Terrestrial > Soil > Wetlands > Peat | place: Sweden: Norrbotten County, Stordalen...
CTCGCTCACGCCATGGATCCACGAATACAACTGGCACAGACCACATGCCAGCCTCAACCTCAACTCACCTATTAGTAGGGCAGGTATCGATCGGAACAATCTGTTGACACTTCACAACTAGGGAATAGGGACTAGAAAAAACCGCATTTGAGACTAGGACCTTTTGGCTGTGGTCACCGGCTGGTGTTGGGATGCGTTTTGCGCTGCTAGAATCCGCATAGAGCCTTATGACCGTAAAAGCACTCTATCCCGGCACATTTGACCCGCCGACCAACGGTCACGTTGACCTCATCACGCGCGGGGCCAAGCTGTTTGGGCATCTGACGGTTGCCATTCTCATCAACCCGGTAAAGGACCCGCTGTTCACGGTGGAGGAGCGGGTGGAGATGCTCACCGAGGTTACCAACTCGCTTGAAAACGTTTCGGTGGCTACCTTTGACGGGCTGATGGTGGAGTTTGCGCGGCAGCAGGGTGCGTCGGCGGTGCTGCGCGGGATTCGGGCTATCAGCGACTACGAGTACGAGTTCCAGATGGCTCTGATGAACCGGCGGCTGGCTCCGGAGATCGAGACCGTCTTCCTACAGCCGGCCGGGCGCTACTCGTTTATCAGCTCGCGGATGCTGAAGGAGGTATTCAGCTTCGGCGGAGACGTGAGCGGGCTGGTGCCTCCGAATGTGCTCAAGAGGCTGCGCGGGCGGATGAGCAAGAGCTAAGTTAAGAAAAACCTGGCCTGACCCGCATCACGCTGCGGATAGGCGCACCTGAATCCTTGAACCAGTGGCTTCTGCGAAGCGCAGGAGAGTTTTGGTGCTGGGGAGGGTTTGTCCGCTTTCCAGCCGGGCGACGGCGGATTGGCTGGTGCGCATAAGCTTGGCCAACTCGGCTTGAGACAAGCCGGCGCGAAGACGCGCCCGCAGCAACTCGGCGGAGATTTCAAACTCTGGGGCGAGCGCGTCATACTCTCTACGGACCTTGGGATCGGCCAGCAGCCGAGTTTTGAACTCTTCAAAGGGAATGGTCATAAAACCTCCTGTGCTCGCCGCAGCGCTAAATCAATTTCGGCGCGCGGCGTCTTTTGAGTCTTTTTCACAAATGCCCGAACCACGATCACACGTTTGCCGATAGCTGTCACATACAAAGCACGTGCAATGCCATCTCGCCCTGTGAGCCGCATCTCCCAGATCTTGCCTTCAAGATGCTTCACGTGCGGTTCGCCCAGGCTTTCCAAACCCACTTGCTCGATGCGTTCGCCAAGCCGCACAAATCGTGCCCGCATATCCGCTGGAAGGGATGAAATCTCCTCGGCCACCGTTTCGTTCAGAATTTCCACGTGCCAAGGCATAATGTAGTATATCTCATCTTTGAGATATGTGTCGCAGATATTTCTCCGAATATTCCTGACTGGTGCGGCCCGATCTGCTCAAACACTCATGTGAGCGGTAGTGATACCAGGCCTCAAAGCGAGACCTGGAGCGCCTGGCGTACAATCTTCTGCTATGAATGAGAAAGGCGTTATGGATAGAGCAGAAGAATTCATTCAGCTATTCAATCAGGTCGAGGAATTCCTTTCACGGCTCGTTAACCGAGCGCCATATACACGTTTCGAGAGGCTAGTCGAGTTTGCTTCGGCTGATAACGCTGCTGTTCGCGCAAACGCTAGCGCCTTAGGGCAGTTTGCGAAGCTTCGCAACGCAATTGTGCATGGCGAAGGCTATCCACCTCACATCATTGCAATACCTTCACCCGAAGCCTTGTCGAAGTTCAAGAAAGTAGTTCATGAAGTCATCGAGCCTACGCCTTTAATACCTACATTCGAAGTACCAGTACATTGCTTTTCGCCAAACGAGACCCTACCCGGTGTTCTGGGCTTTATGAGGGAGAACGATTTCTCCCAGGTTGTGATTAAGGAGAATAAGGGTGTACTTCGTATGCTCACTGTGGAGGGCGTTGCCTGGTGGCTCGCCGATCAGCTCGAGGGTAGTCAGGTTTCGGCTGACACTGTCAGGCTCGGCAGTATCCTCGGACTTGAGCCGCAAGGTTGCTTCGGGATCATGGGTCCCGAAAAGACGATTTTTGACGCGGCCGACGCCTTCCGGAATTCCATTCATCGCAAAGCTACCCGGCTATATGCAATTGTCATTACTGAGAATGGTGGCGATCATGATAATCCAATCGGATTTGTGACTCCATGGGATCTTGTTCACAACCCTCGAATTCGAAAATGATTCACAGGATGACGGAGAATCACGGACAGAAAAGCATCTGCTTGGCGTCTCGTCGCCGACGGGGATTCCATAGTATTGACTCAGCGATACATCCGCAGATTGTCGCAGGCGGCCTTTACGCCTCCGTCGCACGCCCTGTTGTAGAGTGAGCGCGCCTGCCCGTAGTCCTGGGACACACCATCTCCATGCTCGTAGAGCCAACCGAGATTGTTGCAGGCTGTCATGTTTCCGCCACCGCAGGCTTTCTCGAAGAGAAGGCGTGCTTTTGCATAGTCTCTGGGTATGCCGCGCCCTTTGAAATATAGCCAGCCGAGGGCGCTGCAGGCCGTCAGTTCGCCTCCGTCGCAGGCCTTCTGATAGAACGAGCGGGCCTGAACATAGTCTTTGGTTACACCTTGGCCGTTATCATATAAACCACCTAGGCTAGTGCATCCGGAAACATTCTCACCGTCGCAGGCCTTCTGAAAAAACGTGCGCGCTTGGAGATAGTTCTTGGTCACGCCTTGGCCGTTGTAGTAGAGACTGCCGAGGCCGCCGCATCCGGACATTTCTCCCGCTTCACAGGCCTTTTCATAAAGTGTGCGCGCCTGAGAGTAGTCTTGTGGCCCGCCCTGGCCGCTGTAGTAGAGCGTGCCGAGAAAGGAGCATGCAGGCATATACCCGGCATCGCAGGCCTTCATATAAAGTGTGCGCGCCTGAGAGTAGTCCTGTGGCCCGCCCTGGCCGCTGTAGTAGAGCGTGCCGAGAAAGGAGCATGCAGGCATATACCCGGCATCGCAGGCCTTCATATAAAGTATGCGCGCCTGAGAGTAGTCCTGTGGGCCGCCCTGGCCGTTGTAGTACAGATTGCCGAGGTTGTTGCATCCAGCGATAATTCCGCCGTCGCAGGCTTTCTGAAGAAACCTGCGCGCCTGCCCGTAGTCCTGGCCCACGCCTTGGCCGAAATAGTAGAGATTGCCGAGGTTGCCGCATCCGGACATATTTCCGCCGTCGCAGGCCTTTTGGAGAAGTGGCCTCGCCTCCTCGTAGCGTTTCAAGTCGTAGAGCGCCTGTCCCTCATTGGACCTCTCGCCGGCATGATCGTGCAGATCCTGCATCCGGGCAGCCTCGTCTTGCACAGTCTGCTGGGCTTGGAGACGGGCAGCACGCACAGGTTACCTCACCAATAGCAACTAATACAGCGAGGACAATGACGATGGCCTTGGCAAGTTCACTATGTGTCTTTTTGCTATGCCAGTACCAAGCGGCTCCTGCCCATCCAGCGGCCTCAAAAAGATAGATAGGAACCAAACCCTTCATTATTGATACCAGCAGACTAATAGCAGAAAATGCCCCAAACACGTAGGTGCCGATCTCTTTAGCTTTATCGGCGTCGACACTTTTCATTGGTGCAGTTTGATCGCTTTCTATCGGTGCTGGCTGATCGTTCTGCTCATCTGTCACATGATTGATCTCCGGCGGAGGGCTCAGTGATTCAATCTCCGAGGCTTCGGGAGCGAAGGCTTCTCCACAGTATGGGCAATAGCTGAACTCAATTGATAATTCTTTGCCGCATTCAGGGCAGACCGTTTTGGTGGTCTTCTCATTTCCACAGTGAGGGCAAAACTTGAACTCATCCGCTAATTCTTTGCCACATACACGGCAGACCATATTGGCGATCTCCAGATGTTTGCGGACAGTTTACCACCGTCGAAAGTGGAATCCCGCTTTTGGGTAGTGGTGCAGTTTGAATTTACACAGGTCTGGCGATGGAGAAGCAACCGGAGTAGACTCCGGGTATGAGTGATAAACCGCAGTTAAAACCAGTCAACGGTCACCCCGGATATTTTGGTTGCTCAGCATGTGGAGTAGCGTTTAAGCCGAACCCAAACGATCAGGGAGAAATGACACAGCTATTCATTGAACATTTGAGAATCTGTTCTGGCAAGAAGAAACCGCGCGAGGACGTGAACCAAGCCGCCGCGCGGATCGTCAGGGAAGCAACCGAGGGGCGTTAGCATCACACCGAGATACCTTGAACCGGGAATGGCAACCCTTCATTTTCAAAAGGGTTGATCAGTGTACGCGCCTGATAGTTGCGTAAGTAAATATCCTTCAGCAAATTAGATGCCTGATATGACCGTCCTCGCGTTTCGCCTTCAGCGACGAGCAGACCACCTTCCACGAGATCATGCAATTCCCTGCTAGCCACCTGTTCTGAAACTTCAGCCGACGCCATATAATGCTGCCTTCGTAGCTTATAGCCAAATGCCGCGTCCACTAAAGATGGAAGAGCGCGATCATTAACACTACGACGCTTTAGGAGGTCTTCGACCTCGTTCCATACTCGCTGAGTCATGTGGCTTCGCTGCAACAGCCAAGATGCCTGTCTGAAGTGCGCAACTAGGTTGAATCGAATCCATGGCCTACAATCATTTTCTGGATGGTACGCTTTGCGTCCGACCTCCAGGAGAACATCATAATAGTCGTCAGTAAATCGACCGAGATATTCTTCGATGCTACAAAATGGAGACTCAATTATTTGTTCTTGACCCAAGATGAGTGTTTGAAGACAGCGCGCCATTCTTCCGTTTCCGTCCGAGAAGGGATGGATCATCACAAGGTTGAGATGTCCCATAGCAGCGCGAATGATTACCGGAACATCAGACTTTTCGTTTAGGGACTGCATGAGGTCATTCATTAAGTTTGGAACCAACTCTGCATCTGGCCCCTCATAGACTGTTTCTTGCTTGCGTTCGTCGCGAACAAAGATCAGTCCTGAACGATATCTTCCAGGGTGCTTTTCAAGTTCATGCTGGAGCATCATAAAGTGAAGGCTTCGCACCAAGCCCTCGCTGTACGAAAAATGTCGATCATCTGATAGTTGTAAAACGTAGGTCATGGCATTTCGGTAGCCAACCGTAGCCTTCCAGTCGGTGGATGCTGCCGAAATAGGTTCTGAGTCCTCCACGGCAGCCATCGCGTCGTCTTTGGTGACGTTTATTCCCTCAATGCTGTTTGAATGCCTGATGTTTCGGGCGAGCGTAGCCCGACGCAGCACTCCCGACCACCGTCCAGGAGTGCTTATCGAATATTTTAATGATGACCGAATAGCGGCAATCTTTTCAATGACTTCTACCTCGGCTGGCCGCAAATCTGGAGCCTGAAAGATCATTTACCCCTCCTCCACAAGAATGATAATATGACATTATAATTATGTTGTCAATGTACAATTATAATGTTATAGTGTTCTCAATATGAATCGCCTGTGTAAATCGAAGCGTGTTCAAGTGATCGCCGCTCTCGTCGAGGGAAGCAGCGTCAATTCCATTGTCAGAATGACAGGTGCCGCCAAGCATACCGTTCTAAAGCTGTTAGAAGACATGGGTTGCGCTTGTGCAGCATACCACCATCGGCACGTGGGCGGTCTGTGTGTGCGCCGTCTCCAGTGCGATGAGATTTGGGCCTTTGTTGGCGCGAAAGCGAAGAACGTCTCTGTGGAAAAGAAAGCAGAGGGTTGGGGCGATGCCTGGACCTGGGTGGCACTTGATGCCGATACGAAGCTATGCGTCTCTTACCTCGTAGGCGGACGCGATACAGGATGGGCGACCGATTTTGCGTTTGATATACGTGATCGCGTCGTAGGCCGTCCGCAGATCACTACCGATGCCCACAAGCCGTATCTGGCTGCGATTGAGATGGCATTTGGCGAGAACGTGGATTATGCCCAAATGCACAAGATTTATGGCGCATCAAACGACAGCCCGGAAGCTCGATATAGCCCTGCCAAGTGTATCGGCTGTGACATGAAAACCGTCATTGGAAGCCCCGACTACGAGCATGTGAGCACTTCATTCGTGGAACGGCAGAACCTTACCATGCGCATGTCGATGCGGCGCTTTACCCGGCTCACAAACGGATTCAGTAAAAAGATCGAAAACCACGGTCATGCAGTGGCACTACACTTCATGCATTACAACTTTGTCAGAGTTCATAAGACGCTACGGGTGACACCCGCGATGGAAGCAGGGATTGCAGATCACGTTTGGACTATGCAGGAGTTGGTATCTCTACTCGACGCAAAATCGGGAGAAATGGCGGCATAAAGTGATTTCTGGGTTTATGGGTGATTCTTCGGGATTTCATATGGTTTTGGCTTGATTTCTGTCCGAACTGTGCGTAATACTGAAGGATAGTCTCTTTGGAGGTGGCCAAACAACACGAAAGCCCATCGTTGACGCGATGGGCTCCGCTAAAAACCAGATATCGGTCGTGCAAACCAAATATCGGCTGCTTGACAATTGCCAATGGAAATAGCCTATTCTCTGTTGCTCCTGTCCGTCAAGCGAAAACTTCAACGCAATTCAACAGGATATTTTTGCGTCCAAAACGGACGACAGAGGAGCAATCCCCGTGAAATACACAAAATTTTTCTTCGCGCTGTACGCCCTATGCGTCGGTGCCGCCTTAACAACTTCAACCGCGTTCGCACAGGTTCCAACGGCCTACAAGCCTGGCGATACTCTTTCCTTTACGATCAAGTTCGATGGCGAGGGACTCGAAAAACTCACAAATGCGTCAGTCAATTTGACTCTGACTTCGCCGGTCAAGGAGGATCAGAAAGCATTCCTCACATACATCAATGTCAGTGCGGGCAGCGGGGCTAGACCGGGAGTGTTTGAGGTATCGGCGAAGATACCGGACTATACCGCCAGCGGCACGTATACCCTGCATGTAGTCAACACAGGGACGCCATACGTGGGATTCTCATACTCCGAGGGTCTCCCGTCGATAACAATCACGGTCATTAACAATGATCGATTCGAGAAACCCAAACTGAGGAGCGTCGAGATAACTTCAAAGCCCTGATAGGCGATTGAGGGAACCGTTACACTCCTGATTCACAAAAATGCCGCTCTTCGTTGGGGGATAAACCGTAATCACGTACCCCTGATGAAGAGCGGCTATCATCGCGTTGCCAAACTCAGCATCTGTGAAGCCGTTTCGTCTTCCGTTTAGTTCCACGTAGCCAAACGTGGAGGATGTGCATGTCCCTACAGCTATTGGTTCCGATGGCGTACCTGCTATCGTGATTTTTGGCTTACTAGCCTGCTGAGAGAACAACAATACGCTCAAACCACAAAGCAAACTGGCGCGAATTGCAGCATGTATGATTCGGATTTGCATTTGGACACACCCCATGTCATGATTTGTGTGCGCCACAACATCAGAGGGGCCGCTCCTGGCAGAGCGGCTTTTCTATTTGCAGCTAGCATAGCACGGACTCAAATTCAAACTGCACCACTACACGCTTTTGCTTCAGAATTAATACTTTAAGAGGTTGTCCGCGGCTATTTTGTGTTTGCACCAAAATCTGTAAAGATAGAGGTGCTATGACAGTATCCACTCCTTCTAAAGTCTTTGCCGGCCGGATTGGCCGGATCGAGGTTTCTGCAACCATGGCTGTGGCTGCGGAGGCCGCTAAACTGCGGGCGCAGGGCGTTAACCTGGTGGATTTTGGGGCCGGTGAGCCGCATTTTCCCACTCCGCGGCACATCAAGGATGCGGCGATCGCGGCTATTGAGGCCAACTTTACGCGCTATACGGTGGTTCCGGGGATTCCGGAGCTGCGGAAGGCGATTGTGGAGCGGCATGCGACCGACTTCGGGTCAGACTACGCGGTGGACGAGGCGATCTTTACCGCGGGCGGGAAGCTGGCGCTGTTTAATACGCTGCAGATCCTGGTGGACCACGGGGATGAGGTGATTCTGCCTGTCCCTTACTGGGTGAGCTTCAAGGACATTATTCAGTATGCGGGCGGGAAGGTGGTTTACCTCGAGACCAGCGAGGCGGAGAGCTTCCGCATTACCGCGGACGCGATTGAGAAGGCGATTACGCCGAAGACCAAGGCGATTATTCTGAATTCGCCGTCGAATCCGGCGGGGTCGGTGGTGAGTGCCGAGGACCTGGAGCGGATTGTGCACCTGGCGCACGATCGCGGGATTTATCTGCTTTTGGATGAGTGCTATGTTTATCTGAACTATGCCGGGAAGCCGGTGAGCGGGGGGTCGTTTACCTGGGCGAAGGAGCACATTGTGGTGCTGGGGTCGCTGTCAAAGACTTATGCGATGACGGGCTGGAGGGCGGGGTTTGCGCTGGCGGCTAAGCCGGTGGTGGCGAACCTGAGCAAGCTGCAGTCGCAGTCGACTTCAAACGCGACCAGCATTGTGCAGAAAGCGGCGATTGCCGCGCTTTCCGGCTCGCAGGAGTGCGTATGCGAGTTTCGCGCCGAGTTTATCGAGTTGCGGGACTATATGCTGGCCAAGGTGAGGGCGATTCCGGGAGTCACGTGTACCAAGCCTGAGGGGGCGTTTTATGTTTATCCGAACATCTCGGCGTACCTGGGCAAGGGCGGCATCAAGACGGCTACCGAGCTGGCGACGCGGCTGCTGCACGAGGGGCATGTGGTGACCGTTCCGGGCGAGGCGTTTGGGACGGCGGAGCATATTCGCATCTCCTATCCGGTGACCAAACAGAATATTGACGAGGGAACCAAGCGGATGGGTGAGTTTTTGACCGGTTTGGCGTAGGATTGGCAAACCGGAATACGGTATGCGGCGAGGGGGTCTAATTGGTTTCCGCATAGTAATGTTTTTGCGCCGTCCCTACGGGACTCCTTGACGATCTTGTGGAATCCTTTCCCCCCACGCTGAAGCGCGGGGCTAACCAACTCTGCGCCTCCGGCGCGTTTGTGCAGACATTCCTTATGCGGTCTTCGAGAGCCGAAGTCGTTTAGAATTGAATGTCTTAAGGGCCGTTTGAGCAGTTGCTGTGCGGCCTTTGAGCAAAATGTTGATTCAGACCTGTGCAAACGTATCGTTTGTCGCGTAGGATGTGTGTTCGATGCCGAAATCTATTGATTTTCGTTCTGTGATTCTTGCCGGGGGCAGCGGTACCCGCTTCTGGCCCCGTTCGCGCCGCGCCCACGCCAAGCAGGTTTTGGTGCTGGACGGCGAGCGCTCCATGATCCAACAGACGGTGGAGCGGCTCATGCCGCTGGCCGACTTGGACAAGACCTGGATCATCACCAATCAATACCTGGCGCATGAGATCGCCGAGCAGTTGCCGGGGCTGCCCGCGGAGCAGATTGTGCAGGAGCCGGTGGCGCGCAATACGGCGCCGGCTTGCGGGCTGGCGGCATTTCTGATCGAGAAGCAAAATCCTGATGCGGTGCTGGGGGTCTTTCCCTCCGACCACGTGATCGGCGATGAGCCGCGATTTCTGAAAGCGATGCAAAAGGGAATCGCGGCGGCGGCAGCGGGAGAAAATATTGTGGTGCTGGGCATTGAGCCTACGCGCGCCGAGACCGGTTACGGCTACATTGAGACCGGCGACCTGACTCCGGACGACTCCGCACTACACGTGCGCCGCTTTATCGAGAAGCCGAACCAGAACAAGGCCGATGAGTTTGTGGCCGCGGGCAACTATTTTTGGAACTCGGGGATTTTTCTGTGGTCGGCGCGGACACTGGCGAATGCGGTACGTGAACACCTGCCGGAGACCGCTCCGCTGCTGGAGGCGATTACCGCCGCCTACGGCACGCCTCACTTCGAGGAGGTTTTTCGTACGGCTTATCCCAAGTGCGAGAACATTTCCGTCGATTATGCGGTGCTGGAGCCGCGCTCGGCCAAGGGCGAGCATCTCTCCAACCTTTACTGCATTCCGGCGGAGTTCAGTTGGAACGACCTGGGCTCGTGGACCTCGCTCTACGAATACCAGCATCAAACCCGGCTACGCGGAGACCCGGAGGGCAACGTGGCCGACACCGAAGGGTTGATGGCTCTTGAAGCCGCGAATAACTATATTTACAGCCCAAAGAAGTTTGTGGCGTTGGTGGGCGTGGAGAACCTGGTGATTATAGATACCGAGGACGCGCTGCTGATTGCCCATCGCGACCACTCTCAGGACGTGGGCAAGATAGTGAAGGAACTGAGCGTTTCCGGGCGTGACAAGCTGATCTAGTTCCGATGCTGGCAAATTAGAAAAATGACGGGTAGATTCTTGGGGTTGGCGATGGGAAGTGCAAGGGAAGCTTTGCTCAGCAGAAGAAGGTTGATTCAAAACGGAGTGTTGATTGCGGCTGGCTGCGCATGGAGGCCTTCACTCATTGCAGCGGCGGACAGTTTGGATTCGACTTCAGGGGCTGCTGCGAAAACCTGGAGCATCGGCAACGACAGGATTGAAAGAACCATCGCCTTCCAAGAGAAAACTGGGCTCTTCACTCAGCGGTTCTCCGGTCTTGCTGCGCATGCGGAGTTCATTGAGCCGGGGAAGATGATTGCGGGGATGGCGCAGGAGTTTTCATTTCTCTGCAATGGTCATCTCTGCACGGGGACTGGTGCGGAGTTTGACTTGCTGGGCGCCGATGAGACTGCTCTTGCAAATGGCAAGTCCCTGACAGTTCAGCTACGGCATAAAACACTGGCTCTTGAAGTCGCTGCGGTTTACTGCGTCTACGGGCATCATCCGGCGATCCGCAAGCATCTGGTTCTGCGCAATACTGGAACGGATGCGCTGCGCATCACTCACCTCAATATCGAGGCGATCGGGATTGCAGTTGGGCCGGAAAATGAGACCACGCTGCTGACGCAGTACGGAACGATTCCCCGCGAGATTTTTTTCACCGGGCGATTGGAAGATGCGGGGCTGCTGGCGGCCAACGGGCGAACAGGCCTCGGTATGGCCATTCTCAGCGAGGTTCCTGGCGCGATGAAGCGCACGGAGATTGCCGGCTGGGACGATCCGGAGCATGTGGGCATCGGCGTTCTCTACGATACCGATCTCATGCCCTTCGAGCGTGCGATTGCCGGCGGCGAGGAATTCACCACCGCATGCGTCTCGCTGGTCGCCTACCGCAACGGCGACGGCTTCAACGATCCGCATTGGCTGCTGCCTTCTTACACCGCGCAGGTGCTGGAGCGGCGCGTGGATGCTAAAGGTCCGCCGTGGATTTATAACACATGGGAGCCCTTCGAGCGCACCATCAATCACGATACGGTGATGGAGTTGATTGATGCGGCGGGGGCGATGGGGCTCGATATCTTTACCATCGACGACGGCTGGCAGAAATACTATGGCGAGAACACGGTAAACCTGGCTGCGTTTCCGGGCGGGCTGCAGCCGATCGAGGACGCCGTGGAAGCGCACGGCATGCGGCTGGGTTTGTGGATTCCCATGGCGGCCATCGATACGAATACGGAGGTTTATCGCGGGCATCCCGAGTGGGCGGCGCTCGACCAGGAAGGCAAGCCGAAAATCACTTATACGGCGGCTGGGGCCGAGGCAGTGATGTGCATGGCCAGCGCTTACAGGGAGACCGCCGCGGCGCGCATCATCGACGCCATCGAGCGATTCCATCTGGCTTATGTGAAGCTCGATCTGACCACCGTCTTCAATGCATACGGCGAGGCGCCGGGTTGCTGGGCCAAGGGTCACGACCACGGCAGTTGGGCGCAATCGCTCAACCTTATCTATGAAGGCATCTCGTATGTGACTGGGAAAATTTACGAGAAGCACCCGCAAGTTCTTCTCGACTTGACCTTCGAGCTGTGGGGGCAGAAGCACATTATCGACGCGGGGTTGCTTGCGGCTGGCGATCTTGACTGGATGAGCAACGTTGCAGACGGAGAGAAGGATTCTGCCGGGCCGAGGCAGGCGCGGCAGCTGCTCTACCAGCGCGCGGCGTCAATGCCGGTGGAGGCGATGCTGATCGGCAACCTGCATGCGGATCTGCCGACGATCGAGGAGAGTTTTGCCACCGCTATCGGATCGGCGCCTTTGCTGCTGGGCGATCTGAGGAAGCTCAGTGCTGCCGACCGGCAGTGGTACCACGAGAAAATTGGCTGGTTCAAAAAGCTGAGAAGAAGCACGAAGATCAGCGAGAGCTTTTTCCCGCTGGGCAGTTGGCTCGAGCCCTCGTCCGCAGCATGGGACGGCTACGCTCGACTGGCGCACAGCGGGGATGGGATGATTGCGGTTTTTCGCAACAAGTCACAGGAAGCGACGGCGACGGTGAGGCTGCCTTTGATTCCCGCGGGGAAGTATCGCGTGCGCTCCGTTCTTAGCGGGAAAGAGCTCGGCGTCTTTGCGGACTCCGATTGGAGCCGGGGCGTAGCGGTCAAGTTTTCTGACGCGGTGCCGCTCGAGATTCTCGAAGTTTCTTCGATCAAGGGGTAAGAACGGCGAGATTGGAGCATTTTCGGTCGTACTGTTTACAGTCGAGATTGACATCTGTGATCTCCCACCCTTTGTGCAAAGTACGCACAAAGGATGGGGCACCCAGAATTTTGTTAACGGTCGAATCGAAAATGCTTGAGAGCCTGGTTCCAGATCAAATCGAAAGGACTCCCGATGCAGCGAATGGGAATGGCGCTTCGGCTGAAAGACGGCAGTGCGGAGGCCTATAAGGCATACCATGGCGAGGTGTGGCCGGAGGTGCTGGAAAAGCTGCGGGAATGCAATATTCGGAATTATTCAATCTACTTCAAGGACGATTTTCTGTTCAGCTACTTTGAGTATCACGGAGACGATCTCGAAGCCGACAGGCTTCGAATGGCATCGCACGCGAAAACCCGGGAGTGGTGGGCAGAGATGGAAGAGGTCTTCCACCTGGACTGAAGGGCTGGTAATTCGGTCGATCGGACCAGGCATTTTGAAGCGATTTGAGATTTTCGAATTTTCTTTTGTCAGTAGATGAACCGATGCGGGCATTTGCCGTTCCATGCGGCTCTATCTTTTACCCTAGTCAACAGGGAGAACGAAAACTTATCCATGCCTTATCCTGTAATCAAATTCGGCACCGACGGCTGGCGAGCGGTTATCGCAGACGACTACACCTTTGCCAATGTGCGTATCGCCGCCGAGGCTATCGCCGCCTATGTTCACGCCAAAGAAGACCCTGCCAAGGGGCTTGCGATTGGTTTTGATACGCGCTTCGGGTCGCGGGATTTTGCCCGCGCCTGTGCCGAGGTGGTGGCTTCGACCGGAATCTCCGTGCAACTGGCCGACGCCATCACGCCCACACCGGCGCTCAGCTACGCGGTGCGCGAACGCAAGATGGCGGGCGGCATCATGATCACCTCCTCGCACAATCCGGCGCAATGGAACGGCGTGAAGTACAAGGCATGGTACGGCGGATCGGGCAAGCCATCGATCATCGCTGAGATCGAAACTTATCTGGGTAAGCCAGTAGCGCGCGCAGCCAGGGCGGCCGCAATCGAGCAAGTTGATTTCCTGCCCTCGTACCTCAAGGCAATTGAGAGCTTCACCAGCTTAGACGCGCTGGCGAAGTCGGGGATGAAGTTTGCGATCGACTCGATGTACGGCGCCGGCGGGACGATTATCTCCGACATTTTTACTCGCCTGGGCGTGGCCCACGTGCAGATTCATGGAAATCCCGATCCGCTTTTTCCCGGCATCAATCCCGAGCCGATTGAGCCGCATATTCGCGAGCTGGGCAGGACGGTGG
>Ga0224557_1002980_pt1 | contig 13686 bp, 6 predicted proteins | sample 714S31014metaG_FD_180677 | JGI IMG/M metagenome (GOLD analysis project Ga0224557, IMG submission 180677) | Peat soil microbial communities from Stordalen Mire, Sweden - 717 S3 10-14 | ecosystem: Environmental > Terrestrial > Soil > Wetlands > Peat | place: Sweden: Norrbotten County, Stordalen...
ACTGGCGAAGGTTCAAGCACCGCCTTGATTCCGGCGTCCTTCTGTATGGCGAGCCGGATGACATTTTCCAAGTGTCAGACGGGTCCATCGCTGTGATCGATTTCAAGACGGCTCGGCCCAAGGATGGGAAAGACCCCCTGCTCGGTTGCTACAGAATTCAGATTCTGGGGTACAGCTTTATTGCCGAATTCGGGCTGAAGCTCGGCGAGGTTTCAAGGGGGGGATTGCTGTACTGGGGGGCTGAGCATGAAAAGGTGGTAGCTGATCCAGACAAGTTCTACCGCTCCAAGCGCCTCTGGATGCCCTTTGTTCCCAAGCCCCTCGCCTTTGACATTGATTACAAGCAGCTCGATGCGCCGCTGAAAGAGGCGGTCCGCCTTTGGGAAGCCACTACCCCACCGGAACGAACTGCGAAATGCAAAGACTGCAAGCGGCTCGACGCGCTCCTTGCGATCGAAACTGAAGCGCAGGAACTCGTCACCGTCAGTGACCAGATCATGCTCAATCGCTCCGGCAATGACCCATGGATCAAAAGTTATGTTCAGCAGCGCATTGATGACCGTCTCACCGCCCGCCGGTCAGCATTCATGGATATCCAGGACCAGGCCGGAGACTTGAACTTCGAGCATGACGGAATGATTGCCAACTGGGAGGTTTTTCATGATCAGTTCTAGCATTGTTGGAAGAACCTAGGCCGAGAGATGCCTCCTAAGCCTTGATAGGCAGGTTTCGGACTCCATCCACAACTACACCAGTCGCAAGGCAATCGTCCTCGTTATAGTCAAGGATGCGCTGTTTGATTGCTGGATCACCGGTTTCTACCCATCGGTTATACCACTCGATGGATGCAGCGCCTGATGGGTTTGTGTCGCGCCATTGAAATCCAAGATGTTGCGCCAAGGTTTTGATGGATTGATCGTAAAGCGGCCATTCCGTAGCCTTCTTGACCACGTCAAAATAGAGATCGATCATTTCGGGGCGCGCAAAGAGAGCTTCGACCTCCAATACGGAACAAACTGCTGGATACTTCTCCGCTAGCTTCTTGTACTCAGTCCGCTCATATTTGGAGTAGTAGTAAACGGTTGAATCAGGCATACAGACTGTCAGGTAATTCCAGGCATTCAGGAATGCAGCTTCTTCATGTGCCGGCTCGATTCCGTCGGCAAAAAAGGGAACAAAGTGTGCCGTCTCAGGTCGGCCATATAGCCGCTCGACGAAGCCATGAAGGTAAACGACTCCACGCATTGGGTCGGCCTCGATGTCAAAGTAGACTTCTCTCGGCGTAACTGGAAGGGACACTGGCTCCTTTAGATAGGCTGTCGCACCAAGGGTGTTCAGCAGTTGCGCACGAGCGTGAAACTTCAGTAAACTATCAGGACCGATACCAGGAAATACGGTCTTCTTCTTTTGCACATAGGAGTCCGGGTCAGATGCCGCAAAGGCCTGAATTGTCGGTATGATGCCGACGATCGCATCTCTCTTGGCCCGTCCTAGCTCAGCAATAAGGGTCAAATCGTTTCCCTCTACCAATTCATGCTTGCAGCAGGAATGCCAATGACAAAGTTTGCACAATGCACTGAGCGCCGGACTTGATGTGCGTGTTTGTGCAAGAATTGCGCGGATCTCAGCCAAGGCTCCCAGATAACAGTCCCACCAAGTCTCCGTGTTGCGGACTCCTTGCGGATCCATGAGAGAGTAAGGAACAATCTTTCCAGAGCGATCAACGATGTAGGGAGTCCGTTTTGAATCGCCAAGTCCGAGTTGCTCCAGGATAAGCACATAGTGAGCAAGTTGAAACGCGTAGTGCCGCTTGAATTTGCCATCGCTCTCATCGCCCTCGAACCCAGAGCCGGATTTGATGTCGCCGGGCACATAGCCGCCGCCACGGAGTTCCAGGAGATCCGGTTCTCCGATCAGATCGCCGGAAGTCAGACGACCGCCGTAAATGAGGGCCTCCCGTCTAGCCATCGCTGCGCGGGTTTCCTTTTCGCGCGTGGCGACGTCGATCAGTTTCATGTTCGCCGTGATGTTTAGCCCTGCGGCGATCGTGTTCTCGTGAGTCAGGCCTTGCTCCCAAAGCAGCTCGACAAACGGAGACGTTTCGTCTCTATCGGCTGGGTCGCCAAACACGTCTCGGAACACCCGGTGAGGGCATTGCACATAGTCGTAAAGTTGTGTAGCAGAAATCATTGGTAGAATCCCTCCGCTCGTCCGATGTTGACCGGTCACAATTGCATACCAGATGGAGTGGGAACGAGCTGTACGCTCCAAGAGAATGAGGCGGAATGCTGGCGAATTCCCCCGTTAATTCTGCGTCAGCGGAGCTCAACGATTGCTGACCGCAAGTCTACCTCCAGTGGAGGGTTACAGCAACAATCGAGACGATTTGCAACGATATTGGCGGTGAAGTGCGCGGACGTACTGTCAATGCGGCACTATCCGTTACCAGGCAGCCGCACGCTTAGCGGCCCAACCCGAGAACCAGGCCTTTTGCAGATGTGTGTGTTATGCTGGGCAGTCTACCCGCTACAGCCAGCGATCCGCAACGAGTGTTGGGGAGATGCCCACTCCCGTTTGGTCCTTCGCATTGCTCAGACAGGAACGGCTGGAGACGGAGTGTCTCAAGGAGGCCCGCTAAGGTGAAGCAGCCGGAGAATCAAAGCAAGAGCTATACCACCCTCTTCAATGCAATCGACGAGGGAACGATTAAGATACCCCAATTTCAGCGCGATTTTGTGTGGGACAAGACCAAGACCGCCAGCCTTGTCGACAGCATCATCAAAGGCTTTCCTATTGGGACATTCATCCTTTGGAGAACAAGCGAGGAACTCCGGCACGTCAAGAATATTGGCAACGTAGCTCTCCAGAAGGCTCCGAAAGGAGAACAAGTTTCGTATATCCTAGACGGGCAGCAGCGCATTACGTCGCTCTATGCAATCCGAAAGGGAATCATAGCGACGAAGGACGACGAGGAGCTTGATTACAAGCAAATATGCATCAATCTTGATTTGGAACCGGACCAAGAAGACGTCGTAGTGAGCGTCCAAGTTGATCCCGACCATAGGTGTATATCGGTGTTTGATCTTCTCAACCAATCGCTGCACCATCTTGCTTCGAACTACTCGGCGGAAGAACTCAAGAAGATTGACGTTTATCGCTCTAGGCTTCAGGGGTATAACTTCTCTGTCATAAGTATTGATAACTACCCAATTGACATTGCCTGCGAGGTTTTCACTCGGATCAATACCGGCGGTCAGGAGCTTAGTCTTTTCGAGATAATGGTCGCCAAGACTTTCGACCAAGCAGCTGACTTTGATCTCGCAAAAGCCTATGGGGAGCTCGTGGGGCCGGACGCTGAAGAAAAGAATCTCAATAGCGCAGGCTTCGAGACCATTCCCGCCATAACGATACTGCAGTGCATTGCTGCATATCTGAGGAAGCAGGTGAAAGGCGCGGATATTCTGAAGATTGCCCGGAAGGAGTTCATATCGGCCTGGCCGATTGTGATTTCCGCCCTCTATGAGGCTGTAGATTTCATTCGGTCTGACTTGAGAATTCCTGTTTCTGGCCTAATCCCTTATCCTGCCCAGCTTGTCCCTCTGACCTATTTCTTTGTTAAGCACAAGGGCAAGAAGGTGTCTGTCGATCAGCGTAAGGCGCTAAAGGAGCTCTTTTACTGGAGCGGCCTCACGAACAGATATTCCTCCGCGGTTGAATCCAAAATCGCGAAGGACCTGTCGAGGGTTGACGATATTCTTGCGGGGAAGGTCCCCTCGTATCTCCAGGAGGATACGGTGGACCTGAACCTGGATCAGTTGAGGTATCACAGGTTCGGGACCAGTGATGCGTTCTGTAAGACTCTGTTGTGCATCCTTGCGTACCATCAGCCAAAGTCTTTTGGCACGAACGCCATTGTCAATCTGGACAACTCATGGTTAAAGCAAAGCAATAGCAAGAACTATCATCACTTCTTCCCCAAGGCCTACCTTGAGAAAAAGGGGGTGGAATACTGGAAGGCGAATTCAATCGTAAACATTGCAATTGTCGATGACTCTCTCAACAAGAAGGAGATTCGGGCAAAGGCGCCGAGCGTCTACATGAAGGTCTTTGCAAAAAGGAACGACGAGCTTGAGAGCACGATGAAAACGCACCTCATCGGGGGACTGGACGCTTTTGGTATCGCGGACGACGACTACGAGCAGTTCCTTACGAAACGGGGATCGTGGTTCCTCAGGGAAATCAAGAAGCGGGTTCCACAGACATTCACGGGTCACGCGGAAGAATCGCCGGCATGAATCCATGAACTGAACTGCGGCCCGGCTGGTCAATCAAGCCTTTCCGACTTAGTGAACGGCTATAAGGGTGGGTGGTAACCTTCACAGGTCGAGACCAGCACCGTTCTCTCGCAGCCATGCTTTCCGCTCAGCGAAGTCTGGCATGACCTTGTCGACCTCGTTCCAAAACGCTGCGTCGTGCTCCCGCCGATGAAGGTGGCAGAGCTCGTGCACAACGATATAGTCAATAATCTTTGGCGGTGCCATCATGGTCTTCCAATGAAATCGAACCGACCCATTAGAACTGCAAGATCCCCAGCGAAAACCCAACTCCTTCACTTCCACTCGCTTCACCTGCACCCCGACCTTCTCCGCAAAGTACGCTGCACGGCGTCCCAGGCGCTCTCTGCCCTTTTCCGTATAAAAGTCACGGAATGCTTGCCTGGCTGTGGTCACGCCCTTTTCAGCTAGCTTGCGCCGCAGACGGAATCTGCCATCCTTGAGCACGAGCGCATCCTGCTGATCTTGGACCAGGCTTAGACGGTAAGAGGATCCAAGGTAAAGGAAGCCTTCTCCACTGCGAAATTCTCTGAGAACCCGTGCCGAATTCAAATCACGCCATTCGGCCAAACTCTTGTATATCCAGATCCGCTTCTGCTCAATGATCTGCTCGATAGCATGATCTGGTAGACGCTCCGGTAGGCGTACGAAGATCTGACCGTCTCGTTCGACTACGATATCGGCAGTTCTGCGGCTCTTGCTTCGGACTACAAAATAATCTATGTCTGCAGTACGACATTGCTTCATGCTCGAATCCCCTAAACCAGTTGCTCGTGGCGATGTTTTGCGAGCTTCAGAATCTCAACAGCCAACCGATTGAAGCTTGCAGTGACCTCCGGGATGTCTGCCATCAGCAGGGCATCGGCAAGCTCCCCACGCAATCTCGCCTGTTCCGCCGGGTTGCTCCAGAAGTCTACGATTCCAATGCTTCCTTGCAGGATCTGAACTAACTCCGATGCAAGCTTCTTCATGGCGTCCAGGTATCCTGGCGGAACGCATACTGTTCCGAACGTCAGATTCGCAAGATGCTCGAAGAATGTCGTCTCCTCGCGGGTGAGTCCCTCGGCTGTCGTTTTTCTCCCTGCCATCGCATCGTTCCGTAAGTGGGTGAGCTCGCGGGTCAGAGCATCCCAGTCTTCGCGATGCTGTTGAATCAAGTGCTCCAGCTTCTGCGATAGTGATTGATAGAATGCAGGGTCTTCATCGAAGTGGATCGTGCAATGCTTCCTGATGCCGTGTTCCATCTCGCTCGCCTTCGCCTCCATGTTGCCAGCAGCGTGGCGATTCAATTGCTCGATGAAGTCGTCTGCAAGAAGCTCGACAGGGGGTACCTTTGGATTGATTCCAAGGCTGATCAGATGTTCGTTGATGAGGCGTTTGACCTTCTCGCCGGCATCACCCAACTCCAGCGTCTCGTCTTTGTAGCGCTCTTTGGTCATCCGCAGCAGGTAGCCAAAACGTCTAGCCGGCACACGGTACGCATCGGCGGCGGTATTCGGGAGCACAATATCCAGGCTTGCCAGGAACTTCTTCAGGTAAACCTCAAAGTCCGCCCGCAGCTTGATATCCTTCAGAGCCTTAACGGCCTGATGCACAACGCCCACTTCGCTGACGACATCCGGCAACGTGCCTTGCGCAAATTCCCTGATGCGCGAAACTCCGGCAGCTTCGAAGTGCTGAATCAACCTCTCATATCGTTGCTCCAGCACCGGCAATTCCGACAGGATGCTTTTCAGGCCGTTGAGAAGCTCTTCTTCTTCTCCGGCCTTTGCATACAGTGACAGTGCCTCGGTCAGGTGATGCGCGAGCCCGATGTAATCCACAACGAATCCGCGCTTCTTCCCAGTGGCGACCCGATTCACGCGGGCAATGGCCTGCAGCAGCGTATGCTCCTTGATCTTCTTGTCGATGTACATGACCTGTTCGACTGGCGCATCGAAGCCGGTCAGCAGCATGTCGCAAACCACCAGAAAGCCAATGCCTGTGTAAACTTTGTCGGGATCGGTACGGTTGAATGGTCTGCAGAAATTCTCCACAGCATTCAATTCATGGGCTTCCCTCCTTGCAGTGGTCACGTATGCCGGTTCATTGGTGCCGTCGCTGGAGATGACGACCACAGCCTTCAGGAATTCGATCTGCGCAATCAATTCTTTGTCTGGTTGCTGCTTCAGCCGTTCTCTTTCGAGACGGCCAGCAATTGCCCCTTCGATTGCAGTCCTGTACCTTACCGCCGCGAGTTTGGAGTGGCACACCACCTGGGCCTTGAATCCGTTTGGCAGAATGTTGTCGACATAATGGTCAACCATATCCCGGGCGATGGCCTCGATGCGCTTCTCTGCCTCCAGAATGTCCCCCGTGGCGCCATATTTCTTCTTGATGGCCAGCAATTCCTCATCGGTGCGGTCGCTGAAGAGGTCCTCGAACTTCGTATCGAAGACATGCTTTTCATTCAGGGCTGTATCCGCCGTCTTGCCCTCATACAAAATCTGCAACGTGGTGCCATCGGCTACTGCATCCAGGAGCCGATATTTGTCGATGTACTCGCCGAAGCGCTTCACCGTCCGCTTCTCTCCGTGCCGGTCCGTGATCAGTGGTGTTCCGGTAAAGGCGATCCTGGCCGCATTGGGAAAAGCCTCAAACAGATTGTCAGCCAGCCCTGTACCGCTTTCATTTCCCTTTTGGGTCCGATGTGCCTCGTCGACCATCAGCAAAATGCGCGATGAGGGGTTCACCACACCAAACGTTGAAGCTGCAGGAGGTGGCTCTTTGATGCCGAGTGCCTGGGCGAGCGTCTCCGGGAGTTCGACGCGGCGCTCCTGAAACTTGTGGACCATGACCATGTTCAGGTCCGACGCCTCAGTGGAAAGCTGTTGCCGCACCTCGTCGATGCTCTCAATCACATTGACGCGCCCGCCGATCAACTTGGCAGTCTTCGCAAGCTGCTCTTCCAGGTCAACCCGGTCGTTGACCAGCACAATCTTGAAATCGTTCAGGTCAGGAGAAGAACGCATCATGCGGGCGACAAAAACCATCGTGAGGGACTTGCCGGATCCCTGGGTGTGCCAGATAACCCCGCTCCGTTCTTCACGCGTCAGACCGTGGCGGACCCGATCCACGATCTTCATGGCCGCGCGGAACTGCTGATAGCGGCAGACCGCTTTGATTCGCTTGCCAGAGTCGGTGTCCTGGAAAACCGAACATGAGCGCAGGATGATGAGCAGGTTCTCCTTGGAGAGCATGCCCTGTATCAGCGTCTCCTGCTCGCGCTCCACACCCAACGGCGGTGTGTACTGGCGCAGCTGTTCCGGCCAGATGTCTCTCCAACTATGGTAGTGCTCTTCGCTGGCTGTGATCGTGCCATAGTCGGCCCGCTCTCCACAGGTGCGAATCAGAAGCAGGTTGGGGTGGAAGAGCCGCGGCTCGCCCTCACGCAGGCCGGCGGCGGCAGTGTCCACCCGATCGTTCCGATACCGCTGAAGTTGCACGAAAGCATCGTGCATAGGGTTGGCGCAGGTTGGGCCGCCAATCTTGCACTCGACCACCGCCAAGGGGATGCCATTCACGAAGAGAACAATATCCGGAATAATGCACTGCTTCACCGCACCGGGTGTGTTGACCCGAAACTGATTGACGGCAGTGAAGCGGTTCCGCTCAGGGTGCGCGAAGTCGATCAGTTGGACCACGGGGTCAGATTCGCCGGTCAGCTCGTTGCGATCGACCTGTGCTTTGAAGAGGAGCGCCTGAACGAATTCGTTCGCTTCGAGCAGCGTGCGACCAGGCTGGCGCAGGATTTGGTCGCGTAGATCATCCAACTGGCTGTCAGCCAGCCAGGGCCTGCCGTCTTCAGTGCAGTTGATGGCTCTCACTGTGTCGCGGAAAACATCCGGCAAAATCCATTCCCGGAAATGCAGGCGCAGACTGCGGGCGGGATCGCTTGGCACGATGCCGCAGCCTTGGTCCACGACCTCCCATCCCAGCGACTCAAGCTGGTTGAGGAACGGCCTTTCGACATGTAGATATTCAGACATGTGCCTGCTCTTCTACTCGTTCTTCCATAACCAGGGGTATTGTTCCGTTGAGCAGATCATTCATGAGTCCACGTTTCAGCATGAACAGCTTTTCACGGGATTCCGTCAGAGTATGTACGCTCGCCTCCGCTAATGCGATACGGGCTGCGATTCTCTTTTGCTCATCGGGCGGTGGCAATGGAACGATCACTTTCTTCAAGTTGGTCGTATTTACCCGTTGGCGGGTCACACCTTGTTTGTAGCGATCTATTTGGGACCGCGCAGCAGGAGTGTTCAGGTAGTTCATAATGAAGCTGTTGAGCACTTTGCTCGGAAGGCTTCGAAGACGGAAGCAATCTGCTTTGTTGATCGCGGGCGGCAGATTCGTCGGATATAAGCAGGCACGGCCAACTGGATAGTTCTCGTCGCCAAGCGCCGCGATTAGGACGTCACCGGAGACAACGGAGTTCTTCGAGAGGAAGCGAGCGTGTCGCTCTGAAACGAATGCTTTATCAGAGTCGTTATAGAATCCGGCCTGAACATTCTGAAGCCTAACCACTCGAACTCCTCCGTCGTCGACGTAATGCTCCGTCTTCAGGTTCGATCCGAATGGGCCGTCAATGAGGGAATCTACAACAGATCCTAGTGAAAGTGGACTCCAATCCCTGGGAATCCAGCCAATTGAAGTCTCCTTGTACTGGCCAGGGTCCTCTTCACGAGTCGGGCGAAGATGACCACTCGCATCTAATCCACGCGTAAAAAGATCGTGCATTAGCCCAGCTTTGATCTGCTGATCCTTTGAGACAAGGGTTTCGGTATGTTGTATGAGCTGATCGGCCGCGTTTAGGACTGCGCAAATCGCCCGTTGCTGTTGTTTGGGTGGCAAGGGAATAGTGATTTTCGCGAGTTCCCCAAGGTAAAGCCCGGCTTGCGCCGTGGCATTGCTTCTCCGAATGAGCTGACGGAGAAAGAGTTCAGAACCCGCCGCCTGGAATAAATAATCTGGAGTAATCCTTGTTTTGTCTGGCCTGATAAATGCCACGCTCCTCTGGAACGCAACCCTGCTGCCGTCAAATATGGCTCTTCGACCGAGGCTGCCGACGATCGTCAGAAGCAAGTCGTCCTGTTGCGGCGAGAATCCGGCAGTGATCAATCGAAATTCCGCCTCGCTCACGTGCGAATCATCCCGCCCCCATTCCACTCTCCCCCGCTCCGCGACATTCTTGGCGCTTAATAACGGAATTCCGCACTCGGACCGGACATGTGTTCCGTGGCTTCCGTCCTTGATTGCCGTAGCAATCTCTGAAATGCGAACTGGTGACCAAGCGCTTTGCTCACTCATACCCGAGCTCCACCAGAAACTCATTTAGCTTTGCTGCCGCCAGATCGCGTGTTGATTCGATTTGACGTGCAGTAATCGCGTACTTTTCCCACAGATTCTCAATCGCTGCGACGCAGGCACGCTGATCAGTTTGGAGATATCCGCGATACGCGTCGAGCAGCAACCGATGCAGCCGAGCCAGGATCTCCTTCTTGGCCACTTCCTTGCTAATGTTTGCGCGGGCTGCTTCCACAAGCTCAATCTTCCGGTTCTCTGTTGCCTTGATTCGCGCTTTGACTTCCTTTGCTTCCTGCTCCACCGCTTTATGCGCAGCCAGACGGTTATCTATGTCGCTGGCCTGACTGAGCGCTTCAGCCCCCTGACGGGCGAGGTCTTCGATCTGGCGGGTCTCTTCGTCAAATCCCCCAGCCGACGAAGCGGCTACACATATCCTGTCGATTTGATCGAAGTCTGGATTGCGCGGGCTGAGGCCTCCCGTGTAGTGCCCTTTCACTGCACCGGCGGGAATTTTGCCAGCCGGCCTCAGTTGCACAAACAGGTCTTCAATCCGCCCCTTCAATTCCTTGATGCTCTGCTTCCATGTGTCGTCGAGCTTCTTCTTTTCGTCCCGCAGAGATTTGGCTTGGTCCTCCGGCAGCACGCCGGTTTCTTCGCTGTCGTCGTAGTCTTCTTCCTTGGCCGCCGCAAACAAAGACTGAAGTTCCGCCAGCCGTGCACGGTCCTTTTCAAGCTGTTCCAGCACTTCAGGAAACTGGCTCGCCACAATTTCGTCGTCCGGTATCAGTTCCGGTCCCCAGCCACTGGCGGCGATGGACTTCAGATCCGCCTTCAGATCATCCACATAGTTGGCAAAGGCGCCGCGCACCTGGTGAGCATTGAGCAGCGACTGGTTCTTCAGGGCTTCGGAAATGCTGGCCAGGAGTTCCCTGCGCAGTGCGTACACGTTGCCATGACCGTTGTCAGCCGGCGCGAGCTTTTCGACGCGGCTGACATTTTCCTGCCACCAGGATTCGACTTCTGCCAGAAACTCGGCATGACGCCGCAGAACGCTGATGTCGCCTCCAACAATTTCGGCAACTTGCCGCTTGTCCGCCAGCTCAGGCGTGAAGTCGGCGTACTTGGTGTCGTTCGTCCGCAGCTGGAAGCACTTGGCGCGGAGACCGGTGTAATTCGACCAGTAGTGGCCAAGGGCGTCGATTTCGGCGGTGGGAACGCCACCGTGGATGTGCGCGCGGACATCGTGTGGCTCCGGCGGCGGGGCATTGTCCACGTAGCGCCGGATATTGAGGTTGTATTCCTCCGCAATGATGTCGTCCTTGGAAACCCGCTTGGCATAGCCGGGCACGTCCTGCATCGAGCGATAAGTGTGAACGATCTTGTCGATGTCCTCCGGCCTGAGGAAGTTCTGCGCCTTGCCGTCTCGAAACTCACGATCAGCATTGATGAGCAGGACATGCTTTCTGGCGGCCGCGCCATTTTTATTCATGATCAGAATGCAGGCGGGGATTCCGGTGCCGTAAAACAGGTTTGCTGGGAGACCGATGATGGCTTCGAGGTACCCGCGCTCAAGGAAGTATTTCCGGGCCGCCGCTTCCTCCCCGCCACGGAAAAGAACTCCATGCGGCATGATGGTCGCCATTTTGCCGTCGCCCTTCAGGGTGGCCAGCATGTGTTGCACGAACATCAGGTCAGCCTTCTTCCCCTTTTCCGGCATGAAGACATGGAAGCGGCCGGGGAATTCGATCTCCTTCTTGATGTAGTTCTGGCTGAAGGGCGGATTTGCCAGGACACGGTCGTAGCTCTTCAATTCGTTGTTGTCGTCTTTGTGTTGGGGCTTGCGAATCGTGTCTTCCTGGCGAATGTCTGCGTGGCCAATGCCGTGGAGGAGCATGTTCATTTTGCAAATCGACCAGGTCGTCCCGATTTTCTCCTGACCGTAAAGAGCGAGATTCTTCGGGTCTCCACCGCACTGGCTGATGTAGTCGCGGGACTGGATGAGCATGCCGCCGGACCCAACCGTCGGGTCATACACCGTCATTCCCGGCTTGGGGTCCACTATCTCGACGCAGATCCGGACGACTTCCGACGGCGTGTAGAACTCGCCGGCCTTCTTGCCTGCCGAGTCGGCAAACTGCTTGATGAGGTATTCGTAAGCCGCGCCGAGGAGATCAGGAAACTCGAAATCCTGATCCCGCAGGGGGATCTTTTCGAAGTTCTGGATGAAGTTGACCAGGGTGTCGTCATCCAGGGTCCGCTGCCCAATCTTGCGGTTGAAGTTGATGCCAGACAGGACATCCTGGAGAACGTCGATGTTCGCTTCCTCGATCGATTCCAGGGCCTTGTTGAGGGCCGAGCCGACATTCGTTTTGAAATGCCTGATCTTCGACCAGTGCGCCTCCGGTGGCACATAGAAGTAGGGAGACTGATACTTGTCCGCGTTGGTGATTTGTATGGCGATTGCCGCCTCAGGCATCCCCTGAGCGCGGTACTCGGCTTCCAGGGCGGCGCGACGCTGGTCGAACAGGTCGCTGGCACGCTTCAGGAAAAGCATGCCGAAGATGAATTCTTTGTACTCGCTGGCATCCATGTTGCCGCGCAGGTCGTCGCAGGCGTCCCACAAGAGGGTCGTCAGCCGGCTGAGAGTGAGCTTTTGGTGTGGCATAGTTTCCGAAGTTCATTCTCGCCGATCCTGAAGCCTTTGCATACCTGAACTGAATCTCCCAGCTGCTCTCCAATGGCGTGCAGGTGGAAAAACTTACGCCATCCAGGCGTCCTGGCGTCTCGAACCATCTAGCAATCCTACTGATCGTCGTTCAAATGCCGCGGGTCCGTTTTTGCACGAGAGGCGAAGGCGGTCTACCATACTTTTTGGAGATACCTATTTGCTTCAGGGAGAGGCCCAGGCAATTTCCGGGGCAGCGATATTCGCGCCACCATTCTATGCACGATATGATGGAAGGCCAACCCGAGGTTCAACCCGAAGCGCGACCCGCGCTCTATATTCTTCAACAACTTACGATGCTCTTATAAATCCTTACAATTCATGTAAGTCGTTGAAAGCAATAAGCGTTTCTGCTTTGACACGGAAGAGGTCGCTGGTTCGAATCCAGTCGTGCCTACCAAGATTAGATTTAGAGACATCCGAAGACATCCAGTAATGAACAATAAACCGCTGATAAATCAGCGGTTTATTGTGTTTTTACGTCCAGAGGTGTATTGTGAAAGCCATGCTCCCGTGGGGGTATAGATGGGGGTAGATTTTCCGGGTGTGGGGGTATTTCCACTTTCGGATATTTGGGAGGGATTCCCGATGGCGATCACCGATACCGAAATCCGGCGCTCCAAGCCCGGAGACAAGCCCTTCAAACTGTCAGACGGCGGCGGCCTTCACCTGATGGTCACTCCGTCAGGCGGCAAGCTCTGGCGCTGGAAGTACCGCTTTGAAGGTGCGGAAAAGCTGATGGCGCTGGGGCGCTATCCCGAAATCACGCTGGCCGAGGTGCGCGAACGCCGCGACGCTGCCCGGAAGCGGCTAGCCAATGGCATCGATCCGATGGCCGAGCGCAAAGCCGAAAAGACCGCTGTCATGGTCGCCACGGAGTACACCTTCGAGAAGATTGCCGAGCACTGGTTGGAACACTGGCGGGGGAACAAGAGCGCCCGTCACGCGGCGACGACCAGGAACCGGCTCCGGGCGAACGTCTACCCCGTTCTTGGGTCGCGCCCCATTGCCGAGATTGAGCCGACGGAGTTGGTCGAGCTGGCCAAGGGGATTGAAACCCGTGGGGCCTCCGACATGGCCAAGCGGATTCTCCAGATTGTCGGCATGGTGCTGCGCCACGCCGTTGCGCACGGCTACAGCAAACGGAACCCGGCATCAGAAATTCGTCCCTCGGACATTCTCAAGCCGACCCGCAAAAAGAACATGGCCCGCATCGACGCCAAGGAGTTGCCTACCCTTTTGCGGTCAATTGAACTGTACCAAGGGACGCATCTGACCCGG
>Ga0224557_1002981_pt1 | contig 13685 bp, 10 predicted proteins | sample 714S31014metaG_FD_180677 | JGI IMG/M metagenome (GOLD analysis project Ga0224557, IMG submission 180677) | Peat soil microbial communities from Stordalen Mire, Sweden - 717 S3 10-14 | ecosystem: Environmental > Terrestrial > Soil > Wetlands > Peat | place: Sweden: Norrbotten County, Stordalen...
ACGTACCAGTTGGCGCTGTCGTTGGGATCGATGGCCACCGGCCCGCCCTCGCCGCCCAGGATCTCCGGCCAGTCCGTCGTCGTCCCGGCGGTGCTTTTGACGCCAACGGCTCCGTTTGCCCCCAATCCGGCCATCATCGTGTAGGGCGTCGCGCCGGTCTGGGAGATGCTTTCGACCTCGGCCAGCGAACCCAGGTTTCCATTCAGATTTTGAAAGTGTGAGGCATCGCTCGGTGAGCACACGCTTCCGCTCTCGCCGATGCCATCGATCGAGCGCCACAGCCCGCTGTCGTTGCCTACAAATATCTCCAGCGGATTGACGGCGTTCCAGGCCAGAGCGTGCTGGTATTCGCCGACCTTCGCGCTCATGCAGGTAGTGGAATTGATGGTATTGCGCCACTTGCAGCCCTGCGCCTCCGGGCACGTGCTCTCCCAAAGGTCATTGTCCCCTGCCAGCAGCAGCGTCTCCTGTCCGGAAGGAACCGCGGCCAGCGCCAGGTTGTAGTCGCCGTTGGTAATCGTCGTGTCGAGCGGGGGTGCAACCTCCAGAGCCGCCGTGTTCCATGGCTGGGCGAAGGTCATCGTCTGGTTGGTACAGGCGTTGCTGCTCACCGCGCATAGATCCTGCCAAATTCCCTGGTCATGGTTGAATTCGTCCACAGTCCAGGCAAAGGTGTCGCCGGTCTGGGGATTCACCGCCAGCGTCCCGCGAAAGATGGGGCAGGTGGGCAACCCCGTGCCACCGGGGCTCGTCGGGCACCATGCGCTGCTCAGACTCGCGCTCGTGCCCGTACTCGTGGCCGCGCCGGGCTGATCCTGATCGCTCATGCGCGTCCAGGTGATGCCGTCCGAGGACTGATAGTAGCCGTGGTAGCGCACCGCCGCGATGAACAGTTTCCGCACCGGGTTCCAAACCACCGAGGTAGCCGCATTTCCGTCGGGCAGGTCGAACACATTGCCCGGTCCCTCCACGTCCGCCCCCGCTCCGTCCGTGATGGTGGCCAGCGACCAGGTGGCCCCGCCGTCCAGCGAGTAGTAGAGGCCCTCGTAGCTCGCGCCCGGCCAAACCGCATTCACCAGCGCGCCCTCGTAGGCTTGCGAGACCGCGGCCACCACCAGTTGCTGGTTTACCGTGCTCCAGGCAAAGCCCGAAAAACCCTCCCCGGCAAAGCTGTAGATGCCATCGGCGGTATTGGGAATCAGGGTCCAGGTTGTGCCGCCGTCAGCGGAGCGCAGAATTCCCGCGCCGTAGTAGGAGTCGAGGGCGTCGTTGGGGTCGCCTGTGCCGGCCAGAATCACATCTGTTCCACCCGGCTGCACGGTGAGCGCGCCAATGCTGATGGAGGATTCCGCTGCGCCGCTCAGGGCCGACAAGTCGTCGGTAAGGGGTATGAAGCTGATGCCGGCTGCACTGGATGTGTCCGCATTCTGCGACCGCCAAACTCCGCCGCCGGTGGTGCCCATGTAGAGGGTGTTGCCGGACGCATCCGACGGGTCCAGCGCCAGCGCGGAGATGCGGCCGGTGACGAGGCCAAAGCTCTGCGACAGAACGGCTGTGGGGCCCAGCGGTTGCCATGTTGCGGCTCCCGCCGATTCCGCCTGCGCCCCGGCCTGGGAGTCGGCCACGGCCGTCTGCGCACGCCGGGCTAAATGTCCGGCACCTGCCCAGGTTTGACTCCCGCCACTTGTCGAGCTTCTCGTCCAGCCGCGCCGGGCCAGGAACCGCTCCGCCTGAGCCACCCGCGGAGGAAGATTGGCCCGCCGCGCGACCGCTGCCGCAGAGGTCGTCTCTTGGGCATTCGTTGTTGTCGCTTGTGCCTCGCCGGGCACAGCAGCCAAGGCCGCCAGGGCCAGCATGGCCAGCAATTTTCCGGCCCTCCAACCCATGCCGGGCCAAAGAGCGCCGCACCCGCCCGCTGAGCGTAGAAAGGCACACTTCCCCGCCCTGCCGCCGGGGGCAAGTTCACCATGAAACCGCTGAAAAGCCCAAATGCTCACACGCGTCCTGAGTGCGATTCCGATATCCCCTCTCTGTTATCGGCATCGTCCGAGGAGGACTTGATCGAAATTCAATGGATTAGATCGTGTGAAACACGCAGCTTGTGGGATTGAAATTGTCTCGAATTATAGACCAGAAAGGGAACCGGCGCATCTTCTGCGATTATGCGGGCGGGATTTCCTCTGCCGCGCCGTCTCAGAACCGCGCTTTCACTCCCAGGCTGCCCCGTCGAGCAGCCCTTCTGCCAGAAAGCGCCAGCCCCGCCTACCAGCTTCCCCACGCGCGGCTGATGTAGTCCGCCAGGGTCATCGAGACCAGAATCAGAAACGTGAAGATGCCGGCGACGACGGTGAGTTTGGTCAGCTTGGTGCTGTACTTTACGTGCATGAAAAACAGCACCACCAACGTGGCCTTGGCTGTGGCAATGGCCAGCGCGATGATGGGATTCCATGGGCCCAGTTCGAGAAACGACGCCCAAACGGTGAGCGCCGTGCCCACCAGCAACGCGAGAAGAATAGCCACGTAGACCATGGGGCCTACGATGTGATGCTCGTGTTCGGCGTGTTTCGTTTGCTCGCTCATGCGCTTATCCTCTGACGGGTGGACTGTTCACTGGTCTCTATTCCCTAGTCCCTGGTCCCTAGTCCCTATTCTTATTGATGTCTGCTGATCAGATAGAGCAGCGCAAAAAGATAGATCCAAACAATGTCCACAAAGTGCCAGTAAAGGCCGAAGTTCTCCACAAACGTCACGTGGCCCGAGGTGTAAGCCCCGGCCCTGGCGCGATAGATCATGAATCCCAGAATCCCGATGCCGATGATCATGTGCAGGGCGTGCATGCCGGTCATGGCGAAGTAGAGCGAGAAATAAATCTCGGTGTGGCGCGCCATGTCCAGCGGCAGCGGCTTGTCGTGATACTCCTTGAAAATGTCCGGATCGGATGTGGGATCGACAAACGACTGCAAACTGTAGTGAGCGCCCGGTACGTGATGCTTCTCAAACTTCTCCCGGTACTCGATGGTCTTGATGCCCAGAAAGCAGAGGCCCAGAATGAATGTCAGAGTCAGGCTGAGAACCAGCCCTTTCCTGCGCCGCGTCTCCGCGCACCAAACGCCCATGGCCATGGTGAAGCTGGAGGCGATCAGCACCACCGTGTTCAGCGTACCCCAAATCACATTCAACTGGTGAGAGCCAGCGACAAAGGCCGGGTAATACCAGTTGCGGTAAATGAGATAGGCGGTGAAGAGACCGCCGAAGAACATAACTTCAGTAAGCAGGAAGAGCCACATGGCAAAGTTCGAGGTGTCCGCCTGCTGCTCGGTGGAATTAAAGTGATGGCGCAGGTAGGACGGATGCTCCAGATGAGCGGAGTTAGCGCCGTTAGCGTTGTTAGCGGCGCTTGCGGATTCTTGAGCGTCGTGGACAATCGCTGAGTTATCCGGCACTGGCCACCTCTTTCGTTTTCTGACTCTCCAGCCACTCGTAGTCGTAGGCTTCGTGATCCATGACAGGCATCACGGTAAAGTTTTCAGTAAGTGGAGGCGATTGCGTCTGCCATTCCAGGCCCGTAGCCTGCCAGGGATTGTTGCCCGCGATGGCGCCGTACTTCAGCGACCAGATCAGATAGAGCACCGGCAAAAGGTAGCCGACGCCCAGAATGGTTGCGCCCGCGGTCGAGAATACGTTCAAAACCTGGAACTCGGGCGGGTAAGATGCATAGCGCCGCGGCATGCCCAGCACGCCCAGAATGAACTGCGGGAAAAAGGTAAGGTTGAAGCCAATGAAAGTAACTACGGCCGCCAGTTGCGATATCTTCTCCGGATACATGCGGCCGGTTATCTTGGGCCACCAGAAATGGATGCCGGCAAGAAACGCCATTAACATTCCGCCCACCATGACAAAGTGAAAATGGGCCACAATGAAGTAAGTCTCGGTCAAATGAATGTCGGTGCCCGAAGCGCCGAGAAATACTCCGGTCATGCCGCCGATGGTGAACAGGCCCATGAAGCCGAAGGCATAAAGCATCGGCGTTTCAAAGGTAATTGACCCTTTGTAAAGGGTGAATGCCCAGTTGAATATCTTGATGGCCGAGGGCACGGCGACCAGCATGGTCAGCAGCGAAAAAACCAGCACGGCATAGTTCGAAATGCCCATGATGAACATGTGATGGGCCCAGACGAAGAAGCCAAAGACGGCAATGGCCACCGAGGAAAACGCAACTGCCGTATAGCCGAAGACGCGCTTGCGGCTGAAGGTAGATATAACTTCAGAGATAACTCCCATTCCCGGCAGAATCATTATGTAGACGGCGGGGTGGGAGTAGAACCAGAACAAATGCTGGAAGAGCAGCGGATCGCCGCCCTTGGCGGGATCGAATACGCCGATGCCGAAGGCGCGTTCCAGCATTACCAGAACGATGGCGATAGCCAGCACCGGCGTGCCCAGCACCATGAGAATGCTGGCCGCATAGTGCGCCCAGACGAACAGCGGCAGCCGGAACCAGGTCATGCCCGGCGCGCGCATCTTGTGGATGGTGACGATGAAGTTCAACCCGGTAAAGATGGAACTGAAGCCCGCGACGAAGATGGCAAAGCCGGTGGTAATTACATTGGTGTTCACATAGTGGGTGGAGAGCGGCGTGGTGAAGGTCCAGCCCGTATCCACGCCGCCGGTCATCATGGCGTAGAGGGCCAGGATGCCACCCGCCATGTAGAGATACCAACTAAGCAGGTTGACCTTGGGCAGCGCCAAGTCCTTGGCCCCGATCATCATCGGGATAAGGAAGTTGCCCAGCGTGGCCGGCACCGACGGCACCAGAAAAAGGAAGATCATGATGATGCCGTGCATAGTGAACACCTTGTTATAGGTGTCGGTGGCCATCAGATCGGCCTGCGGCGTCAGCAACTCCAGGCGGATCAGGCCCGCCAGGGCCCCGCCGATGAAGAAGAAAAACGTAATCGAAATCAGGTAAAGAATTGCAATCCGCTTGTGGTCGCCGGTCAGCAGCCAGCTCATCAGACCATTTTCTTTGCTAATGAAGTTAGGCTGGGGAATCCTGGCCGTAGCCTGATCGGGAAGATCGACGATGGTGTTGTTATTGTTGTTCATGGCTTCACCGTCCCATTTCTAGCGGGCGCTTGCGCGGCCGGCGCCGCCTTGCCTTCGCTTTCCGGCAGCAGGTCGGTTGTATTTGTTGTTTGCTGAACCCGGTAGTCGGAATCCAGGTGCCTGATGTATTCAACCAGCGCGATAACTCCCTCTTCGCTGACTTGCCCCTGGTAAGTGGGCATGATGGGCGCGTAACCCTGAGTTATATGCTGCGATGGATTCAGAATCGATTCGCGCAGGTACGCGTCGTCGGCAATTACCGTGCCGCCGGTGGAAAGCGCGAGCCTGGAACCGTAAACGTTGGCCAGCGAGGGTCCGCGCGCATCCGGCCGCGCGTTATGGCAGGCGGCGCAACTAAGGCTGGCGAAGAGGCGCTCGCCATTCTGCGCCAGCGAGTTGCCGCTGGTGGAACTAGCCAGCCACTTTCTGTAATCCTCCTCCGACAGCACCACCACATCGCCAATCATGTGCGAGTGTTCCGTGCCGCAGTACTGAGTGCAGAAGAGGTGATAAGTGCCCGGCGTGGTGGCTTCAAACCAGACCGTCGTGTAGCGGCCGGGAATCGCCTCGCGCTTCACGCGAAAAGCCGGAATAGAGAAGCTGTGAAACACGTCCTCTGAAATTAGCGTCAACTGCACGGCGTGGCCCACTGGCACGTGCAATGAGTTGATCTCATGCTGCCCTCCCGGATGCTCGGCCTTCCACATCCATTGCTTGCCCACCACGTAAATGTTCATGGCGTTGGCCGGCGGCGTGTAGACGCGGAAATAAATCAGCGCGCCCCATACGAACATCACCATGAACAGGCCCAGCGGAATGATGGTCCATGTGGCTTCCAGCAGCGTGGAGCCCTCGATCTGCACGGCCACCGGATGGCGCTTTTTGCTATAGAGGATGGAGAAGCTGACGACCAGCAGGACCACCGCCGTCAGCCCGATCAGGCTCACCAGGACCATGAAGAAAAAGAGCGCATCCATCTGCGGCGCGATCTTCGAGGCTTCGGGCGGAAACAGCGCGAAGTTCGTCAACCACTTGACGAGAAACTGCCAGATTGTTGGACTGATGTGGCTCATTCCGTTATCCGTTCACCTTCGGTTCTTTCCCCAGCGCCTGCTTTGCCGGTGAGTGCGCCTGGCGGTAATCTCTGCGAAACATCAGCGCCATGAATCCACCCAGCAGCAATAGCGTCATAAGTCCGCCTAACTGCACCACCCGCGCCACGATCAGCGAGTGCTTGTTAGTCTGCGGATCGTAGTGATAGCAGTAGGTCAGAATGTTATCTACCGGCGAGCCTATGCGATTGGACGAAGCCTCGTTGAGTCCCAGCAGCAAGTCTTTGGGCGAGTACTCCACGCCCATGTAATACTGGGCCAGCTTGCCTTCGGGAGTTACGATCTGAATCGAACTGGCGTGGGCAAATTGCGTGAGCTTGCCGTCGGGGCCGGGAATCTTCACATAGCCGAAGCCCACCGCTTTGGTCAGCGCGTCGATGCTAGGCTGCGTGCCGGTCATGAAATGCCACCCGCCGGCCGTCTCCGGATGGCCGTAGCGCCGCAGGTAACTGCGCTTCTTGGCTGCGGCCAGATCCGTTCCTTCGGTGGGATCGATGCTTACTACAATCACGTTGAAGTCCTTGCCGGGAACGAAGCTCACCATCTGCAATGCGCTCGTCAGCCCGTTCAACTCCTCCGAGCAGAGCATAGGGCACTGGTAATAGACCAGCGCAAGAATCGCCGGCCGCTTGCCGAAGTAACTAGATAACTGCACCTGCTTGCCCTGGTCGTCGGTAAAGGTAAGGCCAAGCGGCAATTGCTCATTCAGGCGCTGCTCAATACCCACGCCGTTCAGGATCGCCGGCGGCTTGTCGTTCACCGGCCCCACCGCTTTGTCGCCGTAGGCGGAAACCTGGGCCATCAGAGACGGAGCAAGCAAAGCTGCGCACAACGCCGCGAACCCTGCCACCCTTCGTGCATCTCTCCGGATTGTGCCCCTGCCGTTCATCTTCCCTTCTTTCTGTTCCCTGCCGACTGGGTGCCGGGTGCCCCATCCTTTTCGCGCTTTTTGCGAAAAGGGTGGGAGACCACAAACCTCAACCGGCGCTCTCTACTTCTGCTCTCCCGCTCGCGTTCCTTCGACAGCCTGCGCCTCGGCCTGATCTAACTCATAACCGGTTCGCGCAAATCCGCTGGTCAGCGGAAAAATCACTTGAGGTTTCTGGTCTCCGGTCATCAGAGGCGCCTGCTCCACCGCTGGAGCCACAGGCAAACCGCGCTGGGCAATCAGCTCCATGGCGCGCTCGATGGGAATTCTCACCTTGCCTTGCGACTGATCGACCCAACTGTAGTTATTCAGCAGCAGGTCTTCGCGCGCGTGCAGGTCGGTCACATCCTGCGCGCCATCGTCGGTCTGCAGCCGCGGCGTGGGATATTGCTGCATCAGCGTGGCCACCTTGTTCTGCAACTCGGGGCTGTTGGGCATATCGCCGAGTTGGCGAACATCCACCGTCTTCGTCCATTTGCTTGGTGGTCCGTCTTCTTTGGCCATGCGCGCGTCGAGTACCTTGCCGACCCCGTAGGCCATCGCCGCCGTAACCACCGCGAAGATGGTCAGCGCGACCAGGAAGACCAAGATGCCGGAGACGCGAACATCGCTAGCTTCGTAGCCCTTCGATGCATCGACTTCTTCCGGCTTGTTGCCATCCGGTTCGTCAGGATTATGCGTGGACATGCTCAGGCTCCAATATCTCCGCAAGGTGCGGGTCGTTGGTCTGCACCAGTGGCCGCGTCTTCAACTGCGTGCAGAAGTAGGCCACCCAGAAGGCCACCATCGCTACCGGCACGGCAGCGTATTCGAGAATCCCCCAACTGAAATGGAGGTTGCCCGCCGCATCCTTGAAGTTAGGCTCGATCAGCCAAAACAAATCGAATGCGCGGGCAAAGACCATCCACTGGCAGACGAGGACTAATCGTTTTTTATTGCGCTTCAGATCGCGCGAGAGCAGCAGCGTGAAAGGAATCAGCCAGTGAAAGATGAGGTCCAGCGTGATGATTACGCCCCAGTGGCCGCGTATGCGATCCAGGTACCAGGGAATCTCTTCCGGCAAATTTCCCGACCAGATGATGAGAAACTGCGAGAAAGCCAGGTAGATATTCAGCATTACAAAGGCGAAGGTCAACTTTCCCAGGTCGTGCTGCTCAGTTTGGCGGAGAATGGTTTTGAACGGCTCGGCCTTGGAGAGCGAAATCACAACAATGATAGAAAGCGCCAGCACGCCGTATGCCTGCCCGACCAGAAACAGCAGCCCGTAGACCGATGAATACCACGTGGGATCAAGCGACATGACCCAATAGATAACGGCAGCGGACATGGTAATGGCGTAAACCACAATGCCGGGCCCGCTGATGTTCTCCATTCGCTTGATCCATTTGGGCGTGGTAGCGGGAGAAGCCGCATCCCGTTGAAGTCCCAAAGCATTGAGCCGCCATGTGTAGAAACCCCAGATCGCGAAGCACACCAGGCCAGTCACGACAAAGGCCATGGGGTTCAGCATGGGCCGCTTGAATTCGATGGCGTGAGCCTGGACTTCGTTGATCCATCCCGATTTCAGCGCGGCGCTCACGTCGCCGACCGCGGCCCACAGATAAAGCTTCCTGAGCGAAAGCGTAACCACGACCCAGTAGACAAAGACCAGCGGCAGCGTGCGGCTCATCGCCTCCAGAGGCCGGCGCAGCAGCAGGCCCCACTTGCCGCCCGAGCAGTACTGCACCATCAACAGAGCCAGCCCGCCCACCGAAAAACCAAAGGTCAGCACCATGCCGAGCAGCCATGCGCGCAGCACATGATCGATTGATCCATCCGCAAGAGCCAAGCCGGCCGCAATGACAGAAAAGGCCAACCCGATAATCAGCGCGCGCTTCTGCCAGCCGTCGACAAAGGCCGGCGCGCCTAGATCGGCGGGGAGTGTTTTGGCGTGCGTCTCGTGAGCCATTCCGTTCATCCTTACTTCAGGGCCGCCTTGGCCGGTTTGCTGAGGGGAATCTTGATTGCCGGATCAGCCGGATTGGCCGGAGCCATTGCCGGGTTGCCCTGCTTCACATCGTTCGGATACGCCTGAATAGCCGAGGAAGGCAGCGCCCATGGCTCGGCAAAACCCTCCGGCAAATGCTGCTCTTGCGCAATCTCCTTCAGGCTTCGCACTTGAACGCCTGCGGGAACATCCTCCACCTTTGCCGCCTGGCTCAGTTGCAATGCGCGGATATAAGCCGCAACCGCCCAGCGATCTTCCGGAGTTAGTTGCGCCGAGTAGTCCGGCATTGCCCCATAGCCGTGGGTCATCACGTAGAAGTAATGCGAGATGGGCTGCGAGAGCCGCACCTGGTCGTGATAATTGGCTGCCGGCTTGTAGCCGCGCTCCACAATCTCGCCCAGCCCGTTGCCCACCCGCGAGTGACACGGCGAGCAATAAATGTTGAACCGCTCCTGTCCCCGCCGGAGCACGTCGCGCGTCACAGGGAAAGGCATCTCGTTCTTTTCTTCGCGGTAGCCGTTTGTGCCCTGAACCACGCCAGTGTAGAAGTAACTATCTTCATGCAACTGGCCGCGGGCCACGGTGTTCACCACCTGCGCGCGCGCGCCGCGATGATCGGCAAAGAACTCGGAGCCGCGCTGCGGAACCATCTTCGGCTGGTCCTGCATATCCTGACGGCAGCCGGCGATTAGGAGCATTGTCGACATGCATGCGAAGGCCAGTGGTCTCCCACCCTTTCGCCAGAAAGAAGGCGAAAGGATGGGGCACGGAGCCTGATCCCTGTTCCCTGCCGGGGTCCCCAGCGAGCGGTCTGTGCTCGATGGGGTGGCTGTTCCCTGTTCCCTGTTTGTGAGGCGGTTCGCTTGCATCAGTACTGCACCTCCACCACTGAGACCGGCTGGAAGCTCTCCAGATACTTTTTCGCTTCCGCCAGATCGAATTTGGGATCAAGCGCCTCCAGGCACAGAAAGAACTTGTCGGTCGTCGCGCCGTCGCGGAAGTTAGGTGCGTTGAAAAGCGGATGATAGAGCGCCGGCAATCCATTCAGCGCTAACATGCCAAAGGCCGCCGACAATCCAGCAAACAAGATCGTCCATTCGTAGGCGGGCACAATGAAGGCCGGCCATGAATAAGTCGGACGCCCGCCAATGTTCAACGGATAAGCAAGCACTGAAATCCAGACCTCGAGCCCGAACATTGCCGCCCCTCCCATCAAGCCGCCGATCAGCGTCAGTAGCGGCACCTTATTGCGGTGGAAGCCGATAGCCTCGGCAGCCTCCTCCACCGGATAGGGCGTGTAGCAGTCCAGCCGCCGCCAGCCGTCCTGGCGCGCTTGCCGCGCGGCCCGAATCAGGTCGCCCGGTGTATCGAATTCGGCCAGCAGGCCGTAAGTTCCTTCGCGTGGCGGCATCAGTCACCTGCCTTTGCTGTGGCCTTGGCCTTTATTTTGGCCGCCGGCAACAACATGCGGATTTCGTTCATCGGAATCATGGGCAGGACGCGCACGAACAACAAGAACAGGAACGTGAACAGTCCCAGCGTGCCAACAAAGGTCATGTAGTCCCACTTGGTGGCGCGATAAGTTCCCCACGACGAGGGCAGAAAGTCGCGGTAGAGGCTAGTAACGACAATGACGAAGCGCTCAAACCACATGCCCGTATTGACCACGATGGAAAGGAAGAACATGTACGCAATCGAGGTACGCAGCTTGCGCGACCACAGGGTTGTCAGCGGAATCGCCAGATTGCAAGTAACCAGCACCCAGTAAGACCAGCCCATCGGCCCGAACATGCGATTCCACATCATGAAGGCTTCCCAGTGCGATGCCGAGTACCAGGCCATGAAAATCTCCATGCCGTACCCGTAGGCCACGATAAAGCCGGTAGCCAGCATCACCTTGCCCATATTGTCGATATGGCGTTCGGTGACCAGCGCCTCCAGGTGATAGAACTTGCGCAGCGGAATGGCCAGCGTGAGCACCATGGCGAAGCCGGAATAAATAGCGCCGGCCACGAAGTACGGGGGGAAGATGGTGGTATGCCAGCCGGGCAGCACGGCCACGGCAAAGTCGAAGCTGATGACCGTGTGTACTGACAACACCAGCGGCGTTGCCAATCCGGCAAGCAAAAGCGAGGCCGTCTCGTAGCGCATCCAGTGGCGCGCCGACCCGCGCCAGCCCATCGAGAAGAGGCCATACGCATACTTGGCGAACTTCGAGTGGGCGCGGTCGCGCATGGTGCCGAGGTCGGGAACCATGCCGATGTACCAGAAGACCACCGAGATGGTCGCATAAGTCGAAACCGCGAAGACGTCCCACATGAGCGGCGAGCGGAACTGCGGCCACACCGTCATGGTGCTGGGATAGGGAAACAGCCAGTAACCAAGCCACGGACGGCCAAGATGCAGCACCGGAAACATGCCGGCGCAGACCACGGCAAAGATGGTCATGGCCTCGGCGAAGCGGCTGATGGAATTGCGCCAGCCCTGCTTGAACAGCAGCAGAATGGCTGAGATCAGCGTTCCGGCGTGGCCGATGCCGATCCACCAAACGAAGTTGATAATGGCAAAGCCCCACGCCACCGGCTGCGTAACGCCCCAGATGCCGATGCCTTTCAGGAACAGCCAGGTCACGGCCACCATCAGCATGGTCGCCCCCGCGCCGGCCACGCTGAAGATCGCAAACCAGCCCAGCGGCGTGCGCGGCGTGAGCACGATACGCGTGATCTTCTCAGTGACCGACCTGAAGGTCTGGCCCTGCCCTATGACTCGGAATTCTCCAGTTGCGGGATCAATTCCAGGGTCGCCGGTTTTCACTTCGCTGGTTGCCATTCTTGCTTCGAGCCTCTTAACCCTTCGCCGGCAAATGTTCCACCGGCGCATCTTGAAGTTCGGAGTTCGGATTCAACACCGCGGCCACATACTTTGTCCGCGGACGGGTATTCAGATCGGCGAGCACCTGGTAACTGCGCTCATCGGCCTGGAGTTTCGTCACCTTGCTCTGTTTGTCGTTGATATTGCCAAAGGTAATTGCCGAGGCAGGGCAGGCCTGCTGGCAAGCGGTCACAACCTCGCCGTCGCGGATGGCCCGGTTCTCCTTGTCGGCCTCTATCTTGGCCGCCGAGATGCGCTGCACGCAGTAACTGCACTTCTCCATCACGCCGCGCGAGCGCACCGTGACGTCGGGGTTGCGCATGAGTTTGAGGCTCTCGGTCTCAAAGTCGGAGTAGAGCAGGAAGTTGAAGCGGCGCACCTTGTACGGGCAGTTATTCGAGCAATAGCGCGTGCCCACGCAGCGGTTATAAACCATCGCGTTCAGGCCCTCCGGCGTATGAACCGTCGCGCCCACCGGGCAAACCTGCTCGCAAGGCGCGTTCTCGCAGTGCTGGCAGGCCATGGGCTGGAAGTGCGCGCGCGGCGCGGCCAAGTCGCCCTCGAAGTAAGTGTCGATGCGCAGCCACTGCATATTGCGCCCGATCCTCACCTGCTGCTTGCCCACCACAGGGATATTATTTTCCGCATAACAGCTCACGATGCAGGCGTTGCAGCCCACGCAACTGTTCATGTCGATGGACATGCCCCAGGCGTTGGCCTCGTTGTACTCCCAATTGGGAAAGAGCGTGTTGCTCTTGTCGGTCGCGGGGTGCGTCTCGCCCTCGTTGGCGAATCCTGGATCGGCCTTGTACTCATCCAGTGTGGCGTAGCGGATGATGCCGCGCTCGTTGATTGCTTCATCGGCTTCCAGCGAGTTATTGCCGTTTCCTTGCCCTCCAAAGGCCTTTGACCTATGATCCTGCATGTGGCTCTTGGTCGCAGCCACGCCCCATTTGCCTTCGAGTTTCTTGATTGTCCCAGTGGTGTAAAACGGGGCGTCCGCAGTCCGAATCAGATAAGCGTTGAAGCCCGCGCCCGAGCCAACGCGGCCCGCAAACTCGCGCCCATAGCCCAGATGCACGGTGACCGAGTTATCAGGATGGCCCGGAGCCACAATCACCGGCGCATTCACCTTGCGGCCATTCACGGATAACTCGACAATGTCGTCTTCTTCCAAGCCGAGTTTGGTCAACGTAGCGCCTGAAACGATGGCAGCATTGTCCCAGCTCAGGTTAGTCACCGGCTTGGGCAGTTCTTGCAGCCATCCCACATTCGACCAGCGCCCGTCATAAATATTCGGATCAGGCCGGAAGATGATCTCCAGCGAATCCTTCGGTGATGGGGCTGGAACTTTGAGCTGCGCCGAAGAACGCAGAATGAAAGCTGAGAATGGGACCGCCTGGTATGAAGTTCCCTCGATCCAGCCTTGGTGCAGCGCCTTGCGCCAACCCTGTTCGAAGTCGCCCTTGATCGTGGACTTCCAGGTTTCGCGCACCGCATCATACGGGCTGACCATAGGCTCGTCGAGCAGAGTCTGAAAGACATGATGCGCCGTCTTGCCGCCGTATAGCGGATCGATCATTGGCTGCACAATAGAAACTGTTCCGTCGTAAGCGCGCGCGTCCGACCACGACTCCAGAAAATGAGCCGCCGGAATATGCCAGTGAGAAATCTGCCCTGT
>Ga0224557_1002982_pt1 | contig 13678 bp, 10 predicted proteins | sample 714S31014metaG_FD_180677 | JGI IMG/M metagenome (GOLD analysis project Ga0224557, IMG submission 180677) | Peat soil microbial communities from Stordalen Mire, Sweden - 717 S3 10-14 | ecosystem: Environmental > Terrestrial > Soil > Wetlands > Peat | place: Sweden: Norrbotten County, Stordalen...
TGCGGATTGCTCTGAAGACCGCTGCGGCGCCGAGCTCGCTCGGGGCGTCGGGATGCGCCAACGTGTCGGGCGTGAGCCGCTCGTGGCTCGGCCTGTCGCTCGAGGACGGGTTCCGCTACGAGTTTCTCGCTCGGGTATCCATCGATACGAAATACATCGGCGGGCCTTCGGCGGGCCTCGCCATGACCCTCACGCTCCTTGACAAATTGAGCAGCGGTTCGTTGACGGGCCACCACAAGATCGCCGCCACCGGCACCATTGACCAGTACGGCAACGTGGGTGACGTGGGCGGCGTTGCCGAAAAGACCGTGGCGGTCCAGGACGCCGGAGCCAAGTACTTCATCGTTCCCCAGGTCGAAGTCGCCACCGCGAGGGCCAACGCCACGCCCGGCCTTCGCATCCTTGGCGTGACGACGCTCGCCCAAGCGCTGAAGGACCTGCGCGCCATTGGCGGATCGAAGCCGATTGCGCTGACTCCGCCCCGCTAAGCCATTTTTCCGAAGCTCGAGGTCGTAGTCTTGAGGGAATGGACGAACGCCGAATCCTCTCCACTACGCGTCAGTCGTCGACCGAAATTGTCCGGACGAACTTCTCGACGCAGCGAAAAGGTGGTCTCGACCCTCAGGAGGTCCGGCTTCACCTCGAGGCGGTGGCCCGCGAGATGGGCCACCTGGAGAACAGGGTTCGCGAACTCCAAGAGCAACTGTCCGAAGCGCAGCGCCGGGCCGCGAACCCCACGTTTGACGAGGCCACGCTCGCGAGTGCGCTCGGAGCCCAGAGCGCGATGATTCTTCGTTCCGCGCACGAAGAGGCCGGCCGTGTGACCGCCGAGGCGCAAGAGCGCAGCGCCCAGGTGTTTTCCGAGACCCAGCAGCGCAGCGCCGCACAGTTGATCGAAGCGCAAGAGCGCGCCGCCGTCATGATTTCCGAAGCCGAGAACACCGCGGTCCAGATCGACCACGATGCGCGCCTCGCCGCTGAGCGTCTGATCGATTCGGCGAAGGTGAACGGCGAAGCCTTGGTCGATCGGGGCCGCGAGCAGGGACGCGCCATTGTCGAGCAGGCCAACGAAGCACGCAAGGCCGTCCTCAACGACCTGGCCGTCAAGCGCAAGGCGCTGCACATGCAGATTGACCAGTTGCGAGCGGCGCGTGACACGCTCGGCGCCTTCGTGACGTCAGTGCGCGAAGAGGTCGACGTCCTGCTCGACGGCATCAACGCTTCGGACGACGCCGCGAGGAATGCGGCGCTCGAAGCGTTGCGACAGCGTCCCACGGCCCCTGATCCCACCGAGGAGGAACTGCTCGCCGGCACCCCGCTTCGCCAGGTGCCGGACGCGAAACTGAAGTCGTCGCCCGAATCGCCCGAATCGCCCGAAGTGGCCAAGTCGAAGCCCCGCAAGCCCGCCAAGCCAGCGGGCGACGAGGCGCACGCGGAGATGGGGCAGGTGGATGATGACGGCACGGGCACCGACGTCGTGAACGAGATTTTCGCCCGACTGCGCAAGGCCACCCTCGAAGAGCGCGGCGCCGAGGTGCCGGTGCCTCGCCGGGCCGCTCCGGCGCCGGCGAAGCCCGAGACGGCCGCGAGTGAACTCTTCAGCCGCCGCGACGCCGCCCTTGACGAGTCGCTCGCAATACTCACCCGCAAGGTAAAGCGCGCCCTGCAGGACGACCAGAACATAATGCTCGAACGGCTTCGCGACGTGAGAGGCATGATCACGACCGAACTCGAGGACGAGCACGCCCAGCGAGGGCGTTACGCCGCCGCCGCCTTAGAAGCGCTCGCCGACGCCGCCGCCGCGGGGGTCCAGTTTTCCTTCGACGAAGCTGGGGCCAATGGTGAGCCCGTGAATCGAGCGGCCCTGAACGACTGCGCGGCCGACCTCGCGGTCACGATCGTGCTGGCCCTGCGCAAGAGGATTCTTGCGGACGGCAATGGTGACGGTGCCGAGCGGGTCAATGCGGCCTACAAGGAATGGCGCGGAGCCCGCGTGGAGCGACTCTGCACCGACGCCGCTCGTCGGGCGTTCCACCTAGGTGTGATCACCGCCTCGCAGCGCCGATCGGTGCGTTTCTACGCGGCTCCCAACGACGCCCCGTGCGACGCGTGCGCGCTCGACGCCGCGTCCGGGGAACGTCCGGCCGGCCAGAAATTCCCCAGTGGATCGCAGTACCCCCCGCTGCACGCGGGCTGCGCATGCGCCGTCGTGCCCGTCTGAAAAACCACCTAGGATTCCTTCGTGCGTAGTCCCACCGATGTACCCGTCAGCCCTCGTCGACTCGGTCGGTTTTCGCGGCGCTTTTGGATCGGACTGATCGTCGTTGTCCTGTTCATCGGTTTCCTGTCGCTGCGCAGCTTGGCGGTGCTCTGGACCGACCAGATGTGGTTCTCCCAGACCGGCTACGGGAGCGTCTTCTCGACGCTCTTCGTCACCAAGGTGGGTCTCGGGGTCGGATTTGGCGCGATATTTTTCGCCCTGATGTGGGCGAACCTCTTTCTCACGGATCGATTCGGCGCACGCGACCTCTCGTTCGAACCCGAAGATGAAGTGGTGCGTCGCTTCCAAAACGTCGTTCGCCCCTACGCCGGACGCATCTACGCGGCCATTGCTCTCGTCACTGGACTCGTGGCGGGACTGAACGCCACCGGTCAGTGGCAGACGTACCTGCTCTTCGCGCACAGCCAGCCCTTCCACATCAAGGACGCCCTGTTCCACAAGGACCTGAGCTTCTATATCTTCACCCTGCCGTTCCTTTCGTTCATTGTCACCTGGACCCTGGTATCGCTGATCATCATCCTCATCATCACCTCGGTGTTCCACTACCTCAACGGCGGCATTCGCGCCACCCGCGTGACGCCGCGAGTGGCGCCTCGGGTGAAGGCTCACCTCTCGCTGATCGGCGCCGGCATTGCCTTGATGAAGGCCGCGGGATACGTGATCGCGAAGTGGGAGCTCGTCAACTCCGGGAATGGCTACGTGCAGGGCGCCGGTTACACCGACGTGCACGCGCGCATGCCGGCCATGACGATCCTCTTCTACCTGTCGCTCGCCGCCGCCCTTATCCTGCTCGCCAACGTTCGCTCGCGGGGTTGGTCGCTTCCCGCGGTCGCGGTCGGCCTCTGGGTCTTCGTGGCCCTCGTTATCGGCGTGCTCTACCCGACGTTCCTGCAGACGCTGAAGGTGAGCCCGAACCAGGGCTCGCTCGAAGCGCCCTATATCCAGCGCAACATCATCGCCACCCGGGCGGCCTTCAATCTCGACAAGGTTAAGGTCCACACGTTCACGGGCTCGCCGACCATCTCGGACGCGCAGATTAAGGATGACGCGGCGACGTTGAACAACATCCGCCTCTGGGACCCTTCCTCCTCGATCGCCTTGGCGACCGTGACCAAGCGCCAGTCGATCCGCTCGTACTACTCGTTCGCCACCCTGTCCGTCGACCGCTACAAGATCAACGGCAAGGTGACACCGGTCCTGATCGGCGCTCGACAGCTCAACACCGCCAACCTGCCCTCGCCCAGCTGGGTCAACACCCACCTGCAGTACACCCACGGCGAGGGGGCGGCGGTGATTGCGGCGAATGAAGTCGACTCCACCACCGGTAACCCGATCTTTGTGGTCTCCAACGTCCCGCCCGCGTCCACCAACGGCATGCCCGTGCTCACCCAGCCCGGTATCTACTTCGGCCTCAACGACCCCGGCTGGGTCGTGGCCAACACCAAGCAGGCGGAGCTCGACTACCAGGTCAACAGCGGCGCCGACGCGGGTCAGAACGTCGAGACGCACTACGCCGGTAGCGGCGGGGTAGCGGTGGGCGGCATCGTGAGCCGCGCGGCGCTGGCGCTTCGCCTTGGCGACTTCAACTTCCTGATCTCCAACCAGATCACCCCGAAGAGCCGGGTGCTCTTCGTTCGCGACGTGAAGCAGATGGCCGAGAAGGCGGCGCCGTTCCTCTCGTTCGACTCCCAGCCCTACGCCGTCATCGCGAACGGCGAGGTGCAGTACGTGATTGACGCCTACACCACAACCAGTCAGTACCCCTACTCGCAGAGCACCGACAACTTGAACGTGGACACCGGCGGCATCCCGTACGGCACGAACTATGTGCGCAACTCGGTCAAGGTCGTCGTCAACGCCTACTCGGGAAAGATGAAGTTCTACGCCGCCGACCCCAAGGACCCAATCATCAAGGCCTACGAGGCGGTGTTTCCCAAAATGTTCCTGCCCATGTCAAAAATGCCTACGCAAATCAAGGCGCACCTGCGTTACCCCTCGGACCTGTTCTCCGTGCAGGCGGCCACGCTCGGGCGCTACCACATCACTGGCGCGGACGCGTTCTACACGGCGTCTGACCGTTGGGAAGTCTCGCCCACCACCGGCGCGGGAAAGCCCAGCCAGGCACTCGCGACCAGCGTGAAAACTGACGCCGCGGGCAACGTGGTGTCGTCGGCGCTCGCACCCATGAGTCCGGTGTTCCAGGTGGGATCGCTGCCTGAAGCGAACCACGAGCAACTCCTCGAATCAATTGCCTTCGTGCCGTCGGGCAACTCCACGACGGTCCAGGGCCTCACCGCATTCATTATCGCGACGAGTGATCCCAGTGACTATGGAAATCTGAACGTCTACGTGACGCCTCGCGGTACCTCGGTGACGGGCCCGGTGCAGGCGGACTCGGAGATCCAACAGACCGCGGCCGTGAGCCAGGTTGACACGCTGCTCGACCAGCACGGCTCGAACGTTCTGCTGGGCAACAACCTGATGGTGCCGCTCGACCAGAGCGTGCTCTACATACGGCCTCTATACGTTTCGAGTTCCTCGAACCCCCTGCCGCAGCTTCGCTACGTCATCGCGGTCTTCAACCAGGACGTCGGCATTTCCTCCACGCTGTCGGGTGCTCTTTCTCAGGTGCTCGGCGCCAACATCACCGCTGGCACGACGACGGGGAGTTCGACGAAGCCTGGGACAACCGTTGGTGCCCACAACGCGACGTACTACCTGAAGCAGGCGGCTACGGATTACACCGAGGCCCAAGGGGCTTTGAAGGCTGGCGATCTCGGCACGTATCAGGACGACGTCAACGCCATGAACAAGCAGCTGCAGTTGGCTCAGACTGCACTGAGCGCCAAGTAGCAACGAACGAACCAGTCGAAACTTGTAGTGAGGTTTGACACTCACGCGGGTGTGATGCTGAAGAGCTGACGCGACTCAAGTCAGGGAAAATGATCGACGCGGTTGCAAGGGCTGGAGCGCAAGTTCGTTGATTCTTGCATCTGGTATGCTTATGTTCCGCAACGCGGGGTGGAGCAGTCTGGTAGCTCGTCGGGCTCATAACCCGAAGGTCGCAGGTTCAAATCCTGCCCCCGCCACGAAGAGAAGTGCAGACAAGCCGGTGCGACAGCACCGGCTTGTCTGCACTAAGTCTGGCCTCGGTCACGTTTTGGGTCACGGTGATGGTTGTACGCCCATGCCGGGCTCTTGCGGTATTTGCGGGTGAGCGTCTCGTTGCTTGTCATTGCACGACGATCGAGTCAGGCAGGCTGAAGTTGGGTTTGCCGGCGTAACGCAGGTCAAAGGTTCTCGAAGTCGGCGAACCGGCTCCTCCGATTTCTTCGGACTACATCAATCGCACTGGTTACAGTTCGCCCGACATTAGGTACCGGAGACATGGAAGTGTGTGCGGAAGTTTTTTGGAGGGGAGGGCCAGTTGTCGTCGTAGTCGAACGCCTATGAGAAGTGCAATAATGACCTCATGGGCATCAACCCTGGTAAAAATCGACAGTTCGGCGGCTGTTTCTTGCGCTTTGACCCAGTACGCAGCAGCACCTGACGTCCGTGGAACGTCAGGTGGAGGACGACGCGATTGGGCGGATCGATGCTCTGGTTTCGTTAGCTCGCAGCGCTCGCGAGGACAATGTCGATGAAGTTCTTCGTACGGTCGTCGAAACAGTCCACTCGGCTGCGGGCTTTGAAATTGTGGTATTCAACAAGTACCAACCCGCGTGGGACGACTATGAAGTCGTGTTGGTGATCGGACCACCGGATGCGCAAGCGCTCATGCATACCAGGGAAAGTCGCGAGATGTTTGAAGAGCAACTGGTGAGTAGCCAGTATGAAATACACCCAGGGATTTACTTTGTTCCGAGATCAGCCGAGGTGTGGAGCAATCTTGATAACTACGTGATTCCATCTCCGAATCGACCCACTATTCCAGGTGGATGGGATCCGGAGGACGCGCTTTTCGTCCAACTCCGCAATTCAAAGGGCGAGCCACTCGGGATCTTGTCGATCGACGAACCACGATCGGGCAAAATGCCGGACTCGAGTGAACTCCGCATGTTGCGCGCGATCTGTTCGCACGCCGAACAGTCGCTCGAGAATGCCCAAGACAGCGCTCAAGCCGAGCGAGTTCAAAACCGAATGACGCAACTCCTTGGAGCGTCGAAGCGTTTATCCGAATGCCAATCTCATCGCGAGGCTCTTGTTACTGCGTGTGAAGCGCTGGTTCCACGTCTCGGTTTTGAACGTGCGGCTATCTATTTTGGGGACGGGGATAGCTCACTACCGCTCGCGATAGCGAACTTCGACGAGGTAGCGATCGCTAAAACACTTGAGCTCCCGGTCTTCGAACTATTTCGTGATCACACTCGTGAAGTGGGAGGCTGTTGGTTGGTACCCGCGCAAACCGTTCACGGATCAGCGCACGGTGAGTTTCGGTCGAGACGCAATGGAGCTGGGAGATTTGGTTGGTCCGATGACGTTCTGCTCGCGCCTGTATTCGACGGAGATGGTGTGCCTCGACTGGTCTTCGCGATAGAGGACCCGATCGATCATCTTCGACCCACAGAAATTGAACGCGAACTCGTCCGGCTGTTGATCGAACAGACCGACGCCGCACTTGAACGAATAACGCTTCGAACTCGCCTTGAATATCTTGCTGATCATGATTCGTCGACGGGACTGCTCAATCGTCGAGCTCTCAGTAGCATCCCGCGCGAAGGACCGGCAACGGCAGCTCTGATGATTTGCGATCTTGATCACTTCAAAGCTGTGAACGACACGTACGGCCACGAAGTCGGAGATGCCGTTATCTGTCGTTTTGCCGATCTTCTTAGGTCGCTATCGCGAGAGCAAGATTTCGCGGTTCGTTTGGGGGGCGACGAGTTCATGATGTTTTTGCCGGGGACAAACTTACAGCAGGCCCAATCGGTGGCTGAACGACTGCGTGTCGCGATGTCTCCGTTGATGTCCCCATTGGTGTCTTCGGAAGTCACTGTGTCGATCGGGCTCACGCAGATTGATCCAAGTGAACACCTCATCGACGCAATGCGTCGCGCTGATAGCGCACTCTACGCGGCGAAGAAGAACGGGCGTAATCAAATCGCTTCCAACTAAAACTCGGAGCAGACCAATTTTCCTCAATTTGAACCGGGTTCGCAAAATCTTGCTCGAATTGATTCGATCTCTATGCGCCAGGAGCACGGTCAGTTGTACGCGAAACCCTCAAGGTGCTAGCCGAGCGCTGAATTTATTCAGGACATTCGCTTACGTTCTTCACTCGGCGGCTCAATCTAATCTGCTGAATCGCGACTTACGTCCCTATTGCCGCCAATCTGTAACGCAATCAACCGACAGTGGGGTCTGACACCCGCATACTTACTGCTCGACCTCGGTCACGAGTTTGCTGGAGAAGGACTCAACGGGCGTTGGGGTTCACGTCGGGCCTCCGAGTTCCGACCCCAGTGGCACGATTAAGGGTCTATTGGCCCGGCGGAATTGCCTCCGCAGATATCTCGAGACTTGATTTGATCGTCCGTTGGGGCGGCGGGCGAAGATTAAGCGGGTTTCTGCCAATTCAATCGGTTTACGCGGATTTTTACGTAGTAGAAGAAATGTGGCCAGATTTTCAGATTGGCCAATTCTATCAGGCATTGGAGTGGTACCAAGATCAAGACGTAACTCTAGGCGGCTAGAGAATCTAAAAATTGACATTGACCTCGAAAAGTGGACCGCGCATGTGAGAGTTTGGTCGTGTCCTGCCAGGAGGTGGACACGCCCTTTCGCTACGACCCGGCGTTTCGCCGTGAGGTGCGCGCGGCTGCTGGCCGGCGAGACGGCGGGCTACCGCCGAGCCGCCTCAGTGCAAAAGGCTCGCGACGACGTTGATAGTGAGACCGATGATGATCGCCCCGAAGAGGTACGACACGAGGGCGTGTCGAAGCGCGACCCTGCGGATTCGTCTCGACACGAGGTCCGTGTCGGAGACCTGGAATGTCAGCCCGATGGTGAACGCGACGTAGGCGAAGTCGAAGTAGTCTGGCCGCTCGTCGGAGTGGAAGTCGATCCCGTCACCGTTGCCCGTGCCGTAGTACTCCCGCGCATAGCGCAACGTGAAGACCGTGTGCACGCAGGCAAAGGCGAGCGCAACGCTCAGCACGCCGAGTGCAATTAGGAGTGCCTTCGTTCCTCCGTGGGAGTGCGCGGCCTTGACCAAGACGAGCCCGACGGCCCCCAGACACGCGAGTCCGGCACCAATAATGATGAGGTCCGTGACTGCCACGCTCGGGTCCTCACGCGTGGCCAGGCGCGACGTCGCCCCAGCGTCGAGCCCTGCGATCGACCGCCACACCCAGCCCAGGTACGCGAGCGCGGCCGCCGCCCACCCGAGCAGCGATGCTGCTTGCCAGACGACGAACGGACAGGACCCGCCGACTACTGCCGCGCCAACCGCGCCGGCGAAGATGACTGGTCTCACCGCGGGCGGGACGCGACCTTTCCCAACTTCCTGCTCGCCCTGTCCGCGTCGACGATCCCCCTTCTCGCGTGCGACCATAGCTGCAATCCCCTCAGACTGTTCAGCCAGCGCCCCTGCGCCCGCTGCCGGAGGGATTATACCTTTGCCTCCATCTGCAGATGGGATCGAGTGACGGGTGACTGCTGCGATCAGCCCGGCGAGATCGAGTACACGTAGACAGCACCAAGACCGTGGTTGCCGCACAACTTCTTATAACCGCTATGCGAACGATCAAATCATCCTTCGTAGTCATTGTCTAGGTCATCACTCTGCCGAGGATGGTCGTTTACCTGAAGGGCATGGCCCTGGGCGCCGGAATGATGATCATTGACCTCCTGAATGCGGCCATTCGAGATCTGCATTTTGTTCTCGGAATTAGACCCTCTTGAACTTCCATGACGTTTCCGACGGCGCAAGAGGCTCGTGAAGTTAGACATTTGATACCCGGCCAATAGGGGGATTACAAACTCATTGATCTATAGCGTTTCGAATTAGCTAGAGAGGTGGGTCCACATGTACATCGGAATGGGAACAGTTGTGCTTATCTTGGTCATCGTTGTCATTGTTTGGTTCGTTCGGCGAGCCTGAGCTTCGCGACCGGGACTGGCAGGCTCAGTCCGCGTTGGGGAGTTCCACTTATCCTGATTGGCGCTTCGCCAGCCCCGATTGCCGGGTCCGGCGCGGCGTCCGTGATCATCCGATGGATGGTGACCTTCGACCCTGTTCGAGGATTGCGCCACATTGCGAAGATGGTGGCAGCGGTAATGAAGATTGAGGCAGGTTCACTATGGGCTGTGGCGAGAATAGAGGGCGTGGAGGTTCCGGACTCCTGGTCCTGATTCCTTTGGTCGCATTTTTCGGGGCGGGTGTTGTGCTCGGTACTTGTTTGAAGCATCATCAGGGTCACGATGGGCATTGCAACGGACATTGCAACGGACATTGCAATGGGCATGGTGGTCCTGGTCCCGACAAGGCTCCTGGTGCTCACGAAGGTCCTGGTCCCGACAAGGCTCCTGGTGCTCACGAAGGTCCTGGTCCCGACAAGGCTCCTGGTCCTCACGAAGGTCCTGGTCCCGACAAGGCTCCTGGTCCTCACGAAGGTCCTGGTCCTCACGAAGGTCCTAGCAGCGATTCGGGACCGGGCCGTTAGGACAATCCAATCAGCGTTCTTGACTGGCGCTTCGCGAGCGGAGAGACTAACCAGGACGGCAACGGTTCGGGATCATGTGTCCCATTGCCAGGAGTTGATTCTCCACTCGGAGATTGTTGACGTGGGCCCTCCGACACAATCAATCTCCGGCACCTTGAGTCCCACTTCACTAAACAAGACCTTGAGGGGGCCGGAGACTCTTATCTCAAGGTGATCTGGCCCCCTGACTCCATCGACGGGTTCCCGTCCGACTGCCAGGTGTATGCGGTCGGTCCGAAAGGAGTGTCGTGTGGTAGACAGAGCAAATGTTGCGTCGCCTGTTCACGTGGAGGATGAACCTCTACCGGCTAATTGTTGGCGTCATAGTCCTGGCCATCGTGATCCCCGCATGGGTATCCGGGGTGCAGTCGATGTGGCTTGTCGCCATCGTGTGCATCCTTGTCGTCATTGGCGCCGTCGCTGTCGGAACGCGCGTCCCGTCGCTCCGGGAATGGCTGCGTGGTTGATCGCGGGAAACAATCTATTGCCAGGTGTCTAGACATCAGTCGAATTGTGCACGTCGGCGCTCTGGGACTACTTAATGGTGAAACCATGTAAGACATCCACCTCGCATACCTCTGGTAGTATGGAAGTATGAAAATCAGCATGAGCTTGCCTGAAGATGACGTCACCTTCCTCGACGCGTATGCCTCCGAAAAGGGACTCCCTTCTCGCTCGGCTGCACTACATAAGGCTGTGCGACTGCTCAGGGCGACAGGTCTCGGTGCCGCCTACGAAAGTGCGTGGGCCGAGTGGTCAGACGAAGATCAACAACTTTGGGATCCCACTGCCTCAGATGGTTTGCACTAATGCGCCGAGGTGAGATCTACGTCGTCAACCTAGAGCCCGTGAAAAGCGGAGAGGCAAACAAGCGACGACCCGCCGTCATTGTCAGTAACGACGGAGCGAACGTTGCCGCCGAACGAACTGGCCAAGGAGTCATAACCGTCGTGCCAGTGACCTCGAACATCTCGCGAGTTTACCCATTTCAAGTGCTGCTTCCTGCAAACGTCACCGGACTTGGGCATGACTCCAAGGCCCAGGCGGAGCAAGTCCGGTCCATTTCGGTAGAGCGACTTGGGTACACGATAGGAGAAGTCCCTCAAGAGTTGATGTCCGAACTCGATGAGGCACTTCGTCTCCACCTCGCGCTCTGACACCCGAGGCCGTTTTTTCGTTCCGAGCTCTCAGCCGGGTCAAGTCGCATTCAGCCAGTGCAAGGTTGCACTTCAGTTGCGTCGGGCCTCTGACACCAACAATCTCTGACTCATCGCATTGAACTTGAGTGATCCAAATGGTCGGAGTGAACGCTTCCGCGCCTCTGCGTCTTGCAGATCAGAAACCCAGCAGAAGATGAATCTTCAACGATATAGAGTAACGGGGGAGGGGGGTGAACTTCATGGTGGTATTGGATCAAGGCTTACCCAAGGTGAAATTGCCTGGCAAAGAGAAGTGGCTCATAGTCGGCCTACTGTGTCTCCAGGTGCCTTCGACCGTCATCTTCATCCCTTTAGCTGCGGTCCTAGTTTTGACTGGGATTCTCGCACCTCTGGGCATGATGTTCTTTGCCATCGGAACGAAACCGCTTTCTGTGGCCATGAAGCTCAAGACCGAGTGGAAATCTGGCGAAGATCAGAAGATTGAGCAGGACCAACACGCGAGAGCCAGCGCCGCCGGCTGATTCAATGCCCTCTGGGCTCCTCTGGCAGTGCGAACGGTCCTCAGCTTTCAACCAACAATTCCCGGACTGGCGAATGAGAAGGCGCCCAGAGAAAATTACACGTCGGGCCTCCGACACCAGATCAAGCAACTGCGAGTTGAATGGTGCCTCAGCAGTGACAGCGCAGACCTACATTCTGCCAACTGAATCCCGCGTCGTTACATCGCCTAAGAAGGTGTGCCCATTGATTTTGATCGAGTGTGTCTCTTTCGAAATGGGAACCGATGGAGCACCGTTATTCAGGTGACCATTGTTGGCCCGACCATCCATTTCGACGTGCGTTCCCGGTGGAACAATGACGTCAACGTCGCGTCCGATCGCGTAAGCGTTGATCCGAATTTCCGATGGCAAACTCTTGACGTTAGTCAGGTCTATTGTGACATCTCCGAGTAGTGAGATTGCCACCAATTCTTTCTCGACGTTCCAATCTCGAGCTCGCCTACCCTTGTGGAGCCAGCCACCTTCGAATATTGGTTCAAGACCGAGCAAGTAACGACGTGGTTCCTTCATTGTGGACCCCTTCGGAGCGTCCACTCGGGGAGCGGACACGTGACAACTATGCCATGTGTCCTGTGAGTAGGGTCGGGACAAAGGTCACAGATCTAATCGCCAGTCCAAGGTTTGAATCACCATTATGAGAGTCACGTCGGGCCACCGACTCGAATGTCTCCGACTCAAACACTTTCATTGGCCGCCGCCGCTCTTCAAGGCAATCAGGAGGTGAATCGTTGGACGGACCAGGACCTTCCCCCATCGTGAGTCACGATCATCTCAGAAGTATTGGATGGTGACTCCGCGATTCCGATTCCGTCAGTCGTATTTGTGAAGTGCAAGTAGGTAACGGCGCCGTGAAAGACAACGTGCTCATGCTTCCCCGCATCCCGACTCATCACCAGTTCCAGGCCAGAGCCAAGATCGTACTGAAAGAAGAAGACATCAGGGGTTGGCGACGCGAGCGCGGCGAAGTAGCCGTTTACGCCGTGCAATTTGCGCACCGCGTAAAAGTTCGAGCCAGCGTTGTTCGACACGTAGAGCCACCATGAGCCGGGCGTTGCCCCAGGTGGTGCCCTCGGTGATGGTTGGGCGAACACGCCTCCTATTTCACAGACTGCCACGAGATGACGGGCGTCACTCGCAACGGGCACGACGTAGCTGTCACCCACGGACGCGCAAGGTGGCGACCACGCAGTCCACTGACCCTCTCGGTCGAGACGCAAACTTCCCGTGATACCACGATCGTTTCCCTCAACGAGCCAACCCGCGTGTCCGCTCACGGCGATATTGCCACTGGTCTCACTGCCACCGACGGGGGGTTGCAAGGGCGGTGTCGTGACGACGCTCCAGTGATCACTGCGAACGGGTGACTCCACTAGTACTGCGGTGAACTTCGGTCCTTCTCCCAACAGATATGCCTCATAATTGGAGACCTCAAGGTCATAGATTGGACCCTGTGACGCGAGACCCGGAGGGTTCACTTTCGTCCATGTCACCCCGCCATCGTGCGTCGACCAGAGAAGTACCAGCCATTGCGAGGTCGTAATTCCTCCGAAGTAGTCAAAATCTGCAACTGTGCCATACATCCATCCGTCGCGTGCGTTCGCGAAACGAACATTGAGGCCCGACGAGTTGAGGGTGGCAATTGAGTTGTGGTACTTCTGGTCGACCGGCATCAGGAACGCTCTCGGTAGCGTTTCCAGCGTCCAGGTAGCGCCGCCGTCGCGCGTCGAACGAAGTTGCACGCAGGCTGGTCGGGCGGAGCAGCGCACCGTACCGAGGACCCAGCCCCGGCTAGCCGTTGGGAACGAAGTCGAAATCGGCGTAAATCTGGCCGACGGACTTCCATTTAGATTCGACGAGGCCTGAGTCGTGGGATTTGTTCTGACGCCACCGAACGCATACAGCAGCACTATCACCGCGATCACTACCAAAAAGAATGTGATCAATCGGAGACGCATAAGGCGAATCTAACGCTCC
>Ga0224557_1002986_pt1 | contig 13666 bp, 10 predicted proteins | sample 714S31014metaG_FD_180677 | JGI IMG/M metagenome (GOLD analysis project Ga0224557, IMG submission 180677) | Peat soil microbial communities from Stordalen Mire, Sweden - 717 S3 10-14 | ecosystem: Environmental > Terrestrial > Soil > Wetlands > Peat | place: Sweden: Norrbotten County, Stordalen...
TGCTAGCCAAGCCCCCGCAAGTCCGCGAGTAGCTGGCAAACAAAGGTCGCAGCGGGGCCGGCTCCAATCAGTGTCGGTCCCCGCGTCCAGCTCCTGTTGGTCATGGATGAATGCTGCCGACTGTCCCAGAAATATGCTGTCACCCGGGGCTCGAACCTGCGGAGGTACAATCTGCCGCGGCTCGGGGTGTCGACTTGCTTTGAGCTATTGAACGATGAGTAATTTCTGGATCGGCGACGATACATCCAGAACCCAAAACTCAACCTGAAGGCTCCTTATCTTTCGCCGGGCTGACCGGGTACACTCTTCGCATGACATTCAAGCACTTACTGGCCGCTATGCTTCTCTTGCAGGTTATTGCTATCCCTGCACAGAAGCCCGCATCCAAACCCGCCGCGCCTCCGCTGCTCTCACACGAACTGCATGCGGACCATAGCGTCACTTTCCGCTTTAAAGATGCCGCTGCGACGAAGGTCGAGCTGAACCTCGAAGGCGTAGCCAAACCCATCCCCATGACCAGGGGAAAGGGCGGCATCTGGAGCTTCCACACGCGGCCGCTCTCGCCTGAAGTCTACTCCTACAGTTTTCTGGTTGGCGGCGAGCCAAGAATCGATCCAGAGAACCAAAGCGTATCCCCGAATCTCGTCTTCCCGACCAGCAACTCCATTGTCGTCCCAGGCGAGACGCCGCAGCCGTGGGAAGAGACCGACGTTCCGCACGGGACTGTGCACACGCACATTTTCACGTCGAAGATAGCTCGTGGGCTCCCCGCCAATCAGGAAGAAGTGGTTATCTATACGCCGCCAGGCTACGACGCCCACGCCGCAAAGCCATATCCCGTGCTCTACCTCCTTCACGGCTGGAGCGGGGTGGCGGAAGGCTGGGTCAAGGACCAACAGGCAAATTTCATCCTCGACAACCTGCTCGCCGAAAGAAAGATCAAACCGATGGTCGTTGTGATGCCGCTCGGCTATGGCGACATGAGCTTTGTCGAGAACGGCTTTAGCATCTGGAATGACCCGGCAGCGGTAGAACACAACACGGAACTCTTCATGAGCCTGTTGACCGGTGAAATCATGCCCATGGCCGAAGACGCCTACAACATCTCACGCGACCGCCAGGGCCGCGCTATTACCGGCCTCTCCATGGGCGGCCTGGAGTCGCTCGACACCGGCTTGCACAATACCGACAAATTCGCATGGATCGGCGGCTTCTCTTCGGCGGTACACAACCTCGACTACGAGCACCAGCTCGCCTCGCTGGACCCAAAGACGGCCGACCTCAAGTTGCTCTGGATCGCCTGCGGCACCGAGGACGGCCTGATTGAGGCAAACCGGAAGTTCGTCGCATTTCTGAAAGCTAAGGGGATGCCCGTAACGCAGATCGAGACACCAGGGCTGCACGTCTCGATGGTGTGGCGCGATAACCTCATCCACTTTGCGCCGCTGCTGTTTCAGAAATGAGCGCAAGTTTGCCGCCAATTCATGCTTCCGCGGCCCGGCAGCCATTCATTTCGCGCGGTGCGAGCGTTACACCCGATTAACCGCCTACTCGTCAGTTGAAGAACAGCCAGGGCCGCCTTCGGAGGGGATGATACTTTTCCTCTTGTCGGGTGCCCAGTTTTTCGGGGTCTTCAAGGACACGTCTTGATTCGTGGGTTGAAGATCCAAATTCGCAGACCCGCGGACCGAAATCAGCCAACCAAGCTCAATGCGTCCGCGTCAGGCTGTCCAGGCTCACCTGGTACACGTGCTGTGAAGCCGTCAACACCAGCAGCAGCTTCCGCTCCGGAACAAACCGCGCAGCCAGCACGTTCTCGTCCAGCAGAACGCTCATCAGCATCCTGCCGTTTGCAACGTCGTAGACCGTCAGTTCCTGCGGTCGGTTGGTGGCGGCAATCATGCCAAGCCGGTCGTCACCTGCCAGCGCACGCCCAAAAAATGCCAGCACCCGCGCGCCATCCGAAACCCGGTACACGCTCGTGTCGTTACTGTTGCCATACACGGCCAGCAGATTCCCATAAAGCCCCGCCGCCCGTTCCTCGCGTCTATTCGATGCCAACTGCGGCGCCGCAATCGCATGCTCCACCACCCCGGTGCGGCTTTGCAACACCTCGATCAGCGTGCCTTGCTCATCAATTATCCGTTTGATGTCGTCCGATGTATGAACCAGTACTTTTCGATTACGGCTTGCCTCTGAGGCGCCGGTAAGGCTTCGCCTGTCCATCACAAACAGAATTTGTTCGCCATCCGCCGGGATCATCTTCGGCAGGTAATCGTCAAACCGCATCTGCCACAAGCGGGCCTCGGTCGTGGCATCGTAGGCTTCCAGTGCAACGTCGCGATCTACCGCCTGCTGAAAGCTCAGCGGTTTAAAGCGAAACAGGATGTTGCCGTATTGCACCGGCTCTCCCGCGCTGGTCGCGCCATACACGAATTTGTGCGTTCGCCGGTCGATGCTGGTGTCCGTTGCCGGGTTCAGTTCCCGATGCACTATCCGCGCCTGCAGCTTGCCGCCGCTGTCAAAGTCAACCGCTCTGAAGGGTCCAGTCTCGGCGATGCGTTTTCCGCTCGACAGATCCCATTCAGCCCCACGCGCCCGATCTGAAACCGCCAGGTAGCGCCCGTCCGCGCTGAATGCGCTCGCCTCCACTCCGGCAAGCGGGGTCACCGGCAGATCGATGGATTCAGGCTTCCCATTCAGACGTCCCACGGCAATGCCGCCCGTCTGGATCTCGGTAGCCACCAGGTCGCCCGCCTTGTCGACGGTCTCCAGCCGGAACTCCCGCTGTACTATCCCGGTTGCCGGATCCACAATCACGGCTGCGGCATCGTTGGTCGGACCGAAGAGAACCCCGTCTCCCGCCGTCAAACTCGTCAACCAGCCCGTCGGCATCTGGAACTTCCCCAGGTCGAGCCCGCCGGGAAACGTCGTCAGGCACATCCTGTAGGTGTCTGCCTCGGTCCCCGTTTTGTAGCTCCAATCGCACGTCGACAGCATCTTGTCCGATCCCACAAACGCAAATCGCTCCTGCTCCAGCCCTGACAGCGTCTTTTGTAACTGCACCGCCTGGTGCTGCTCCACGTCGTATGCCATCCGGTCGGGGCCGGATGCGGCCACAAAATAACGCCCGTCCCGCGTCCAGCGCATCAGTGCCTGGAAGCCGCGGTTGAACTGCACCGGCATGTTGGTGTTCAGCGGCATATAAGAGTGATCGTAGAATTTCGGGTTCTGGTAGAGCATGCGGTCCGTGTTCACGTCCACCAGCTTCAGCCACACTGAATCTCCGATCATGCTGATGCATGCCATCACGTTGCCGTCCGGTGAAAGGCTGGTCTGCACGCATCCCGCGTAGTCAACAAAATCCACAATGTCCACCGGACGCCCAGTCGCCAGTTCCCACTTTTCAATGTGCAGATCGTTGTAGTTGAACACCAGGCCCCGGGAGTCCGGAGTGAACTGCGCCATCTCTGCCCCCAGCGCATCCACTGAGAACTCGAGCTTCAGCGGCGACGTCGTCAGCACGTGGATCTTCGATTCGTCCTGCGCAATCGCGTATTTTCCGTCCGCGCTCAAAACCACATTTTCCAGAGCCGGGCTCATCGGCGGATCGAGCGCGATTGAGGTCAGTCCCTCCGTGGCGGGGAGCACCGGATCGAATTGCCGGCTTCTCATTGCGCTCTGGAACGGCTTGAACCCGGGCGCATACACCGGCCTTGACCGGCGGCAGCTTGTGCTGAGCGCGTCCACCGTCTTGTGCGCCGTCCGTACCCGGATGCTCACCTCGGGAGTCGCGTCGGCTAAATCGGTGAACCATGAGCCCGTGTATCCTCCGTTGTTATTCACACGGTCCAGAAATGTGGCGAACGCCTCCGGTGCGTATTTGGCCCTGATCAGCGCGTAGAGCCCCACCTGGTCGGCCAGCAGGTCGTCGCGCTTCTCATCGTCCGCGTTCAGTTGCGACGCGTCGGTCTCCGGTACGTTCAGCAGTCGTGCAAACTTGTCCGCCACGTCCGCCTGGTCGCCAAGCGTCTTCACGTGCATCAGCTTGTTCAGCCGCAGCGTTACCGACGATGCCGAGTGGTGGGTATACACCCGGCCAACCTCCTGCGCAATCATCGCTGCAAGTTCATCCTCATTGCGCGCATCCATAATCAGCTTCAGGCTGATGTAGATTCGGCCCCCCGCCAGGGAGAACGCCCGCAGGTCAGCAGATTCAAATACCCCAATGGTGTAATGGATGGATGTGGGCGGCAGCTGTGCCAGCAGTTTCTGCGCGATCGCGTTCAGATACGCAGTATCCGCCTCCGGCACCAGCGTATAGCGCGGCTCCACCATCGCCGCCTGCGCATCGCCCAGCCACTGCTCCTGCTGCTCGTTGAAAATATTCGCCCGGGGAACCCGCAGCGCCGGCTCGTGCAACTGGCATCCCGGCTCAGCGGCGCCGGCAATCCGGCAGATCGCAACAAATAGGAAAAACCATCGAGCCCGCTGCCTCATCGCATCCATTCTTTCGTGCGCCCGGAACCGGCCACCATCCTAGCGCAGCACCCGTCGGCCGAACAAAGCACGCAGAGTCGCCGGGTGCCCCTGGTCCCTGGCATTTGGGGACCAGGGAATGAATGCGGCCCACCTGAGATCCAGGAACAGGAAGCACCACTTTCGGTGCGCACAGACCCGCAAAAACACGCCAAAATGACGCCAAAACAGCGCTAAAAAGGCCCTAAATGCACGTTTTTGAGCGAAAAAAACACGCTTTTAGCGTGTTTTCGGGAAATTTAAATTCAACTCTTTCCCATAAATGGGAAATTCTCAGGTTACAAAACACCCAATTCATTGAATTTCTAGGTTAAGTATCTCGAAAATCGTAACCATCTGATTGAACATTTCGCACTGTTTCGTAACACTCTAATTGAACATTTCGCGCTATTTCGGTTGAATAAAGTTGAACATTTCAGGCCATTTAGCCCAGAAATAGCGACCAAAGCAATTTACGCCTTCCACAGGATCCAGAAAACGCCGTTCGCGTAACCTGCGAACCTGCCTTTGCCGTCTACCCACGGTGGACACTGTCGCAACCCGCTATCGCTGCCCCTGCTGTGGATTTAAAACCCTTCAATCCCCAGGCGCGCTTGGCCTTTGCCCCGTCTGCTGGTGGGAAGACGATGGCCAGGAAGACGATGACGCCTCCGACGTCCGCCTTACCGTGAACGGCCAGCTCAGCCTCAAAGAGGCCCGTGACCACTACGCCCAATGCGGCGCCGCTCATCCCCGCTTTCTCCGCTACGTGCGCAAGCCCGAGGACTCCGAACAGTAACGTGCCTATTACGGTCCGTTTACCCACTGCCAGCGCCCGCCCCGGTTTGACCCTGCCAGCAAACCCTCTTAACATGAAGGGAGATATTCCCCCGGACCCATGGAGCTGTTACCGCCTGGAGCGGCAGCCGAATGCGGCGGTCTGAAAGCGAACCTCAGGGAGCGTACCTGGCTCGGCCTGAAGGCTCTTTAGAGGGATCGTCTGCCGCCGGGGAACCGCGACAGAGACAGTTTGAATGGCGCCGTATGCGCCCGGAAGGGTTAACGTTGAGTCCTGCTGACACTATCGAAGGCAACCTCGAGCCCGAAGCGGCTGAGACTGCTGCTGGCCATGAGCATGAAGGCCACGACCACGCTGGCCATGATCACGAGGGTCATGACCATGCCGCCCACGATCACGAAGGTCATAACCACGGCCCGGTTCTGAATCCCGAGTGCACCCGGGAAATCGTCCTCGACATTCCTGCTGACGAGGTTTCAAAGGCCTTCAGCAGCGTCGCAGCCAACTATCGCAAATATGCAAAGATCCCCGGCTTCCGCGCCGGCAAGGTCCCCGAATCGGTGGTGCGCCGCCGTTACGGCGCCGAAATCCGCAAGGAAGTCATCGACAGCCTTTTGCCGCAGCGATTCAACAAGGCAGTCGTCGATCTGGGAGTCAAGCCCGTAGGCCAGCCGTCGGTGACGGAACTGACGGTTGAAGACGGTGCTCCGCTCCACGTCAAGGCCGTGTTTGAGTACATTCCAGACTTCTCCATCGAAGGCTACCAGTCCGTCACGGTCGATAAGCCCTCCGTTGAGATTACTGAAGAAGAGTTCCAGCAGGAGATTAGCCAACTCCGCGAATCGCGCGCCACGGTCGAGCCGGTTGAGGAAGACCGGCCGCTGGTGGATGGCGACTGGGCGCAGATTACCTACACGGGCCAGGTTGAGGGCGAGGCCGAAGCCGCACCCGTGGCCGGCGAAGATACGCTGGTTGAAGTTGGCGGCAAAGACACCATGGAAGCTTTCACGACCGCCCTCCGCGGAGCCAAAACTGGCCAGGAACTGAAGGCTGAAGTGATCTATCCGGCTGACTATGGCGAACAGAAGCTGGCTGGGAAGACCGTTACCTACAATGTTGAAGTAAAAGCCATCAAAAAGCGCACCCTTCCCGAATTGAACGACGAGTTTGCCAAGGAGTTTGCCGGCAACGAAACCATGGCCGAGCTTGAGGGCCGCATCCGCGAGACTTTGGCTCACAGCAAGCTTCGCAGCGTGATGGGCGAAACCAAGGACCGGCTGTTTGCCGCACTTACTGAGCGCTATCCGTTTCCAGTTCCCGAGTCGCTGGTGCAGGAGCAGATTGACGCCCGGCTGGAGCGGGGATTGCGCGCTCTGGCGGCCCAGGGCATGGACCCCGAGCAGATGCGGAAGCTGGATTTTGCCCGCCTGCGCGCGGCCCAGCGTGACAGCGCCATGGCCGAGGTAAAGACGACGGTTCTGCTTGACCGCATTGCGGAAGCCGAAAAAATTACGGTCAGCGACGAGGAATTGGAAAACGAATTGCAACTGGCAGCACTGCAGTCCCGCGAGCCCCTGGATACCCTAAAGGTGCGATTGACGCAGGACGGCGGTATGGCTAGAATCCGGGAACAACTGCGGCGCGAAAAGACGGCTTCGGCCCTGTACGAAAGGCTGCCCGCATAAGCGGTTAGCTCAAGGGATGGGCGTCGCCCGGCAAGCAAGTTTACATGCCGGACGGCAAACAAGAAATCGGGCAGCAAGCGGCCCTAAACGGGAAAGCGGGAAAAAGACTCAATGGCATTGGTTCCCATGGTGGTAGAGCAGACGAGCCGGGGCGAGCGCGCCTACGACATCTATTCCCGTCTGCTACGCGACAACATCATTTTCCTTGGCACACCCATTGACGACCAGGTGGCCAATCTTATCGTCGCGCAGATGCTCTTTCTCCAGGGTGAGGATCCGGAGAAGGACGTCTCGCTGTACATCAACTCGCCGGGCGGTTCCATCACTGCCGGACTGGCCATTTACGACACCATGCAGTTCATCAAGAACAACGTGGTGACGTACTGCATCGGCCAGGCGGCCAGCATGGGAGCTTTCTTGCTCCTAGCCGGCACCAAGGGCAAGCGGTTTGCCCTGCCCAATTCCAGAATTCTGATTCACCAGCCTTCGATGGGCGGATTGAGCGGCCAGGCTACGGATATCGATATTCATGCCCGCGAAATCTTGCGCATCCGTGAAATCACCAACACGCTGATGGCCAAGCACACCGGCCAGCCGCTCGACCGCATTGAGCGTGACGTGGAGCGCGACTTCATCATGAACGCGCAGCAGTCAAAGGAATACGGCATCGTGGATGAAATCATTGACCGGCCGCGCACCTAAACGGCCGTAACCGCAAGGGCGGAGATCGACGGGCAAGACCAAAGGGAGCAATACCATGAAACCGCGTACGGGACCCGAAGAATCGTTGCGATGCTCGTTCTGCCACAAGTCGCAGGACGCCGTTGCCAAGTTGATCTCGTCGCCCAGCGACTACCCTCGCGCCTACATCTGCGACGAGTGCGTCGCCGTTTGCAATTCAATTCTTGAAGATGATCGCAGCGAGGTTACGCCGGCCGCCGCCGCCGGCCATCTGCCCAAGCCGCAGGAAGTGAAAGCCTTTCTCGACGATTTCGTCATCGGCCAGGATCAGACCAAGAAGAAGCTCGCAGTTGCGGTTTACAACCACTACAAGCGCATCCAGATGAACCGGCTGCGCAACAACGAAGTCGAGCTGTCCAAGAGCAACATCCTGCTCATCGGTCCCACAGGCTCAGGCAAAACGCTGCTGGCGCACACGCTGGCCAAGATGCTTGACGTTCCCTTCGCCATCGTCGACGCAACCACCCTGACTGAGGCCGGTTACGTAGGCGAGGACGTTGAGAACATCATCCTCAAGCTGCTGCAGGCCGCTGACGGCGACGTGACCCGCGCCCAGCAAGGCATTATCTACATCGACGAAATCGACAAGATCGGCCGCAAGGACGAGAACCCCTCCATCACCCGCGACGTTTCCGGTGAAGGCGTGCAGCAGGCGCTGCTCAAGATTCTTGAAGGAACCGTGGCCAACGTTCCGCCGCAAGGCGGGCGCAAGCACCCACACCAGGAATTCACCGCCGTCGATACCACCAACATTCTCTTCATCTGTGGTGGCGCGTTCGTTGGCCTTGAGCGCGTGGTGGGCCGCCGTGTCGGCAAAAAGGCTTTGGGCTTCAAAGCTACGGACACTGAAGCTGAATCAACCTTGCGCTCGCATCGCGACACCGAGCTGTTGCGCCGCACTGAGCCACAGGATCTGATCAAGTACGGCCTGATTCCCGAGTTCGTGGGCCGGCTCCCGGTAATGGGCATCCTCGACGAGCTGGATGAAGCGGCTCTGATTGAGATTCTCACCAAGCCGCGCAATGCCATTCTCAAGCAGTACCAGCGTCTCTTTGAGTTTGAGAATGTGCGCCTGCACTTTACGCACGAGGCCACCTGCGCGGTAGCCCGCGAGGCCCTGGCCCGCAAGGTGGGCGCGCGCGGACTGCGCATGATCCTTGAAGAGCTGATGCTCGACCTGATGTACCATCTGCCGTCGAACAAGCGCGTACGCGATCTTGAGATCACCAGCGACATGGTCGAGCGCCGAGACCTGTCGCTATGCCTGCTTGAAAAAGCCGGCTAGAGTAACCGCAATTCGTTTTCGTAACGAGCCCTTCCCGCCAACATCGGGAGGGGCTTTTTGTTGCTTGCGGATTCACATCATCGTGCATATGCTGTGAGCCATGCGCGTGGTGTCACTGCTGATTTCACTTTCGCTTCCGGTTTCGTTGGCCTTTGGCCAAGCTCCGTCAGTTGCGCCGGCGTTCGATGTGGCTTCCGTCAGGCAAAGCCAACGGGCTGTCGGGCCGGACTATAACAACCAGCTCACCTACTCGCCCAACGGCATTGTTGCGAGAAACGCTACGCTGAAGCGGTTGCTGGCCGAGGCCTGGCGCATGCAGGTCAATCAAATTGTTGGACCGGAGTGGCTCGATCGCAACGAGTACGACATCCAGGCAAATTCGGCGGCGGCCAGTTCAATCGAGCAGAAGTCGCTCATGCTGCGAAGCCTTCTCGCCGAGCGCTTCAATCTGACCACGCATAGCGAGACGCGCGAGATGCGCGCCTACGAGTTGACGATCGGCAAATCGGGACCGAAAATTCAACCGATGAGCACAGAAGAAAAGGGAAGCGCCCACTCCGGATTTCATTTTCACGGAGATCTGCGCCAATTCGCCGATTTGCTGGCTGTTCAGTTGTCGATTCCCGCAGCGGTGAATCCGAATGAGCCGGTGAAAGCCGGCGGGCCGCCCATTCCGGTGCTCGACAAAACAGGACTCCCCGGCATCTACGACTTCTCCGTGGACATGCACCCCGAGCTGGGCACAGATGGGTTCACTTTGTGGCAGCGCGCTCTCGAAGATCAGTTGGGACTGAGACTGGAGAATCGAAAGGGCAACGTCGAAGTCCTGGTCGTGGACTCCGCATCAAAAATCCCAACAGAAAATTGACATCGAAACCTGGGAAATTCACCCGCAAACACGATGGAAGGTGCTCTCGTAAAGCTCGCTAAGCTTTTCCCCGCGATCGCCCTGCCCGCTCCGGGGTAAATTCTTTTTTTTAGAATCAATCTCAATCTGGTGCCACAATCGAGTGAGGGAAACAGACCGCAGGCCCAAGGAGAGCGCCGATGGGACGCGAGGCCAGATGCAAATGCGAGTTGGACGGATCGGTGGTTGAAGTGAAGATCCACCTTGAGCCGGGCCTTCTCACGCTGAGTGGCGGCATCAGCCGCAAGTTGCCGACAGCCGAGCTCGAAAAAATAAAAGTGCTCGACGATCAGCTCACATTCAAAGTGGCCGGCAGATCCATGCGGCTCCATCTTGGAAAAGCGGACTCGGAGAAATGGGCTGTCGCCCTCCAGACGCCGCCGCCGACTCTTGCGCGCAAGCTCGGCATTACCAGCGAGACGGTCGTGCGCATCATCGGTCCGGTTCTTGACGACGCTCTGCTGGCCGCGCTCGATGAGGCGATGCGCGTCTCCGCAAGCGGCGCCCATCTCATCGTCGCCTGCGTTGAAACACCGGAGTCCCTGGGCGCTGCACTCAAGGCGTCGAAAGCGCAACTCGAGAAAGGCGTGCCCATCTGGATGGTCTTCCAAAAAGGCAAGGGCCATGCACTGAACGAAAACTGGATTCGCACCGAGCTTCGTTCCGCTGGATTGATGGACACAAAGATCGCTTCAGTCTCGGCTAAGTGGACTGCACTGCGCTTCAACCTTCGCAAAGGGTAACAGGAGGATTAGCCCCAGAGCCTGCGCACGCTTAGGCTTTTTGGCGTTTACGCCCGTGTGTCGCTCTTGAGTTCCAGGGTCTATTTCGTTAGAGGTTCTTGTGCGTGCCGTCGCACATCACGGGATTGGCCGTGTGCTTGCATCCGCAAAAATAGACCGTTTTTGTTTCTGTGGCCTCAAACTTTACGGGCGTAAATTCGCCTCCCTTGTGGCTGCCGTCGCAGAAAGGCTGGTTGGCGCTCTTGCCGCACGCACACCAGAAGTAACTCTTGCCTGCGTCAACCTGGACGGGATAAGGGCTCTTTTGGGGAATTACAGGGTCTGACATTTAAGGGGATCTCCTTGTATCTCCATCATAAATGGCCGACTTATCCCGGATCTGTTGCGGCTCCGGTACCTGGAGGGTAAACTTTCGCGCGTGGCGAGTTCCACTTTGGTTCGATTCTCCCATTGTCGGATTCCGCGATACAATCCGAACATGAGCTCTGCGGGCGCAGATGAGTCCAGAGCCTGGTTGGCGCGTCTAAGATCGAAGGGAACTAAATGACACAAAGCAAAGAAAAAGCCGAGACGCGCAAGCTCCCCATGATGCCCATCCGGGACATGGTGATCTTCCCCTACATGATGACTCCGTTCGTGGTGGGCCGGGAGTCAAGCGTTCGCGCCCTGGAAGAGGCTCTGAGCGCGGACCGCAAGATTTTCTTGGCAACGCAGCATGACGCCTCGATCGACGAGCCCAAGGCAAAGGACATCTTTCAGGTCGGGTCCATCTGCAACATCGTGCAGAGCGTGAAGATGCCCGACGGCAACATCAAGGTTCTGGTCGAGGGCGTAGAGCGCGCAAAGTCGGTCGAGGTGAATGACCGCGACGGTTTCTTCGTGGCCACGGTGCGCACCGGCAAGACGCAGTTCGAAATGACGCCGGCAGCCGAGCAGCTAATGCAGCGCGTGACCGGATTGTTTGAGCAGTACGTCAAGTTGCAGCAGTCACTCAACTACGAGACGATCATCGCCACGGTGAAGATGGACGAGCCTGCCAAGCTGAGCGACACCATCGCCGCCAACTTGCAGCTCGGCATTGAAGAGAAGCAGGAGCTTCTGGCCATCTTCGATCCGGCGGCTCGGCTCGCGCGCATTGCCGACGTGCTCGATATCGAAATCGAGAAGCTTGATCTGGATCGCAACATCCAATCGCGCGTGAAGCGGCAGATGGAGCGGGCGCAAAAAGAGTACTACCTCAACGAGAAGATCAAGGCAATCCAGAAGGAACTGGGCCGCGGCGAAAAGAGCGAGTTCGACGAGCTGCGCAAGAAGATTGAAGCAGCCGGGATGCCGAAAGAAGTGCTCGACAAGGCGATCCAGGAGTTGAAGAAGCTTGAAGCCATGCCGCCCATGTCGGCTGAGTCGACCGTGAGCCGCAACTATATTGACTGGCTGCTCGCCGTGCCGTGGAAGAAGCGCTCCAAGGAGACGCGCTCCATTGACTACGCTGAGAAAGTTCTGAACACCGACCACTACGGCCTGGAAAAAATCAAAGAGAGAATTCTCGAGTTTCTGGCGGTGCGCCAGCTGGTCAAGAATCCGCGCGGCTCCATTCTCTGCTTTGCCGGACCTCCGGGCGTTGGCAAAACGTCGCTGGGCATGTCGATCGCCAAGGCAACCGGCCGCAAGTTCGTTCGGCTTTCCCTGGGCGGCGTGCGCGACGAGGCCGAGATTCGCGGGCACCGGCGTACATACATCGGCGCGCTCCCCGGCCAGATCATCCAGCACATGAAGCGCGCGGGCACCAAGAACCCGGTGTTCCTGTTGGACGAAGTGGACAAGATCTCTTCAGATTTCCGCGGCGATCCGGCATCGGCGCTGCTTGAGGTGCTCGATCCGGAACAGAACACCAGCTTCCAGGATCATTACCTCGACGTGGATTATGACCTGTCGCAGGTGCTCTTTGTGGCCACTGCCAACGTGATGCACACCATTCCAGCGGCGCTGCAGGATCGCATGGAGGTTCTCCGGCTTCAGGGCTACACCGAGCAGGAGAAGCTTGAGATCGCGCGGCAATATCTCGTTAAAAAGCAGCGCGCGCAGACGGGCCTGAGCGAGAAGAACATCATCTTCAAGGACGATGCAATTACCGAGGTGATCCGCAACTACACGCGCGAAGCCGGGGTAAGAAACCTGGAGCGCGAGATAGGCAACATATGCCGCAAGGTTGCGCGCAAAGTGGTAAAGGCCGGCGCGAAGCATAGGGAAGAGGTCACGGCGGAGAATGTGCATGAGTACCTGGGCGTGGCCAAGTTTAGAGACTCAGAAGTGCACGAAAAGAGTGAAATTGGACTCGTGACAGGCCTCGCTTGGACCGAAGTGGGCGGAAGCATCCTAACCACCGAGGTGCAGGTGCTCGATGGAAAGGGCAAACTCACGATTACCGGGCAGCTGGGCGACGTGATGCAGGAGTCGGCGCAGGCTGCGCTTAGCTACATTCGCGGCAAGGCGCAGATTCTCGGGCTAAGCCGCGAGTTCTACCGCAACGTTGACATCCATTTACACGTGCCGGAGGGCGCCATTCCGAAGGATGGGCCGTCGGCGGGCATCACCATGGCGACGGCGCTGGCCAGTGCGCTGGCCAAAATCCCGGTGCGGCGCGATATCGCCATGACGGGCGAGATCACGCTACGGGGCAAGGTGCTGCCTATCGGGGGACTCAAGGAAAAGCTGCTGGCGGCGCTGCGTGCCGGCATCTTTGAGGTCATTCTGCCGCGGATGAACGAGAAGGATATTGCCGAGCTTCCGGATAACATCAAGAATTCAATGAAGTTACACTTCGTCGAATCGATGGATGAGGTGCTTGCGCTGGCGCTTGAAAGTCCGCTGCCTTCGATTGAACACGCTGATGGCGCGGTCCTTTCGGCCGCAACGCCAGCCGAAATCACGACCAACCTGCCGGCCCGGCAGTAATGCGCTATACAACCCAGTTCCTGCTTTCGGCTT
>Ga0224557_1002990_pt1 | contig 13660 bp, 13 predicted proteins | sample 714S31014metaG_FD_180677 | JGI IMG/M metagenome (GOLD analysis project Ga0224557, IMG submission 180677) | Peat soil microbial communities from Stordalen Mire, Sweden - 717 S3 10-14 | ecosystem: Environmental > Terrestrial > Soil > Wetlands > Peat | place: Sweden: Norrbotten County, Stordalen...
GAGGATGTCCTCGTCATCGTCGATGAAGAGCAGGTTCACCATCAGGCGGATCACCTCGCGCGGTGTGAAGTGCTCGCCGGCTGTCTCGTTTGAGAGCTCGGAGAACTTGCGCACGAGCTCCTCGTAGAGGTAGCCCATCTCCACGTTTGACACGGTCTCTGGGTGCAGGTCGACGTCGGCGAACTTGCCGATCACCTGGTAGAGCAGGTTCGCCTTGCGGAGCCGCTCGATCTGGACCCCGAAGTCGAACTTGTCGATCACGTCCTTCGCGGCCTCGGAGAACCCGCCGATGTAGAGGTTCAGCGCGTCGGCGATGTTGCTCGGATCGTCCAGCAGCTTTGTGAACGTCAGCGGGCTGATGTTGTAGAACTGCAGCCCGCCAGCCGCGGCCTGAAGGACCGGCTCGACGTTCTCGATCGTCCCGGCGATCTGGGCGTATCGTTTCAGCACCGCGGCCTTCGTCGGCTCAAGCACGCAATCCAGACGCCGGATCACCGTCAGCGGCAGGATCACCCGGCCGTATTCTGACTGCTTGTAATCCCCGCGCAGCAGGTCGGCGACGGACCAGATGAGGGCAGCGTGGTTCTTTGTGGTCTCGCTTTCGGCCATCAGCCCTCAAACCTCGCGTAGTTCGCGCACCGTCAGTGCGCGCGATCCTACAGTCCAGACTCGCGTAACCCCGGCATCGATGGTGTTGGGGGTTGGCTCATCGGGGGCTTCCGGTCACGCGCGGAGTCGTCGCTGGGGACCTCGCCTGCGGCTCGGCGAGAGAGTCTCGCGCGCGAAGCCGGTCGTCCGACGTGGCTGGTGGGGCTCACAACTCCCAGCCTGGGTAGTCGTCGCGCTCTATCTCTTTGGCAGGTTGCGCCTCGACGATGAGCGACCGGTCCGGCGCGATCGGGACCGCGATCGACGGCAGGTCAGGTTCGGTGCGGCGGAGGATCTCCGCAAGCCGGGGGAGGGGCTGCTGCTCGTTGTCGGTGGTGAGTGTCTCCAGGCTTGCATGGATATGGGTGTGCTGGCGGGCGCGGGTAATCGCAACGTAGGTGCCCTCCCGGGTTGTGTGGTCGCTGACGATCAGGTGGGCGGTGTCCGTCGTAACGCCTTGAGCGGGAAACGGGTGCTGCACGTACGCGAGTCGTACGTCCGCCAGGTCGAGTTGCTGCCGGTCGAGTTGCAGGTCCGTGTCGTCGATGAGGCGGATTCGCGCGGTCTGCTCGGCTGTGTCGATGCCGGTGATCGTTGCGGTGGTGCCGTTGCGCAGCCGTCCGTGGTCGGGGTGTCGGATCGTGTGACGGAGCTGGACCTCGTCACCGGCGTGCAGCGTGTACGGGCGGCCGGGGACCGGGAGGCCGTCGTCACCCAGCTCGCCGTACTCATGCCTGATCGCTTGTGCACGGGCGTTCAGCTCGTCGAGGTGGTCGTTCGAGGTCTGGGCGATCACCAGCGTCTGTCGCCCGTGGCGGCGATCTGTGTGCGCGGCTTCGAGCGCTCTGTCCTCCGCGGCCTGCTGGTCGGGTGCAATGAGCACGCGGCTCCTGCTGGCGTAGTTGCGGATCGCTTGGTCGTGCTCTCCGTCACGGAAGAGCTGCTGGTCGCGTCGATCCGCGGGGTTATGCGCACGTAGGTTGCGGGTCAGCTCGACGTGCGCGCCCTGGTCGCGGGACGCGCGTTCCAGGTGCGGCCACAGGCCGCCGGCACCGACGGCCTGGGATTGGCGTGGATCGCCGACCAGCACCAACCGCGCCCCGGCGTCCTCAACGGCTTGCAGCAGTTGGTGTTGCTCGCGGGTTGACGCGAGCGCGGCTTCGTCATGGATCACGGTCGTCGCGGGCGTCAGCGCCGTCTGCCCGGATTGGATCGCGTGGTGCAGAGCCGCTGTCGAATACGACGCGGCGTTCACACCGACGTCGGCGAGGTCTGTAGCGAGTCGGTTGGCTGCGAGCGCGGCCGTGCTGGTCACGAGGATGTGGCGTCCGTCGGCTTGGTGGGCGAGCGCGACAGCTTGCAGCACGGTGCTCTTCCCGGTGCCGGCTTGTCCCTCGATCATCACCAGTTGCTGGTCACCGCACGCAAGCATGAGCGCCCGGCGCTGCTCGGCTGAGAGTCGGCCGCCGCCACCAGCGAGCCTGTCGTCGAGGAGCAGGGCCGCTCGGTCGATCAACCCAGCCGGTATGGGCCGGGTGGTTGCCTCCGTGAGTTGTGTGGCAGATCGGACGGTCACACGTTCGGCGGCGCGATGCCAGCGCGTGGTCGAACGGCCGTCGGCAAGCCGCAATACCTCACCTTCGTCTCGCGCCTGGTCGAGCAGCTCAAGCGCCTGCTGAATCGGGGCTCCGGCTGAGCTTTCGAGTGCGACGGCGCGTGCTTCACGGTCGCTGAAGGTCGCGTCGAACTCGGTCAACGCCGACATCAGCACTTCCGGCCCAACCGGTCCGGCCGCGGCGCCGGGCCGGACCTGCAAGCGTCCGAGTGTGGTGCGGTCGAACCCGACATCGCGCGCGGTGGCATGCCAGACACGATCGAGCTCGTGGCTGGTAGCCGGCTGCTTGCCGGCCCGCGTGAGCACTCTGATCATCCGGTCCTCGCCCGGCGCGAGCCTGCCCTTCGCGTCATGTGCGTGCAGACGCTCCCGCGCGGTGCTGTCTCCGTTCTCGATGAGTGTGAGCAGCTCCGTGCGCTTGGCGGTCAGTCGAGCTTCGATCGCTTCCCGGATCTGGCGGTCACGGCTCGACCAGCGGTCGATTAGCTGTCGCGGAATTCCGGCGATCTCGAAGTACCGGCCGCCGCGACCGGTACCACGCTCGATCTCGAACCCCAACCGCGTCAACTTCCGCGCCAGCTCCGTCCGGTACGCCGCCCCGAGTTCCCGGCGATGAAGTAGCCAGGCGCGGGAGTCGATCGCGACCAGTTTGCCGTCGCGGCGGACGGCGGCGTGCAGCAGCACGTGGGAGTGCAGTTGCGGGTCCGGTGGATTGCCGTCGACCGCGCGGGCGGTGGTGTGCCGCCAGCTCGTCGCGACAACATCCGACGCGGTGGTGTGGATCACGGTCTTGCGGTCGATCCGTTCGCGGACCATCGCGACCTGCTCGCTCGCGTACCGGAGTGTGCGGTCGATCGCGGCCTCGTGCGCCTGCTCGATCCGGGCACGTAGCGCCGGGTCGGCGAGCGCCCAGGCCGCGCTGACCGACTTCGGTGCTGAGAACGTTGCGTCGATCGCGGCAACCGCTTCACCGTTCGCGCCGACCGGCCGCAGCGCTCCGCCGGTGCCCGGGTGCCTGACCGCCATCAGCTCACGTAGCTCACGGCCCGTCACTGGCGCCGACCGCTCCGCCCTGATGGCTGTGGCCCCGCTCACCCACCGTCCCGGAGCTTCGACCCGCTCCCCGTCCTTGAGGTAGTAGTCACCCAGGGACGTCGCCGTGGTCTTGCCCTCGAGATAGTCGGCGTAACCCGCCGCGACCTTGGCGGTGACCTTCGCGACGGTCAGCACCGGGACCCCGATGCTGACCGTCCCCGAAACGTCCCCAACCCCAGAGCCAGACTGTACGCACCGGTGGTGCTGACCCCAACTCGTCCCAAGACGTCCCGGCTCCTCATCGCGTGACCTGCGTCAACGACCGCCATGGCTCGGTCGAGAACGCCGGGGTGAGCGTGAGCAATTCCCAAGCGACACCGTCCAGGTGAAGGGCACGCCCGGCTGGGATGTTCGCGATCTCGCCCGGCGACAGAACTCGTGTGCGCTGTGTCGAGACGGTCTGCCCGCGCTGGGTCTGCCACGACCGTGGCACGCGCGTGAGGGTGGTGGAGACGATCTGTCGGTCGTACTCGCCGAGGGTCACTGAGATGTTCTCCAGCGTTCGCTGGTCGGCGACCCCGGGCAGCACCAGCTTGGTTCCGAACAGCGTCAGGAAGCCGTCGGCAGCAGTCCCCCAGCGAACCCTTGCTTGGCTGAGGTCCTGTAGCGCCGCGAGCAGGATCAGCCCTTGCCCGCCGCCCTCTGAGGCGATCGCCGGCAGTTCGGCGAGCGGAGCGATGTTCGCCACTTCGTCGAGCGCGAACAGGACCGGGTCGGGAAGGATCCCGTTCGCGTGGTGTCGGTAGGTGGCGCCGCGGATCGCTGACAGCAGCCCGCAGACCAGTGGGGCGGCGAGGTGCTGGCTCTCCGCCGGCGCGTGGATGTAGATCGTGTCTGCGGACAGCGCGAAGCTGCCGGGATGGAAGTTCGGTTCTGAGGCGGCCCGCAGTGCAGCTTCGCTGGTGTATGCCTCAAGCGCGTCTGCGGCGGCGGAGAGGATCGACGAGCGCTCACGGGTCTCGGTGTTGCGCACGCCGGTCAGCGCTAGCACCGCGACAGGAGAGTCATCGGCCTGTTCGAGCAGACGCCCCGGGGTGTCGAGGTCGTGCTCGACTACCCAGCGCAGCACCGCTCCGATGTCTGTCTGCGCGGTCGCGGCTGCGTGCAGCAGTGGCGCCAGCAGCGCCACTGCCCGCTTGGACCAGTGCGTTCCGTCGGTTGTGCCGGTCCCGACGCCGGCGCCGGTGACCATCGCGCGCGCCATCAGCAGCGCCCCGTCCCAATCACGCGAGCACTCCAGCGGTGACCAGCGCAAGCGCTCGACGCCCGGTAGGTCGGCGGCGGTGCCGGTCGGATCGAAATGCCAGAGCTGACCCGCCTGCGACCTCGTCTTAGCGGTCATCGCGAGCACGTCCGGCTTGGTGGAGGTCGACACCGCCGGCCCGGGGTGGGCGAGCAGCGCCGGGACGATCACCGCCGAAGTCTTCCCGGACCGCGGTGGCCCGAGCACCAGCACGGCACGCTGCGGCCGGGAGAACCGCCAGCCACCATCAGCACCGACCCCCAGATACAAGCCGGCAGGATTCGTGGCCACCCAACGGCGAACCAACTCAAGCGGATCGCCAGAAGTCACCTGACCCGTCACGTGGCGTGCCAACGCCGGGCGTGGAAGTCGCCGGACGCCGCGCCTGACCCGCAGGCAGCCAGCCACCAGGCCCGCCCAGATCAAGAGGTGGAACACCAGCGGTGACGCGAACGCGACGAACCCGGCGAGCAGCAGCAGCCACCGTCGCCCTGTCTTCGCTGCCCTGGAGGGCGGCTGTTGGTGTGACGGTCCCCAGCTCATCGCCCGTCTCCCTGGAGCACGTCTTCCAGACGGGGGCGCAGGAACCGGTAGGTACGACCCAGGCGGCTGGCTGGGAGCTTGCCTTTGCGGGCGAGGTAGTAGACGGTCGAGACCGGGAGCTGCAGCAGCTCGGCGACCTCGACAGCGGTCATGACCTCGTCACGCGTCAACCGTGGGCGAGCACCGGCAACGGGTTGTGAAAGTTCGGATGGTGTTTGCATGCCCGACACCATGCACGTCCAGCCGGGACGTCTCTAGGGCATCTTGGGACGTCTTCAAGGACGTCCTGGGACGACTTTGGACATCTTGGGACATCTCGGGACGTCTTGGGACGTCTTACACTCCAAGCCCTGTAAACCAGCTGTTTACGGGAGAACTGACTGTTGGCAAACGAGCAGCTCAAACACGCCCTTCGGAACGCCGGACTTGAGATCGAAGACCTCGCCCAACGCGTCGGGGTGGACGCCAAGACCGCGGGACGCTGGCTCAGCGGGCGTACCCCGTACCCGCGGCACCGCTTTCGGGTTGCCGACGCCCTCGCCGTGTCAGAACACCAACTCTGGCCCGATCCCGTCGACGAGTCGGCCGGGTCGTTGGCGTCGCCTGGCGAGCTTCGCTCACACGATCCCGGTTACCCCGGCGGGACTGTCGCGGGCGACTGGACCGAATTGCTCGCCGCCGCCACGTCGCGGATTGATCTGCTCGACTACACCCTGCTCGAGGTCTTGGCAACTCCCGGTACGCTCGATGATCTCGCCGGGAAGGCGGCCGCCGGATGCCAGATCCGCATCCTCGTCGCCTCGCCCCACAGCACTGCCGTGCGTGACGCCGACCTTGAGGTTGCGATCCAGGCCGGCTGGACGCGTGACAAGGCAGACGGTGCTGACCCCGACCCGATCATCCGCAACCAAGCCCTCGCTGGCCAAGAACTCCTGTCCCAAATCGCGGCGCTACCGGGGATCGAGGTTCGCGCATATATCGCGCACCGCTACAACTCGGTCCTTCGCTTCGACGATCAGATGCTCGTCCTGTTGCACCTCTCCGGCGTGGGAACCGTCGACGCGCCAAGGATCCGCTGCTGGGACGGCGGCGAAGACGGCCTCTTTGACCGCTTCACCAACCACTTCGACGCGATCTGGAACCACGCGTACGAATTCACCCCACTGACAGCAGCAGACGAACTCGATGAGCCCGAACCTGAACCGGACACCGTTCTTACCGAACGGGAATACCGCCACCAACTCACTCTCGTCCAAGAGCAGTTCGAAAGCGAGCTGAGCCTCACCCGCACCTACTACGAGGAAGAAGTCGCTGACCTCGACCACCGACGCGAACAAGGACGCCAACTCGAAGAGCTACAAACCCGACGCGACGCTGGCGTGCACAGTGAGCAATCCGATCACGACTCCGAGTAGGACGTTGCTCGGAGCGTCACCAGGGAGAACATCATGGCCGACCCACCGAAGCTGATCCAAATCATCCGCCGTCCAGGAAACCGCGCGGGCCTTGAGATTTGGGTCGGCCCGCTCGGACTGATCGCGACCTGGCCGCCAAGCCTTCCGATCGACTGGAGTTGGGGGTGGTGGCGCCACGAACCAGCAAAGCGACCACGGTCGCGCTGACGCGAGGGGAAGGCGAGCGCATGCAACTGGCAAGCGAAGGACTTCTCACCTACCCGGGCATCTCTGGAATCAACGGGCTCTGCCACATCCGCGTGTACGAGAAGCCCGGCTGCGGACCGGTCGTGATTGTCGGGCAGCTTGAAGACAACCCCGGCACCGCTGTCAACAACGCGATCGAGACGATCGCGGGCCACGTGCAGGGCACTGTCATCAACGACGGCCGCGAGTTCGAACTCATCACCTACCACAACCTCGGTGGTTCCCCGTACAGCCGAGTCGACTTCCAGATCCGATCAGCCGGCACACCACCCGCAGATCCAAGCGAGCAGGCCGAGCAATACATCCTCATCGACGGCAATGAAACCGTGACCATCTACGGATCTACCTATGTCGGCGACTTCCGCGAACCGACCTGGCATCACCTACAAGACATCAACCACAGTCTCGGTACGACTCCCCGGGAATGGGAACGCGGCGAGTACACCGCACAGAGCGTCTACGGACCCGCTGGCGCGGAGCTACGCGAACAGCTCACAGCCGAAGCGCAAGCCACGGTGCATCTCCTCGAACGCGAACTCGAATAAACGTGACGCCGCAAGCCCCGTCGCGCCTTATCGATGCGTCGGAGTTCTGACTCCTCACGAGTCACAGATCACGGCAGGACAGGATCGGCGTGCGGCTCGCCGCCCCAGAAGTCAGCGACGGTCAGCTGGCCCGTTCGCGCCGGTGGAAGCAAGCCGCGCGACGCGGGTTCCAGGATGGCGTCAACCGCCGACTGCTTGATCCCTACTCGGCGCCCTACCCGGACATGCCCGAGCGTGCCAGCATCAATCCAATTCCGCACGGTCTGCTCACTCAGCCTCAACAGCTCAGCGACCTCCGCGACCGTGAGCAGGTTCTCGCTCTCCTCGTTGGAGCTGACGGCGCCGACGAGCGCATTGAAGTCCTCCCGCCTGATCCGCACGCGTCGACCTACACGCACGTGTGGCAGCGTGCCGGCATCGATCCAGTTGTAAATCGTCTGCTTGTTGAGCTTCAGCCGCTCCGCGGCATCCGCGACAGTCAGAAACTCTTCGGGCATATTCAAAACTTATCGGCTCGCCGCTCGCGGGTACCGCAGCGGCCGAACCTCGCACGTCACTGAACGGCGTCAATGTTCGCTCACGCGACTGGCAGCAATCGCGCGAGGATACCGCCCTCCGGGCATGCGCCGGTTGCCGAGGAACACCGCCGGCCCGTCGACGGTGCGCTCGTCAAGGAAACGCCCACGCTCCTCGCGATCCTTCCCGCCCGATGGCCACCTCGTGCGGTGGTTCTCCACGAAGCCACCGCAGAGCACCACCAATCCATGCGCGACCACCGACGTGACAGCACGACCCTGACAGCCTCCATGACGCAAACCGACGGCGAGGCACGGCACCGGTCGGATCACCCCTACCGGACCACCAACCGCCTCCAGCGCCGACAGCCGCCGAGCCCACCCCACGGCGCTGGCCTCGGCCCACAAACTGAACGCCCGACACTCCCCCCACGGCTTCACTGCCACGACTATGCGGGATTGTCGCGTGGGCGGGCGGGTCGTCAAGGTCGGGCCTTCGGCCCGCGCTTCGCGCGCCCCTGACGGGGCTCCCCTGACGACCCGCCCGCCCACGCGTTGCTCCGCTGAAGTCGAGGCAGAGAAAGGCTCTGCCCGAATCCAAAGGAGCCACCCGTGACCATCGCCCTCTCCGCAGTCCTAAGCCCCGGAGTCACACTCGACGTCAGAGCAGCCGCGCTACCACAGGCGGCCGGAGGAATCGGGCTGTGTTTCAAGCTCTTCGACGGGCCGCTGACATTCACGCTGACCGCCCAAGAAGCGCACGAGCTGCTCGAGCAAATCCGCCAACAGCTCACGACAGACGACCACACCAACGCCGGGGAGTGTCCGGCGGTCACCGAGTGGCGAAGCGATCGCCCCGGCGCCTGGAATCGGGGCGATCGCGACGTCGCGAGGCTGTCGGAAAATTCCCGGGGTCAGACGAGTTCTTGTGCAGAAATGACAAGGAGTCGATGTTGCGTGGGGTCATTTCGGTCTCGGAAGCTCCGCAGAGGCCCTCTGCCACGCTCCTGTGAGGTCGCCCCAAACCGCTGTTGTCACTTTCGTACAACCGCTCGGAATTCTCCGACAGCCTCTCGCCGATGCGATAGCGGCGGATCGGGTGGCTCATTGATGAATGCGATCGTCCGCTGACCCGTCGGTCGGAGTGATGTTGGTCGTCGTGAACGTCAGTCGTTGATGCTGCCCAAACACGATGATTCCGTGACCGCCAGCGGTCGCTTGTCGGGTAGATGGGTAGAAGCTGGTGGTAGACTGATGTCATGGGCATGAACATCAAGAACCCTGAGACTCAAGCACTCGCGCACGAGCTTGCGGCGTTGACCGGCGAGAGCATGACCGGCGCGATCACTACCGCTGTGCGTGAACGCCGCGACCGTGTACTGGCGCAGCGCACTGACCGTGTCGAGCGGATGCGTGCAATCAGCGAGGATTGCGCCCGGCGTATTCCCGCTGATCTGAAAGCCATCGCCCACGGAGATCTTTTGTATGGCCCGGATGGACTACCGGCGTGATCGTCGACACCTCCGCGCTGATTGCGATTCTCTACGCAGAGCCCGAGGCCGATCAGTTCATCAACCTGATCAACAACACCGAGACCAAACTCTCGGCCGCGAACTACGTTGAAACAGGCGCAGTCATAGACCACGCTGCAGACCCGGTCGCTAGCCGCGAGCTAGACGACCTCCTGATCCTCGGCGAGGTCCGCATCGAACCGGTCTCTGAGTACCAAGCGCGGATCGCGCGGCAGGCATACCGAGACTTCGGAAAAGGGTCCGGGCACGCGGCGCAACTCAACTTCGGAGACTGCTTCTCCTACGCGCTCGCAAAAACGGCTGATGAGGCGCTGCTCTACAAGGGCGACGACTTCAACCACACGGATATCATCAGCGCGTCTGCTTAGCAGCCCGGGACGCGCGCCGACTCAAGGAATCAGTTACCGAGGCGACCAGGCAGGCTTTCGCTGTTACTTCGGTGGCGAACCACGCGTGCGCCGTCGTCAGCCCGGACCCACTCAACGTCGCCTCAAAGCACTTGCGGCGTCGTCGGACTCGGGACGGTGAAAGCGATCGCCCTAGACGCCCCTCGCGCTCTGCGCAGGTGTGACTGACGTCAGGCCGGCACCAGTTCATTGGATACGGTGACCACTTTGCGTCATGTCACCACCGCCCAACAACGGTGTATCGGCATGAGATGGGCCTCCGAGTCGCCACAGACCAGCAACCTCCTCCGGCCGTGCCCGAGCGGTTCGGTCTCGGCGACCACGTGCGGGTCTGGCGAGGCTACTTCTGGCACCACGGTATCTACGTCGGCGAGAACCGGGTTGTGCAGTTCGGCGGTGGCATATTCGATACGTGGCGTCTGCCGCCGGCTCTTCCACCTGACGAGATTGTTCAGCGCGCCCGATGGCTGGCGGACAAACGCTTTGAGGGCAGCTACAACCTCATCGGCCGCCGCAACTGCGAAACGATCGCGCTCTGGTGTATGTGCAACTTCGCCGAGAGTCTTCAGCGCCAGCGCTTCCAGTCGGCCAATGCCTCAGTCGCCGTCATCACCAGCCTGGGTTACTCCTATCTTGACGGTCGCAAACGTCTTCCCGCCTGGGCGCCATGGACGATGTTCGCTGTCTTGGCCGTTCGCAGTTATCTGCTGTTTATGTACTACAGGCACAACAAGGCGTTCTACCGAGACGTGGAGCCGTATTACAAGCAGTACGGCCGCAGTTAGATCGCGCTCCGAGTAGTCAAGCGCCGGCCGGCTCAGGCCCGCGAATCCATTCCCAAGTTGAACTCGTGTGGGAGTGCGATCGGCACTTGGCCGAGTGCCTGGATTGCTTTGGTTGGGGCCATCAGCTCGCTCAGAGCGTCTGCACTTGGGAAGTCTTCGCCGAAGAAGCCGTTCCTCACCATGAGGGCGATGGTCTCTCCGAACAGAGCGCACAACCAATAAAGGCCGAACATCTCGCGGTAGTTCACAAAGTTGTCCCCGAGGAATTCGACCGGTCCGTCGAGTGTGACCGTCCAGCCGCTGCGCGTGTATTCCGTCGGGCTGAAGTGGACCCCTCGTGAGGTGGCCGAATACAGGAAGTCGTAGAGCTTGCTCTGGCCGACTTTGGCGGCAACCCAGCCTGTACTCGGAACTCGACCGGTGTCCGCATCCCATGCGAGCTGTTGCCCGATAACCCCAAGAATCGTCTTGGCGCTTCGACCCGCAGCCGCTTGGCCATTCACGAACGATTTTGGGAAGCCTAATTTCCGCATCTGCTTCCCGCCCATGTATTGCTGCTGAGCACCGATCAGATGGCTCGACTCCAAGCTCACCATGACGCGGACGACCGCATCTCGCATACGTGGCGGATCCAGCGAGAACAGATAATCGAGCCAGATCCGCTCCTCACACGCAGGCCGAGTTAGCGGCAACGTCAGATGACCGATCCCATGCCTAGCGAGAATGGTTGCGCCGCGCAACGCACTGATCTGGCGTTCAGCGATCGCCGCTGTAATCAGCGTGAACGGACGGTCCTCCGCGTCCTTGAGACGCAGAGTCGGAAGTGCCGGCAGGATGTGCTTATCGGCGGCATCTACGAGCCGTTCGACGTTTGCCACTAGCCCCGTGTTCCAGGGGCCTAGATCATCGATCTCAGTCACGAACTGACTATCCGTCTCTTCCGACTCGCCGGGAGTCGGGGACAGCTCTGTGGACGGCGATGATCGGACAGCCTGCCACGACGAACCGTGCGTCAGGGACGAGACTCATCTTGGTGGCGATGGCGGCAACTCTTTGACACGCTCGCCAGTCTCAAAAATGATCCTCAGCCGCTCCTGGACCATCTTCTTGTCGGCTTCGCTCAACTCACGGTAGCCAAACCGTGCGAGCTGGAGTGCCTCATCCTCCACAACGCGAAGAAGACTGGCCTCGGCGGTGTCGGCCAGCGAGTAGGTGCCGTCATCGTTGCGAGCGGCGCCAAAAAGCTCAAGCACCGCGACGGCCTCGTCGTCGGTATCAACATCAAGGAGCGCCCGCATATCGTCCGGTGCCCACGGATGCCTCTCGATCGTCTTTCGAATCTCGTATGGTCCGCCACCACGGCTTGTCCAGTCTTCGGCCTTCTTGTGGACAACGCTCCCGCGTTGCAGCATCTCTTTGAGTCTCGAAGTCTGCGTTGCCGTCAACTTGGCGAACGCAATGGTGCCTGTAAGGCCTCCCATGATCGTCCACACGGTCTGGAGAACATTCCAAGCATCCGTGAGGACACCACCGCCGCCTTGCGGAAGGCTTAGGACGAGATACGGCCTAAGCGGATCTCCGTTGAGCAGACCCGCGTCACCGGCTCGCACTAGATCTCCGAAAGGGATCTCGTCCGATTTCCGATTCCAGTGAGCACGCCCTTGCTGGTCGATCGTCTCTAGGTTGAACGCAAATAGGCTGGACCCTCGCTGCGCAAGCGGTGGGTCGTTGTCCGCCTCGTAGAACCTGAAGAAGTACGGGAGACCGGCAACGCCTTCAGGAGCCATCTCTTCGAACACGCCCCGCGATCGCAACACTCTTGGTTTCAGGTCGAACTCACGTTTGGCGCGCTGCATGACTGAAGCTAAGGACTCTTCGTCATCTACGTCTAGTACCGCCTTCATGCGCTCGTCCCACCGAAGCTCCTTTGTCTGCTCAGACATCGGAGGGTCGAACTGGAGCATGCCTTGTTGGCGTTCCAGGGGACAGACGGTGACTTTGTACGACACGGCACAAGCATATGTGACCGAGATTCCCATCTTCGAACCGATCGTCGCTGGGCAGTCGGAAGGATCAGCTCAGGAGCTATCGGCGGCTAACTGCCGGCAGTCGCGCTGGCGGAATCCCTTAGCGAGTTGCCGTTAGCAAGAAGCAGTGTGCCGAAACAGCGCCACGCTCATGGCTGAGGGACCGGCGCATTGTGCGCGGCGGACGACGCCTCCGCTGCGATCCCTGACGGCACCGCCTCGCCATCCTCTTCGGCGTCTGCGCCTTTCACGATGGCGACATCAGGCAGGTATCTCGCGTGCGTCTCACGGAGATATCTGATCGCTTCGGCTGCGCTCGGCTGGTAGTCCAAGTGCTGGCGAACGAACTTCAGCCGATGCAAAGCGTTGTCCATAATTTCGGCCCACGTCAACGCCCACACCCGAATCCCACCGGCGTTCATGATCTGCCCGAACGGTCGGTCTGATGAGCGACGCTCAATGGCGGGTGTGCCGACCACCTTTGTCCCTATGACCATGAAGTCCCATTCGACTTCGACGCTGTCGAAGCGCTCATCCTGAGCTACCGCGCCGGCATACTTTCTGATCTGTGCGGCCTCGTCATCGCCGATGTTGACGGACGGGCGTTTCAACTCCACAACGAGGTGCTCCCGTCTGTTGCGGCTCTGACCAAGAGAGCGCGCCAACATGAGGTCGACTATTCGGTTGTGGCCTTCGGGGTCGGTGACCGGGATGTCAACCTCCTCGGCCAGGTCTTCACGGCCGAGGATGGCCATGTGTCGCTTCAAAGCCGTCGTCAGGCTTTCGTCATCGACCGCCAGAGCAAACTCTTCGCCGAACACCCAGACCTCGCCCACGAGGATTCGGTGCAGCTGCGTCCTCTCACGAGTGTGCTTCTTCAGCTCGGGGTCATTGATCACGATCTCCTCAAGGCCTCTGAGGAACTCGAGGCGGTTCGTGATCGCTTTGGAGGTGGCGATGAGAGCCGACAGGGGGGTGTGGTTGAGGATGCCGCTGAGTTCCTCGAGCCGGTCCTCGGGAAGCTCCAAAATCTCGGTCAACACC
>Ga0224557_1002996_pt1 | contig 13634 bp, 8 predicted proteins | sample 714S31014metaG_FD_180677 | JGI IMG/M metagenome (GOLD analysis project Ga0224557, IMG submission 180677) | Peat soil microbial communities from Stordalen Mire, Sweden - 717 S3 10-14 | ecosystem: Environmental > Terrestrial > Soil > Wetlands > Peat | place: Sweden: Norrbotten County, Stordalen...
GACGCAGCGGACAAGTGGGAGCGGTACTGGCGTCAATGGCCGATCGCCGCCTGGACCGGAAGCCTTCGGGGAACAGAGGATTCGGGTCTGTTCCGGGTCGAGAGCGACCAGTTCATTCCGGCAATCGGATTGGCGCAGGACCCCACTCTGGTTGACCTCGTGGCCGAGCTGATCGACTACCGACTCTGTCGATACCTCGACGGCAAGGCAAAGCAGCCAGGTGAGTGGCGTCTGCGGGTCAGTCAGGCGAACGGGCGGCCCATCGTGTGGCTCGACCGACCTCGCAATCCTGGTCTTCCCGAAGGAGAAGCCAATCTCTTGATCGACGGGAGGAAGTTCACGGGCGTCTTCGTCAAGATCGCACTCAACGTCGTCCGCGACGCTGAAGGAGGTCCCAATCGGCTTCCCGGACTGCTGCAGGAATGGTTTGGCGAACAGGCCGGCTCTCCCGGTACGCAACAGATGGTGCGCATCAGCCAGGAGGGGGGACTCTTGGTTATGCAGCCTTGGACGGGCGACGAGACTGAATCTCGTGACACGCGCAGCCAGCGGACAACCGCGCCGACCTGAGGCATTGCTCGGACTTGTCCGGCATGAGAGGCACAACGGGTTAGAGGGTGTCGACGGGCCTAGCCTTGCGTCGTGGAATCCACGCCGAGTGCTGGCCTGTACGAAACCCTGCTCACTGCTCGGGTACAGCAGTTGCTTCATCAACTGCCTGAAGATCAGCTGGTAGCCGACCTCGCCAACCTCGTCAACGCCGAGGCCTCCGATCGCGTCTCTCGGCACATTTCTCACTTGCTGGCGCAAGCGATCGAAGCCATACCAGAGTCGCATCGGGCACAGAGCGCTGTGCAGCTCGCCACGGACGTGCTTGGTCATCTGCAAACACTCGTAGGCTCCTCGTTCGATTTGCAGAGCGAAGTTCCCCTCGACCCCGGCCAGGTGCTTCAGGCCATCCTGCGTCGACGTCCGGACGGGACTGCAGACATTCTCGAGCGTCCATTGACCCCGCTACTTGACACGACCGTGCTGACGAACGCACCAGGTGAGCCGGCGGTCGCGCATGAAGTGCGAGCGGAGGTGCCTTCTGCAGATCGCGTCGACGTTCTGATGGCCTTCATCCGATGGAGTGGTGTTCGTGCGCTCGTCGAAGCGCTGCGCCGACACTGCCAGTTCGGCAAGCCGCTGCGTGTGCTCACGACGACGTACACGAACAGCACAGAGCAGCGAGCGCTTGATGAACTGGCTGCTCTCGGCGCGGACGTTCGAATCTCCTACGACACCTCACTTACCCGACTTCATGCCAAAGCTTGGCTGTTCCACCGATCGAGTGGCTATTCGACCGCCTACATCGGCTCTTCGAACCTCACCTACTCGGCCCAAGTGACTGGGCTCGAATGGAATGTGCGACTCTCCGAAGCCCGTAATCCCGATGCTGTTGCCAAGATCGCAGCCGTCTTCGAGAGCTACTGGGCCAGTCGAGACTTCGTTCCCTACGACCCTCACGAGTTCCGACGTCGAACCGCGGTCGTGACCAGCGAACACGAACTTCTGCTGGGCCCGCTCGAGGTTGTGCTGCGCCCATTTCAAGAGGAGCTACTCGACGCACTCAAGCTTGCGCGTCACCATGGACACCACCGCAACCTGCTCGTGTCGGCAACCGGTACGGGCAAGACGGTCATTGCAGCGGTTGATTACGCACAGCTCCGCTCCAGGTTGTCGCGAGACCGCCTTTTGTTCGTGGCACATCGCGAGGAGATCCTCGATCAGAGTCGCAACACCTTTCGACAGGCGCTGCGCGACGCGTCGTTCGGTGAGAAATGGGTCGGGCGCGACCGCCCGACGCGCTTCGACCACGTCTTCGCGTCCATTCAGAGTCTGAACGCGGCCGGCGTAAACAGCATTAGCCCAGACCACTTCGACGTCGTCATCGTCGACGAGTTTCACCACGCGGCCGCGCAGTCGTACATGGCGCTGCTCGAGCGAGTAACGCCACAAGAACTGCTCGGACTTACCGCGACTCCGGAGCGGGCCGATGGACTCGACGTGCTTCACTACTTCGATGGGCGCATCGCGGCCGAACTGCGGCTGTGGGATGCGATCGACCAGCAGTACTTGGCGCCGTTTGACTACTACGGAGTTCACGACGGACTTGATCTTCGCGAGATCTCATGGAGACGCGGTCAGGGCTACGACGTGGACGAGCTGAGCAATCTTCTAACTAGCGACCACGTGTGGGCTCACCGCGTGCTCGAGCAGGTCCGCCAGAAGATCATGAATCCACACGCGATGCGGGCGTTGGGCTTCTGCGTCGGCGTCAAGCACGCTCAGTTCATGGCCGAGAGATTCCGCCACGCAGGAATCAATGCAGTCGCCATCTCGGGCAGCAGCCCGCTCGACGAGCGAAGCCAGGCGCTTCGCGACCTCGCCCGCGGCAAGATACAGATCGTATTCGCCGTCGATCTATTCAATGAGGGCGTCGATCTCCCAACCGTTGACACCTTGCTTCTGCTCCGACCTACGGAGAGTCCGACGCTCTTCCTTCAACAGCTCGGCCGAGGTCTGCGCAAGAGCGAGGGCAAAACCGTGTGCACAGTCCTCGACTTCGTCGGACTGCACCGACGTGAGTTCCGCTACGACCGCCGCTTCCGTGCGCTGCTCGGCGGCTCCCGCGCGGACATCATGCATCAAATAACAAATGACTTTCCGTTTCTACCTGCTGGCTGCAACCTTCAGCTCGACCCGGTTGCGCAAAGGATCGTGCTGGACAGTGTTCGCAACGCTATCCCGAGTACCTGGCGGGACAAGTGCAGCGAGCTGCGATCGCTCGGCGACGTTTCCCTGGCCGAGTATCTCGAACAGACCGACCTGGATCTTGAAGACATCTATGCCGGGAACCACAGCTGGACCGAAATGCGCCGAGCCGCCCAACTGCCTACGGTTGTGCCCGGCCCCGAAGAGGCCAAGTTGTTGCGCGCCATCGGCCGACTGTGTCACGTCGATGACGACGAGCGGATAGCTGTCTATCGCTCTCTTGTGGCAGCCGACGAGCGCCCTGATCTTGGCGAACTGGATGAACGTGCGCTGCGGTGGCTGCGCATGCTCGTTGGTTCACTTACGACTCTCAGCCCCTCCGCAGCGCTCACACAGGCGGTCGACCAGTTGTGGGAGCACCCGCAGGTGCGTTCCGAACTGGTCGAGCTTCTGAATGTGCTTCCAAGCCGAGTTGATCACGTCCACCCGCCCCTCGACCTCGATGGTGTCCCTCTTCGAGTCCACGCTCGCTACACACGACTTGAGGTCCTCGCAGCATTCGGTGTCGGCGATGGCGCACGGCCTCCGACGTGGCAGACTGGCGTGTGGTACGCGAAAGAATCGAAGGCGGACTTGTTCGCGTTCACTCTGGACAAGAGCAGCGGCGGCTTCTCACCCACCACGCGCTATCGCGACTACGCGGTCAGTCGGGATCTCATCCACTGGGAAAGCCAGTCAGTGACTTGGGTCGAAAGCGAGACGGGCCAGCGCTACATCAATCACGAGGCGGTCGGTTCCAAGATCGTGCTGTTCGCTCGGCTCCGGACCGACGAGCGCGCCTTCTCGTGTCTCGGAGCAGCGCGCCATGTGAGCCATAGTGGCGACCGCCCGATTGCCTTCGTCTGGCAGCTCGACCATCCACTTCCACCAGATCTCTACACCAGCTTCGCGGCCGCAGTTGGTTAAAATCCTTCGTGTTGCGGTGTCCCCCAGCTTGCAGGACCTAGTTGAGCAAGATGCCACACCGTGGAACCCCTATTCGGAGTCTGCTTCATAGTTGGACTCGGCCGCCGAGCGTTCGGGAGGCGTCACGATGCGAGTGGACGAAGCCAAGGCAATGGTCGTTGAGCTGATCTCAACCGACTTGACCCTGTCCCGATCAGCGGTCCGTCTCGAGGCCACGTCTCCGGATTCGAGAGACCCGGGCAAGTTCCTCCTCAATGGCAAGCCGGCGCGGGTGATTCATCACTGGAGCGGTTGGCATCCGGGAATCAACCTTGCGTGGTTCTCAGGTAGCTTCGACCCACCGGCCATCCATGGGTCGCCCTTCTACTGGTACGTGTTCGCAGTCCCTCGGCTCAACACTCGGCGGCGAAGGGACCATTACTTCATCTGTGATTACCTCCAGATGCGGGATTGGGTGCTCGACTTTGGTGCCCCTCTAGGGAATCAGCACCGCGACCACAGCGACTGGCGAGCCGACGTGCGCGTGTTCGTCGACGACGGGACGGAGCAGACCGGGTACTTCCGATGGGGCGATGAACCAGTGGGAAGCATCGCCCGAGCAAGCCGGGTAATACGTCTCGATAATGCGGCGACCATCGACGAAGTAGCCGTTGGGGGCCTTCACGTCGGCGTTTTCGGGCCGGGTGGCGAGTCGGCTGACCACAACAGGCTGAAGCTCTACGTCGCTACACACCCTGTCGAGTTCGGGTTGAGCGCCACCGCACGATCGACCGTTGAGTACGGCTTCCGAACAGGGGATCGCGTGGACGTGCTGTTTGAGAACCACGCACCGGACCGAACTGTTGTCGAGATCGAGATCGAAGGCGAAGAGAACGTGTGCGTCGGAATCCACCAGGCTGTCAAGTACCGGAGCCTTGCCGAAATCGACGGCGGATACCAACTACAGAGTTCGAAGGTGCGATCACTGGTGGTCGCCTATAAGACCGAGTATCCCAAGACAGTCCAACTTGCACGGCGGTACGACGTTTCCCTTCAATCCGTCGACCGCCACTTGGTCCTAGCCTCTGCCGTATAGGCCCGTCAAGAATCCTGCGGCTCTGCGCTCCTGACGGCACCTGTCCGCTTCGAGAGACCGACGAGAATCGAGCTCGCGTTCTCGGACCGGAGTTTGGCGCGACTTTCGCGTCGTCCCAGGTAGATGGGGCAACAGAAGAGACGTGTTCCCCCTACGCGTGAACTGAACGCCCTGGTCAGGCGATTTCGGCCTTGGACCAGGTTGAGGTGTCGACGGAGAGGGCCCGGAGCACCTTGGCCTGGAGCGGATTGCGCCGGTTCACGATCTTGATGTGCTTGTCGCCGGCGGAGATGTGCTGTAACCGGACCTCTTTCAACACCGAAAGGGCCCGCCGTGGTGTCATCGACTGGAACGGCAGGTCGGGATCGGTCAGCTTCGCTTTCACGAGGTCTTGTGCCATGACGGCCTCGATGGTGGCCGCCAGCACACAGAGCGCCACGTGACCGCGCACCCGGGCCTCGGTCCAGTGGAACATGGGCCGCAGCGACAAGAAGTCCTTCATCACCCTGAAGCGACGTTCGACTGACTGCAAACTCTTGTAGTAGCGCAGCACCTGTGCGGCAGGGGCCTCCGAAGTCGTCAGCGACGTCGTGATGACAAAGCGCCCGCACAAGAGCTCCTCGTCGTATCTGCGCGCCTTTTCGTCGAAGTCCCAGGAGAAAAAGCCCTTCCGGATCGTTGTGACAAAGCAGCGCCCAACCGGCGAGGAGCGAAGGACGCGGTCGGCCGCGGCACCGATCTTGGCCGGGTCGGCGAGCCTTCCCGACCGCACTCTTTCCTCGATGGCGATGAGGCCGTCCTCGATGCGGGCGCACAAACTGAGGTGACGATACCGGTCCCGGAAGTAGCGCACGGGCGAGAAGACGACGACAAAGCGCCGGGAGTCATGGGTGAGATCGGCACAGAAGCTGCGCGCCTCGGGGACCGCTTCCCACGACGAGCTCGGCGCGTTCGCCAGCTCGAGCACGGCTGCGACGTCGTCGTCGTGGTGAAGGCGCGTGGCCAGCACGTGGTCGAAGCCGTGGGCGGCGACCAGGGCCAGGTTGTCCTCAGAGATGAGGCCCCGGTCCGCGACAAGGGCGATCCGACCGACGCCGAAGCGGGACTTCAGGTCCTCCATCACGCCCGGCAGCGTTGAGACATCGGCCGTGTTGCCCGAAAAGACGTGATGGGCGATCGGGATGCCGTCGGAGGTGACGAGGAGACCGATCATGATCTGCGGCCGGTCGCCTCGGTGATCGCGGCTGTAGCCGAAGGCGAGGGATGCAAAGGCCCTCCGCCCGACGGCGACCGTCTCGAAGTAGCTCGAGGTGAGGTCGTAGCAGACCAGGCGCAGATCCAAGTTCGCGAGGTTGCACAGCTCTGAGTAGAGATGCGCCTCGGTGGCCTCCTTGTGCTCGGCGAGGGCGTCGATCGCCCGGTAGCACTGGTCGAGGCTCGGGGACATGACGCCGGCGGGAAGCGCCACCGAAGCGAGCCACTCGGTGATCGTCCGGCGCTTGGAGGATGGCTCTGTGAGCCAGTTGGCCAGCATCGTAAAGACCGTGTCGCCAAGAACCCGTGAGCGACGGCCGTCGCCCAGCGAGGAGAAGTGCTCCTCGAGCCCGAGCCGGCGAAAGTACGACCAGGCGGCCGCGACCGCACCAAAGCTCGGCGAAGAGAGGCCCTCGATCTCGCCGGCCTCCACGTAGGTCCCCTTCGCATAGGTGGCGAGAGCTTTGACGATGCGGTCCAGCTGGCCGGACTCGCGCAGCTCCGACACCTCGCCCAGGCGGAACAGCGTCCGGTGGGTGTTCTTCCCCTCCACGCGGAGGGCCTCGACGAGCGCCAGGTATTCGTACGCAGTTTCGCCACGATGCTTGACCGTCCGCTTTACGAACACATAGTCATCTTACAACGTTGTAAGTCACAGATGATGGATTGTTTCGCCCCTACATCTGAGCGCAGAAACCCTATCCGACGGACAGTTCGCGCAGGTCAGGAGCTTGTGGCGGTTCGACAAGCGCCAACTCGCGCCAAACTCCGGTCGGATTGGGACGGTTCCTGGAACGAAGGTCAGTAAACGGGTTCCCCTCACGGTTGACCGGGCACCCATGAACTGATCAGGTAGATCAGCGAACGTTCCCGCGACATTGAGGAGCTTCGCGACCTGTCCGTAGCCGATGGTCAGACAAGTCTTGCCCGTCCGTTAGAAAGCATCGCGTCGCAGAATCGACAAACACGTAGGCTCACGAAATGGCAGACCAAACAGGTTCTTGTGATCCTGCGTGCTACGGGTATTCTCACGCCGGTCTTTGCGTGTGCCTACTTCACGCTCCCTTTCCTCCACGACCGGCACGCGAAATGAATCTCTCCACCTCCGCCCCATACAGATCGCGCACCGTCTTTGCCACATTAGGATCGAACTGCAGCGGAAGTGAAAGCAGGTGGTTCTCAACACGCCGTTCCTGCAAGGCGGTCACCGTTCTCTCCGACAATCTGCTTAGGTCAAGACTAAACTGCCGTATTTGGAGCACTGGTGCGCGCGTGAGCTCACATACCGCTCGACAGAGAGGCGCACACTCTGAAGGAATTAGGGCACCAGTTAACAAGAACAGAGCGGACTCAATCATTGTGGAATAGGAAAGAGCTATGGTTTGAGCCACCAGCTGCAAGACCCCAGTAGGGGATGACAGGCCACCTACATGCAGGTCATTCCCAATAGCGATTTGCTCGAAGGCACATTTCGCGAGCTGAATTGCGGCGTACAGAAGGTCAACATGACTACCACAAAGGGCTGACCCATCTTCGACCTGTTTACTCCCAGTGAGAGCGTAGGGAGCTGTTATGAGTAGGTGGAACAGCTCCTCTTGCGTCGCCAAACTATTTGCAATCTCGGAAGCAAGATATACGGCTTTGGCGCCCCACTCGTCGCTGACAAGAAGGGACGCGTCCGAGTGCAGATTGCATTTATTCGCCGGAAATTCAGGTGGACCGGGCGCGCGTTCGCTCAATTTAACTGCTCGAACTGGTCGTGGGTGAGCACCCCAAGATCGCGAAGAGCTAGCAACTTGTTGATTTCATCGAAGCTTGACCACATTCGGCTCACTGTTTGATCCTCAGGCGTTTCGAACGCGAGACGGGCGACCATCGATGGAAGTGTACTCGGCGCACCTATCACCGGCGGGCCCAATTGGGGGCTACGGCGGTGCGAGCGCGAGGGTGTAGAGATCCCAATCCTCGAACTCCACTGGGGGGATGTAGTCGAGCTCTGAGTGTAGGCACTCGTAGTTCCACCAGCTTGCGGAGCTCTCTGTTCTCTTTCTCGAACAACGGCCCGAAGAATTGGACGAAGCGTCGGCCGAAACGATCTTTGAGGTTACTCGTCGGTCGTCGACACGGCTGGCCCCTGATCCGGCAAGACCCGTCTGAGACGCGGTGCGATCGCCCTAGCAACGAGGTTGTTGATCGGACCGACCGCTCCAGTGAGTCCGCGCCGACACTACGACGCGGGCGCGTTCCTGGGGTGTGCCAGGGCCACGCTTTCGAGAATTGGCACCGCCTGAATGAGGCGCGCGTCCCTGCTAACAGGCCCATCAGCGAGCGGTGATTTAGGCTGGGAGGGTGCTGCGAAGGGTCGAGAATGTCAAAGTCAGTCATCAGGCGGGCCTCTTCACTGGACGCGGCTGGATGACACTGACGATCGGAAGACAGAGCTATCGCGTTGCAAAGATCGGCAAGGATGCGTTCCAGGCGCTTGCCTCCGAGGCAGAACGTGCACCCGTCGCGGTGGGACGAGTTGGAGAGCGCAGTTATTGGTGGTTCCAGCGTCGCTTCTACTCAGACAACGACGGTCTCTCAAAGAGCGAGATCTACGCGCTCTTAATCACTCGCCAACAGCGCGAACAGCAACGAATCGCAATCGCCCAAGCTACCGTGGCGGTCGGTGCAACTCCTCAGCCGTCGTCCCGAGGTGCGATTCCAGATGACGTGAAGCAGTACGTCTGGGCTCGAGATGGTGGGCGGTGCCGCAGTTGTGGGTCTGGCGTTGAGCTTCAATTTGATCACGTTATCCCCATTGCCCTTGGAGGTTCGTCGGTCGCTGACAACCTGCAAGTGCTATGCGGTCCATGCAATCGCCGCAAGGGCGCGGGCCTGACTACAGGGCAGCGGTCAACCAACGCTCCCGGACCTCTGGCAAGCCCTTCGCCACCTACTCCGCTCCCTCGAAGTGAGCCGTGGTGGAAACAACCCGGGCTCCATAGCTGACGACGGGACCCACACCTCGTTCAGAATTCAGCCCCTAGCGACGCAAATGCAGTACCTCCAGTAAGTCACTTCGCGGTAGGCACCGAGCTCCCGTTCCGCGCTCACCTGTTGCCATGTCATGTCCCGCGCTTCTCGTCGCGCCTCACTCAAGTGCACGTCGGCCTGAGCCCGCTCCTGCGGAAACCGGTCACGAGTCCCGGAGAGTTCCGCGCCGAGCGCCGCGTGGATGGTGGCCCAGCGTTCCCGAATCTCGTGCTGCTGACTTGCGGCTTCTGCTCGCGCGCGGTGTTCCTCTTGGGCAAGCGTCTGTCGTCGCTGCGCGTACTTGAGTCTGATCGCCTGTACTTGTGCAGGCGGCAAAGAAGTGGGCTGCGTCCTGCGAGCGCGCGCCTCAACCTCGCGACGCCAAGTCTCTAGAGCGACCGCCTTCACCTCTCCGATGCCGCTCGGATGAACTCGACGCCCGTTTCGCAAATTAATGAACACTTCGGAACCAGTGCCATACGAAATCCCGGTAAAGTCAGCGGCAGTCGTGATTCCGTTAGCTATGAGCGCACTTCGCAGGGCCTGGCCAATACCGTAAATCGTGGCCGACCGAATGGAGGCGGTACTGAGCTGAGCCACAAGGTGCTGGTCTTGTAGTGCTCGGAGTGCGTTCCCCTTTTCGGCGGATTCGGCCGACTGAAGGGATTGCCCCTGCGCACCGAGCTTCGACAGGAGTACGGCGACCCTCGTCTCCGCCCCCTGCAGCTCCTTCTGTTCCGATGCATGAGCGTCATTGGCCCGCTTGCCAATCTTTTCGAGGGCCTGCCTCTCGCGTTGGTCGACAGCACGCCGATCCCTCTCCGCCTTGGAGGCCGCTCGTTCTGCGGTGCTGACCTCAGCGTGTCGTTGTTTGTACCGCCTCAGGCTTTCTCGCTTCGCCCGTGACTCTGATGTTCTAACGAACAACACGCCACCGACCGCGAGAATGAGCGCAACTAGAAAAAGGCCGCCGATGGCGGCGTCGATACCGGGAAGAATGGCCATACCTCCAAGAATCCCAATCGCCACCACGGCGACCAACACGACCGCCGAGAGACATCTAAGTGCTCGATGGGTGGGACCGAACGGAAGCAGTTCGACTGGCGGCATGTGTGCGAGCACCCACGACGGATCGTTCGCCGCGTCGACCGTACCCGGTGAAGCGGCTTCAATCGATGTAAGCCAATCGGCGATAGCCTTTGAAATGTCACTTTCGGCGGCCGTTCTTGAACCGTCCACCCGCAGGCCGGCGAGAAAGGACTGTTGTGTGCTCGGCGCCGGAGCGGCTCTCGTATCCAGCTGAGGAATATTGCCGACGTCGTTCGTCCAGAATCGTGACAGCAATCCGCTGAGAGCTTTGAGCCGGTCGTCTTTGCACTGAGCCAACAAGACCAAGGCGCGGGAACCCGGGAACGCAACAAAGTCTTCTCTGTGAAAGAGAAGCGCTTCGTCACCTTCCTCGTGTAACAACGTCCACAACATGGGGTCTATCGTCAGCGCAATGAGCGAGCTATAGATAACCCAAGCCGAGAAGTGATCCAAATTTGGTCCCCAATCGTTCATCGAACGAGTCGGAGATTGAAAATTTGCGTGCCCCGTCTCGCTAGCGCCCAGCTGATCGAGCCCAGGAACGTACATTCCGTCGTAGTCGATGAGTTTCAATTCACCCGCCGGTGTCACAAGAAGGTTCCCGTGCTGCAGATCGCCGTGGGCAATCCTAAATAGTGCTAGGTCGTCGACCATGCGCGCGAACTTGCCCGCCAGATCAGCGAGGACTGGCGGCTGCCACAAATGTGCCTCAATAAAGGGAATCAATCCGCTGGCATCGATCCACTCCATTTTCAGGATCGGATACCAACTTCCGCGACACAGGATGCCTTCCGGCACGTAGTCGAAGGCAACTCGCCAGGGTTTCTCCACACCAGCGAGGATCTGACTGATTCTCTTGTAACGTGCCTCTTGGTCGGCGACGTATCGAGTGAAGCATTTCACTGCCCATCGTCTGCCGTCTGCACTTCCGATCGTGAACACGCTAGCGAAGTTGCCGCTAATCGGTTTGGGTAGGCCAAGCGAGTCGGCCGTGGGACTGCCTCCGGCAAGGGCCGGATCTTTAAAACAGCTCCTCGGATTCTGGAGCGCTTCTTGATACTGGCCGCCTGTTGGGTAGATGGACGTCGTCGGCATCAACTAGTAAAGGTCGACGCGAACGACAGTGGTGTCGTCATCATGCATGCTGCCCTCATCTCGTTGCGTGTTGACCCACGCCTCGAAGTCGAGGTCGAAATCCGAGGTGTTCAGGTCGCGGAGCGGGACCCAAGGTCGGCCACCCGCGTGAGCACTACGGAGAAACCACGCAGCAACTGCATCGGTAACGACGTAGAAGCTGTCGTCGTGCTGCCACGTGCCCGAGTGCAAGGCCACGTGCCGGCTGACGATTGAATCCTCGCCGCCCCGGCTGGACAGCAGCGGCGGTTGATGGGAAAACGCATCTGCGTCTCGCATTGGGAACGCGAAGCAAAGCCTCTCTTTGCGCACCTGAAACAAACAGGAGTCTCCGACTGCGACTGCTCGCCACAAGGGTAATGTCTCGTCTTCACCGTCAAGGAACTCGACCGCAATAATCGTTGCGTGGGCGCCCTTCGCGAGCCCAGGCTCCTCGAACCATTGAATAGGTACACCCCGAGCCTCGCGTTCCGCCGTGTAATCGGCTACCTCGCGGGTCCATTCGTTGACCGCGACTCGGTAGGCGGCTACGAAGTCTCTCCTCGTTCTAGTTGGGCTCGTTGCAATCCCGAACGTTGATGAGAGTCTCTTCGCCCAGCGACTTGCGAGTAAGGATTCGCTCGCACCATCTGTCACTACGACGCGAAGTGATTTACCCTCGAGTTCGCCGAAGCCGACGCCATCTGGACTCACCCACGATGCATCCTCGCACTCATCCATCGGACAGCCCCGCTTGGCGACCGAGAAAGTCGCGACATTTGCGAGCATGTCACCCGCCTCAACGCAAGTCTGATGCTCTTGTTCCAATATCTAGGAACTGGACGATGGATGTGACGTCGGCGTTGAACACGAAGCCCCGGGCGCCCTCCGATACTGGGATGCCCTGCTGTTGCGTGTAGGTCCGCATGCCGTCTGGCAGAGGGCTCGACAAGTTGAAGAGGGTCTTGGCGTAGTGATTCACGAGGGCGGCTTCACTGTCCGGAAAGCTGATCGCAGCACTCGAATCGGACGAAACGTGCAGGTTGAAAAGAAGGGTTGCTCCGTCCGTGCTCGCGAGTTGGCGGATCCCATCCGCCGCGAGACTCGGGTCCCCGTCAGTCGATTCACCGTCGGTGAGGTTCAATACCACTGGTGGAAAACAGCCAGGATGATCGATTAGCCAAGTGGAGACGATCGATTGAGCGCGGCTCAGCGCAGACGACATAGGTGTCCCGCCATTTGCGACGGGATCGACCCAAACTGGAAATCTCACTTCCTGGTCGACAAGTCCCCCAGCACCATCCGGGATCTTCTTTGAACGAGTCTCGAGCCGAGCGGGGGACGCCGCGATCTCGCTTAAGGGGACAAGTTCCCGACCCGCGAGGGGACCGGCCAATGCAGGAGTGACGGTAGCTCCATATCCGATCACAGCAACGTGGAAGTAGTCCCGAACGCCCTCCTCCTTTGCACATTTGATGCCCAGTTCAAACAGCAGACGATTCAGCGCGTCAGCCACAACGTCACATTTGCGCTGGCCCTCGCCACTCCCAATCTGATCCTGCATCGAGCCAGATTGGTCGAGCAGGAAAACGAAGCATGTGGGATTGGCACGACTAATCTCAGCTGAATACATGCGAACCTCCACCTCGGCTGCTGGGCAGGATCAGTTTGCCACGCGGCACCGGAGCTGGCAGCGGAATCTCTTTCGGCCCTGGTTGTGGCCCTGATCGGATGATCTCGACCCGGGAGGCCCACGACGTCCTCGCGGGCAGCCTCGCCTGTCTCATCTGTCGCGGTGCCGTACCAAAAAGCGGGGTCTATGACAACGAAGTGCGCTCGTCTCGCGCCACGGTGGCAACGTGACGCGGCAGACCCTTCCAGCGCTTCCGCGGTGTGCTTCCGGACGATTCTTGCCAGTCACCCAGAACTCTTGGTCCAGCCTCATCCGACGGGACATCGGCTAGGGCGCCCCGTCTACCTGAAAAGGGACTTGCGCGCCGCGCGTCCTGCCCGCGTGGTGGCAGTGCCGCCCGGATGCCGTGCGTACTGAATCATACGGATGGGCTTCGGAGTCGCCTTGCGCTTGATCGATCCTGCTGTGCTGCCAACCGGGTGTATCGCTCGCCGAAGCGATCTGGGTAAGAATCCACGTCGAAAGCTCATAGGGAGTCTCATTCCCTCAAGACGAGGATAGGTCGTGCCCCGGCTCGGGTTATGAGTCATCTCCGAGGCTTCTCTGGGGCCTGTTCGAGTCGGCTCCAGTCGGCTTGAATACTGGCTCTACCTGGGCTTTCTTCGCGGCACCACGAAAGGGCAGGCACGATCAATTAGCGGCGCGCGAGACAAAAGTAGGGATGGATTT
>Ga0224557_1002999_pt1 | contig 13626 bp, 12 predicted proteins | sample 714S31014metaG_FD_180677 | JGI IMG/M metagenome (GOLD analysis project Ga0224557, IMG submission 180677) | Peat soil microbial communities from Stordalen Mire, Sweden - 717 S3 10-14 | ecosystem: Environmental > Terrestrial > Soil > Wetlands > Peat | place: Sweden: Norrbotten County, Stordalen...
GGCGAGGAGCAGGGCACCGACGTTTTCCGTGACCGGGGCGTCGCCCACCACCACGGTGTCGACGGTCACGTGGTGGAGCTCCTCGACGCGCGAGGCCAGGGCGTCCACCGCCCCGCGCAGGTCCTGCTGCTCCGAGGGCGTGGGTCGGTGGTCGAGCCAGGCCCTGAGCTCTCGCTCCTGACGCCGGGCAAGAGCGGCGACGTCGGCGGGGTCGTCACTCCGCTGGATCAGGGCGAGGGTGTGGAGCACGGAGTCGTGGAGATGGGCGGCGATCTCCGCCCGTTCCTCGGAGCGGATGCGCTGCCGCCGCTCCTCCCCGGCGTCGCGGGCGAGGCGGAGGATCCACGGACCCAGGATCAGGCCCAGCCCCACCGCGGTGACCAGCACCGCGAGCAGTGCCGTGCGGGCGGAGGCCAGGGTGCCGTTGACGACCAGGAACAAGGTCATCCCGGCGGCGATCAGCAGGCCGCCCCCGGCGACGCGAAGCGGTGAGATCCTGCCCCCGAAGACGCTCACCACCGAGTGGCCGGGTAGGCGCTCGCTGATCCGAGCCCAGCGCTGCCGGTCACCCTCGTCGCTGCGAGCCCAGATCAGGGCCGAGCCCGCCGCCGCCAGGGCGACCGGCCAGACGATGGCGTCGCCGAACCAGAGGCCCGTGGAGCGGAGCACCAGCATGCAGCCGGCCACGATGCAGGCCACCGCGGCGATCTGACGGGTCCGAGGCGCTTCCCGAACCGCCAGGTCGGGGGTGGTGGCGTCCGGTTCTGCACTGAGAATCCAGAGGACGAGGTAGAGGGCGATACCGGTTCCGCCTGCGACGGTGAGCACCGCAAGGCTGAGCCGCACCAGCAATGGCTCGATGCCGAGCGCCTCGGCGAGCCCGGCAGCCGTGCCCGTGAGCACCCGGTCGTTCCGGCTGCGGATGACGAGGCGGTGGCGTCGCGGCCCCGGCCGGCTGGCCCCATCGTGGGCTCCGGTCGCACCTCGGGGATCGTGCGCGGTGGAGGTTGTGCTCACCGTGTCAAGCCTGACACGCCACGCGGGGTCGCGATATCGGGCGGTGCCCTGAGAGATCCCGGTGAGGCTCGGGGATTCTCCAGGGACTCGCCGGATGGCGCTTGGTGCCGCGGCGGTCCACGCTGGGCAGGCGACAGAGAGGGCTCGGCAACGGCAGCACGACCGCCGGCCCAGGTGTGCAAGGTCGCCGGATCCAGGAGATCGACCATGGAGCAGACCCCCGGCCAACAGGGCCCCGACCCGTCCGGCATGCCGCCGGCGGGAGAGGCGCCGTCCAGCGACACGCCCGCTTACGCCGGGTCGACGACGCCGCCCGGCTGGGAGGCGCCCCCCGGCGGAGCCGCCTCGCCCCCTCCCTGGGGAGCCGTGCCCCCCTCCGGCGGCGCGGTGCCGCCACCGCCCGTCCGCCGCCTCTACCGCCTGCGCAACGACCGGGTGGTCGCCGGCGTCGCCTCCGGGCTGGCCGCGCATCTGGAGCTGGACCCCGTGTGGGTCCGGCTGGCCTTCGTGGTCCTCGCCTTCATCGGCGGATTGGGGTTCCTCCTCTATCTCGTCGCGTGGGTGGTGATGCCGGCGGCCGACGGTCTCCCGATCGGGGCGATGACGGGCTCCTCACCCCGCCGCCTCTACCGCCTCCGCAATGACCGGTGGGTGGCCGGGGTCGCCTCCGGGCTGGGCGCATACCTGGAGGTGGACGCCAACCTGGTCCGGCTCGCCTTCTTCATCCTCGGCCTCTTCGGCGGCCTCGGGGTCATCCTCTACATCGTCGGGTGGCTGCTGATGCCGGCCATCGACGGTGTCCCGCCGGCCGGGGGTGTCCCCCCATTCGGGGGCGGGGTTCCCGGGGCACGCGGACCGGGAACCGACCTGCGCATCATCGCCGGGGCTTTCTTCGTGATCGTCGCCGTCCTCGTCCTGGCCAGCAACTTCGACTTTCACTACTCGGGGCTGATCTGGGGGGCGGCGCTGATCTGCATCGGCCTGCTGTTCCTGGTCGGGGATGCCTGGCCGGCGAGATACCCGGCGGGAGCCCCCCCGGCTCCGTCCGTCCCCGTGGATCCGGCCGGGTACACGTCTCCGGCGGCAGCAACCGGGGAGGTGCCCTCCGCGTACCCGCCTGCGGCTCCCGCGCAGCAGGCGTACACCTCCTCCTACGCGCCCTATACGTCCTACACCCCCCGGCCGGCCTACGCCACAACCGCCTACGCGGCGCCGGCTGCGTGGTCCGGGAGCGCCTACCGCTCCGGTGGTCTCCGCCTCGGGACCGTCGGCCTGGCTGCGGTGGTGCTGGCCGTCGGTGTTGCCCTGCTCCTGCAGAGCGCGGGGGTCATCCACCTCACCGCCGAGATGGGCTTCGGCATCGTCTTCGTGGTGCTCGGCCTTACTCTGGCGGTCGGGGCGTGGTTTGGCCGCTCCTCCCTGCTGGTGTGGCTTGGCATCTGCCTCCTCCCGTTCGGTGCGGCGGCGGCGCTCGTCCCCGAGCCGCTAACCGGGGGGGTGGGCCAGGTGAGCTACTCCCCCGAGTTGAGCACGCTGCAGCCCACCTACCGGCTGGTCGCCGGCCAGCTGACCGTCGACCTGAGCGGGATCGACGTCGGCAATCAGCACCTGACGGTCACCGCCAGCGACGCCTTTGGCCAGCTGGTGGTCTTCGTGCCCCCGGGCACCACGGTCGACGTGACCGGCAAGGTGGGCGCAGGGCAGCTGACCCTGCTGGGGAGCACCAACTCCGGGATGCAGATCTCCGAGCGCGTGGCCGCGGCGACCGGGGCAGAGCCCAGCGGCAGCCTTGACCTCAATCTGAGCGTCGGGTTTGGGCAGATCACCGTCGAGACGGGAGGAGAGTGATGCGCGCACGTCGATTCTGCTGGTCGTCGTTCGTCTTTGGCCTGATCTTCGTCGGCGCCGGCGTCCTCCTCCTCACCAACGGGGTAAGCCTCATCACGCGGCTCGACTGGATTGGTCCAATCCTCCTGATCCTGGTGGCGTTCTACCTCTTCGCCTCAGCTGTCGGCAGCCGGCCGCGTCCCATGCAGGCCGCACCCGCCACGTTCCCGCCGGCTCCTTGGGGGGGCGCCCCGGAGAGCCCCGGGACGGGCTCACCTCCGGGTGAGCCCGAGCCATCCGGCGGGGAGCCGCCGGCCTGATCCACTCTCGGGAGCCGGACCCTGCTACCATCCCGCTCGATGTTCGCGATCGCGCCGCGGTTCTACTTTTACTTTGAGTACGCCACATCGGCCCCTGGGCCGGTGCGGGTGCTGCTGAGCAAGTAGTCCTGCGCCGAGATCCCGGGAGGCCGAGAGGCCGACCCGGATCTCGCGAACCGGGCCCGGTCCTCACACAGCACTGGAGGCACCGATGCTCACGGATCTGCTCAAGCCCATCACCTCGTCACCCGCGCGGCGTCGCGTCACCGTCGCGGACGTAGTCTTTGGCGGTCCAGCCGTCCCGGTCATCGCCGGGCCCTGCGCGGTCGAGCCGGGGTACGTCGGCCACGCGCTGGCCATGCACCAGGCCGGGGCCTCGATGCTGCGGGCCAGCATCTTCAAGCCCCGCACCCGGCCGGACGCCTTCCAGGGGATGGGCGAGGAGGGCCTCGCGCTCGTCGAGAAGGCCCGCGCCCTGACCGGCAAGCCGGTGCTCGTCGAGCCGCTCTCCGCGGAGCACGTGGAGATGCTGACGGGCCGCGTCGACGCCTTCATGATCGGCGCGCGCTCGATGCAGAACACCCCCCTGCTGCGCGCCGCGGGCCGCTCCGGCCTCCCGGTCGTGCTCAAGCGGGGGATGGCCGCCACCTACGACGAATGGCTTGCCGCCGCCGAGTACGTGCTGGCCGAGGGCAACCCCCAGGTCATCCTCTGCGAGCGGGGCATCCGCACCTTCGAGACGGCCACCCGCAACACCCTCGACGTTTCCGCCGTCCCGGTGCTGCGCGAGCGCACGCCGCTGCCCGTGATCGTCGATCCGAGTCATGCCGCCGGCCGCGCCGACTGGGTCCCCGCGTTGGCGCTGGCAGCCGTGGCCGCCGGGGCTGACGGGCTCCTGATCGAATCCCACCCCGTGCCCTCGGAGTCCTGGAGCGACGCCGCCCAGGCCATCACGCCCGAGACCCTGGAGGCGATCATCGCCGGGGCCGCGGTGCTGGCGCCGATGCTGCGCGGTCACCAGGCGACCGAGCTCGCCGAGCACCGCCAGATCATCGATTCGCTGGACCTGGCCCTGGGAGCCGTGCTCCAGAGTCGCGCCGGAGCGGTCGACGCCGTGCAGCGGGACAAGCGACGGAGCGGTCTGACCGTGCGTGACCGCAGCCGCGAGCTGGAGGTCATCGCCCATGTCGCCAGTCGGGTGCCGCGTCTCTCCGCTGAGGCGGTGGGACGGGTGATGACCGCGGTCATCGACGGCTGCGTGGAGGCCAGCGAGCGCGCCGCCGCGACCGGCGGCGAGTCGGGTACCGTCTCCGGCTGATGGGAGGCCCCACGTAGATGGCGGCCATCGTGGTCGAGGAGCTGCGCAAGTCGTACGGCTCTCTGCACGCCGTGCGCGGCGTCAGCTTCAGCGTGGAGCCGGGCGAGGTCTTTGGCCTGCTCGGCCCCAACGGCGCGGGCAAGACCACGATCGTCGAGATCCTCGAGGGCTACCGCCGCCGCGACCACGGACGTGTCGAGGTTCTCGGCGCCGATCCCGCCACTGCCGGTCGCGACCTCCGCAGGCGGGTCGGCATGGTCCTGCAGGAATGTGCCGTCGAGCCGTACCTCACCGTGCGCGAGGTGGTCGAGTTGCACCGTGGCTACTACCCGAAGCCGCTGCCGACCGACGACGTCATCGAGCTGGTCGGTCTGAAGGAGAAGGCGCGCGTCCGGGTCAAGAGGCTCTCGGGTGGGCAGCAGCGCCGTCTCGATCTCGCTCTAGCGCTGATCGGAGACCCGGAGCTGCTGTTCCTCGACGAGCCGACGACCGGCTTCGACCCGTCGGCACGGCGCAACGCCTGGGAGATCGTGCGTGGCATGCGCAAGCTGGGCAAGACCATCCTGCTCACCACCCACTACATGGACGAGGCCCAGAACCTCACCGACCGCGTCTGCGTCGTTAGCGCGGGCGAGGTGGTCCGGATCGGTACTCCCGCCAGTCTGCGCGCGGAGAGGGCCGAGACCAGGATCCAATTCGTCCGCCCCGACGGGGTCTCCGTGCCCGAGGTGGGCGAGGTCGTTCCCGGAGGCGAGGACGGGCTGATGGCGATGATCACCGAGACTCCGACCAAGGCACTTCACGAGCTGACCGCGTGGGCCGTCGCCCGCGGCCTCGAGCTGGAGCGCTTAGAGGTCAGCCAGCCGTCGCTGGAGGACGTCTACCTGGAGCTCACCGGAGATGAGTGACCTCGCCATCGGCCTCCGGCAGGTGCGCGCCGAGCAGAGGGCCTTCTGGCGAAACCGCGCCGCGGCCCTCTTCGGCTTCGGCTTCCCGATCATGTTCCTGCTCATCTTCGGCACCATCTTCAACAAGCAGAGCACCTGCGTCGACGGCACCATCGGTGCAAGCGGTCAGTGCGTGGGCGGCGCCGAGGTCCCGTACAACAACTTCTTCGTCCCGGCCATGGCCGCCTGGGGTGTGATCACCACCTGCTTCTCCAACCTGACCATCGGCGTCGTCAACCGCCGCGACAACGGGCTGCTCAAGCGGCTGCGCGGGACGCCCCTGCCATCAGCGGCCTTCGTGAGCGGAGTGCTCGGTTCGGCCCTGATCTCCGCGGTGATCGTGGTGGCGCTGACCGCGGTGGTGGGCCATCTCCTCTATCAGGCGCCGTGGCCCGCCCACCCGCTGCCGGCGCTGGTCACCGTGCTCCTCGCCGGCCTCGTCTTCTGCGTCATCGGGCTGGCCATCACCCCGTTCATCCCCAATGCCGACGCCGCTCCTGCGGTGGTCAACTTCACCTCCCTCCCCATCCTCTTCATCTCCGGCTTCTTCTTCAACTTCAACAACGCCGTCTTCGAGGACATTGCCAAGGTCTTCCCCATCTACTGGTTCAAGGAGTCGATGCTGACCGCCTTCGGCACCGAGCCCAGCTCCAGCGGGTGGAACGGCCAGGACCTCCTGGTGATGCTGGTCTGGGGGGTGGTCGGGCTGGCGGTGACGCTCCGCTTCTTCCGCTGGGAGTCGCGGCGGGTCTGAGGTCGTCGCGACGTGGACCGCCTCGGAGGTCTGGCTCAGCCCTCGGCGGCGGACGGCATCAGGCCCACGAACAGCGCCCGCTCGGCACGACCCCATGCCGCGTCGGCCTGCTCGGGAGGACCGAACCAGCCCATCAGCGCGAGGCTGGTCAGCCCGTGCGACAGGCTGAAGAAAATGGTGGCCAGGCTCAGTGGGTCGCCGCTCAGCAGGCCCGCATCGACGCACCGCCCGAGCGCCTCGACGAGGGCCCCGAACGTGCCCATGGCCATCACGCGGTCCTCCTCCCCGGGCACGAATTGGGGGAAGGGCTGGCCGAACATCAGGTCGTAGAGGTGCGGGTTGGCCCGGGCGTTGGCCCGGAAGGCGGCGCCGAGGGCGGCTAGGTCGGCCAGCGGGTCATCGGTCCGCTCCAGCGCGGCGATCCGCTCGGCGAAGCGCCGGAAGCCCTCGCGGAACATCTCCTCGACCAGCCCCCACTTGTCGCCGAAGAGGGTGTAGACGGCCGAAGGTGAGGTCTCCGCCCGCTCGGCGAGGCGGCGTACGGTCAGCGCCGAGGGGCCCTCCTTGGCCAGCAGGCGCCCGGCCTCGTCGAGCAGGCGGATGCGGAGCTTGGCGTCGTGGGTCCGCGGTCTGGCCACTTGACAGAGTATATCCGAACGTGGTTCTATAACGACGTTTCCAATCAACGTTCTGAAACTAGTCTTCCCTGAGAGCCCGTAGGAGGTGACCCCCTATGATTCACGCTGAGCCGATGCCCGCCGCCGTGCGGCTGAGGGGAGAGATGGCAGACATCGACGTCACTGGTCTGGTCAAGCGCTACGGCGACGTGGTCGCGGTGGACGGGCTGAGCTTCTCCGTCCAGAAGGGCGAGGTCTTCGGCATGCTCGGGCCCAACGGCGCCGGCAAGACGACGACCCTGGAGATCATCGAGGGCCTCCGGGTACCCGATGCCGGCACCGTCCAGGTCCTCGGCACCGACGTGATCGCCCACCCCAGCACGGTCAAGGAGCGGATCGGAGTCCAGCTCCAGGCCACCGCGCTGCCCGAGTTCACCAAGGTTCGTGAGGCCGTAGAGCTCTTCGCCGCCCTCTACCGGCGGTCGCGGCCGGTGAACGAGGTGATCGAGGAGTTCAACCTCGAGGAGAAGGCCGACACCTACACCGACAAGCTGAGCGGGGGGCAGATGCAGCGGCTGAGCATCGCGCTGGCCCTGATCAACGATCCCGACCTCGTCTTCCTCGACGAGCCCACCACCGGTCTCGACCCCCAGGCCCGGCTCAACATCTGGACCGTCATCGAGGGGATCCGCAAGCGCGGCAAGACCGTGGTGCTCACCACCCACTACATGGAGGAGGCGGAGCGCCTCTGTGACCGCGTCGCGGTGATCGAGCGGGGACGGATCGTCGCCCTCGACACCCCGCGGCGCCTCATCGTCGAGCACGCCCCCGGGACCACCATCGAGTTCGCGCTGGTGTCCGGCCTCGATGTCGAGACCCTCGAGAAGCTCCCGGGAGTGGATCGCGTGGTGGCGGACGGGCGGGTGAGCGTCACCACCCGCACTCCGGAGGCCGTGCTCCACGCGCTGCTCGACCCGCAGGCGCCCTGGGCCGCCGCTGCCCCCGGGGCTGGCGGCGACGGTGAGGGGGAGGGGACGATCCGCGACCTGCTGGTCCGCCACGGCACGCTCGAGGATGTCTTCCTCAGCCTCACCGGCAGGAGCCTCCGCGAATGAATTCCCTTCCCGCCTTCCGTGCCCTCACCCTCAACCGGGTGCGTGCCTCGGTGCGCGACCGGACCGCGCTGATCTTCACCCTCGGGCTCGCCGTCCTCTTCATGATCATCTTCGGCCTGCTGTTCGGTGGCAACGGGCTGTCGGTGAGCTTCGATGCGGTCAACAACGACAGCACCGCGGCCTCGACCGGTTACCTGAAGGCACTGCGGAGCGTGAGCGGCGTCAGCGTCGATGTGAAGTCGCACGCCGCCGCCTTCGCCGACCTCAAGAACGACTCGGTCACCGCCGTCCTGGTGATCCCCAGCGGCTTCGGTGCCGCCTATGCGGGTCAGGGACCGCCGCAGCAGGTGGCGATCTACCAAGCGGGTGGCGGCTCCTCGTCCACCGCCATCGCGGATGCCGTCGTGTCCAACGTGACGGCCGGCTTCGCCGGCCGCGGTCACCCGAGCCTGACGGTGAGCGCCCCGAAGGTGGCAGAGGTCAACCAGGTCACCGAGATGGACTACATGCTGCCCTCGATGATCGCCTACATCATCCTTTTCTCGGGCGTCAACTACGTCGCGATCGGGCTGGTCGAGATGCGTGTCAAGCAGGTCCTGCGCCGCTTCCGCGCCACCCCGGTCCGCTCGGGCACAATCCTGGCCGCCCAGGTGGTGGGTGGCGGGTTGACCGTGCTGCTCCAGATCGTGGTGCTGGTGGCGCTTGGGATCTGGGTCTTCGGGGCCAAGAACTACGGCAGCTGGCTGCTGCTGATCCCGCCGGTCGTGCTCGGCACCGCATCCTTCGTCGGCATCGGCTTCCTGATCACGAGCGTCTCCCGCACCAGTGAGGCGGCGCGCGCGCTGGCCGCGATGATCACCTTCCCCCTCATGTTCCTGAGCGGGCTCTTTTTCCCGATCAGCTCGCTCCCCACCGTGGTGCAGGACATCGCCCGGATCCTCCCGCTGGCGTGGGCCAGTGATGCGCTCCACCAGGTCATGAACGACGGAGCAGGGTTCAGCGCCATCGGCACCGACTGCCTGGTGATGGCGGCGTGGGCCGTGGTCACCATCTCCGTCGCGGCCTGGCGCTTCCGCTGGGATTGATCCGCGGGGGGTGCTTTCGCGGCGCGGGCCCGGAGCGGCCACCCGTGCCCGCGCCGCATAATCCGGACCACACCTGAATAACGCCCCGGGTTGAACGGGAAGCCGGTGTGAATCCGGCGCTGTCGCGCAACTGTGAGCGGGGAGCCAAGGTCAGCGTGCCACTGCGAGACCGCGTCTCGTGGGAAGGCGACCGATGGCCACGATCCGCAAGCCAGGAGACCGACCCGAGGCACGACTCCACCCCCGCGCGTGACGGGAGGACGGCCTCATGGCGGCGAGGATGCCTTCGGCGAGGTGGAGACCGATCGCCGCCTGAGGAGCGTGGGATGAAGGGATCCCGCAGGTGCACCGCCGTGGTGACGGCACTGGGTCTCATCTCGGCATGCGCGGCCGTGGGGGTGACGGCGAGGGTGACGGCGCGGGCGGGCACGACCCCCGCGACCCGAGCCCTCCTCTACCTGAGGTCCCAGCAGGGGGCGAGCGGGGCGATCGCCGGACCCTCGGGGAGCTACGCGGACAGCGAGCTGTACGCGATCGGCGCCGCCGCCGGCGGATACGATCCCAAGGCGCTCGCCGCGAGCTCGGGGAAGTCGGTGGTGGACTACCTGGCGGCGGGCGCCGCCAAGGCCTGCACGACGAGCAACCCGGGAGGGTGCGGCGAGCTGATCCAGGCGGTGGTCGCGGCAGGAGACGCCCCCCAGTCCTTCGGCGGGGAGGATCTGCTCACCACGCTGAGCTCGGCCTACGACCCGACCACGGGGGAGTACGGCGACGGCGAGGCGTTCCCCCAGGCCCTCGCCATCCAGGGACTGGTGGCTGCCGGTGCCCAGGTGCCCGCCGCTGCCGTCCAGTTCCTCGTCGCCGCCCAGGACAGTGACGGCGGCTGGGACTACGAGGACGACGCCAACGACCCCAAGGCGGCCACCGACTTCGACACCAGCGACACCAACTCGACGTCCATGGTGCTGATGGCGCTGGACGCCGCCGGTGACCACGGCCGCGACCTGAGCGCCCTGGCCTGGCTGGCCATCCAGCAGGACGCGGACGGAGGCTTCCCCTACCAGGCGGGGGACGGCAGCGACCCCGACTCCACCGCCCTCGTCATCCAGGCGGTCATCGCCACCGGCGCTGACCCGTCCAGTGCCGCGTGGTCAAAGGGCGGCAAGACGCCGCTCGATCACCTGGCCAGCACCCAGGACAAGGACGGCGGCTACACCTTCCCGGGCAAGGCCGGCCCCGATGCCTTCACCACCAGCCAGGTGCCCCCCGCGCTGGAGGGGGTGGCGTTCCCGGTCCGCTTCGCCAGCCGGCGCTGGTACGAGCCCGGAGCGGCCCTGTCCGCCAATGCCACGGCGGGGGCGTCGGGTGGATCGCCGCCCGCTGCGTTGATCTACGCGCTGGTGGCCCTGGCGGCCGCCCTGGTCATCGGAGCTGGTGGGTTGGCGGTGGTGCGGGCACGGCGGTGAGGAGGATCGGGCCGCGGCGCGGGCTCGCCGTCTGCCTGCTGGGCGCGCTGGCCGGCCTGGCGGGCAGCGCGGTGCGGATGCTCCCCGCACCGTCGCTGTGCACCGCCGCGACCTACCCTCATCACGTCGCCCTGGTCGTCGAGCTGGGCGACGGGGAGCAGGTCGGGAGGTGCGTCGGCTTCAACGCCTCCAGCATCAGCGGAGAGGAGGTGCTGCAGGCCAGCGGCCTGGAGTACGCGACCCAGGACTACGGCTCGCTCGGCCAGGCGGTGTGCCAGGTGGACGAGGAGCCGGCCGCCTACAGCACCTGCCTGCCGAGCAGCGGCTCCTACTGGGCGCTCTTCACCTCGCGCGCTGGCGGAGCCTGGCAGGCGGGCGACGTCGGCATCTCGAGCCTGGACTTCGCCAACGGGGATGCCGAGGGTCTTCGCTACGACCCCGAGACCGGCCCCGACCCGGCCCCGCCCTCCCCGGCGGGCGTCTGCGCCGCCGCCGGCTCTTCGGCGCCGGCTTCCGGGGGCGTGGCCTCCGCCTCCCCGGGGGCCGCGGGAGCGGGCGCCAACCCGGCGCTGATCGCCGCCGCTGCGGTCTTCGGTGTTCTCCTCGGGCTGGCGGGGCTGCAGCTGGTGCTCCGGCGACGGCGGACGTGAGCACCCGCTCCCTGGCGGTGTGGTCGGCGTCGGGGCTGGTCATCGCGCTCTCGACGAGCAATCCCGTGTATCGAGTTGTCGTCCTCCTCTGCGCGCTCAATCTCCTCCTGGCCCGGGGGCGCCGGGGATCCGGTGCCCGCATCCTCCTCACGGGCATCGGGATCGCAGGCCTGATCGCCACCCTGCTGACGCTGCTGCTGAGCCACACCGGGAGACACGTTCTGGTGCGGCTCCCCGCCGGTATCCCGGCGATCGGCGGGCCGCTGACCCTGGAGGCGCTCGCGTTCGGCCTGGCCACCGGGCTGGGCATCGCGGCGGCGCTGCTCGCGGTGGCTCCACTCACGCTGGTCAGCCAGCCGCACGAGCTGGTCGACGCGCTGCCCTCGCCACTTGCCCGCACCGGCGCCGCGCTGGGCGCGGCTCTCAACCTCATTCCCGGCACCCTGCGCAGCGCCGCCGAGATCCGGGAGGCCCAGCGCATGCGGGGCTGGCGAGCGCGGCGCGTCGCCGACTGGCCGGCGGTGGCGGTGCCGGTGGTCCTCACCGCCATCGAGGGGTCGATGACCCTGGCCGAGGCGATGGAATCGCGCGCCTACGGCACCAGCGCCCGCACCCATTTCAGCATCCAGCGCTGGGCTCCGTACGACACCCTGGTGTCCGTCACCGCCCTGCTCGGCGTCGCCGGCTTCCTGGCCCTCGTCGCGACCGGCGGGGCGCCCGGCTGGTTCCCGTTCCCGGCGCTCTCCGCGCCGGCGATCAGCGTCCCCGCCCTGCTCTGCTGCGCGCTGCTGGTGGTGCCGTCACTCCGGGTGTGGCACTAGATGCCCACCCTCTCCTTCGCCCGACTCCATTACACGTATCCGGAGGCCGCGTCCCGCGCCCTCGACGGGGTGGACCTGGAGATCGACTTCGGCCTGACGCTCCTCACCGGCGCGTCGGGGAGCGGCAAGTCCACCCTGCTGCGGGTTTGCAACGGGCTCATCCCGCACTTCCACGGCGGCGTGATCGGGGGCAGCGCACGTGTCCTCGATCGCGATGTGATCCGCACCCCGACCCGCGAGCTCGCTCGCGATGTCGGATTCGTCTTTCAGGACCCCGAGCTGCAGGCCGTCTACCCGTCCGTCGAGCGCGACGTCGCCTTTGGGCTGGAGAACCTCGGCGTCGCTCGCGGCGAGATGCTCCGCCGGGTCGGCGACGCTCTGGAGATGTGCGGCATCGTCCACCTCCGGAGCCGTGCGGTCGGCACCCTCTCCGGCGGCGAGCGGCAGCGGCTCGCCCTGGCCGGGGTGCTGGCGATGCGGCCCCGCCTGCTCGTCCTCGACGAACCGCTGTCGCAGCTGGACCCGGAGGGGTCGGCGGCGCTGCTCGGCGCGCTCCATGCCGCCGTCCAGGGAGGCACCATGGCACTGGTGGCCGAGCACCGCCATCACCTGGTACTCGAGCGTGCCGACCGGTGCCTGCTCATGGCCGGGGGGAGGGTCACCCCGTGCGCCCCGGACGGACCGGTCCAGCCCGCCCCTGCCCGGGCGAGCCAGGATGCTCCGGCCTCGTCGGAGTTGAGCTGGCGTCTCCATCAGGTGACCGCCGGCCCCGCGGGAGTGGCGGTGCTGCACGACCTGGACCTGGCGGGCGGCACCGGCGAGGTGGTGGCCCTCACCGGTGCCAATGGCAGCGGCAAGACCACCCTGCTGCGCACCATCGCTGGACTGCTTCCCCCGCTGGCGGGCAGCGTGGAGCGTCGCCCCGGCCGGATCGCCTACCTGCCCCAGAACCCGTCGGCGCTCTTGCATCGGGCGACGGTGCGCACCGAGATCGACTGGACGCTCCGGCGCACGCACGCCGCGGGCCGGGCGGACGCGATGCTGGAGGAGATGGGGCTCGCCGCCGTGGCCGAGCGCGATCCCCGGGACCTCAGCAGCGGTCAGCGGCAGCGGGTGGCGCTCGCTGCGGTGCTCGCCGGCGACCCGTCGCTGGTGCTCCTGGACGAGCCGACGCGGGGCATGGATGACGCCGCGCGGACCGCGCTCACCGCAGCCCTGGCGCGCGTCGCCGAGCGCGGCGGGAGTGCGGTGCTGGCCACCCACGATCCGCAGCTGGTGGCCGCCGCGGCCACCCGGGTGGTCGACCTCGGCGACGGCGTCGCGCGGGTGCGGCGGCCGCTCGTGGAGGCGGTGCGATGACCGTGGCAGCCGCGTCCCGATGGGCTCGGGGTGCGGTGCCGGCGACGCTCGTGGTCGTGTCGGTCCTCGGGGCGGCGCTCTTCCTGTGGCCGTTCGCCGTCTCCAGCGTCCCCGCTCCGGTGGTCGCGCTCTCCCTGGCCCTGGGGACCGTGGCCGCCCTCGCCGCGGTGGAGACGGCGATGCGCCGTCTCGACGCGCGGCGCTTCGCCCTCCTTGCCGCCATCGCCGGCATCGACGCCGCGCTGCGGCTTGTCCTGGTGACGGGCGCCGGAGGGTTCAGCCCCATCTTCTTCCTGATCCTCGCCACCGGCTATGTCTACGGGCCCTCAT
>Ga0224557_1003000_pt1 | contig 13624 bp, 10 predicted proteins | sample 714S31014metaG_FD_180677 | JGI IMG/M metagenome (GOLD analysis project Ga0224557, IMG submission 180677) | Peat soil microbial communities from Stordalen Mire, Sweden - 717 S3 10-14 | ecosystem: Environmental > Terrestrial > Soil > Wetlands > Peat | place: Sweden: Norrbotten County, Stordalen...
CGTCGCCGAAACCTGCGATTTGCAGCGCCTCAACATCCTGGCCTATCTTTCCGCCGCGATTGCCTGTCACCGCAGCCGTCAACCGGCCGCCTCACTGCTGCCCCGATAGGCCAATCTGAACTGTTGCCGGCGACCATCGGCAACGCGCCAAGTCGCGTCCGGCCCTGGCCGGGACGCCCGCCTCATCCGTATGCATCTGTGTCCATCTGTAGTTCCATGTTTTCGCCTCACTTGGCTGACTACCGTCGCCGGCGACCATCGGCAACGCGCAAAGTCACGTCCGGCCCTGGCCGGGACGCCCGCCTCATCCGTGTGCATCTGTGTCCATCTGTAGTTCCATGTTTTCGCCTCACTTTCCGCTACAATCGTAGAACCCATGCCCAACGATCCCGCGGCCATAGAAGTCCGCGACCTGGTGAAGCGCTATGCGAAGTCCAACGTCAACGCCGTCGACGGCGTCACCTTCAGCGTCCGCCCCGGCGAGATCTTCGGCCTCCTCGGACCCAACGGCGCCGGCAAAACCACCACCATCGGCGTGCTCATCACCAGCGTGTTGCCCACCTCCGGCTCGGCCGCCATCATGGGCCTCGACGTGGCCCGCGACCCCATCGCCATCAAGCAGCGCATCGCCGTCGTCCCCCAGCAAAGCAACCTCGACCGCAGCCTCCGCGTGCGCGAAATCCTCACCTTTCACGCCGCCTATCACGGCGTGCCGCACCGCGAGCGCGAACAGCGCGCCGACGCCCTCCTCGACGATCTCGGCCTGGGCGACCGCAAAAACGATCGCGTCGCCCGCTACTCCGGCGGCATGTCGCAGCGCCTCATGATTGCGCGCGCCCTCATGCACGCCCCCGACGTGCTCTTCCTCGACGAGCCCACCAACAATCTCGACCCGCAGTCCCGCCTGTTCCTCTGGGACCGCATTCGCGCGCTCAACGCCCAGGGCCTCACTATTCTCCTCACCACCCACGATATGAGCGAGGCCGACCAGCTTTGCGGCCGCATCGCCATCATGGACAAAGGCCGCATCCTGGTCAACGACACCTCCGCCGAACTGAAGAAGCTCATCCCCGGCGGCAATGCCGTCGAGTTGCGCGTGGGACTGCCCGCGCCCGATGCCGGCGCAACCGTGCTGCAATCGCTGCGCGGTCTCGCGGGCGTCAGCAAAGTCGACGAGCTGGATGCCGGCGCCCCGTCCGATCCCGACGACGAGATCGGCGTGGTCGCCTACCGGCTCTACGCCGAAAAGGCTCCCGCGCTGGTCGGCCCCGCCACTGAGGCCGTGCTGCGGGCGGGCGCGCAGGTCCGCGATCTGCACGTCAAGCAACCCAGCCTGGAAGACGTGTTCATCTATCTGACCGGGAGGCACCTGCGCTAAGTGAAGTGGGGCAGGCTCTCAGGGGTGCCCTCTGGGCCCGGCGGCCTCTCAGGCCGCCAGGACATCATAATGAAATCTCGGACAATCCACCAAATGACGCCCGCACGCCACACCAACCGCCTCTGGCTCGCCGCCAACGCCTTCGGCGCTACCTTGCGCCGCGATCTCGTGGTCACGCGCCGCGAGCTTCCTCAATTCCTCGTCCAGGCCCTCATCCAGCCCATGTTCTTCCTCCTGATCTTCTGCAAGATCCTGCCTAGCATCGGGCTCACCGCAGGAAACTTCGCCGCATTGCTCCTTCCCGGCATCGTGGGACTCACCGAGCTCATGGCCGCCATCCAAGGCATCACCCTGCCGCTGGTGCTCGACCTGGGATACGCGCGCGAAATCGACGACCGCTTGCTCGCTCCCATGCCCGTCTGGCTGGTGGCCGCCGAAAAGGTGCTGTTTGCCGCCCTGCGCGGCATGGTCGCCGGCGCCGTTATTTTTCCGGCCGCCTGGTGGGTCCTGGGCAGCCGCTATGCCGTGCGCGGCGACCGCATCGGCGTGCTCATCGGCATGATCGTGCTGGCCGCCTTTGCCGGATCGGGCATCGGCCTGGTGATCGGCACGGTTGTGAAGCCGGAGCAAATCAGCTTGATGTTTTCCATGATTCTGACGCCGTTGCTGTTCACTGGCTGCACATACTACCCGTGGGGCGCGTTGAGCGGCATCCGCTGGTTCCAGGTCATCACCCTCTTCAACCCGCTGACCTACGCCGCCGAAGGTTTGCGCTACGCCATGGTGCCCCCTATCCACGGCCATGCCATGCCCACTTTACCGATGCCCTGGGTGCTGGCGGCGCTGGCCGCCACCCTGGTGCTCTGTTTCGCATTCGGCGCCCGCACCTTTCGCGCGCGCGTCGTCAGTTAGCCACCGGGCCGAAAAGCTGGCGCTCTGCCGCCGGCTGTTGGCTCCCTGCGGGTGCTTAACCGTTTGGGGGAAACCGGTTCCTGACGGTCGCGGCTCGGTAACAGTCACGTTGATTTCGCAAGGTGTACCGAGCCGCGACTGTCAGGGAGCGGTTTCTGTCAATCAGAATCCCCAGAACGGTTAAGCACCCCAGGCCACGGCCTGCCCCACTCAAAAAAGCTGATATTAGTTCGCCATGGGCGCACTAGGATATTGTCGTGAAATTCTTACTCGCTGTACTGGCTTTGGCCGCCCGCCTGTGCGCCCAGGACGCCAACGCCCCGAACTACACCGCAGCCGGGATCGTGAACGGCGCCAGTTTCTCCCCCGGTCTGGCACCCAACACCATTATCTCGATCTTCGGCACGAATCTCTCCTGGTATACGCAAGCCTTGCAGGAAAGCGACATCCTCGGTGGTGTCATGCCGACCAGCATGGGGAACGTAGAGGTCTACTTCGAAGCCTGGCAGGCGTATATCTATTACGTCTCACCCAAGCAGATCAATATCCTGGTGCCCAGCGACCTGCTGGCCGGCACGTTCCAGTTCTGGGTGGCCAGGCAGGGCACGCATGGCCCCATCGTCAGCGTCACATTGCAAGACGCGGCGCCGGCTATGTTCCAGCTTTCGCCGAGCGCGGTGATTGCCAGCCACCTGGACTGGTCGGTAGTCTCCAGCGATGCGCCCGCCGCCGCCGGCGAAGTCGTCACATTATGGGCGACCGGCTTGGGAAACACCGTTCCCCAACTCGAAGACGGCGTTCTGGCGCTCCCCTACCCGTACCTGCAATGGATCAGCCAACTGAACCAATTCACGGTTTGGATCGACGGCGTTGCACTGGATCCTAAGGCGATCGGCTATGCCGGCTTGGCGCCGGGCTTTGCGGGCCTGTACCAAGTCAACGTGCGGCTCCCCGACCCGCTTCCGGCCAACCCCGAGATCCGGCTGGGGCTAGGCGGCACGATGAGTCCCCCGGGGCTGATTTTGCCGGCACAGTAGACGGGGGCGGGGCCAATTGAGTCTCGCGTAAACATCGGGGCTGATGTGGGGCGGCCAATCTTGGCCGCAGCCGCCTTTTTAGGCGGCCCGGGCCGGCTGAAAGCCGGCTGCGGGCTAAAGCCCGCCCTCCACTGTACACTGGAGTGGTGTTGCGCTTGCGCTGTCTCCCGATCCTGCTCGCCGTGTGTGCCGTGTTGCCCGCCGCCACGCTGCGCAAATTGCCGCCGCAATCGGGCCTGGTGCGCCGTTGGATGAAGACGCTTACCTTGCGCGAGAAGGTGGCGCAGTTGATCTTCATCCCGTTTCACGGCGCGGCTCCCAACAGCCGGTCGCGGGAGTACCGGCAATTCATGAAACTGGTGCGCGAGACGCGCGTGGGCGGCATGGTGCTGGTGAACTGGAACAATGGTCGCGTCACGCAGAAGGCGCAGCCCTACGCGCTGGGCGCCTTTCTCAACCGCATGCAGAGACTGTCGCGCGTGCCGCTGCTGGTGGCCGGCGACTTCGAGCGGGGCGCCTCCATGCGCGTGGACGGCACCACCGTGTTTCCGCACGCGATGGCCTTTGGCGCGGCCGGCGACCCGGCGTTGGCGCGCTTCGAGGGCCAGGTGACGGCGCGCGAGGCGCGCGCCCTGGGCGTTCACTGGCTCTTCTTCCCAGTGGCCGACGTGAACAACAACCCCGACAATCCCATCATCAACATCCGCTCCTATGGAGAGGACCCCGGGCAGGTGTCGGGGCTGGTGGCGGCGTTCCTTGAAGGCACGCGCGCAGACCCCCGCTATGGGGTGCTGACCACGGCCAAGCATTTCCCCGGACACGGCGATACGGCTGTGGATACGCACCTGAATCTGGCCGTGATCGGCGCGCCGCGCGAGCGCTTGGAGCGCGTGGAACTGGCGCCGTTCCGGGCGGCTATCCAGGCGGGCGTGGACGCCATCATGACGGCGCACATCGCGGTGCCCGCGCTGGCCCCCGCCGATGTGCCCGCCACGCTGTCGCCCGCCATCCTGACCGGCCTGCTGCGCGGCGAGATGGGATTCAAAGGGATCATCGTCACCGACGCGCTGGAGATGGGCGGCATCGCGCAGGGCTATTCCAGCGGCGAGGCCGCGGTCCTGGCGCTCGAAGCCGGCGCCGACGCGCTGGTAATGCCACCCGATCCGGATGCGGCCGTGAAGGCGATACTGGCCGCGATCGCCAGCGGACGCCTGACGCGCGCCCGTATCGGCGAAAGCGTGGCGCGCCTGCTGGCGGCCAAGGAGCGCCTGGGGCTGGGCCGCCGCGCGACAGTGGATCTGGAAGGCATCGGCGACCAGATCGACATGCCGGAAGATCAGGAGCGCGCGCAGGAAATCGCCAGCCGCGCGGTCACCCTGGTGAAGAATGAAGGCAACCTGCTTCCGCTGCGCGCGCCGGACAAGACCTGTTTCCTGACACTGGCGGAAAGCCGCTATTCGAGCGAGGGTCTGGAGTTCGCGCAAGAGGTGCGTCGCCGCGAGAAGAACGCCACAGTGATGCAATTGGATGCATCGCTGGGGGGCGCTTCGCTGGATGCGGCTGTGGAGAAGACCGCGGGCTGCGAGAGCTTGGCGGTGGCGGCCTTCGCCTCGGTGGCCGCGTATCGGGGCGACGTGGCGCTGGGCGGCGAATTTCCGCGCATGCTCGAGGCGCTGTTGGCTACCGGCAAACCCGTGGTCCTGATCGCGCTGGGCAATCCGTACCTGGTGCGCAGCTTTCCCAAGGCGGCGGCTTTCCTGCTGACTTTCAGCACCGTGCCGCCGTCGGAAACGGCGGCGGCCAAGGCGTTGTTCGGGGAGTCTGCCATTCGAGGTCGATTGCCGGTGACGATTCCGGGGGTGGCTAAGATCGGCGAGGGCATTCAGTTGCCCGCCGCTCACGCGCCTTAACCAATGCTGGTAGACTTGCGGATTAATGTCCAAGGCGAATTATTTGGAGTGCAGCATATGTAAGCAGAGGTGCGCGGCCGACCGGGTGCAGCATCTTTGTTCCTGCGGCGGGCCATTGCTGGTGCGGTACGATCTGGAAGCGATCCGAAGCGCGTGGAGTCCGGCAGAGGTGCGCGAGGGCCCCAACAGCATGTGGCGCTATGCGCCGGTCTTGCCGCCCGCGGATGAGTCGATCGTCACGCTGGGCGAAGGCATGACGCCGCTGATCCGGGCACGGCGGCTGGGAGCGCGCTTGGGTGCGCAGGACCTGTGGATCAAAGACGAGGGATTGAATCCGACCGGTTCGTTCAAGGCGCGCGGCCTTTCGTGCGCGGTTTCGATGGCCGTAGAACTGGGCGTCCGGAAGGTGGCGATCCCTTCGGCGGGCAATGCCGCGAGTGCGCTGGCGGCTTATGCGGCGGCGGCGGGGATCGAGGCGCACATCTTCATGCCGCGCGACGTGCCGCAGGCGAATTACATCGAGTGTCAGGCGTTCGGCGCGTTCGTCACGCTGGTGGATGGGCTGATTAGCGACTGCGCGAAACTGGTGGCGGCGGGGGCTGCGGGCGTCGTCAAAGATGGCTGGTACGATATCAGCACGCTGAAGGAGCCTTATCGCATCGAAGGCAAGAAGACCATGGGCTACGAGGTGGCCGAGCAGTTCGACTGGCAGTTGCCGGACGCCATCTTCTATCCCACCGGCGGCGGCGTGGGCATGATCGGAATGTGGAAGGCCTTCGAGGAGATGGAAGCGCTGGGCTGGATTGGCGGCAAGCGGCCGAAGATGATCGCGGTGCAGGTGGAAGGCTGCCAGCCGGTGGTACGCGCGTTCGATCGCGGGGAGACGCGCAGCCAGTTCTGGGAGAACGCGTCGACAGTGGCGGCCGGGTTGCGCGTGCCCAAGCCGCTGGGCGACTTCCTGATCCTGGAGGCGGTGCGCGCGAGCGGCGGAACGGCATTAGCGGTGAGCGACGGCGAGTTGCTGGACGCGGGCATTCAGTTGGCGCGGGAGGAAGGCATCTTCGCCGCGCCGGAGGGCGCCGCCTGCGTGGCCGCGCTGGAGAAGCTGCTGGCTTCCGGCTTCCTGAAGGCGGCGGAACGGATCGTGATCTACAACACGGGGGCCGGGCTGAAGTACCTGGAAGCTTACGCGACTCGGTTCCCGCGGACGGGATCGGGAGAGCAGGATAAGTTAGGCGGACTGATTACTCCGCGGTGAGGCGACATGCGATTCTTTCTGAAAGTTCTGACTGTGGTCACGGTGGGTATAGTGACTTTGCCGGCGGTGGCGGCGGAGCGTTTTGAGATTTCGTTCCCCAAAGAGATGAGCGCCGCGCCGCTGGACGGGCACGTCATGCTGCTGATCTCGACTCACGAGAAGCCGGAGCCACGGTTCCAGATCAGCTTCACGGTGAGTTCGCAGCAGGCGTTTGGCGTGGATGTGGACGGGCTTGCGCCCGGCGCCTCGGCGGTTGTGGATACGGCCACGCTGGGCTATCCACGCGACAGCCTGAAAGACATCCCCGCCGGGGATTACTATGTCCAGGCCGTGCTCAATATCTACGAGACGTTTCAGCTTGCCAACGGACACACCGTCAAGCTGCCGCCCGACAAAGGCGAAGGACAGCACTGGGCTTCAAAGCCTGGGAACCTCTACTGCAAGACACAGAAGGTGCATCTCGACGCCGGGGCGGACCAAACGATTCGACTGTCACTTACCGAGAAGGTTCCCGACGTTCCGGCGGCGGAGCCCGATAGCAAGTGGGTGAAGCATCTTAAGATTCGTAGCGAGTTACTGAGCCGCTTTTGGGGACGGCCGGTGGAGTTAGGCGCGGTGCTGTTGCTGCCGGACGGGTGGGAAGAGCATCCGCAGGCGCACTACCCGTTGATCGTCATGCAAGGCCACTTCAGCAGGAACCTGCCGGGCGGGCTGGCCATGCGGAGTGAGCCGGGTTCGGGAGCGGGTTATAAGTTCTATCAGGACTGGATCGCGGGACGCATGCCACGGGTTATCGTTCTGACCATCCAGCATGCCACGCCTTACTTCGACGACTCGTATGCGGTGAACTCGGCCAACGCCGGCCCTTACGGGGACGCCATCACACAGGAACTGATTCCGTACGTGGAGCGGCAGTTCCGCGGCATCGGCCAGGGATGGGCGCGGGCGGTGTATGGGGGATCGACGGGCGGCTGGGAGGCGCTGGCGTCGCAGGTATTCTATCCGGATTTCTACAATGGCGCGTGGGTATTTTGCCCGGACGTGGTGGACTTCCGCGCGTACATGACCATGAACCTGTACGAAGACAAGAACGCCTATTGGGTGGAGGGTCCGTTTGCGCGGGTGCCGCGGCCGGCCATGCGGCAGCCGGATGGGATGGTGCTTTCGACCATGGAACAGATGAACCGCTTCGAGCTAGTGCAGGGCACCAAGAGCCGGTCGGGCGAGCAACTGGACGCCTGGCAGGCTTACTTCAGCTCGGTGGGCGAGGATGGCTATCCGAAGCCTGTCTTCAACAAACTTACCGGGGAGATAGACCATAAGGTAGCGGAGTACTGGAAGGAGCATTACGACCTGACTCATATCATGGAGCGCGACTGGAAGAGCCTGGGACCTAAGTTAGCCGGCAAGTTACACGTCTGTGTAGGCGATGCGGACAGTTTCTATCTGGACCGCGCGGTCCACTTGCTGCAAGACTTCATGGAGACTACCACTGAGCCGTACTATCGCGGGACGTTCGACTTCGGGCAACGCAAGCCGCATTGCTATGCGGGCAGCTTCGATCCCAAGGTGGGGCTGAATCAGCACTATCTGCCGGAGATGGTCAAGCACATGGAGGAGACTGCGCCCAAGGGGGCGGATTTGGGGAGCTGGAAGTACTGAGGCGGTCCCCGTGGCCGGCGGGCTGGTTTGGAGACCCGCGCGGTCGATTTGGTGGTCGATGCTCTCCAAGCTGCCGTCGTCTTTCGCGTGTATGCAGTCCAATCCGGCCCGATCTGCGAGGGTGAAGGGGGTTGTTCAGCACGGATGCGTAGCTGATCCACGCTCGGGGATTAGTAGGGGTCTGCTGGTGCCAGCCCCGCCGGGTTTTTGTGCCCGCTTGTGCACCGGTCACAGGTTTGGGATGCGAAATAAAAATCTGCCGAGCAATGCCATTTGCCGGGATTCGCGACGTTATCGTTTGTATTTGGTTACGGTTACAGGCTTTAGTTAAAGCTTCGCTTGCCATTTGAATCTTCCCGGCTGCGGGTTGGGAATTGGGTTCGCTTCGCATAACAGGCAGCGGTGTTGGTGGTGCCCGCCACGGGTATCCTGTTACGTTTTTCTGTTACTTGTGTTGCATTTTGTTGCGCGGGGTGAAATTGTCAAAGAGCGGTGCGGGCGGATGCGGGCCGGGTTTAAGACCGGCGAATCCTTTACCCAGCTTCAGGTTACCACGGCCGGTGGTTGGGCGATTGGCCGCGAATCTGGATTGACGTGTGTTTTCCTGTCATTACAGGCGATCTTGGGGCGGTGAACGGCATCTGGCCCGGGCGGTTTGAGTGGAAAGACTTCTAAATGCCGCATCGGCCGCCAGTTTCGTAGTAGATTTCATCCCGAGGCTTAGGCGCCCAATCCGTCGTAGGGCGCGCCCGCATCGGGGGCCGATGGCACCGAGCAGGAAATCGCCGGGCGGCTTCTCATCCGACCAGCCAGTGGGAAAAAACGCCCGGCAGAGCCAGACCTGCCACAAACGCGCAGAGCCAAGCCTTGGGACGGCGGCGCCTATGCACGGCAAGGGCGACAAAGATCACGCAGAGTGCCGCGGCCATCAGAGGCGAGCCGAGCAGATGGAGTCTCTCGAGTATGCTCCACGGGAACGTGGTGGTCTGCCACGGCTTCTCCAGCACGGATCGGCCGGGAATGGCTCCGAGGCCGGCGTCCGCTGCGGCGAATTGCAGGAGCGTGACCAGCGCGCCCGCGGCCCCGGCCGCCACCAGTTTAAGATGGGTCTCGCGATCCCCAGCCGCGCCCGACTCCTGCACCCGGTCCGGCGGCCGAGCAGGCTCGCCCCTGATATAACGCAGCATCGCGAATTCCGCACGGCGAAGGGGATTCAACCGCAAGTTGCGGTCCAGGACAAAGTATACGCGTCCCCAAGGAGCCACAAGGTGGCTCAGGCGGATGTAGCCTATGAAAGGGGGCCAGATCACGCCGCAGGATACAACGTCGCTCCGGCGAATCGTTCTCCACTGTACAAGCCTTCGGTATCGCAGGACTCCGTCGTGCACCTGAACGACGGCAAGCGAGAACTGGAAAGATGCGGCCATGACAGGAAGAAGAGCGAACAAGGCTCTCCACCCGTGCGATTTGCAGCCGAATATGACGCCAGTGGCGAGCCAGAAGCATGGCGTGACGTACTTGATGGACAATACGGTCGAGCCGTCGCTCTCTAAGTTCGTGGTCTCCGAGTCGTTCAAGAGAGTATCTCCTTTAGCGTTGCAACGTGCGTTAGCGTTGCAACGTGCGCTGCTAGCGGCAAAAGGGCATCACGGCCGAACTGGTTACCTGACCGCCCTGGGAGTAGCCTCCGATCCCAAGCCCGAGCGTGATTGTCATTTGTGCGCTTCCACTGGTAGTGCCAAACGAAAAATCAATTCCCCCGCCGAGCAAATCGCCCCCACCGGACCCATAGGACGCGGAAGGACCAGCAAGGTCGTCGAGCGTGTTGGCGTTCTGGAATACGCTGAACTGCGCGCCGCCATATGCGCCCGCCCCACCCGTAGTGACCCCATTAATTAGGCCGTACGGGTTCGGCACGGTCCACGTAGTGAGGAATCCGGCTTCGCCGTTGGGGAAGACGACGACCTGCCGGGAAAGCGAGAATTGCACCCCCACCTTGTAGCCGGCTCCCGCCGACCCGCCGGCGCCAACCCCAACCGGGGCGTTGAGGGTCTGCGCCAGATCCTGCTGCACCGGAATCCCCGCCCGTTGGAGGAAGTTTGGCGTGGCGCAACGTGGCTGTTTCTGCCCGTTTCCGGCGCCGCCCAAGACTCCGCCGGTCGCCCCGGCGACCGGTTGGCCGACGCTGCACTCTAGGTCGAAGTTCGGCATCTGGTAATCCACGCCGTCGTCGCCCGTTACCCAGCTATAGGTGACGTTCATCATGCAGGCCAAGCCGACGTCATACGAGAACGGCTGGCAGATCTCGCCGCCGCAGTCCAGGTAAGAGGCCGTATGGGTCAATCAACGCTAGCGGATTATCGGTCACGTACGCGTACCGGTTCCAGCTTTGCGGATTGGTCGGGTCAACCGCGCTGATGCCGGCCCGGTCTGGCGACACCCAGCGGCCCTGGATCTTGTGGTATTCGCGATACAGGAAATCGTAGAGGTCGCCGGTCGATGCGGGCGTCAAATCCTGGTTCCGACCGGTGAAGTTGCGATCTGTCGTGCCAGTCTCCGCGTAGTTCTCGCCGAACGGCGCATAGGCTCCGTCGTAGTAAAGCGTGCGACTGGTGTTAGAAGCCACCCGCGAGCTGCCCAGCCAATCCGGATGGCGGTAGTAAGACAGGCCGCTCGATGTGTAGACAGCCGTGGCCCCGGCTGAAAGTGGCGTGAAGACCTTGGTGACCGTCTGCCCGCTCATCAGCGCCATCTTGTTCCCCGCCGGTCCGTACACGATTTCGGTGTAGGCGCTGCCGTTGTATTGCTCTACCCGCCGGTTCAGGGCGTCGTAGGTTTCGGCGTTGCTGTTCAACGTGGCCAGGTTGCCTTCGCCGTCCCAGGTGTAGTTGTAGAAGCCGTCGTAGGTCAGGTTGCCGTTGCTGTCGTAAGTTGGCGTGACGGCGCCGGTATTGGTCATTTGATTGGTCGTGGCGCTGTAGGTAGGCTGGAACGATTGGGAGCCGGATTTCTTGATATTGCCGAAGGCATCATAGGTGAAACTCTGGCTCCAAACCGAGCCGCAGCCCGCCGAGGTTAGCCGCGACAGATTATCGTAGGCGTAGGTGCAGTTCTGGGTATCGGCCGGATTGAGGGCGTCGGTGATACCCAGGGTACCCAGAGTCCAGTTGGCATTCCACGTGAGGGTGCCAGTCATTGCCGCGCTGCCGACGTTGGCCTTGTATTGGGTCATGCGTCCGGTTTTAGCATCGTACTGGAAGGAGTCTGAGTCCGCCGAACCGAAAGTGATGCCGGTCGCCTCGCTGAAGCCATTATACGACGTGGCGGTGACGGGATTCTGCTGGGTCCCGATGGATGAGGAGACGGTGTTGACGCGGCCTTCACCGTCGGGCGCGTAGGTCCAGTTGGGGATGTTGCCGCCCATGTTGGGGGTCAGCACGTCGAGCAGGCCCTGCGGCGGCCAGTATGTGGCCGCTGCGTGATAGTAGCCGCCGGAGTGCGGGCTGGACTGATACACGGCGGCCACCTCGCCGGGGTTGGTGTAGCTGAAGCACAAGTCGGTGGTTTTGGAACTGCCAGTGTAGGCTTCCGCCAGGCGGCCCTTTGGATATTGCAGTGTGGCGCCGCAGCCGGATGCCGTATCGTACGTGTAGGCCTTCGATGGTGTGACGCCGGAATAGCCGCCGCTCGGGTACGTCACGCCGGTGAGGCGGTGGAGGGCGTCGTAGGAGTAGCATGAGACCGTGCCTTGAGGGTCGATGCGCTCGACCATGGCCGCCGTCGTGGGTGCCGCAGGAGGCGTCGGTGTCAAACGTGTAGCTGTAGGCAGATCCGTTCGTCTCCGGGTTTTTCTCGGAGGTCATGCGGCCCGGGCCGTCGCAGGCGTAGGTGCGCGTTTGCTTCCGTCTGTGTCACGTGTGCGATTCTGGCGGCATACTGGCCTCGCTGTAATAGTTAACGGTCGGTCTTCGCACGATCATCCGCCCGGCCTTCCAGAGCAGCAGGACACCGGCCACAAACAGCACTGGCGCCAAACCCCAGCCAGCGCGGGATGTTCGTGTCGTCATCATGGAAAGCAGGCTCCCGACCAACAAAGCTTCGCTTAGAATCGCCAATTGGACCGCCCTCATGATGACCCGTGCCGCCAAGCCTTGGACGCTGCCCAAGCGGCCATTCCAAACCGCGGCCGCGGAGATTGCTCCGCCGATGGAGCCGGACAGCGCGCCCAAAAGGACCACGCCGATTACAACAAAGCCAGTGCCCAGCGCATCGTCCCACTGATTGACGAAACTGACGCACACCAGCGCCAGGGCGCTCCACAGAAGACCCGCGACGACAGACGACAGGAAAAGGAACGCGCCCTTCGCAATGGCGAGAGGCGGGCGAGGCCTCGCGCTGGCTGCCTGGGGATCGCTCGCGTTTACCATCCGCAATACCGCTGCCACGCCGCGTAACCGTAGCCGGCAATGACTGACTGATTTTCGATCCCACCCGGCTGGTCGCCGTACACTGGCATCCCGTCATCAGGGGCTGGCGTGCCCCATGGGGTTCCTGGGCCCGCGGTCCATTTGAACGGCTTTCCGGTCACCGCATTTTGCAGGACGGTCAGTGCCGCAGTGCCAGTTGCAGCAGCTCCAGCCCCGCTTTGGCAGCTGGACAGGCCCAAGCCCAGGGCATTGCAGGTCGCGCCGAAGTTGAAGTTGCCAAACGATGTGTATTGCGACCCGCTCTGCTTGTAGTCCCACTGGCCACCTGGCACGACGCTGCCCAGCCAGAAGCCCATGCCGCCGCTTGGCGCTCCCCCTTGCTCTGCCAGCCCGGCGCCGGCCTGCGAGGCTGCCAACTCGGCTTGCGCGGCGCTCTGGGCTGTCTGCTCGTTTGCCGTGACGCTCGCTCCCGGCGGAGTTGGCGGCTGCGGCGGTAGGTGGGAGCAGTCAATCTTCGGCTGCGTGGATTGCTGGCCGGCTCCGGTGCCTCCGCCCGGCGGCGGCGTTGCGCCTGCCGGCGGCTGACTTGAGAAACACCCGATAAGCTGCGTGTCGTACCCCTGGAACTCGCCGTCGACGTAGAAGGCAGCGGTATCATAGAAGCAGTTGCCGATGCTCCAGATCCAGAGGCCGAGAGGATCGGCCGAGCTCAGGGGGTTATTCGACACGTAGGAGTAGCGGTTCCAACTCTGTGGATTCGTCGGGTCCGCGGCGTTGGCGCCAGCCGGGTCCGGCGAGATCCAGCGGCCCTGAATTTTGTGATACTCGCGATACAGAAAATCATATAGGTCGCCGGTCGATGCGGGCGTCAAATCCTGGTTCTGACCGGTGAAGTTGCGATCTGTCGTGCCAGTCTCCGCGTAGTTCTCGCCGAACGGCGCGTAGGCCCCGTCGTAGTAAAGCGTGCGGCTGGTGGTGGAGGCCACGCGGGAACTGCCCAGCCAGTCCGGATGGCGGTAGTAAGACAGGCCGCTCGATGT
>Ga0224557_1003004_pt1 | contig 13614 bp, 12 predicted proteins | sample 714S31014metaG_FD_180677 | JGI IMG/M metagenome (GOLD analysis project Ga0224557, IMG submission 180677) | Peat soil microbial communities from Stordalen Mire, Sweden - 717 S3 10-14 | ecosystem: Environmental > Terrestrial > Soil > Wetlands > Peat | place: Sweden: Norrbotten County, Stordalen...
GGCTCCCGTGATACAGGGCGAAACAGTCACACAGACGCAATGCCACTAACCGCTACAACCACTGAGAGGCGCTACTTGGACGTGAAGGGCGCGGCGGTCTATCTCTGCATGACCGAGGGGGCGCTGTATGCGGCAGTGGCGCGGCGTCAGATTCCGTTTCGACGGCTGGGGCGCAAGTTGGTGTTTGACGCGGTGGAACTGGATGCCTATATGCACGGGCTGGAAGGCGTGGACGTGAACGAAGCCGTTGCGCGGCGGTTGCACAACGGCACGGTGAAAGATTTTTCCAAGTGAGGGCTTGACATGACTATTATCACTGATAATATATGGGGCAAGATGAACTGGACAGCCAAGAGAGTCTGCAAGCTTCGCAAGAACGCGGGCATGACGCAGACTCAGTTGGCGCACTGGCTCGGAGTCACCCAGGTTCACGTTGCCCACTTGGAAAGCGGGTTTCGTCCACCGGGGCCGCAGACGATGCGGTTGCTTCAGGTGCTTGCGGAGCGCGTGACGACGGGGAAGGGCAAAGCCGTCCAGCCACAACGAAAGCGAGGCAAGGCGTGAAGCATATCTACAAGCGTGGTGACAGTTGGTATTACCAATTTACGGTGAAGGGAAAACGGTTTCAGGGCAGCATTGGCGACGTGAGCAAGGCGATTGCGCGTGAGGTTGCCGAAAAGAAGCGGGTCGAGGCGCTGGAGGGTAGATTGGTCGAGCGGCCAATCAAAGCGCCCTTGTTCGGGCGTTACGACGCGGAGAAGCGGCAATTCACCGATGCTGTCGAGGAGTACCACAAATACTACCGACAGAATCACAAGGCGCGGTCGGCTGAGCGGATGACGTATGCGCTGCAAGCGTTGTGCCTCGTGTTCGGCTCAAAGCGGCTGGACGAGATCAGTCCCTTTGGAGTAGAGCAGTACAAGGCGCAGCGCAAGGCGGCGGGTTATGCGGACGCCACGACAAACCGCGAATTGGCGTGCCTGAAAAACCTCTTCAACATGGCGATCAAATGGGATTGGACGGTGGAAAATCCTGTGCGGCAGGTGCGGTTTTACCGCGAGAATAACGCTCGGGTGCGGTGGTTGACGCGGGAAGAGGAAACCGAGTTGCTGAGGCACTGCGACCGGCGATTGAAGACTCTGGTGCTGGCAGGGGTGGACACTGGCTTTCGGGCGGGTGAGTTGCGCTCTTTGCGCTGGCAGGCCGTGGACTTTGGACGCGGCACGCTGTCGGTTGCCAGTTACTACACCAAGAACGGGGACCCGCGATGCAATCCGATGACTAAGCGGCTGGCGCAGGCATTGCGGGAGTACAAGGACGGGGCGGAAAACAGGGCGGACGGGCTAGTGTTCGGGCCGCAACAGTGGCGCAGGTCGTTTGAAAGTGCGAAAAAACTTGCGGGATTGGGCAAGGACGTTGTATTTCACTCCCTGCGGCACACGTATATCAGCCGGTTGGTCATGGCTGGCGTGGACATTCGCACCGTGCAAGAATTGGCAGGACACAAGACGATCACAATGACGATGCGATACGCACACCTAGGGCCTGAGCATAAGCAGCGGGCGGTGGCCAGATTGGACGCCGAAGTTACTGCAAATCTTACGACAGTGCCTTTTGCTGATTCGGGTGTATCGTTGGAAGTTCCTCAGTTTCAACAGGTGGCTAGGTAGCTCAGCTGGTAGAGCACTGCACTGAAAATGCAGGTGTCGGCGGTTCGATCCCGCCCCTAGCCACCAATTTCACCCTGCCGCACCACAGCGAAGGAGGCAACGAGACTTGCGGTTGAGCCGTTCGCGTCGCGGTCCGAAGCGACTGCTTGCCACGAGTGGATTCGCCCCTTACACTGAGCCAAAGATGCCAATCACTGAATTGACCTGCAGTCCAGAAGAGCCGTCATCCCTCGCCAGTGCATCCCTGATTTACACCCCTGCCAACTGGTTTGAACCGCTGGATTGGAGAAGGGTATTCGCCCGCGAGCAGCCCCTCGAAATCGATTTGGGCTGCGGCAAGGGATCGTTCCTCTTTTGGGCGGCGCACACGCAATCGCAGCGAAACTTTGTGGGTGTGGATCGATTGCTGCGACGATTACGCCGGGTGGACCGCAAAGCGGTGCGCGCTGGCTTACAGAACCTGCATCTCCTGCGCATTGAATCGAGCTACCTGATTTCAAAGGTCATCCCCGACCACTCGGTTTCGGCGTATCACGTTTTGTTCCCCGATCCATGGCCGAAGCGGAGACATCATGGACGGCGACTTGTTGGTGCGCCATTTCTTGCGGACGTGCGCCGCACGCTGGCAGCTGGCGGCATCGTCAACTGCGCCACCGATCACGAAGAGTACTTCGAGTGGATCCAGCGCGAGTTTCAGAAAGATGGCGGGTTCCTAAAAGATGAGCCAGTGCTCTTGCCGGAGGAAGCGCAGACTGACTTTGAGCGGAAGTTTGTCGCTGCCGGAAAGGAAGTTTATCGCTGCCGGTGGCGGAAGCGCTAGCAGGCACGAGCAAGCCGGATGAGAAAATTTCGCCAAATTGAAAGGACTCTTGCATAACTGCAGGGCTGGCACTGTTCAGCTACATTTACATTTTTCGGACATTTCTGTTCACTCCTTGAACAGCCGAGGCTGGTGGACAATATTCCTGCTACGAATGCTTCGAAACGCCCAAATAAACAGGCGTACCGAGTTGTCCCCAATCAGACTTGGCTTGCAAGGGAGTGGTTGGTGACCATTCCAATTAACCTGCCTCCTGTCAAGGAGAACGGGCACGAAAAATGCGCTAGGAAGAGGTGTCACCTGCGTGGTACGCTCGGTTACTAGGTCGCGAACCAGATGGGGGAAGAGAATATGAAACTATCATCCGGCAAAGAGCCAAATCCCGGCCGAGCCCTTCGCTCGCGCAGTGGACAATCACTCGTCGAATTTGCGCTGGTGGCCCCGCTGTTTTTCCTTCTCGTCTTCGGCATTACGGATTTTGGACGGTTATTCTTTACGCAGGAGACACTGCAATTTGCGTTGCGGGAAGCGGGCCGCTACGCCGTGACAGGACAGCATATGGCCGATCCGAACAAGGCAGGGAGCAATCTGTCCCGGGTGGCCTCAATCAAAGCAATCGCGCAACAAAACGCGATTGGCATGATCACCGACCCAAGCGCCATCCTGATTAGCAGCGGCGGCGTGCCCAACTATGCGGGGGGGCCTGGTGATACCGTTGTCGTATCCCTGACGACGAACCTGAAGCTGATCACTCCCATGATTGGGAGATTTTTCGGGCCGAGCCAGACCTACACATTTACCGTCCAGACGACGTTTCGAAACGAGCCATTTGACTTCAGCCAGGCGAACTAGGAGGCGATGATGAACTCTTTACGCAACTGGGTATCAAAGAGCCGCGACCGATCCGGTCAGGCGTTGATCGAATTCATGTTCGTCGGGTTCATCTTGCTGTTCATGTTGTTCGGCATGATCGATTTCTGCCGTGCGATTTCCACCCGGCAAGTGCTGATCAACCTGTCACGCGAAGGCGCCAACCTGGCCGCCCGTGGAACGGGAAGCACCCCCGACGCAGCGATCTCAAACGCGATTGCCGCTGTGATCGACGGAGACGCTCCGCTCTCCATCGATACCAATGGGCTGGTGATCATCACGGCGGTGCTCAATAGCAACGGCACTTTCCTGGTCACCAACCAGATTATGGAGGGAGCGCTCTCTAACACGGCCCCCAGCAGGGTCGCCCCGAATGGCATTGGCAGCACGGTGACGACGCCCTTCACTACGTTGCAGATTCCCCAATCGAATCAAACCATGTACGTGAGTGAATTGTTCTACAGCTATCAGCCGGCGACCCCGATTGGTAAACTATTGAACTTCAACATGACCAACACGCTTTACGACGCGGCTTTTTTCTAGGTCTTGATGAAACCAGAGGTCAGTTTGATGCGAAGGAAATCCGCTCACGTCATCCGCGGCGAGCAGGGACAGTCGCTTTTGATGTTCGTGCTTTTCATCATTGTCCTGATTGTTTTCGTCGGGCTCGGCGTTGATCTTGGGTTTGCCTACATCACCCGGGCCAGGCTGTCGAAGGCGGTGGATTCCGCCTGCTTGACGGGAGTACGTAACCTGTTGAATGGCCAGGGCGCGGCCACCACCGCTGCCCTTGCCGCTTTTTCCGCCAATTACGGCACCTCCGGTCGCGACGTCGCGCCGCCCGTTGTTACCGTGACTTACAAGACGGTCAGTAACAATAACGTGATCGATGTCAACGCGACCGTTTCCATCCACACCTATTTCATTCGCGTTCTGCCCCAATGGGCAACGCTGGCGGTGGGCTCCTTGGCTGAGGCTACGCGCGCTGACGTGATTATGGCGCTGGTATTGGATCACTCAGGATCGATGGGCTGTGCTCCCCCGTGCGGCAGCGGTGGCGGCGCAGCGCTTCCCGATGCAGTGACCAGCTTCATTAATAATTTCGACGACAGTATCGATGAGGCAGCCATGAGTAGTTTTGGATCTACAGCGGTGACGAATGTTCCGATGTCGCAGCCATTTAAGAGCGCGATCACGGCTGCGGCCAATGCCATGAGCGACAGTGGCAGAACGTTCTCCGAGGGCGGCTTGATGATTGGATACAACTTGATCAACAACACGCCTGTGACGACGGGTGAAACGGTAGTAAAAGTGGTCATATTCTTTACGGATGGTTTTGCGAACACGTTCGAAACAAATTTCGCTTGTCGTGTCGCCCCCATCAACCTCGGACAGAGCGACCCGCCATTTGGGGGTTCGTTTACGGCGGGTGCCCCATGGAGCTACGAGTTCATTGATCCGGCGGGGGGATCCGATCCTCCGTGTGGCGATACCACGTTCCCATCGCTCGATGGCACGACAAAGACGATCAGCGCGAATAATCAAAATGTGTGGAACGAAGGACAACTGCATGCGTTGAGCGTGGCCAACCAAATACGGACGGCGGGCATCCTCATCTACTCGATTGGTTTGGGCGGCGGCCTCAACCAGGATTTCTTAAGGAACATTGCCAACGATCCGGCAGGGTCGTTGTACAATACCAATCAAATCTCCGGCGAAGCTGAGTTCGCCCCTGACGCCAGCCAACTGACAGCCATTTTCAACCAGATCGCAACCAAGATCCTGCTACGACTGACCAAGTAGGCTCGCGTAGCCGCGGTCGACCTCTCTCCCCGTAAGACAGGTTTTCCAGACTTGTCATCGTTCTCTCTCGTTTCGCTGTACTACATAGATCCGACAGTTGGTTCTGGACGCGGTGTTCCAAGAGAGGTATAATCGGCTCGGTTCTTTGAAGGGGAAGAGAGTGGCGAAAAAACATGTATTCTGCGAAACGAACCCGAATTGCTTTCGCCTAAATGTACATGTATGTAGCTGAATGAAAGATACTTATGTAGTTTGATTTTGGCGACAGATTCGGGTTCGTTTGCTGCAAAACTGTGTCGCGCGTTTACCGGAGACGACGGCGGCTTTGCCGCGGGAGTAGAGGTTACAGCGTCTCGCGGATTCGGCTTTCGCTACGCTCGGTTGGTTGGGGAAGCGGAATGTGCATCGTCCAGTCGATTCGGCGCCCCAAGATGGCGTTGACCCAATAGGGCCCACGCGCCGACTGTGCTGTTCCACCTGATGGCGAGGTCTTCTCGACTGGCAAGCTTCGGAAGGTCCCGCACAACCGGGATAGTGGCAGTGGCAAGGAGCGCCTTTCGACGGATGGAAACTGTTTGTCAAACCCCCCGATCCCCTGTTAGGATGCCACTGGTTGCATTTTCTCTGATCGCTGGGGGAACGATAGATGGAAAACTCTATACCGAACCGCACTCGACCGCGCAGGGACTGTGGCCAGGTCATGGTGCTCTTCGTGCTCCTGATGGTTGTGCTAATCCTCTTCATCGGATTGGGCGTCGATCTGGGCTTCTCCTACATCACGAAGGCAGAGTTATCGAAGTCGGTTGACGCCGCTGCCCTGATGGGCGCCAGCAATCTTTCCCAGGGGACCAATACCGCCCAGGCAGTGGCCCTGAGCACGTTCGCCCTGAACTACGGCGTCTCGAGTCGCGACGTCGCGGATCCCAACGTCATCGTCCAGACCTTCATTGATGCCAACAACAATGAGGTGGTGGATGTCACGGCCACGGTCAAGATCAACACTTTTTTTATCCGTGTCCTGCCGAATTGGGCCACGCTTGAAGTGGCATCGTCCGCAGAAGCCATCCGCGCCAACGTGTACATGACGCTGGTGCTGGACACTTCCGGATCGATGGATCCGTCAAGGGGACCACCACCTGGGGGGGATGGTAGTGGCAGTGGCGGCGGCCTGTACCTCCCCGGCGCCGTGACAGCCTTCATCAACGACTTCGACGAGAAGCACGACAAAGCGGCCATGGTTAGCTTCGCGTCGATCCAGTCGAATGTTTTCTATGGAGGGACGCAGTTCCAGCCCCAGCCGACGCAGCCGTTCCAGAGCCAAATCATCGCCGCGGTTAACGCCTTCATTTACACGAACTCTACGTTTTCACAGGGCGGTTTGACCAACGCGCTCGTTATGGAAAACAACGCCACGATCCCCACTGGCCAAAGCGTCGTCAAGGTAGTCGTCTTCTGCACGGATGGTCGGGCCAACGTCGTTCAGGACATGCTCAATTGCCCACCGCCAACATTGTATAACTTTGGCGGTCAGGATTCTCCGTTTACCGGATATGACCTTTTTGACCCGGTTACTGGTGTCAAATTTGATGACTCTGTTTGCGGGGCAACTGAGTTCTTGTCAGCGAAAGATGGGAGAATGGAGCCACTCGACGCCGCGGACATTACCCCGGACGCCGAATTTCGAGCTGTTCAGGTGTCGGCCCAAATGCGGGCGGCAGGGATAATCGTTTATTCAATCGGTGTGGGTACCATTGATCCTGAGTTTCTCAGCTTTCTCCAGCAGGTTGCCAATGATCCTGCGTTGGCGGGAACGTCTGGTTACGTGGCGACGGCGTACGACGGTCAGGCCGTGGTTGCCAACGATGTGTCCCAGCTCGGCGCAGTCTTCCAGGCGATCGCATCCAGAATATTGTTCCGATTGACCAAGTAGTCTCGTCCTACGGGGGAACATTGACGGTGCACTACACGCGGCGCGAAGGTTCTTCGAATACGTCGAATGACTCGTCCGTAGCTTCGCTGCCCAGATCGATGGGGATTTGTGGTTCCCCGCAGGCCCGTTCCAACACAGCGGCGATTTGTTTAACAGCACCGGCGGAGTAGAAACGCACCAGGCCGAGCGTTGTCTTCGGGCCGAAAACCGTCAACAACATCGCCTCATCATTAATGGATGACATGAGGATATGCGATTGACGGCCTTGTTGATGCAACGCAGACAATTCGGTTTCTCCCACGCGTAAAGCCACCTCGCGTATTGCCGCAAAACTGCCCGCCGCCAGCGCCGAGAGTATCGTCGGGTCGACGGCTTCGGGAATTTCGCCGTGCTGGCTAAGGATGGAGCCGCCCCGTTCGATAATGAGCGCAAACGACGCTTCGGATTTTTCCAAAAAATCCTCCAGTGCTTTCAACAAGCCTTCCGCCGCTTGAATCGTCAGGATTGGCATTGCGTGCATGTTAGTCGCTTGCGATCACCTGGTTATTTGTCGCTGGATTAGCGGCGGGCCGCTGCGGCGGCGATTCCCGAAAGAGCCGTCGTAGCTGTGCTCGTTGCGCTACGCTGTTGTTGTTTGGTCGCGGCAGTCTCGTTCTCGCGCGCGAACTTCTGCAGCAGGAGCCGCGAGATTGCGTTGAGCGTGGCAAACACGCCCTGGCCGGAAGTCGCGATGCCGACGAAGCTCGGCACGCGGACCTTGCGGTTGTTGAGGACGAAATCGAGGTAGTGCACCGGTGCGGGGTTCCCGAGGTCGCGCTTGTTATACTGGACCACGTAGGGGATTTGATCGAGGCTCGTGCCCTGGCGCACGAGGTTCTCTTCGAGGTTCTTGAAGCTGTCGATGTTCTCTTCCATCTTGTCCCACTGTGAATCCGCGACGAAGACGACGCCATCGACGCTGCGCAGGACGAGTTGGCGCGTGGCATTGTAGATGACCTGGCCCGGCACCGTATAGAGCTGGAACTTGGTCTTGAAGCCCTTGACGACAACGGCGTTCAGCGGCAGGAAGTCAAAGAACAGTGTGCGATCCGCGGCGGTCGCCAGCGAAACGAGCTCGCCCTTGTGCGCTTCGGCCACCTGGCTGTGGATGTAAGTCAGGTTCGTCGTCTTGCCGCACAACGCGGGACCGTAGTAGACGATCTTGAATTGAATCTCTTTGTTGACGTAATTGATGATCGACATGTCTGGGGCTCCTTACACAACGGCCCGCTGACGGCACAGCGGGGCAAGTTCCTGGCTGATGCGCTCACAACGGCGTAACAGCGCTTTGCTGAAGTGACGGTTATCGTGGATGACTACGAGAAAAATATCGCCTGCGCGGAAAATGCTGAGCGGCTGCTGATCGGTGAACACGGACAGACGGGTGACCTCTCCCACGCGTAACTCCTTCGTATAGGTGGCCACTTTATTAAACAACTCCGGGGCGAACACACTGATGGTTTCCTGGTCCAGGTGCGGTGGCAATTGGCCTGTCACAAACACGCCGTCCGACATCGCGAGAATGCAACCCGCGACGCCCTCGAGTTGGCTCGTGAGTCGCACCACCTCCTGCAGCGTGAGTTCTTCGTTGTGCTCGACTCCCAGTAAGCGGTTGAGTCCGCGTCGCGTCGGACCGGCCAGCGTGCGGAATGCCTTGCGGCTGATGCCGGGAATTCCGTGCAAATCTTCCAACGATTGGAATCCGCCGCGCGCCGTGCGGGATTCGATAATTCGCTGTGCAACGACAGGACCAACACCCTCGATCCTGGCCAATTCTTCCACCGTGCAGGAATTGAGGTGTGCAAGGAATGAATTCGGAGTCGTGCCCGATACGGGCGCTGTTGGCTCTGGCGCCCGCACTTCGTGTACGACTTCGTTAGCCGGTGCTTCCACAGCCGGTGCTGGCGTCTCGGCCACAGGCGGCGGCGTCTCAACAATGGGGGCGGGACGGACAACCGGTGCAACTGTCTCCGCGACCGGAGCTATGGTCACCGGTTCGACGGGTGTGGTAATTGGCATGGCTGTTTCGACGAAGACCGAAGGTTGTTTCGTCGCTATCGGGGTCACTTCTACGGTCGGCTCGATGCGCGGTTGTTCCACAGGCGCGGGCGCTTCGACCACAGCCTTCACCGGGGTAACCGGCGGCTCGATGACGGCTTCCAACTTCGGTGCGGGTTCAATAGCCACTGGCTCTGTGACGGCGGATTTCTCCGCGAAGATGGACAGGCCCTCGTCCTCAAGCGTGCTGGACGAGATCTCGATTGCTTCGGGCGCGGTTTCCGCCGCGATCGGCGTGGGCACAAACTCGGGTTGCGCCGTCTCGGGGGCGCGGACTTCGACGGGAGCAGATGTGAAGGATTTTTCTGTGAAGGGCGTAGGGATCTCGCTGTCGCTGAAATCGATCTCCTGCAATTCCGAAGAATTCGACTGGCTCGCGAAGAGATTGGGCGGTAGTTGCGAGACGATCTCCTGCAACGCGATCGGAATGGTTTCATCCGAGATTTGAGGCAGCGGCGAAGCCAGGATGCCGCGCGGCATCAGGCCCACGGCAACGCCCAGTGGCAGACGGACCCGCGCGATTTTCAATTGCGGCAACACCAGGTCGGACGGTAGCGCGATCCGCGAATCGAGGTCGATGCGCCGCCACAGGTCGGTGCGCGGGCAGATGAAAATTTGATCCGGCATGACCGCGACCAGGCTTCGAAGGCTGACAGTAATTTGATTGTCATTGGACGTCGCAGGAGTTGCAGCAATTTCGGGCAGATGTTCCTCCACCGTGGGAATGGGCTTGGCCATGACCGGAGCGAGGGGACGCGGGAATGCTGCCTCTTCTTTGATGGGCTCAGGGGACGTATTTTCGGATGACCTCGCCAGGACAGTTGGCTCCGGCGCTTTCGGTTCAAGAACAATCGCAACAGTTTCTTCCATCCCGACGGTCTGACGGGGAACGATGTCTATATCGGAATCGTCAAAGAGCTTCGGGAATTGTGTAAACTCGGGTGCGTCGATGTCGAGCGCGGTTTGGTCCTGGTGCTGTAACAACTCGGCGGGCAGTGCACTGACCACTTCCGCGAGGGGGAGCACGACCGCATATTGGCTGTTCCCGTTGGACAGCGGACGGCGCACGGCACTGTCAGGCAACAGAGGTAGCAGGTCGGCCAGCGTAATGGTGACGCGGCCGATGGCCAGTTGCGGAAGTACCCAGTCTACAGGAACATTGATCGTGATGCGTGCCAGAGTTTCTGGTGCCGCAGGAGAGAGAAAGCCCGCGGGCAACTGTGAGGAAATCGCACTGAGGGAAATCGGGATCGTCTGCCCATTTGCTGACGGGGGGCGTGACTCGCGGCCCAAATGATTGCCCGCCGGCGATCCGGAAGAGCGCTCGGCACTGGCGGGAGTCATCAACTGCGTCTCGGCCAAATGCAGATTTGGACGTGACGTGGAGGATGGCGGAGCGACGACAACCTTCTTGGTTGGCTCGACCTTGGAACTGCGAAAAAACGGCAATCTCATGTTTCTTCTTCCCTCAGTATTTCCCAAATGATTTACAAGGCGTTTATTGAGCAACCGGTATGCCACGAACAAGTTCGTACGGCAGAATAAGACAAACCTGTTATTGCGACCGTCACAGTCTCAGGTTTGCGAGCTGAAAAGAGACAATTGGAGACGAACCGGGTGGTTTAAAGCTCGCTACCCGAGACACGCAGAACTTCGTCGAGAGAAGTGAGGCCGGCCTTGGCCTTCTCGAGGCCCGACATGCGCAGCGTTTTCAGGCCTTCCTTCAATGCGAGATCTTTGAGAGCTTTGGCGCTGGTATTGTGCAGGATCAACTCGCGCAGCGTGTTCGTGACGGCCAGCACTTCCAGGATTGCCATGCGCCCGAGAAAACCCGTGTCCTTGCAGCGTGAGCAACCTCGGCCGCGATAATAGGTGTTGGCCGAGGCTTCTTCTGCGCTCAGGCTGAGCCGGCTGATTACATCCGCCGGGACTTTAAAGGCTTCCTTGCAGTGCGGGCAAATCTTGCGGACAAGGCGCTGCGCGCACACCATCAACACGGAGGAACTCACGAGGAACGGCTCGATGCCCATGTCCACCATACGGGCGATAGCGCCGGGCGCGTCGTTGGTGTGCAGCGTAGACAGCACCAAGTGACCCGTCAAGGCGGCCTTCACCGCGATGTCAGCGGTTTCAGAGTCGCGAATTTCGCCGACCATGACGATGTCCGGGTCCTGACGCAGGATCGAGCGCAAACCGCCGGCAAACGTCAGACCAATCTCAGGTTTCACCTGCACTTGGTTGACGCCGAGCATCTGGTATTCAACGGGATCCTCAACGGTCACGATGTTCACGTCGCTCGTGTTTAATTGCGTGAGTACCGCGTAGAGTGTGGATGTTTTGCCCGATCCCGTCGGACCCGTCATCAAAATCATTCCGTGCGGCGCATCGATGGCGTTTTTGAACTTCTGCAGGTCGTCGGGTGGAAGTCCCAAACTTTCGAGATTCAAGTTGAGATTGCCCTTGTCGAGCACGCGCATGACGATCTTTTCGCCGTGAATGGTTGGTAGGATCGAAACACGCAAGTCGACTTCGCGGCCGGCGAGTTTGATGCGGAAGCGGCCGTCTTGCGGCAGGCGTCGTTCGGCGATATCCAGATTCGCCATGATCTTGATGCGTGAGGCGAGCGCCGACTGCAAGCCCTTGGGCGGTGCCGTCGAGTCGTATAGCATACCGTCCACGCGGTAGCGGAGACGCAGTTGCTTCTCAAACGGCTCAATGTGGATGTCGCTGGCGCGGTCTTTGATCGCCTGGACGAGCATGAGGTTGACCAGCTTGATGACCGGGCCTTCCTCGCTGCTTTCCACGAGCTGGTCGAGATTGATCTCCTCCTGGCCTTCCTTGGCCAGCTCGACGTCGGAGACATCGACGTCCTTCAGAATCGCGTCAATACCGCCGCTGACCTGCGACTGCGCGTTGTTGAGGAAATCGACAACAGCCTTCTCGGTGCTGATGAGCGGGACAATCTGTAAATTGGCGCGTACGCGGCGTAAATCATCGAGCGCCAGCACGTTCAATGGGTCCGCCATGGCCACGAACAGCCGTTTGCCGAGGCGGGCAACCGCGACCATCTTGTACGTTTGCGCAAGGTCTTTCGGGATGAGGTCGATGACGTCCTGCGGGACGCGCATCTTGGCCAACGTGATGGGTGACGCTCCGAGGCAGCGGCCCATGCTGACCATCATGTCCTGATCGGTGACGAGCTGTTTTTCAAGCAGCAGCTTCAGCAGACGGCCACCCTGCTTCTTCTGCAGCTCGAGCACTTCGGTGAGCTGCTCTTGCGTCAGCAACCCATCGGCGAGCAAGGTATCGGCTATTCTTTCCCCGAATGATTTCATGGTTTACCGGAAATACGAGCACCTTGCGGATGTTTCAAGTCGAGACCATGCGCGCGTCGCAGCGCGGTTTGGATTTCCTCGGGTGAAGTCACATACCAGAAGACGTTGTATGCCAACATGACCTGGGCCTGGCTCCGCACTGCCAGGTCGAACGGATTCGCGGTCGCGATCAACACGGATCGGCTGATCAAGTCGAATGGAACGATACAATTCTCGAAACAGAGTTCCCGTGGCAGCAGGCAGGCCGCATCGCGGTCCACATCGTAGGTCGAAAGCGGCAGATACGGCAGACCGCTGCGGTCGACGAGCAGGGAGAGAAAGTCCTCCAGCTTGATGAGTTGTTCGTCGATAAGCAACTGCGGGAGAGTGAGCGGCTGCGCATTTTCGCTGCTACCCGCCGGACTCGACGCGAGACGCTTGAGTAGCGGTTCGACAGCTTGTGCCGTGATCAATTTCTCGGCCAGGAGCACATCGACCAACGCCTTGTTACCATCTTCGGGCGTCGGTTTTGTAGAAGAAGAGGGGGGCGCCGCTGCCCCGGCGGCCAGCGCCGGGGCAGGTGGTGTCGGCTTGGAGTCCTCACGCAACGACGGCGCCCCAGAGGGTTGATGGGTAGTGGAAAGCTGGGAGGTTTTGGCTTCGATTTCCGAGAGGGCGGCCAGCACCTCGGGGTCATCGGGGTATTCCTGCAGAATTCCTTCGAACTCGAGGATTGCTTGCGAAATCTGACCGAGAGAGATATGGGCCTTTGCCAGCTTCTTCGACGCGCGCAAACTCTCCGGGCGTCGGCCCAATTTGCTGTAGGCTTCCTTAAGGATTTCCCAGGATTGATAGTCTTCGGGCTGGGATTCCGTAATCGCTTCAAACATCTCGACAGTTCGAAGCAGTTGCTGGGTTTCGTCTTCTGAAATGCTGGCCATGTTTCGAGCACTCCAAGCTCAGCCCTTGGTAAAGCACTCCACATGCCAGCGTGGGAGAGGGATAGGACGAAAAGTTGGCTGCCCGACCTGGACTCGAACCAGGAAATACGGCTCCAAAGGCCGCTGTGTTACCAATTACACTATCGGGCAGTGGAGCCGTATTTCCTGG
>Ga0224557_1003007_pt1 | contig 13600 bp, 11 predicted proteins | sample 714S31014metaG_FD_180677 | JGI IMG/M metagenome (GOLD analysis project Ga0224557, IMG submission 180677) | Peat soil microbial communities from Stordalen Mire, Sweden - 717 S3 10-14 | ecosystem: Environmental > Terrestrial > Soil > Wetlands > Peat | place: Sweden: Norrbotten County, Stordalen...
ACCAGCCCCGACTGCACCAGCGCGTCCTGGACGAACCGCTGCACCGACCGCGACTGGAAGAACCCGGTGTGCCCGCCTTGGTACCAGACGATCTCGGGTCTGCCCCAGTGGACCCACAGCCTGCTCACCTGCTCGCGTGGGTGCACGAGCCTGTCGGCGACGCCGGCGTAGATGAAGCGGCCCTGCATCGGCACCCGGGGAGTGAGCGCAAGCGGCGAGATCATCCGACCGATCGGCTTCGCCAACGTCAGTACTTGACGGCGCGGATCGTTGTGGCTCAAGCCGGCGTGGCGGCCGAGCAGTTCGACTAGATCGACGACCGGGACGCCGAGAATCGCACAGGTAAGGCCATCGTCGAGGCTGGCGACCAGCGACGCGATGTAGCCCCCGAGGGACATGCCGTTCAACCCGATCTTCGAATCAGGCTCCTGCGACCGGATGCAGGACAGCAGGCGCCGAATGTCCCACACCGCCTGAGCCGCAGCGTGCACGTTGTCGAGTAGGTTCCCACCAGGAAACACCGCGCCCTTCGGAAGCCCGCGCGCACGAGGGCCGTGCATGGGAAGGACGGGAAGCACGACATTCAGGCCGAGATCTTCGTGCAGCTGCCAGGCCCTAAACAAGGTGAGGTCGAGGGCGGCCCGGCCCATCTGCGCGCCGTGCACACACACCAGCCACGGCCTTGGGTCGCGGTGTCGCAGCATCAACGCGTACACCCGGTCGTTGGCGGTGTAGCCCAGCCACCGTTCCCGGCCCGGTTCGCCGGCATGCGGCTCGTACCTGCTGTCGAAGGACATGCGCTGGTAGCTTCGGCCCCGGCTGTTCACGGGCCTGACGGTGACATCGGTCAGCGGCGGGGGCGTCGCGAAGAACCCTTCAGGGTTCTCCAGCCACCCCTTCTGCCCATACAGCTCGAGAGCCGCGATCACGTTACGTTTCACTCGCGCAACTGCATCCGGGTCCGAGCTGACCGGCCGGACCGACCGGAGACCCACCAGCACGATCTCGTCGAAGAACGCTTGCGTCGCAAGCGCAATGGTGGGTCGTGCGACCGGAAGCTCATCTGGCTGACGGTCGAAATAATGACGCCAGGACTGAGCGTAGAAGCCGCCCGTCCGCATGAACGGCCTGAGCGCATTCTGAACCGGACCGGCTCGGCGCGGCCGCTGGTAGGGAACGCCAAGTTGTCGCCCTTTGTCGGCATCGTCTGCCGCGACAGCCGAGGTGCCTGTCTGCTCGATGTCCTCCATGCGACCGCTACCTCCCCGGATACGTTCGGGCCGCGAAGTCGAATAGTTCGAGGATTCCTCCGCCTGTTGAGCGTGTCGCCGAGCGGCGTCGGCGGCATCGGCCCCGCTATGACGCTAGGAACCCATCAGTCGGCCGGATAGAGACTTAGGTCCCCGGTGAAGCTCGGCCGCGTTCATCAGAGGGGGTGAAGCGGATCTCGTTCTAAGAACCGGTCTATCAATGGCGACACAATTTTTATCTAGCTTCTAACGTCTCAAAGAAGACGAGATACGAGGGTCTCAAAACTCTGTGCCGAAATCACCATGAATCCCGAGGGCTCCTCGTGGAGTGTCTAACCGCCTATTCTTAGTGCACCCTGCAGACGGTGGGGCCCCCGGGATCGGCGGAGGGTCGGATGACGGCCATAGCGGTGTCCGGACGTGTGGCACTGAGCCTCTGGAGAACGCCCGGTTTTGTCACGGCTGTGGCTCACCCGTCAAAGACGGTGATACCGGGCTGAGTACAAGCAGGTCACGGTCGTCTTCGCCGACGTGTTCCACTCGATGGACATCGCGGCAATGCCGCCCAGATAACTACGCGCCTGCATGTCGGCGCGTGATGACGCAGGCTGGGTACGGGTATAGGCCGGTTTACGATTTGATCTCGTTTGAGAGACCTCCCGCGCTGCTGACCTCTAATTGCTGCCGTTGAGGGACAGACTCGTGTGGTACCGACATGAAGGAGTAATCACGTTGCTGATCAATGCATACCTGTGCGCGTCGGGGATCACCATGGCCGTCGCCTTTGTCTGCAAAAGGTTCTGCCATCAACTCACGCCGCGCCTGCTTATTCGCGCATCACTTGCTGTCCTGGTTGGTGCGCTGTGGCCACTGCTGATTCTCGGGATCGTCGCATTCGGCGGTGTTGTATTGCTTGCCAACGTGCAACGGGCCACCAACCCCTACCTGTCGGGCGCGGCTCAGATGCAGGAGAACAAAGCCGGTCGCAATCAACCCGATGACGCCGACCGGCGACCCATCGTTGCTGCGCCCCGTTAACCCCCACAGGGGTAAGTGTTGAGGTCGACGTATGCCCGATAGTGAGAAGACCGCCATGCTGCTCGACGAGCTGGCCGCCCTCGCCCCCGCGCAGCGACGCAAGGTGGCCACCTTGCTGAAGAACGTGTCAGAGACCTTCGCCGAGGTACCCGACGGCAAGACGGCCTCGCATGTCCTCGGCGTGCTCGCCCACCTACTCGAGCCGGACTGACCTGTCCCGAAATCAGTCGATTACGGCACGAGCCCGGGTGGCCTCTTGACGGTTGCGTTTTCCCATGACTCGCTACGCCGAAAGTCCGGAAATGCCTGCTAAATGCACTGTGATGCTGGAGGGTGCTGTCGCCAATATCTTGCGCGCGCCTCCAGCCTGCCCTCAACTACGGTCGGCCGGTGCGCAAAGGGTGAGCATAGAGCCGGGCAGCATGATTACCCGGTGGCGTTGGTTCCCGGCTGGCCCACCCCTATTCCGTTGGTCGGTGCGCCAGGCACAGAAGGGCACAGATCTTTCGGACCGCACCGACCTCATCTGGCCTCTACATTGCTTATGCGCGGAGATGGTCTTCGGTTATTCCGAGGCGGCTGAGAACTACCCCGACGGCGATTGCCCCATCGTCTTGGTCGTCCAACGACTGGATCCAATGCGGTGCCGCGGCTCGAACATCGACGCCGGACAGCAGACTGTCGAATAAGTTCGGTTCGAGCGAATCAAGCTCGGTAACGAATTCTGGAAGCCATCGCCCCGAATACTCGAATGTATGGCCGAGCGCTCCAACGAGGGTGCTGCGGTTCGCCTGTACGACAGCGATGGCCGCAGCCTTATCGAACGCTGCCAGCGCTCTCAGTGCTTCCGCGCAGTCGCCCCAGTGGAACGAGATGCTGCCGTAGGCGAGATGGACGCGATCAGGTGGCAGTCGCGCGGTGATCTCGGGAATCACACGAATCCCCCACGGCGCAATCTGGTCGATCTGGTCTGCGTGACGCTGTAGCAGAGACCTGGCTGGCTCCATGTCAGTTGAGGCGGAAAGTACCATGACGAAGTCGTAGTCGTTCCAGATGTCAATGTGCCAGTAGTGCGCCGGCCACGAATCCATTGCGTCGCAGCTAATGTTGTGGCACATCTGATCCAGCTTGGACTGGTCCACCTGAGCCAGCAGGTAAGCGATCCATGCGAAGTTGTGCAGTTCTCCTGGATGGCAATCCGACAGTGCAATACCGACTTTGGACCAGTCGATGGCGTTGATCCAGTCCATCATCAACGCCCGATAGAGAGCCAATGTCTCTGTGTGATCGTCATTCTCGGAGACGTCGTCGAAGTCGCGCGTGATGACGCCAAGAAGACCGAGATGCCAGCGGAAGACCTCGTGGTTGGTGGTTATCGGCGAGGTCTCGAAACCTTGAACGAGCCGCGGTGTCATCGCCCGCACAATGATCGTCACCATGTCGCTCGAGACCGTCCATAATCTCTGGGACAGTTCCGCCCACCCGTGCAGCGACTCAGATTTGGGCATTTCGCGATCAACCCAAGCTTGGACTTGTTGCAGATCAACGTTGTCTGAGACCGCGTTTGTCCAGGCCTGCATCGTGTCCCAGTCGACCTGGCAGAGTTCGCTGACAAGATCTTGCCAGCCCCCGATGTAGTTCCCGGTTGCCACGTCGAGCATTCGGTTGATGAGCCGGGCTAGGCCGACTTCGATGCAGACCCGCTGGTGCAGTTCTTTATCGTTACCGCGCAAACCATTGAGCAGCCAGTGGATGCCGTATGCGGACTGGTCTGTCGCGTCCTGGATCCAAGGAGGCATCCACTGGCCAATTCGAACCCAGGTGTCCTGCGGTAGAGGGTGCCACCGGTCGGCCGTCCACAGGATTAGCGCTCGCAAGCCGCGGCTCTGCTCGTCCGAGGCGAAAAGTCGTTCCGTGAGAATGCTTAATACGTCGTTGTCTACCAATAAGTTCTGTTGGAGCAGGGCATCTCTCTGAGTCGAGTCCAGTAGCCAGTAACGCCCACGGTCGGATACTTCGTCCGATAACAAGATGCGATGTGCTGTCTCAATGAGGATGGGGGCTGGCTGGATGGCCGGCTGGCCAAAAACTTGATTGACCGCGCGAATTGCAAAACGAATATGTGGTAGCCGCAGGCGATCACCGCGTTCGAACACGAGTCGACGACGCCGCAACTCAGCGAGACCTAACTCGACGCGTTCGTCAGGGAAGCCGGCCTCTTGTGCTTGAGCAGCCAAGTCCTCAGGTGCGATCCCTTCGTCTGCGGAAACGATCTGTCCGAGCGCTATCAATGCGAGAAGCGCGTCGTATCCGTCGGTATTCAACTCGTCCAGTACCTCGAGTAGCCGGCGATCCCCGCCTGACAGCGTATTCATAAATTGCCAAGGGAATTCAGCATCGCTTGCAATCTCGATACGGCGGTCGATTGGCTCGGCCCCCAACCCGTAGCCGACTCGATCGTCCAGTTGAGCTACCAGAACGCCCAAAGTCTCAGTGGTTGCGAAACAGAAGCTGGCGAGCGTGTCGACGGCACTTTTCGCAACAAGCGCCACCTCTTCTGCAGGTGCTCCCCACGAAGTCGTGCACAGGATCACAGCATGGTCATGCGACGTCGCCCGTTCAAATCCGCGGATGATCGAAGGATCGATTGACTGGGCGTCGTCGACCACGGCAACAACCGGGCCGGGATGGGAGATGAACTCCTGGATAGTGCTTTCCTCTGCCGTGCCGGGATTGGTCAGCTCAAGGATGCTCCAGGCGTCTTTGTTGAGATGGTAAGCAGCCTGGAATGCTGAGATCGACTTACCGCATCCGCTTGGGCCAGTTACAGCGACAAATCCGGCCGCACGCACCCCATTAACGATCCGCGACATTCCGGGCAGCTCCGGACAATTCTCGACATCACTAGGCCCAAGCCGGTATCCCATCAGCGCAGCCATAAGGCCCCGCTGGAGCAATGATCAGAACCTGTGGATGGCCCTCGGCGAGGTGACGTGAGTGGGCGCACCTTCCCGGGAATGATCTCAATGTCCAAGTAGGTCTGATCATGAGCCGGCGTTGGCGCGCTGGTTCGGGAAGGTACGCCCATGCTCACGGTAGTTCACGATCAGGAATCGTCCAATGAAAACGCGCGCGGTGCGGGTCGGTCGTTGCTTGATGGGATTGTCCGCGATGGTGCCCGGCAGATGTTGGCGGCGGCGTTGCAGGCCGAGGTCGGCGCCTACATCGAGGCGTTCGCCGATCAGGTCGACGAGGACGGGCGGCGGCTGGTGGTCCGCAACGGCTACCACCGCGAGCGGGACGTGCTCACCGCTGCGGGTGCGGTGACGGTGAGGGCGCCGCGGGTCAACGATCGCCGTGTCGACGCCGATACCGTTCAGCGGCAACGGTTCTCCTCAGCGATTCTGCCGGCGTGGGCGCGCAAGTCGCCGCAGATGAACGAGGTGCTGCCGCTGTTATACCTGCACGGACTGTCTACCGGCGACTTCGGTGCGGCGCTGGAGCAGTTCCTGGGCTCCGGCGCCGGGCTGTCGGCGGCATCGATCACCCGGCTGACCGCCCAGTGGCAAGACGAGGCCAACACCTTTCAGCAGCGAGACCTCTCGGGCACCGATTTCGTGTACCTGTGGGTCGACGGTATCCATCTGAAGGTTCGGCTCGACCAAGAGAAGCTGTGTCTGCTGGTGATGATCGGGGTGCGCGCTGATGGCCGCAAAGAGCTGGTCGCGCTCACCGACGGTTACCGGGAGTCCACCGAGTCGTGGGCGGACCTGCTGCGCGGGTGCCGACGCCGCGGGATGACCGCTCCGGTCCTGGCCGTCGGCGACGGCGCGCTGGGATTCTGGAAGGCGTTGCGCGAGGTGTTCCCCACTACCCGGGAGCAGCGCTGCTGGTTTCACAAGCAAGCCAATGTGCTTTCCGCACTGCCCAAGTCGGCGCACCCGGGTGCTCTGGCGGCGATCAGAGAAATCTACAACGCCGAAGACATCGACAAGGCCCAGATCGCGATCAAGGCGTTCGACCTCGACTTCGGCGCGAAGTACCCCAAGGCGGTCGCGAAGATCACCGACGACGCCGACGTGCTGCTGGAGTTCTACAAATATCCGGCCGAGCATTGGGTGCATCTGCGCACTACGAACCCGATCGAATCGACCTTCGCCACCGTGCGGTTGCGGACCAAGGTCACCAAGGGGCCCGGCTCGCGCGCCGCGGGGATCGCCATGGCCTACAAGCTGATCGACGCAGCACAAACCCGCTGGCGGGCCGTCAATGCGCCGCACCTGGTCGCCCTCGTCCGTGCCGGCGCCGTGTTCCACAAAGGCAAACTGCTCGAACGACCCGTCGACATCACACCCGACACATCAAACGCCGAGACCGAAACCGCAGGATCGGAGGTCGCCTGAAACTCGCTCATCCACAGGTCTTGAAAATATCTCCCCCGCTGTCTGAAGAACGTCACGTTGCGCCAGTGCCGCAGGCCGGAGTCGAGCTGAAGTTCGGTCACGAGCTTGGGCAATACTTCGTCGGCAGTACCTGTCACCGTCTCTGGCCCAGTGAAACTCGGCCCTATGCGGACAACTGGCCAGCTTTCTTCGTATGGTTCGACAAGCTCGCGCACGACAAGCTGATCAGCTCCTGAATAGCCGACGATCATGAAAGCTCTTGGGTGACTTGATGCCATCTGTGCGAGGTGCTCTTTTACAGGGCTGGGAACAATGCCGTCTTCATGGGGTAGCACCCACGGGATGTCTGGGTGGTTTGCATCTCCGTGCGGCTTCACGAGGATGTCCAGAGGTATTGGGACGCCGTACAGTTGCTCGTAAGCGCGTTCAAGCGCCGTATCCCAGTTATACGAGATCACGTATTTCAGGACTTGTGCCCGGATCAGCCGCGCGAGAGCAAAATGTGCCGCCGTAGGTTCGCGTTCGAGGTCCAGATCGACGAAGGCCTTTTGAAATACCCAGCGGGCCTTCGAGGCTTCGATCTCGCGCCAGGCGGTCGCCAATGCGCTGCCTTCGTTACCGACGATTGATTTGGCTTTGGTATCGCTGCTACCAACCTGGGCAGCCACTTTGGCGCGCGTGAGTGGATCTGCGTCCAGGGCCATCCAGACCAGCGGGGCCAAGTTCGCTGTCATGGGGTACTGCGAGGCGGACAAACCAGCACCCAGGACGGCAACCGCGTGATGGCTTCGTATCTGGCCGGCTGCGTCACTAAGGGTCATCGTTTCGGTCCTTCAATTGCCTAGGCAGTACGCGTCGATGTGGCAAGAGCGCACGAAAGCTGCTCGGGACTCCCGCAGTCGATTCCGGCCTGATCGCCTATCCGCGCGGTGCAATCGTTGGCGCCTGCGAAGTCACGTCTCATCCAAATGTCCAATTGGATATCGAGTGAACATTTCATTTGAGAATTGGACACCGAATTTGAGAACCTACAGTCACCGCGCCATGTTGGCAAAGCGCGACAAGTGCAGCTGGTGCGCGACGGTCACCGTCTTGGTAGGTCCGTTGCGGTGCTTGGCCAGAATGAAGTCCGCCTCTCCCCCGCGTGGATCGTCGCGTTCGAAGGCGTCTGGCCGGTGCAGCAAGATGACCATGTCGGCATCTTGTTCTAACGAGTTATGGGCCGCGATGCCATTCGCGACGAAATTGTGTGTCCCACTTACGGTTCCGTCGTAGACGTCTTGCTTACCAAGACTTGTGATTTCGACCACCGTGTCCCAGTACGCATCGCTTGTCGCCAATGCGTGAATGTCTTGATCTTCAAGTAGCGCTGCCACACGATGCAGCCTCGCCCTGCTTGGAGAGTGCTTCCAGAGCGTAGATCCGCAAAACTGAATACCCATGGCGGAAGCAAACTCCCGGTGGGTTATTTGCTTGGAGGACAGCAGGGCGCGGACTCGTGTCCACACTTCTGTCGGCACAGTATCCAGGTTTGGATTGCGGACAACACCTTCGAGCTGCAACAGCACCTCCTGCACCGCAGCCGCTTTCTCACCGTGTACTCCGGCGACCTGCAGGAACCGGACCTGATTTTGGGCGCCGTAGATGTAAAGGTGCCAACAGTCCCGGTAGCCAAGCTTTCGTGCGCGCTTGATCCTGCCAAAAACGCCGACCCGCAACAACAGGGCCGCCACATCGTCAATGAGACGTCGACTGGTTGACGCGTAGTAGATCCGCCCTTGACCGGTCGTCGCATCCCACCGCACCGATCCGTCGGTCGCCCACAGGTGGTGAAGGAACAAGGCCACCTGGTCGTTGGGCGCGCGGAACACCGCTTGTGGAACAAACTTTTCGTAACTCCGCCGCCCGAACAGCCCCAGCCCATCGAGCCAGGCCGCGATCGGATTGCGTCGACCGCGCGCAAGCGGGACCGGCGACGGCAACCGCAGCGTAGTCACCCGCGCCGCCGGATAGTCGTCCCGAATTGCGCGCACACCGAAATGCGTGGCTGCGACCGTCACCGCGGCGAGGTTCGCCTCATCCACTGATGCGTACCGTATCGGTTGCCGCTTCACGCACGACCCGTCACCGATCATGTGGGCGAGCAGAATCACCTCCGATTCGGCCATCCGATGCGTGTCAACGGGCTCCGGCACCCGCCGGGGTGCCGCGATGCGATCACCAACCTTCAACTGCCCCAATGGAGTCCAGCCATCGAGCTTCATGAAGGGATGGTTGGCGGTGGCCTCGACTTCACGTCCTGAGGCAAGCCGAAGGCGAAACACTTCCTTGTGACCGCTCGGGAACACGTTGGTCATCGGGCGGGCGACCATCCGCAGCCGCTCGTCTAGGGACCACACCAGGGGTCGCTCGCCGGTCTGCATGAGCTCACCGAAAGTTACCTCGGCACCGCTATCTGCTCGCAGTATTCGTGTGGAGGCGGTCAGACACCCCGATTCGCGAAGGTCGGACAACATCGGCTTCTTGTCGGTGCGCTGTTCGGGACCGCGGTTGAGCTGGCTGATCGCGACCACCGGAACCTCAAGTTCCTTCGCCAAAAGCTTGAGATGACGGGAGAATTCGGAGACTTCCACCTGCCGCGATTCGACCTTCTTGCCCGACGTCATCAGCTGCAGGTAGTCCACGACAACGAGCTTCAGGTCGGCCTTCTGCCGCAGCCGCCGCGCCTTGGCGCGGATCTCCATCATGGTGAGGTTCGGCGAGTCGTCGATATACAGTGGCGCCTCGCTGATTTCGCTCATGCGCCGCGCCAGCCGGGTCCAGTCGTCATCGTTCATCCGGCCCGAACGCATGTCTGCGAGCTTGATTTTCGCCTCCGCCGACAGCAGCCGCATCACGATTTCCGACTTACTCATCTCCAGCGAGAAGATGACGCTGGCAAGGCGGTTCTTGATTGAACATGACCGCATGAAGTCCAGCCCCAGTGTGGAGTTGTGCGTAGGCACCATCCCGCGGCCGGCCAAATACAGATGCGCAGCGTTGTCGACCTCGACGCAACGCACCGGGACGCTGGCCACCCGGCGCACCGAGACGATTTGCAGCACTGGAGCCATCAGGGCCGTGGCGGTCCGCCGCTCGGCGTACCGAGCGGCGGACCTTTCCACCACGATTGTGTCCAGGCCGCCACGCAACTGAGCCGACGTCCGGACGCCGTAAGCGGTCGGCCACTGGTGCGCGGCGTCGGCCACGATGACCGTTCCGTCGGAAAATTCGACCTGATAGCACGGCCGGCCCAGCATGACCGCCGTGGCCCCCACCACCCGCGTCGGCAACCCGTCGGCGTCGAGCAACTCGGCACCGACGGCGACGTCGCCCATCGTCGTCCAGCCGGTCGGCGTGGGCAGCGGCGTGTCCAACGCAAGCGCCTTACCCACACCCGGACGCGCCGCGACGATGATCATCTGGCCGGGGTGCAGACCGTTGGTCACCTCATCGAGTTCGGTGAAGCCGGTCGGCACCCCGCGCGACACGCCGCCGCTCGAGGCGATGGCGTCGATCTCGTCCATCGTCGGCTGCAGCAGATCCTCGAGCGCAACGAAATCCTCGGAAAGCCGCCGATCGGCGACGTCGTAGATTTCCTGCTGAGCGCGGTCGACCACCTCTGCCACGTCGGCACCCTCTGCGCCGGCGTAGCCGTACTGCACCACCCGCGTGCCGGCCTCCACGAGGCGACGCAGGAGCGACTTCTCGGCCACGATGCCCGCGTAGTAGCCCGCGTTGGCTGCGGTCGGCACCGTTGAGATGAGGGTGTGCAGGTACGGCGCCCCGCCGATGCGCCGCAGCGTTCCGCGGCGGTCCAGTTCAGCGGCCACCGTCACCGCATCGGCCGGTTCCCCGCGCCCATACAGGTCAAGGATGGCGTCATAGACGTTCTGGTGCGCGGGCCGATAGAAGTCGCCTGGCCGCAGCCGTTCCAGCACATCGGCGATGGCGTCCTTGCTGAGCAGCATCCCGCCGAGCACTGATTGCTCTGCGGCCAGGTCCTGAGGTGGCTGACGGCCAAGGTCTTCACTGGGGGCCGAGGCATCCATGCCAGAGTGCGCCAGATCATCGACCACTGCCATGGACCCTCACCCCCTCCTCAACGCACATACGAACATGTATTCGATACCCGCTATTCGTCAGCGTAAGGATGGGCACCGACACCCGAGCCCACAGCACCCGTATCGTCTCGCGACTGCACGAAGGTAAACGTTGCTGGCGAGTACTCCAAGGGGTGCCTGTTCATGAAGCTGTGCATCGTGTGTGCATATCCATCGACACCTGTGTTGAGTGGGTTGTGGAGAACCTGTGGATTAATTCGCGGCGTTGCGACATCGGCCCAGTTAAGCGTCATACAGTGCAACGCTTTTTGTGTGGACAAGAATCTCTTCGGCGTGTCGGCCTAGGTTACTGCGCCGGGCGTGTTGGCTTTCGGCCAGATTTTGGCAGCGTTACGTACGGGTAACGAGGTCCGAACTGAGACACGTTGGAAATAGTTCGCCAGAACGACGGCTGGTTCCGTATTCACAGCGGTCCCAAAGCGCGATCGACCCCGGGGCGGCCCTATCGCGGCCGCCACCGGGGTCCAGCAAATGTTGGCGGTTTAGCTCTGCCCGATGACGTCGAGGGCAAACTCGACGTTGACTTCGGGATGCAGGTGCACCGACACCGGATGCGTGCCGACTGCTTTGATGTGCGTTTTGGGCAACCGGACGATCCGCTTGTCCAGGTTTGGGCCCCCGGCCTTCTTGATGGCGGCCACAACGTCACCTGCGGTCACCGAGCCGAACAGCTTGCCCGAATCGGCCGCGGTCTTCACAGGCAGCGAGACCGGGCCCAGGGCCTCGATCGCCGCCTTGATTTCGTTGGCGTGCCCGAGGTCGCGCACCGTCTTGGTTTCGCGCGCCCGACGGATCTCGTCGGCCTGCTTCTGGGCGCCACGCGAGGCGACGATCGCCAGGCCACGCGGGAGTAGGAAGTTGCGGCCGTATCCGTCCTTGACCTCAACAGTGTCGCCAAGGACACCGAGGTGGTCGACGTCAGCCGTCAGAATCAGCTTCATCGTTTTCGTAGCTTTCCGTTGTACTTCGACAGTTACCGTCGGCTATCGCGACGCGGAGGTGAAGGGCAGCAACGCCACCTCGCGGGCGTTCTTCACCGCAATGGCGATGTCGCGTTGGTGCTGCACGCAGTTGCCGGTGACACGGCGGGCCCGGATCTTGCCGCGTTCACTGATGTACGTGCGCAGCAGAGTGGTGTCTTTGTAGTCGATGTTTTGGCCCTTTTTGGAGCAGAAGATGCATTTGCGCGCTTTGATCGGCTTTTCGGGAGCCGGGCGCCGCTTGGTGGACTTGGCCATGTGTGTGTTTCTTTCTCTTTCTTGCTGGTCTGAAGTTCGTGAAGTCAGAAAGGCGGTTCGTCGTCGCCGCCGCCGAAGGAGCCCGACGCCGGGGCACTGCCCCACGGGTCCTCACCTGATCCGCCGCTCGCCTCGGCCGGAGCCGACGCTGGCGCCGGCGCCGGCGCCTGACGAGATCCGCTGCCGAAGCCGCCGCCCCCGCCGCCACTGCGGCTGGCCTTGTTGACCTTGGCAGTTGCGTATCGGAGCGAGGGGCCGATCTCGTCGACCTCGACCTCGAAGACGGTGCGCTTCTCGCCCTCGCGCGTCTCGAAAGAACGCTGCTTGAGCCGCCCGGTGACGATCACCCGCGACCCACGCGTCAGGCTCTCGGCGACGTTCTCGGCGGCCTCCCGCCAGATGCTGCACCGCAAGAACAGCGCCTCGCCGTCCTTCCATTCCGAGCTCTGGCGGTCAAAGATCCGGGGCGTCGATGCGACGGTGAAATTCGCCACCGCGGCGCCTGACGGCGTGAACCGCAGTTCGGGGTCAGCGGTCAGGTTTCCGACAACGGTGATGGTGGTGTCACCAGCCACAATTTCCTCCTGGGTCCGCCCGGTGTTTTGGGTCGGTCGATGGTCATAAGCGAGCTCTCGGTGAGCCTACGCAACGTCGACGACAGCCGGCAGCTGTCGTCGGCCGGCCTGTTAGTGCTTGTCGGTGCGCATCACTTTGGTGCGCAACACCGACTCGTTCAGGCTCAGCTGGCGGTCCAGCTCGGATACGGTCGCGGGCGCGGCCTTCAGGTCGATAACGACGTAGATGCCTTCAGCGTGCTTCAGGATCTCGTAAGCGAGCCGGCGCCGGCCCCAAATGTCGACCTTGTCGACCGACCCACCGTCCTTGCGGACCACGTTGAGGAACGTCTCCAAGGATGGGGCAACGGTGCGTTCGTCGAGCGTGGGGTCGAGAATCACCATGATTTCGTATGGACGCATGGAAGCCTCACCACCTCCTCTGGTCTATGCGGCCACGGAAGGTCCGTGGCAGGAGAGAGTCGCCTGCGTCGGCAACCGCCCTAGGCTACCGGATGCCTGGCTGACCTCAAAAATCCGGGAAATCTGGAAAATTCGCGCAACCAGGCCGGAAGCCTTTCATCGGAGCCCCGAGGCTGTCTCTGGTTCGGACGGCACCGGCGCGACCGGTCGGCGCAGCGCGGCGGGACGCAACCAGTCCGGCAACCAACCCGGCGGGGCGTCTGGAGCCCGGTCGAACGCCCCGCCCGCCGGGTCGTCCACCCGTCCGCCCCAGCGGACCAGATCCTCGTCGGGCCGATAGATCTGCCGGATCACCAGCACGCACAGGGCCACGACCGCAATGTCGCGCAGCAATACCGTGCTGGTGAAAAACTGCTCCGGGAGCGACCGATCCGGATTGCCGTACAGGTAGTACATCCGCGGCACCCAGACCAACGCGTCGATCGTCATCCACGCCAGCAGGATCCGGCGGTGTGGGAGGGCAAGCACGGC
>Ga0224557_1003011_pt1 | contig 13591 bp, 9 predicted proteins | sample 714S31014metaG_FD_180677 | JGI IMG/M metagenome (GOLD analysis project Ga0224557, IMG submission 180677) | Peat soil microbial communities from Stordalen Mire, Sweden - 717 S3 10-14 | ecosystem: Environmental > Terrestrial > Soil > Wetlands > Peat | place: Sweden: Norrbotten County, Stordalen...
CATGCTGCCGTCTTTATCTTCATCGAGCGCAAAGCTATCGGTGTCGTTCCAGATTAGCCCGTCGTCCTCTGTGAAGCTGCGCCAGCTGTGGCCATCGAAGACGCTCACGCCCTCGTCCTGGCCCACCCACACCCAACCGCGATGATCGACCACCAGCGAGACCAACTCTTCCGAAAGAAGGGGCGGACGGCCAAAATGCTCCGCCTTAACGACCCGGTACCCGCTTACCTGCAACCGCATCAGGTCCTGGGATGGCCCAGCGATCCAGACATTCCCCTTCGAATCCACGGCAACCAGGTCAGGCTTCGCGCCGGATTGTCCCGGATCGATCCGGTGCCAGCCGCTCCCATCGCGCATGAAGAGACCTTGGTCAGAGGTCAACCACAGCTTTCCCGACGAATCCAGGTTCAAATCGGTCACGCGCTGGTGCGGATTGACGAAGGCCGCATCCTCAACCAGGCGCGGTTGGGGGTTGAACCCATCCAGACTGACCAAGAATAGTCCGCTACTGGTAGCCACCCAGAGGCGATGTGCACCGTCGGCCTGGATGCCGTAAACCTCTGGCAGCTTCCATTGGGCTCCCATCAGCGTGTAGGGATCGATGCGGGTCAGACTGCCCGCCATGCTGCCCATCCAGATGGCTCCGTCTGAAGTCACTTCCAGCGATCCAGCGCGGGCGGTCTGAATGGCGGACGCCCGCCACGGTCTTGGAGTGCTTCCACCGGCGGGAATATAGTCCAGCCCTGACTCCGTGGCGATCCACAATCGGCCCTGGTGGTCGCGCGTCGATGCCCAGATCAGGTCGTCGCTCAAACCGTCGGCGGCGGTGTAGCCCTCCCAGCGGTCCTGACCCACCCAGCGTCGCAGTCCGTGACCCACGACTCCCATCCACACTGAGCCTTCGCGATCTACAAACAGGTTCTGGATTTCGAACCGGGAAAGACCGTTGCGCTCGGTGACCATGCGCCAATGGTCCTTTTCCCACAATCCGAGGTCTGAACCTTGCGAAGTGAGGATGCGGCCCTGTTCATCTTCGGCCAAGGCGGGGTAGGCCTCAGAAAGGACTGGACCAGGAAGATCGTGGAGCAGAAAGCGGCTCCCGTCCGGCAGCAACTCGCCCGCATGAGCGTGGCCCCGGAGCCAGATATGCCCGTTACGCGCTAACAGCAGGCTTTGCCAGCGATCCTGGGGAAGCCCCAGCGAATCGCGCATCCGCGTGGTCCTGCCGTTCGCCAGCCGGCACAGGTCATCGTCGCACCCATACCACAGTGCACCATCGGCACCGTATAACACACTCCAGATAGTGTCGCCATCCAGGTTCATGGGCTGGGCTATCCATCTGTCGGTAGCCACGCGCCGGAACAGATAGGCCCCGTTCCCCGCCGCGGTCACCACTTGGCCTGAACTGTTCGCTGTGAACGCCGACCCAGCCTGGTGCGAAAATTCGTGTATCGACGCCTGAGACTGCATCGCGGCAAACCGGCCGTCGCTCCGCTGAAAGTAGATGCCTTCGGCCGTTCCTACCCAGAGAGTTCCATCGGGAGCGACAAAGAGATTACCGATGATGCGTTCGGGCAGTCCCTCTGCCGCGTCGTAGCGGCTAAACTGGCTGCCATCGTAGCGGTAAAGTCCGTTCTGCGTGCCTACCCAAAGGTATCCTGTGCGGTCCTGCGCCAGGCAGGTGATGTTCAGGTTGCCCAACCCGTTGCTGTACTCGCGAAAACTGTAGCGCTGTGCCGCGGACACCAGCGATGCCAGGCAGCACACCGCAAACAAGGCAAGAACTCGCCTCAGTGCACTACCCGGATTGAATCGGTCAGTTCGCATTGCCCGGTCTCTTAGCGCGCCTGCATCAACGTGTGAATCCTTGGCAGCCACCCTTGCTTTGCTGTTTCAATCTGAGCGCGCGAGGCCATGCAAGAGTGGCGACTTCTGGATTCGGTTCCCTCACTATAAACTGAGTCCGCCCCTGCGGACATGCAACTTTGGTCTAAAGTAATGTTACGAAGAGGGTTGCCGGACGAGGGCAACAAGTTGGTTCTGGCGCTTTCGCATCTGCTCAATCGCAGACCAGCGCGGCTTGGGGAAAGGGCGCAAAGCCTACGCTTTCAGGGTGCGGAAGTGCATCGTTCTCGCTCTCCGACTGCGTCTGGAAGAATTTGTCTACCTGAGTGAGCACTTCCGGACCGGTGCGACTTTGGTAAATGGCTGCGCGCAGTTTTGCGCCACCCGGCACGCCATGAGTGAACCAGGTGGCGAACTGCTTCATTTTGCCGGCGGTCTCGCCCATGCGAGCGTCGCGGGGCAGGTCCTTTGTAGCTTCGGCCTCGTCCAGGAGCATTTGAAAATACGCACGAATCATCCGGTAGCGGTCCTCCACCGTGGGGTGCACATAGCTGCCGGCCGCAGTGTATTGGGCGATCTGCCTGAAAATCCAAGGGTTCGAGGGCGCGGCCCGTCCGATCATCACAGCATCGCATCCGGTTTGCGCCACCATGGCTGCCGCATCCTCAGGGGTACGGATGTCGCCGTTTCCGATTACCGGAATGGCGACCGCCTGCTTTACAGCGGCAATCCACCCCCACTGCGCCTGACCCGAGTAGCCCTGTTCGCGAGTTCGGGCGTGCAGTGCCACCGCATCGAGCCCTTCTTCCTGGGCCATGCGGGCCAGTTCCACGCACACGATCTGGCTGTCGTTCCAGCCCGTCCGGAACTTGACGGTGAAGGGAATGGTGACCGCCTTGCGCAGGGCGCGAAAGATCTCGCCGATGCGGGGCAGGTCTCGCAAGAGGCCCGAGCCGCCGTTGCAGCCCACTACCCGTTTGGCCGGGCAGCCGAGATTCAGGTCCACCAGGTCGAAACCCGTATCCTGCACAATCCGCGCAGCCTGGGCCAGTGTTTCAGGGTTTGACCCAAACAATTGCGCGCCGATGGGGTGCTCGTCGTCGTAGAAGGCAAGGTAGCGCCGCCGCTTGGACTCGCGCATGCGCGACAAGCCATCGGCAGAGGTGAATTCCGTCATCAGCAGCCCGCAGCCCGACTGGCGGTTGGTAACGTCCGAGTCGATCGCGGCTAGGTCCGAGGCCAGGTCCGGATTTCGGACGGCTTCGGGGATAGCAGCCGGGTTTGCATTGGTGCTGAACAGGCTGGCATGACGAATGAAGCGCCGGAAGACCGTGTCCGTAACTCCGGCCATGGGCGCCAACACCGTGGCTGGCGACACCACGACCGGCCCCAAGCGCACCTCAGCCGGTACCCGCGCCTCGGCGGGCATCTGGTGCTCCCTGGGGTTGTCCCAGTCCTTCTTTACAGTGAAGCCTTTGCCAGCCATAAGTGCAGTCTTTAGTGCCCACTTCCCACAGAAGAACTACCCCTAACGAACGTGGGCCTCCGCTGTGGCGGAGGCCCCATGGTACCAGCCGCTGGCCGCGGCGAAGTTACTTGGCGGGCGCTACCACGCCGGCCTTTGCATACTTGCGGCGGAAGCGCTCCACACGGCCCGCCGTGTCCACCAGTCTCTGCTTGCCGGTAAAGAACGGGTGGCAAACCGAGCAGATTTCCACGTGAATGTCGCCCTTGTGGGTCGAACGGGTCTCAAAGTTGTTTCCGCAGGCGCACATCACGCGCACCGCAGCGTAATTGGGATGAATCTTTTCCTTGGGCATCTCTCGAAGACAGACCTTTCCTGCAATGAATCTATTGTAGGTGGAAACTGGCGGTTGCGCAATGGAACGATGGATGGGTTCGGCGAGGAGAGAAGAGGGAAACAGGTGGCCGTGGAGTGGGAAAATGCCGGTCCCGGTCCGGTCATTTTGCTCGCGACCCTGAAACTGGAAACGATCTAATGGAGCTTGACAACAAAACTGTGAAAAGGGCTTGGAACGGCCGGTGAGGGGGACGAGGCCGCCTACCTTTTGCCCGGCCACCCCGCGGGCGCGAGAACGAGGGCACCCATCTATGTGGCTGGGCCAGGCAAAAGATCCACGCGCCGTCGAACCGTTGATCGCAACGTTGAAGGATGAATTTGGCATAGTCCGGGCAGCGGCTGAGGGCGCGCTGCCTCGTTCAGGTCTGGCTGGATGTTGGGTCAGGCGAAATGCTAACCCACCCTTTGGTCCAGTGCTGACCAGCCGGATACATCGCCGGCGCTGGAAACTTCCACTTCAGAATCCCACGCGAACGGTGATTATTTCGAAAGGTTTCACGGGCACAATTACCTTTGTTTCCTTGATCGCAAATGATCGCGAAGGTACGAACTTATCCCATTCCATCATGTCGGTTTCATTCGCTGTCCGTGGACTGCGAGTGAAGTTGAGAACGGCGTTCGTGGTTTTTCCCTCGGTCTCATACAGCCGGACGATGTACTCGTTTGTATCCTCTGCTTTCTTAACCGATTCCACTGTGACGCTCGATGGGGCTACGTCGAGCACACTATAAGAGGTCGCAAGCTGTCCGGCATGGGAGAGTTCTGACTTTGCCAAAAGTGGTTCGTTGAACTCAGCTGCCCGCCGGGTAGCGTTGGCGTCCTGCCAGGCGCCGCGATGAGGAACGAGTGCGTATTTGATGTGGTGGATGCCCACGATCGGGTCGTCAGATTGGTCTGACCACGTCTCGGGCGTCCCTGGGTACCCGCGGCGCGGACCGCGAATCAGGCTCATGCGCAGCGTGTTCTCTTCGTACGAAAATCCATACTTCGTATCGTTGAGCAAAGCCACCCCGTAATCACCGGTCTGGTTGCTGACGTCCGCCCAGCGTTGCCCGGCCACTTCGGTTTTTGTGCGATCGGCGATTTCCCATCCTCGCGGAGGCGCTGTCAGCCGGATGCCCGGGTCCTCTTTCAATGTGTAATCGAATCGCTGAATGGCACCATAGGGAATTTCGTAAGTCGCGTAAACACTCTTGAGATTGACCGGGAAAGCTACTTTGGCGAAGCGATACTTTTCATGCCAGTCGACACTGAGTTCGAAATCCACGCGATCCATGTGGCTGTAGAGAACGATATTCTGAACGAACGTTGATTCGCCGAAGGACTTCTTCACTTGCACGACCGTACGGATCGGTCCGGTTTCGACTACTTTGACACTCTCGGCTTTTTCCAGCTTGTTATCCGCACCAAGATAGATATTCCACGCCGGCTCGCCGTCAGGGGCATTCGCAGGTTTGTCTTCCCAGACTTCCAACGCCGCGCCAGGATTGTCCTCACGCAGGAAGTTTGTTTCCATACCTTTCTTCTTCAATGACTTCACGTTGCCGGAGTCGGGATCAATGACAACTTCAATTTGGCTGTTTGCCAACGTGAGCCCCGAGACCACGAGGTCACTGGCAAACCCGGGCTGCTCTTGGCTGGCCACAACGCGATACTCCTTATACCCCATTCCCGGCACTTCTTCGGCAAGAAACAGTGCTTTCGCCGTCCCGCCTTCTCCCTCTAACTGGTAGGGCACGGCGTGTCCAGCGGGATCAACAATGTTGAAATGCTTGAACCCGGCAAAATACACCGCATCCAAGGAAACGATGCCGGTTCTTTGCCACGGCAAGGAGTTAAAGATCAGGGCGGCATGTCCCTCTCCCTGAGTGTTCACCTGCCTGGCAATGGTGGAGAGAGCTGAGTTCAGTATTTTTCCGCCTGCATACTTGATGTCGCCATAATCCGTCGCGGCATCGCGGTAGACTTCGGCAATCGAGGTACCATCGATGTTGTCGTGGACCTGTCCGAAGAGCACTTTCTCCCACAATTGCTGGAGGCTTTCCTGGGGGTAGGGCTGGCCAAATTGCGAGGCGAGCAAGGAGAATTTTTCCGCGTTCATAAGCAACACTTCGCACTGGCGATTGTCGCGCTTTACCTGCGAGTCAGTTGTGAAGGTTCCGCGATGGGTCTTAACGTAGAGTTCATCGTCCACCACGGGGAGACCCTTGCTCAACGGGAGCGCTTGGATTTCATGGAAGTAATCCAGAGCTTTGGTGAAGCGGACGGTGGGGAAGTTGGGGTCGTGCATCAGCGTCACCGCGCGATCCATCATATCGGGCATGGGGCCTCCCCCATGATCGCCCTTCCCATACAGAATTAAGAGCTTGTCTACGTGGTCCGTCGTCTCTAGGGTTTTCAGGTATTCCAACATCTGCTTGGGGTCAACCGGCTGGGAGTAGTCACCCACTGTGTGGAAGGCTAGAACCCGCGAGCCGTCCGGACCTTCCCACCAAAAGAGGTGATAAGGGAAGGGGATGGGCGGGTTGTTGCGTTCGACTTGCCATTTCAGCTTGTGCGTTACGAAATAGTCGATCCCGCTTTTACGGTAAATTTGGGGCAAGTTCCAATTGAAGCCGAAGGAGTCCGGCAGCCAGCCGATCTTGACGTCAACGCCGAACTTTTGTTTGAAGTATCGCTTCGCGTAGAGGTGCTGGCGCACCAGGGACTCGCCACTGGGAATGTTGGTGTCGTGTTCGGTCCACGAACCGCCCACAACCTCCCATTCACCTGCGGCAATTTTTTGAGAGATTTGCGTGAATAAATCCGGATAATAGCGTTCTGTCCACTGATAGGCCTGGGCGGCACTTTGTGCGTAGATCATGCCCGGATGGTCTTGTGCCATCTTGAAAACGCTCTCAATCGTCCGCGGGTAGACCTCATGAATTGTTTCACTACGGGGCCACAGCCAGGAGAGGTCGGTGTGGGCGTATCCCACCAGGTCAATCTCCCCTTTAGGCTTGGTTTGTCCGGCCATGCTCGCGGTCAAGAAGACCAGGACTCCCGCGAGCACAACCGGCAACCGCAACAGCGATCGTCCTATGCAGCGCAAGCGGCTTGCCTGGTGTGCGTTGGCGTACAAACCACCCGGGCAGGAGTTCGCGGATTGTTCTTCCATTCCTACCCCCATCTCCACACTGGTCATAAACAACATTTCACGCCCCCCTTCATGGCCTGCCCAATCCCCTCTACAAGTGAAGAGTTAGTGTAGCGCGGAGAGCGGTTGAGCTGTCTCGCCGCTGTAGTCGTTCCTGGTGATTTCGCAGTATGCTCGCACCCACTATATTTCTCATGCGCAAGGCAGTCAGTCCTCCGTGGTCAAATTCGTTGACGCTTTCTTCAATCTGACGCCACTCGGTCTGTTGCCGGACGAACTGAAAGCGCGCGAGATCGGCGAAGAAGAATTCGGGCAGAAGGATCTTGGGCCTGAGGATGCGCTGACCCCGGGAATCTCGGATCTGCTGGATGCGTTCAGTCCGCCGCGGCTGATCGGGAGCAAACGTGAGCTTCCAGCATCCTATGTAACGGTGCCCGGGACGCTGATCAGCAGTCTGCCGCTAGCGAGCGGGTACGGTTGCAAGGACCTGGGAATCACCACTACAGACATCCTGCAAGGAATCGCGAACACAATTCCCGCGGACTTTAATCCGCGGCCTAACACCAACCTCAACCCGTAACGGATTTCAGAATCGGCCGGGCGTTCGTTGCCAGGCCGATTCGGCGCATACGGGGCATGAAATGCCAGATGACCGACGCGTTTGATCTTAGCCAGAAGAAATGGACCTTCAAGGCCGTGCCGTCGGGCTTGCTGGCTTCAACAACGCTGCCCATTCAAAAGAGTGCCTATGACGACGCGGCTTTGATTAACCATCTTGAGCCGCTTCACAACTCGGCATGGTGGGCAGAGTAGGCCAAGGGCATGGATTTCTAAGTCGAAGACCAGCTCGACTCGGCAAAATGCAGCCGCATTCTTTGGACTGGAACGATGGGCGACATGCCTTATCCGACTACGCGCAGCGGGCTTGATCTGCGGACCAACCGCGGCGAATTGTTGAGGAACTTCCAAGAGCGCAAGGCTGCACAGCGGCGGCCCTCGGAGAATAACCGGAAGGCTTCGTCCACGACCGAGGCAAATGTATCATCCATGTAATGCCTGAGCAGAGATGGGGGCAGGGCGTTGCACAGCCTGCCTCCGCTCATGCACGAGGTGCAAGCAGGCTCGTTGTGAGGCCAAAATGAGATTCGCTCATCCTATTACTTCAATGTCTTCTCTATTTACGCTCGGAGCGGCTGCTTTGCTGCTCATTTGTTTCGCAACTCAGGGGCTGGCACAGATAGACCGTACCGGCTTGAACGGCACCGTCACCGATTCCGCCGGCGGAGTCATCCCGGGCGTTCACGTCGTGGTTTACATGCCGGACACCGGTTCGATTCGTGAGACCGACACTTCGCGTGCCGGAACATACGAAGTTCCCGAACTCCCGATTGGGAGCTATACGGTCACCTTCACGGGCAACGGCTTCGCAACACTGACTTTCAATCAAGTGATCCAGATGCTGGGGCAGACACGCACGCTCGATGCGGTGATGCGGGTTGCCACGGCCACGCAGCGAATCAGCGTTTCCAGCATAGCCCCGCAACTCGACGAGACGACCGACTCGCTCGGCTCCCGCACAGAGGCGAAGCAGGTAGACGATCTGCCACTGAACGGGAGAAATTGGTCCACCCTGACAGCACTTGCACCTGGCGCGGTCGACACCGGCGGAAGCAACCAGCGCAGCATTCGCTTTGCCGGCCGAGGACTCGACGACAACAACTTCACCTACGACGGCATCGACGCGACCAATATTGTCAATCAGGCACAGCAGCCCTTTGTCAGGATCGCCATTTCCACAGATGCCATCCAGGAGTTCCGCATCGACACCATGCTCTTCACAGCGGAAAACGGAAGCACGCCGGGTGGCCAGGTGGCCGTAGCCTCGAAGTCGGGTTCGAACACGCTGCATGGCGATCTGTTCGAGTTCCTCCGCAACGATGTCTTCGACGCCCGTGAGCCCATTCTCCGTGTCAGACTTCCATTTCGCCTTAACCAATTCGGAGGGGGCATGGGTGGAAAGATCATCCGCGACCGAAGCTTTTTCTTCTTCACTTACGAAGGGTTGCGTCAAACGTATGGCCAGCCGCTGCTGGGTTATGTTCCAAGCCCAACGTTCGGGGCTCAGGTGGCTGCCGCAAATCCGCTGCTGGCGCCGATCATCGCCGCTTATCCCACTACAGGATTAACATCCGTTGCAGGAAATCCGGATGAAAGCGAGTTTGCCGGGTCCGGACGTCAGCTAGACCACGAGGACTCCGCCATGCTGCGGCTGGATCACCGCTTTTCGCCGGCCGACACAGCATACCTGCGCTTCAACTTCGATACCGCTTACAGCGATGCGCCAATCGCCGAAGGCGGGAGCTATTTGAACGACAGGCAACTGATTACTTCCCGTCCCGTCAATGGCGAACTCGAAGCGATGCACATCTTCTCAGCGCGGCTGGTGAATGAACTAAAGTTCGGTTTCAATCGCGGCAACGTCTACACCACCAACCAGGGAGTCACCAACATCCCTTACACGATCGCCGTCTCAGGATTCACGACGCTCGCCGGGAACCAAATGAAGATCGGCGTGGGGAATTCGTTCTCTTATATCGATAACCTCACGATGGTCCGCGGGGCTCACACGCTCAAACTCGGCGCGGAGATTCGCCGCATCCAACTCAACCAGGGCAATACGCCGTCGGGAGCTATTGCTTATTCGTCGACTGCCAGCTTCCTGGCGAACTCTGTCAGCTCTGCCTCCTACGCTGCGGAGTTGCCCGTGAATGGACTGCGCAAAACAGAGGCCTACTCCTATGCTGAAGACGAGTGGAAAGTCCGACCCAATTTCACGCTGAACCTGGGTGTCCGCTATTCCTTCTACAGCGTGTTCAGTGAAGTCAATGGCAAGGCCATCCCCTTCGACTTCTCTACCTGCGGTGCGGTGGGCTTCTGCGGAGCGGGCGCCAGCTTCGGCAATCCCAACACGCTCGATGTGGATCCGCGCGTTTCTGTTACCTGGGCTCCCGCCGCATTGCACAGCAAGACGATCATGCGCAGCGGTTTCGGCCTCTACCACGGCGATGGTCAGTTGGACGATCAGAATCTGCCCATCAACAATGAGGTCGGCCGCTATTCCTTGAGCGCCAAGACAATCCCGAATCTCTCCTACCCCGTCACTCCGTTCCTGAACGGCCCTGGCACCGTTTCGCCACGGGACATGGATCGGAATCGCAAAGACATGTATGTCAGCCAGTGGGGATTCTCGGTACAGCAGGCTCTTCCACGCAACTTCGTCGGCACACTTTCCTATGTAGGCAGCAAGGGCACTTATTTGTTGACTACTTCGTATCTGAACCTCATCGATCCTGTCACCGGCGTGCGCCCCAATGCGAACTTTGGCCAGGTCGAGTACCGCGGAAATATCAACAACAGTTCTTATCAGGGTTTTGTCGCCAGTCTTCAGCGCAGCTTTTCGCACGGATTGCTCGTGTCGGCCAACTACACCTATTCCCACGAAATCGACCAGGACGCCGCGGGTGGCGGCGATTCGGATTTCCCAGAGAATCCCGCCTGCCTGGCTTGCGAGCGCGCTGCAGGGGACTTCGATGTACGGCATGTATTGAATGCCAGTACCGTCTACGATCTTCCCTTCGGCCCCGGACGAGAATTCCTTTCCCGACCGGGAATCACAAGCGCGATCTTCGGCCGCTGGAGTTTGACCGACATCGTCGCGGCCCGCACCGGCCTGCCGATCAACGTTGCCGTAGACCGCTCAAGCTCATCGGTGGCCACTGGTTACACGACCAATCAGCGACCCAATCTGGTTCCGGGTGTTTCTCTCACCCCTCCGGGCGGAAAGTCGATTGGGAACTGGATCAATATTGCGGCCTTCGCTCCAGTCATAGGATCGGGGTATGGCAACGAGCCGCGGAATGTGGGCCGCGGTCCGAATCTTTGGCAGACCGATCTGGGGGTCGCCAAACGCATTCCGCTCTCAGAGCAAGCGCAACTCCAGTTCCGGGGCGAGTTCTTCAACCTGTTCAATCGCGCACAATACGGACAGCCACAGGCCGATTGGTCGTCATCGACATTCGGGCAGATCATCACTACTGCGAACACGACCCCAATTGGAACCGGGACGCCACGCGAGATACAGTTCGCTTTGCGTCTGCAGTTCTGAAATCGTTTCAGGGTTGTAGAGATGCGCACGGCGCGACTAGATGATCGAACCGGTGGGGCTTGCGGCTCAAGGCACAGGGATTCTATTGCACATGATGCGTGAACTCACAGGAGTGTGGCTTTGCTCATGAGGTGAGAGTGCGCATTCCGATCCTTCCACCCAGATGTCCTGTGTGATGGAGGTCATTAACGCAATCTGAGTGTCACGACTGCAACCGAATCAGGCGGCATTTGAAAGGAACACGTTTCATCGCAATGGATCGTCATCGTTACGGGGTGAACTGCGTCGGGTTGCGCAAAGTCGTTCCTGCTATCTGGCCTGGGCCCGGTCAGCAGAGTCTCTTCAGCCTCTGCATTGGCTCGTTTGCCGTGAAGCGCAATTGTGGTTCGCAGAGATAAAGCTGGATCCGCATTCGAAAGCTTTACGAAAACGCTCTTACCGTCTTCGGAGCGAGTAGCAACAGCATCCAACGCGGGTACTGTTTGCTTCGATTCCGGTTCACTGAGGTTCGGCGATTCCACAACGGTGGCAAGGCGGTCCGTTCCGAGGTGGCTACTGTACATTCGGATGGTGTAGTACTGCGGCGTCACATAGACTCCATCACGGCTCGCCTGAATAATCCCCCCAACCCAACCATCCAGCAAATCGGAGATCGAAGTCATGCTGACCTGTTCGCCCGAACGTTCAAAGGCATTCATCATGCGCGATGCAAACACCGCGCCTTCCATCGATTGGATGACTGTTGACGGATAGAAGAGATTCCATTCATTGACGACGAATGGCACAGGATGATCCGGCAGAAGCTGCTGGATAAGTGCATGCATTTCCTTATAGCGTGCTTCAAACTCTAACGGACGCGCCATCAACGTTGTCCGGTTATTCCGGTTATCGCTCCGACTCGTGTAGTCATGCACTGCCAGGTAATTGATGTCCCTGCCAAAGATTCGCAGTACCGCGCTATTCCATTGCCTCGCATCGGGCATTGAACTCTCTCCAACAGCAATGAGTTGAATACCTGGGTCTACGGCGCGCATTGCCTCAGCGTATCGCTTTGCATTCTTCGCATAGGTTTCCGCATCCGCGTGGCCCCGTACCCAATCGCCATAGACCTCATTGCCCAGTTCCCAGAGGGTCACGTGATAGGGCTCCGGATGTCCGTTGGCCGCACGCATGGATCCGTATTTTGATGTGGCCGGTCCATTGACGTACTCGACCCAATGCGCTGCTTCTTCAGCAGTGGCGCCCGCTCCCTCGACATTCACGGTAATCGATGGCTGAGCGCCGATCTGACGGCAGAATTCGATATACTCATCGGTGCCAAAGTCGCTTGGCTCTATCGCATTACTCCAAGAAACATTCGTCCAAACCGGCCGCTGATCCCTGGGGCCGATTCCCCATTCCCAGTGGTAGTCCTGGGCAACATTCCCCCCAGGCCAGCGAACGAATGATGGCCGTAACTGTTGAATCTTTGTCATTACTTCGGGGCGAACACCTCCAACCGCATCCGCCGGCATCAATGAGGCATCGTCCATCCACAATGAACCAGAGCCATCAAACAGAATGCTCAACTTTGCGTGGCGATCGGAACTCGTTGGATGCAAGCGAAATTCATACTTCCTCCAGTCTCCTGCGATATCCTCAATACGCGCCGATGCATAAGTTGAGCCGCCAGTTACATCCTCCTCCAAAGCGACAGTAATGGTTCCGCGATACCGACCTGGAAGATCGGGAACCTTGAGCCATAAATAGCCAACATATTCGGTATCCTGACGCACGCTGAGGTTACCTTGCGAGAGACCCCGGCGAGTGTCGAACGTGTCCTGAGCCGTAAGAGTCACGCGCAGCGAATGCTCCGGTTTGCCGGTGGCTTGGTTCGTTGCCGGATATGCCGCATCGGTCGTTCGCTCGAAATGGATTACACCCGCGCTGTCGTTGCGTTCATCTGGCTCGAGATTCCAACCGCGCGGAAGGCCGAGAGAATCAGTAGGCTCTTCGAGGCTGCGGTCATGCAACATTTCAGCGTAGAGGCCATACTTCACGTCCCAAGCCATCATTTCCATAAAGGCTCCATAGAGGTTGGGATTTTGATGGCCAACGACTTGATTCGCATCGACTATGATGGTCGCGGATGAACTTTGACCCGTTTGGCCACTGGCAGCGAATGCGCACAAAAGGAAAGGAACCGCCATACTTATACCAAAGTGTCTGCAAAAAGTGAGTATGGACGTATGCCTGCATTGAGCTACCCGCTCGGTATGAAGATCGACTCTTGACATTCAGCTCTCCCGGGAACAGTAGCAATCCTATCAATGTCACACCCTGCATTGCGTGATTGCTCTCGCCTTAACCAGGCGTACAACTGCTGAGTCTTGTCCGCGACCGGGCATAAAGTCACCCTCGCGCCGCCGGGCATAGGGCGTGGGCTAAAACTGCTCCTGAGCCCAGGCCTCTTCTTTCAGAGTTCCAGATTTTCGAGCCTCCGGCGCCCGCGCCTGCGAAGATAGGAAGACGTACCTGGTGCGGGGAACCGCCGTCCAAGGAAAACAACTCGCGATGCGTCGTGTTGCGCTTATCTACAACACGG
>Ga0224557_1003013_pt1 | contig 13580 bp, 9 predicted proteins | sample 714S31014metaG_FD_180677 | JGI IMG/M metagenome (GOLD analysis project Ga0224557, IMG submission 180677) | Peat soil microbial communities from Stordalen Mire, Sweden - 717 S3 10-14 | ecosystem: Environmental > Terrestrial > Soil > Wetlands > Peat | place: Sweden: Norrbotten County, Stordalen...
TCTGGCCAGCTACCTGCTCTCGCGCACAGTGGTGCCCACCATGGCCAAGTACCTGCTGCACGAGCACGACGACGCCGAGGCCGCGCGAAAGAGCCACAGTCGTAATCCATTCACGCGCTTTCAACTGGCCTTCGAGTCCGGCTTTGAAAAGTTTCGCCGCTTCTACCTGGGCCTGCTCACGCTATGCGTCGACCACGCCCCGGTCTTCCTCATCCTTTTTCTGGTATTTGCCCTGGCGTCGGTGGGATTGCTCGCTCCATGGCTGGGCCAGGACTTCTTTCCATCGGTAGACGCCGGACAGTTCAAGCTGCACGTCCGCGCCCGCACCGGAACCCGCATCGAGGAGATGGCCGCGCTCTGCGACCATGTCGACGACACCATCCGCAGAGACATTCCGGCGAAGGAAGTGGTCACCATCGTCGACAACATCGGGCTGCCCTACTCCGGCCTGAACCTGTCCTACTCGACATCCGCACCCGTGGGATCCGCCGATGCCGATATTCAAGTGCAGTTGAGCCCGGACCATCATCCTACCCAGAACTACGTCGAACACTTGCGCAAGGTACTGGCCCAGCAGTATCCCGGCGTGACCTTTTACGTACTCCCCGTGGACATCGTCACGCAGATTCTGAACTTCGGTCTCTCCGCGCCTATCGATATTGAGCTCATCGGTCCCAATCTGTATGGCGACCGCTCCCTGGCCGAGCGCATGCTCAATGAGGTCCGCTACGTTCCCGGGGTCGCCGACGCCCGCATCCAGCAGCCCTTCGACCTGCCCAACTTCACCGTGAACGTGGACCGCACCCGCGCCCGGTCGGTCGGGCTTTCGCAACAGAATGTGGCCCAAAGCCTGCTGGTGGCCCTGAGCGGCAGCTTCCAGACCAGCCCCAGCTTCTATCTCGATCCGGCGAACGGCGTCAGCTATAACGTGGCCGTCCAGGCCCCGCAATACGGCCTGGATTCGCTGGCCGCGCTCAAGAGTCTTCCGGTTACCAGCTCCACAACTACAGCGCCTGCGAACACTGGCACCTCGACCGGCGCGCCGGGGGCCGCTCAGCCCGTCCAGGTACTGGGCAACATGGCCAGCATTGTGCCTGGCGCCGAACTGGGCACCGTGAGCCATTACGACGCCCAGCCGGTGATCGACATCTTTGCCAATGTGGACGGAACCGATCTGGGCACGGTGACCCGTTCCATAGAAAGAATCATTGCCCGCCACCAGACAGAACTACCGCGCGGTTCCCACTTTGTCCTCCGCGGCCAGAGCGAGACGATGAAGTCGTCCTACGTTGGCCTGCTCGCCGGCCTGGCCTTCTCCATCCTGCTTGTCTATCTGCTCATCGTGGTCAACTTCCAGTCGTGGCTTGACCCGTTCCTCATCATTTCCGCGCTGCCCGCGGCATTGGCCGGCATTGTCTGGTTCCTCTTCCTCACCAACACCCGGCTTAGCGTGCCGGCCCTCACCGGCGCCATCATGTGCATGGGCGTGGCCACGGCCAACTCCATCCTGGTGGTCAGCTTTGCCCGTGAGCAGTTGGAGATCCTGGTGGGCGACGCGCGCCGCGCCGCGCTCAACGCAGGCTTCGTCCGGCTGCGCCCGGTGCTGATGACCGCCCTGGCCATGATCATCGGCATGGTGCCCATGGCCCTGGGCCTGGGCGACGGAGGCGAACAAAACGCGCCTCTGGGCCGCGCCGTCATCGGCGGCTTGCTGCTGGCCACCGTGGCCACGCTCTTCTTTGTCCCGGCATTTTTCTCTGTCGTTCACGGCTGGCTCGAGCGCAGCGATAAAGCCGCACGCGGCGCCAAACTGGCCGAGTCCTTTGACGAGTTCGATTAGCCCACGTCCACAGCCTTAGTTTCGCGGAGTTGTTTGCTATGACCAACGAATCCAATCCGAACACGAATCCAGCTCCTCCGGCGGCCGAGCATCACGACGGAGCGCCCGAGCAGAAGGCCACCCCAGCGCGCTTCGCCGTGACCGGCATAGTGGTTGTGCTTTTGGCCGGTGCGGTGGTGGCCGGGCTGGGCATACTGAGCCGCATGCACCACAACGATGTGCTGGCCAAGACCACCAACGAGCTGGCCGCGCCCACCGTGTTCGCCCTGCCGCCCACGCCAGGCGCGCCGGTGGACAACCTTCTGCTGCCTGGCAACGTGACGGCCTTCACGGATTCGCCCATCTATGCGCGCACCTCGGGCTATCTGCTTCATTGGTACTTCGACATTGGCGCCAAGGTGAAGAAGGGCGCGCTGCTGGCGGTGATCGACACTCCCGAAATCGATCAGCAACTAGCGCAGGCCGAGGCCGATCTGGCCACCGCGCAGGCCAATGCCAACAACGCCCGTATCCAGGCCGAGCGCTACACGGGGCTGGTCAAGTCCGACGCCGTCTCCCACCAGGACACCGATACCTTTGTCAACCAGGCCGCGGCCACTGCGGCGGCGGTTCGCTCCGCCCAGGCCAACGTGCAGCGGCTGCACGAATTGCAATCGTTTGAGAAGATCTACGCACCGTTTGACGGGGTGGTCACCGCCCGTAATATCGACACCGGTCAACTGATAGACCAGGGCGCGGCGAAAGAGCTGTTCCACATGCAGGCCATCCACACCTTGCGCGTTTATACCAACGTGCCCCAGCCTTATTCGCAGAGTGCGAAGCTGGGCGCGAAGATCGACCTCACCTTTCCCGAGCACCCCGGCAAAACTTACCAAGGCAAGCTGGTGCGCACAGCCGACGCCATCGATCCGGTGAGCCGCACGCTGCTGGTGGAAATCGATGTGGACAACCGCGACGGCCAGTTGCTGCCCGGCTCGCTGGCCCAGGTGCACTTCAAGACGACCCCCACCGGCCCCACCTTCATCGTGCCGGTTTCCGCGCTGATCTTTCGCCGGGAAGGATTGCAGGTGGGCACCGTGGCCAACGGCAACGTGGCGCACCTGGTTCGGGTAGTTATCAGTGAGGACGATGGCGCCAACGTGCAGATCGTGAACGGGCTCAACGCCGGCGACAGGGTGATCCAGGACCCACCCGACTCGATCATCGAGGGCGAAAAGGTGTCTCCGGTGAACCCGGCAAACCAAGCCAACGTGGGAGGCAAATAGCGATGCGGAGATGGCCGCTCGACCGCGACCGCCGGGCGCTCCAGGTCCTGATTCCGGGACTGGGGAAGGCTGCCTGCCTCGCATTGCCAATGACTGCGCTTCTCATCCTCACCGGCTGCAAGCCCGTCGGGCCTAATTACTCGCGTCCTATCTATACCGCGCCCGCGGCCTATAAGGAGACCGCCGCTATTCCTCCGCCGAACCCGGCCGGCGGCACCTGGCAGGCCGCCGCGCCAGGGCAGGCTGGGACGGGAAAGTGGTGGGAGATCTACCAGGACCCGCGGCTTAACCAGCTGGAAGAACGCGTGGGCGCGCACAACGAAAGCCTGCGCAGCGCCCTGGAGACCTACCTGGCCGCGCGCGACCAGATTGCCGTCGCCCGGGCAGCCTTCTTTCCCACGCTCTCCGCGGGACCCTCCGCCGCGCACGATAAGCTCTCTGCCCATCGCCCGCTGGCCACCACCACCAGCAACTACAACGACCTTCTCCTGACCGGCCAGGCGAGTTGGGAGCCGGACTTCTGGGGCCGCATCCGCCGCACCGTGGAGGCCGCGCACGAGACCGCGCAGGCGAGCGCAGCGGATATGGCCACCCTGGACCTGAGCCTGCACGCCGAACTGGCCCAGGATTACTTTGAGCTGCGCGGGCTGGACTCGCAGAGCCGCCTGCTCGAATCGACCGTGACCGACTACGAGCGGCAACTGGACCTGACCCAGCGCCGGTTCGGCGGCGGGATCGGCACCGACGTGGATGTGGCCCAGGCACGCACCGTGCTGGAAACTGTACGGGCGCAGTTGATCGACATCAACCAGGCGCGCACTGAATACGAGCATGCGATTGCGACCCTGGCTAATATGGAGGCCAGCGAGCTGACTCTGCCGCCCGCGCCGCTCGATCCTGCCCTGCCCAATATTCCGCCGGGCGTGCCCTCGGAGTTGATGGAGCGGCGGCCCGACATTGCCGCGAGCGAACGCCGCGTGGCAGCCGCCAACGCCCAGATCGGCATCGCCGTCAGTGCGTTCTATCCAACCATTACGCTGGGCGGCACGGGGGGTTTTGAAAGTACCCACGGCGGCACCTGGCTGCAGGGGCCAAGCGCACTGTGGTCATTGGGCGCGCAGGCGACGGAGCTGCTGTTCGACGCCGGCCAGCGCCACGCCCTCACCGACCAGACCCGCCATCTCTACGAATCCGATGCAGCCACGTACAAGGCCACGGTGCTGGCGGCTTTCAACGAGGTGGAAGACAAACTCTCCGACTTGCGCATCCTGGAGCAGGAGTCGGTGGCCGAGGGCCGGGCCGTGGACGACGCGCGGCACTCTCTGGACCTCTCGAACCAGCGCTATAAAGGCGGAGTGACAAGTTATCTTGAAGTGCTGACCGCCGAAAGCACCCTGCTGACCAATCAGCGCACGGCGACCGACTTGCAGACCCGCCAATTCGCAGCCAGCGTCCAGCTCCTCCGCGCCCTCGGCGGCGGGTGGGATGCGTCGCAGTTGCCGAAGTGAAGCGGGTTGGCCTGTGGTTCCTTCCTACCCTCGATCCTTGCTGGTGTCAGGGTTTAGATCGGCTCGCGCGGCAGCAAGCGAGCGCATCTCCTTGCCCATCTTGCTACGATTGATTGCCAACTGGATCAGCAGGTTGATAACGTTGCCGGTGACCCAGTAAAGCGACAGCCCCGAGGCGTAACGCCATAGAGAAAAGCCCATGACTGCGGGCATCAGAATACCGAGCATCCACCGCTGGGACGCCGTCATGCCGGGCACGGGCGTAATGTACTGCGTCAGGCACATGCTCGCGATGATAAGAAGAGGCAAAATGTGCAGCGGGTCGGGCAAGGAGAGGTCGGTGAGCCATAGCCAGTGCGCCTGGTGCAACTCGGCCGCGTTCCGCAGCACGCTCATGTAGGCAAAGAGCAGCGGCATTTGTAAAAGCAAGGGCAGGCAGCCACCAAACATATTGGCCCCCTCAGCCTTGTAGAGGGCCATCATCTCCGCGTTCATTTCCAGCCGCTTGGGGTCGTTGATCTTGAGGTGTGCGTATCGCTTTTTGAGGGCGTCAACCTTGGGTTGAACACGCATCATTTTCAATGACGACTTCATCGACATCATCCGTGGCCAGAGGATCAGCACGTTAAATATCACGGTGAAAACGATGATGGCCCAGCCCCAGTTTCCAACTCCGCGCTGGTGGAGAAAACGCAGCGCCAGATAGAGCGGTTTGGCGATGAATGTCAGCCATCCAAAATTGCTAGTTTGCTGGATGGATTGACCACCAGCCACTGCTGCCGGCGCTTTGGCGATCACCGCTTGAAGCGCTGGAGATTGCATTTGAGCGGGGGGTTTGGGCCTCTGAACATGTTGGTAGCCAAAGAGGAGCATGAAGGCCAGCAGGGTGAAAGCCAGCAGAGAGCGTGCATCACCGTTGCCGCCAGAATTGCTGGATTGAAGATCAGGATTGTGAATCTCAGGCAAAAGACACCTTTTCCTTCCGGGACAATGGTCCGGAGAACCGTCGGAATAGACAGGCATGCACGGCGACTCAAGGCCGCTATGCGCTTGGAATCCAATGGAATCAGGAAAAGAGAGGCGGGGGACGCTGGAAGGAAGGAGCAAGACTCGGCCCGGGATCTACCACGAATAGAGGCACAGTGATCCAACGGCGGGTACAGTCGAAGATTGGAGCAACCCACGACGGCGGGAGGGCCTTGAGGCAGGCAGCGATGGTGCGACAGACCGCCGGGGAGCGCGCAACCACGAACATGAGCAGGAAAGTCAGCAGGATAAGGGAAACCATCCCGCTCATCCCTGCAAACAAGAGCGACTGATAGTACGGAAGGCACAGCACAAACAAGCAGAACAATTGCTCTGTGGTCGCTTGCCTGTAGCCTCGAGGCCTGGTCACATGCTCTCCCTTGCAGGTGATTGTACAGCCCGGTAGTTGAACCGCGTGGCGGAAGCTCCTTCATCGATTGCGAAATCGCTTTGGCACACGCCCGGCTTTGTGAACACGGGCAAGGATGACCGTGCCCATCGTTCCTCTTCCGAGGCCTATTGCTTTCCGATCTTGTCGATCTCGCGCTGCAAGGCAAAGCTGTCGAGCGTTGCCAGCGGCAGAGAGAGGAAGAGGCTGATGCGGCGGTCGAGTATGGAGAAGGCATCGGAAAATGCGCGGTCGATCTCTTCGGGCGTGCCCTTCACTGCGGCCGGGTCGGGGATTCCCCAATGCGCGGTCATGGGCTGGCCCGGCCAAAAAGGGCAGACTTCCTTCGCCGCGTTATCGCACACGGTGAAAACGAAGTCGATGGGCGGCGCGCCGGGTGAGGAAAACTCATCCCAGGACTTGCTGCGCAGGTTGGCCGCACTCAATCCCGCCTTTTCGAGTTGGCGAATCGCCTCGGGGCGCACGGCTCCCGACGGATGGCTGCCGGCGCTGAAGGCGGTGAAGTTGGGAAAGCCTTTGTGGCTCATGATGGCCTCAGCCATGATGGAGCGGGCGGAATTTCCGGTGCAGAGGAACAACACGTTATAGCGGGCCATATCGATCATCCTTGAGAAACGTTAAGGCGTTTTCGGCCTGACTGCTTACAGCCGAGATGGGCATCTATGGCCTCCCACCCAGAGTTCTGTTCACACTCAAATCGAAAATGCTCTGTTAGAGGCGAGATACGTTGGTTGGCGAGTTCCTTCGCCGGCAAAGAGCAGGGCCAGGGCAGGACTCCTGGAACTTGAACAAAATCCGTTCCACCCCGGCAGGGACAGAAAACATATTTGCATAAGCGACTATATTTCTTGCCAACATATTCGTCAAGGCGTATAAGAAATGCATGGCGGCAAAATCGTCTCAGTTCAATATGGAGCGCTTCTTCCAGGCATTGGGGGACAACACGCGTCTGCGCTTGCTCAACCTGATGGGGGACCAAGAGATTTGCGTTTGCTATTTTGTTGAGATTCTGGCGCAGGGTCAGCCCAAGATATCCCGGCATCTGGCCCATCTGCGCCGCGCGGGGATTGTGGAGGCCCGGCGCGAAGGGAAGTGGATGCACTATCGCATCGCGATGCCGTCGAATATCGGCGCGGCCCAGGTTCTGCGCCAGACGCTTGCATGGCTGAAAGAAGATCGTGCGATGCAGGCAGACCGCGCGCGCCTGTCAAAGGCCTGCTGCAGTCCGGCGAGGTTTTCCGCTCTTCAAGACGCACCCCTGCCCGTTGCGATTGAGCGGCCAACCGCGCTTGAGGCCAAATAACCATGTCGAGCAGGCCATATACGCAGGGCCAGGTGTGCACTCCGCTGCAGCGGAAGAAGCTCTCATTCCTTGATCGCTTTCTCACTCTGTGGATCTTCCTCGCCATGGCGATCGGAGTTGGCCTGGGCCACTTCATCCCCAGTTCCGCGGGATTCGTCAACCGCTTTCAGAGTGGCACCACGAACATCCCCATTGCCATCGGGCTGATCATCATGATGTTCCCGCCGCTGGCGAAGGTTCGCTATGAGAAGCTGCATGATGTTTTCCGCAACAAGCGCGTTCTGGGGCTATCCCTGGTTCAGAACTGGCTGATTGGCCCCGTCCTGATGTTTCTGCTGGCGATGGCGTTCCTTCGCGGAGAACCTGCCTACATGCGCGGCCTGATTCTGATTGGCATTGCGCGCTGCATTGCGATGGTGCTGGTTTGGAACGAACTGGCAAACGGAGACACGGATTATGCCGCCGGACTGGTGGCCCTGAACAGCGTGTTCCAGGTGCTCTTCTACAGCCTCTACGCATGGGTCTTCATCACCGTGCTGCCCCGGTGGTTCGGGCTTGAGGGCAGCGTGGTAGACGTGGGCATCGCGCAGATTGCGAAGAGTGTCGGCATCTACCTCGGCATCCCTTTCGTCTCCGGGATGATTACCCGCTTTAGCCTCATCCGGCTCAAAGGCGAGGAGTGGTATCGCACACGATTCATTCCCAAAATAAGTCCGCTCACATTGGTTGCCCTGCTGTTCACGATCCTGGTGATGTTTTCACTGAAAGGCGACCTGATCGTGCGCTTGCCGCTGGATGTGATTCGCATTGCGATTCCGCTGGTCATCTACTTTCTCGTCATGTTCCTGGTCAGTTTTTGGATGGGGAAGCGGCTCGGCGCCAACTACGCACAATCCGCCACACTCTCATTTACCGCAGCCGGAAACAACTTTGAGTTGGCGATCGCGGTAGCAGTGGCCGTCTTCGGACTGAACTCCGGCGAAGCGTTCGTGGGTGTTGTGGGGCCGCTGATTGAAGTTCCGGCACTCATTAGCCTGGTGAACGTTGCCTTCTGGATGCGGAGGCGCTACTTCGCTTCCGACGGGCGAGACTTCACAGCCACCCCGGCCGCGAAGGCATCGTAGCGGAATAGAGGGCCGGCCCCGGGACTATCCGCTACACTTGCCTCTGTGATGCCGCACGCCCTGGCCCTGGCCGTGGAAGTGGCGACCACGGTGCTGGCCGTGGCCGGGATAGGCTACTATGCGGCGGCCCTGGTGGCGGCTCGGCTGTTTGTGGCCGCACGGCGCGCGCCCCTGGCGAGGTTTGCGCCCGGGGTGAGCATCCTGAAGTCGCTGAAGGGGCTTGACCCCGGCATGCTGGACGCCTTTCGCAGCCACTGCCGGCAGTCGTACAGCGGCGAGTTCGAACTGCTGTTCGGTGTCTCGGGACTGGACGACCCCGCGGCGGACGCTGTGTCGCGGCTGCGGAGCGAATTTCCTGAGCAGGCGATCCAGCTGATCGTGTGCCCCGAGCGGCTGGGTACAAATGGCAAAGTGAGCACGTTGGCCCAGCTTGTGCCGCATGCCCGCCACGATTTTCTGCTCATCAACGACTCCGACATCACCGTGGGACCGCATTACCTGGAGAGGGTGATGGCCAGTTTCGCCGCGCAACCGGTGGGGCTGGTGACTACGCTCTACCGGGGCCGCGCCCGCGGCACGCTGGCCTCGCGGCTTGAGGCGCTGGGCATTGCCACGGATTTTCAGGCCGGGGTGCTGCTTTCGCGCATGATCGAGGGCGGCCTGAGCTATGGCCTCGGCTCCACGCTGGCGGTGCGGCGCGCGGCATTGGACAAGATTGGCGGAATGGCCTCGCTGGCCGACCACCTGGCCGACGACTATGAACTGGGCGCGCGGGTGGCCCGGGCCGGCTACCGCGTGATCTTAAGCAGCGAAGTGGTGGAAACCGCCACGCCGGCTTATGGATGGCGCGGCTTTGCGGAACACCAGCTGCGCTGGTCGCGGACGGTGCGCGATGCGCGCCCCTGGGGATACGCGGGGCTGGTGTTTACGCATGGGCTGGGCTGGGCGCTGGCAAACGTGCTGGCCAGCGGGCTGAGCCCGTTGAGCCTGTGGCTGCTGGGGTTGAGCTTCTTCCTGCGCATGGCGCTGGCCATGGCGGTGGGAGCCGAGGTGCTGGGCGACCACCAGGTGCTGCCCAACCTGTGGCTGCTGCCGCTGCGCGACCTGGTGGCCATGGGGATGTGGGTGGCGGGCTTTGCGGGCAATACCATCGTGTGGCGCGGGGAGCGGTTCATGGTGAAGAAAGGGAAGCTGAGCAAGGTGGCGGGTTAACAAGAGAATTGCGTAACCTGCGGCGCTCTTCATCCTTCAAAACCAAGGATTCACAAATCTGGCCTTTCAGGAGGCGACGCCGGTCTGGTACATTCCGTGCACGCGGCCTGAGCCGCGTGAGGAGAGATTCCATGCACCCTGCAACACAATTCGCCGGTCACTTCCCTGCCCGCATTCTCGGTTGTTGTCTGCTGGCTGCTGCATCCGCACTCGCTTTTCCGCAGGCCGCGGCGCCGCCCAAGCCGGCTGTGGGGACAAAGACGCCGCCCGCGCAGGTTTATGGAAAGCTGCTGAGCGGAATGGAGAAGGAGTTTGTATCCGCCGCGGAGGCCATGCCGGAAGACAAGTACGACTTTGCGCCCCCGGCGACGTCGGGCGAGTTCAAAGGCGTGCGCACTTTCGGCGCGCAGGTGAAGCATGTGACGGAGGCCAGCTATTACTTCTTCGGCGGGCCCAACTACAGCGAGGCCGAGGACAAGGCGAAGAGCGACGCGATTGAAAAGCTGACCACCAAGGCCGATATCGTCAAGGCCTTGAAGGAGTCCTTTGTGCAGGCGCACGCCTTTGTAGACACCATCACCGCGGAGAATGCGTTTGTGGAGACCGGACATGGCACGCGCGGCGGAATGGCGGCGTTTGGCCTGGCGCACATGATGGACCACTACGGCCAGATGGTGGAATACCTGCGCATGAACGGCATTGTTCCCCCGGCCAGCCGCGGCGGCATGTAGGGCGAAACGAGCCGGACCGAGCAGGCTGGCCCAGTCCCACGTTATTGCTCGCGCATGGCGGTCACCGGATTGATGCGCATGGCCCGGAGCGCGGGCAAATAGCAGGCCAGGACGGCGATGGCCGACAACAGCGCGGTTACGGAAACCACCGTGAGCGGGTCAGAGGCGCTGACGCCATAGAGCATGCCGCGCAGGAAACGGGTGAGCACCAGCGACAGCGCCAGTCCCAAGGCCAGGCCGATGGCCGCGAGGCGCAAACCCTGATAAAGCACCAGGCGCAACACGTCGGACCGCGAGGCTCCCAGGGCTACCCGAATGCCGATCTCATGCGTGCGCAACGCCGTACGGTAAGCCACCACACCATAGATGCCAGACGCCGCGAGCACCAGGGCGAGCAGACCGAAGGCGGTGGCAAAGGTCGACTCAATCATCTCGAACATGCTGCCCATCTGAATGCCCTGCTGAAGAGTGCGCACATCGACGACGGGCAACTTTGAGTTGAGTTCGTGCACCGCCTGTTGCACCGGTTCAGCCAACTGTTGCGGATCGCCCAAGGTGCGCACGTGGATGATCGTCTGTGGCCGGGACATCTGAAAGAACGAGAAATAAAGCAGAGGCTCCGGCGGCTCATTCATACGCTGGTGCTTGATGTTCTTCGCCACGCCGACAACCGAATACCAGTGGCCATAGACGCTCACCCGCTTGCCCAGGGGTAACTGCCCCGGCCAGAAGCGGTTGGCCATGGTCTGGTCGACAATGGCCACGCGCGGCGCGCCTTCCAGGTCCTCCGGCGTAAACTCCCTGCCCTGAAGCAAGGGAATCTTCATGGTGGCGAAATATTCGCCGGTGACGGACGAATGCCGCACTTCCATCGATTCATGTGGCCGGGGCACATATCCCTCGGGAAAGGCATCGACCGATCCGCGGGTAAAGTTGAGCGGAACCCAGTCAGACAATGCAACCGAGGTGACTCCCGGAATAGCCTCAAGTGTGGCGAGAAGCTGATGCTGAAACACCTTGGCGCCGGCTCCGGAATATCCCGCCGATCGCAGCTCGACGGAGGCGAGCAGGACGTGCTGCCGGTCGAAGCCCGGGTCAGCCTCGCTGGTGTTTCTGAGCGTGCGCAGGAAGAGTCCGGCGGTAACAAGGAGCGCGAGGGACAAGGCGATTTGCGCCACGACGAGCCCGCTCAGGAGATTGCGATTGTGAGAGCCAGAGGAGACGCTGGCCGCCTCTTCTTTGAGCACCTCGGCAGGGGACACGCGCGACGATCTCCACGCAGGGAGCGCGCCGCAGATGATGCTGGAGCCAAGGGCCAGCAGAAAGATCGCGGCGATTACGTTGTGGTCCACATAGCCGTTGAGCACGATGGGGTTTGCATTGGGCGGAATGAAGCGGGCCATGGTTTTGGCCGACCACGTGGTGAGCACGATTGCCACCGCGCCGCCGGCGAGCGCCACGAACAGGCCTTCGAGAATCATTTGACGCATGAGCGCGAGACGCCCCGCGCCCAGCGATTGGCGGATGGCAAGTTCGCGCCGCCGTGAGACAAAACGCACCAAGGCGAGGGTGGCGACGTTGGCGCAGGTGAGCAGCAGCACCACACCGGCAATGGCCAACAGAATTGGCAACGACGCAGCCAGGTACACGTTGGCGCCGAAGGGCGAGCGCCACAGGGGATCGAGGTAGATGCTGTTCACGCCGAGGTGGTCGTCAGGGTACTGAGCGACCAGTTGCCGCATCTGCACGTCCAGGTCCTGTGTGGCGTTGGCGCGGCTGACGCCGGGGCGCAGCCTGCCCATCACGTTGAGCCAGGGGTCGCCGCGCCCTTGAATCTGCCAATTGTCAGTACCCTGGCGCAAAGCAGAGAGCGGCAACCAGGCATCGGTGCGGATGCCGGTCTTGCATCCTATGAATCCTGGCGGCGCCACGCCGATCACAGTTAAAGGCTTCTGGTTGATTTCGATGGACTTGCCAACGATGGCCGGGTCGGAAGCGAAGTGGGCTTCCCAAAGCGCATAGCCCAGGACCACGTAAGGCGCTCCGGCTGGCTGCGCTTCTTCGCCGGGCAGGAAAAAGCGGCCCAAGTAGGGCTTGATACCCAGCACATCGAAATAGTTCGACGACGTGTTGGCAGCATAAATACGTTCGGGATTGTCGCCGCCGGTCAACGTCGCCCAATCGTCGTGGTAGCCGAGGATGCCGCTGAAGCTGTGATTCATCTGGCGCAGATCGCGGTAATCCGGATAGGAGAGCGGCGGCGAGGGTGCGGTGTTCCACGCGCCGCGCATGATGGTGACCAGGCTGCCGGTGTCGTGGGCTCCAGGGACGGGATTCAGCATGGTTGCGTTGATCCAACTGAAGACGGTGCTGTTGGCGCAGATGCCCAGCGCCAGCATCAGCACGGCCGTGAGCGCGAATCCCGGGCTCTTGCGAAGCTGTCGCAACGCGAAACGGACATCCTGGAAAAGCCCAGCCATGGAGACGCCTCCCCAAAAAACTCTTCTCTCGGTTGAGAGAGTAATTATGCTCCCAGAGGTTGCATGCGCCGCGCCAAAGTGACGACGCATGTAAGTGGTTGACTGGACATTGTTTACCTAAGAGAGACAGGGTAGTGGATTGGGGCCGCGATGTCCGCTGGCGCACAGAATGTCCGCTTTCGCACAGTAAGGCGGGCGCAGGAATTGCAGGGCAACGGGAAACGGCCGACGTTCCCGCAGGTTCGATTGGAACGGCTTTATATCGCGAGCGTATGATGCTTTGTTGCCATCCACCGGGCCTGCGGGTCAGTGCGCGAGATGGCGGGAAGAGCCGTGCAATGCAAGATTGCGGCGGATCTGAAGGGCTGCGGCAAACGGTGGGTGGCGAAAGCGGAACCGAATCGGCTGCGGGCGCGCCTTCTCCAAACCCCGCTCCGGCGTTGGTGTATGACCTGAGGCGGAACGGCGACGGCTCCGATGGATTCTACGCCGAGACGGCGCGGTTCTCCGCAGCGCTGGTAGCCGGCATCGAGAGCCGTGCGGGCAGCGTGCTCGACGGCTACAGCCGCCACGTGCGGGAATTTCTGGGCGAGACTCCGCGTAGCCGGGGCGAATATGCCATTGAGCTGCTGACACTGGGCATGGCCCTGAGGGGATATGAAGGCCCCGCGCAAAAGACGCC
>Ga0224557_1003016_pt1 | contig 13572 bp, 8 predicted proteins | sample 714S31014metaG_FD_180677 | JGI IMG/M metagenome (GOLD analysis project Ga0224557, IMG submission 180677) | Peat soil microbial communities from Stordalen Mire, Sweden - 717 S3 10-14 | ecosystem: Environmental > Terrestrial > Soil > Wetlands > Peat | place: Sweden: Norrbotten County, Stordalen...
GACGGTATCCTATCAACATCAAGTCTGGTGCTGGGTGTTGCGGCTGCACATGGAACTCATCACAACATCCTGGTGGCAGGAATCGCGGGCATGGTGGCTGGAGCCATGTCGATGGCTGCCGGTGAATATGTTTCCGTCCATTCACAGGCAGACACCGAAGAGGCTGAACTGGCTCTTGAGCGTACTGAGCTCAGAGCAGACAACAAGGGAGAACACAAGGAACTGGCGGCAATTTACGTGACCCGCGGACTTGCTCCGACGCTCGCGAAACAGACCGCCCAGCAACTGATGGCCCACGACGCGTTGGGAGCACATGCCCGCGACGAACTCGGTATCTCCGGCACGCTTCGTGCGCGTCCCATTCAGGCTGCGCTGGCTTCAGCTGCCAGTTTCGCTGTCGGAGCAGTGATGCCTCTCTTCGTCACGGCAATAGCACCGGGAGCGGAATTGATCCCACTCGTCTCTGGATCATCGCTGGCGGTGCTCGCGCTACTGGGCGCGCTCTCGGCCCGCGTGGGTGGAGCTGGAATGATGGCCGGCGCGCTACGCATGACGTTCTGGGGAGGCTTGGCTATGGCAGTGACCGCCGGTATTGGAAGGCTATTTGGAGCAGTCGTGTGAAGGGTGAATGCATCTTCCATCTACCTGTAACATCTTAAAAAGCAGGCTTTCGTTGGCAGGTAAGTCGAGTGGGCTTGCAGCCGGGCGAGGGCCTGCAGAATCGAGAAGAAGTCATGAATGAAACCGTCCGCCTGTTACAGGCTCATCGCAGCAGCCGCAGTTATAAGAGTGACCCCATTCCAGCGGAAATTCTGGATGCCATCATCGAGTCCGCTCATCGCGCTCCCACATCCATCAATAGCCAGCAGATTTCGCTCGTGGTGGTGCGCAATGCGGCCAGTCGCGCACGCATCGCAGAAATTGCCGGTGGACAGCCATGGATCGCACAGGCCCCTGTATTCATCGCGGTGGTCGCGGACTTTTATAAGACAGGCCTCGGCGTGGAGAAGGCCGGTTCCCAGCAGGTCATGCAACGCAGCCTGGAGGCGATCTTCTCCGCGGTGAGCGACGCCGGAATAGCGATGGCGGCACTCATGACCGCGGCGCGCGCCTTCGGTCTCGGCATCGTCCCCATCGGCGGAATTCGCCGCGACCCGCAGGGGATGATCGATCTGCTTGGACTGCCACCGAATACCTTCCCCGTAGCCGGAGTCGTCCTCGGCTACGTCGCCGAAGAGGCTCCGCAAAAGCCGCGCTTGCCGATTGAGAGCTTTCGCCACGAGGAGAAGTACCACGCAGAATTGCTGATGCCGGCAATTGATGCCTATGACCGGACTCTACAGGAGTATTGGCTGAAGATTGGGCGCATCGACGGGTTGTCATGGTCGGCAAATATGGCGCAGCACTACAGCGCATTTTCCCGGCGCATCAGGACTATCGCTCAAAAGCAAGGCTTTACGATCGAGGTGTAGCCAAGTTTGCTGTATCAGGGCCTGTTCACACTACCCCAGCGGGTGGCGCTGCCAGCGAAAATCCGGCCAGATGAAGCCGAGTCCGAAGGCTGCGGCGGGTCCACCGTCGAGGGCGAGAATGAAATATGGCCGGATTTCCACCCCAGCGACGAAGACCTGTCGCTGGGGACCCCGGATTTTCGCCGCAGCCCGCAGGGACGGGGCCAATTTTCCCCAGCTCTTCGTCCATCGTCGCTAGGATACACCCGGTATCCGTCACTCCTCATTCCTCGATCTGAGAAAAATTGGCTCCCGTCGCTACCCACCAAGGTAGTGAGAACAGGCCCTAGTCTTCGCGCCGACGGTCACTGAGCAAAATTGCACAACATTCATAAAACTGCAGTCACACCATAATTACAGGTGCCCACACCAAAGCGGCGGCAGCGATGCCAGGTCATGCGGCTGCACACCCCTGAAGGAAGCACGCCTTCTACGCTGCCGCCGTATCTGAACCACCCTTCATGAACCGGTTACTCTTGATTCCTTCTCTGCGTATAAAAATGCACAGACCTCTCAGCTTGGCCGGATTAGAGTCAGGCAATGGCGAATCGCTTTGTTGGGCGCTTTCGTAAGCTCGGATTGCTTATGAGAAGCCTATTGAGCATTGCTGCCGGATCCTTTGTATTCGCGCGGCTTCCGCTTGGTCGCAATGGGAGAAGAAAGAACGAACCCATTGGCATCCATTCGCGTCGATGGAGCGCTCCGTAAGCCATTGGCGCGTATCGGCGCCGCTCTGTTTCTTCTTGCCTACGTCACTAGTGATGCACTGGTCATGATTCGGGCGCTTTGTCACTGATTCCATTTGTATGATTGCCTCCGGGTCCACTGGAGCTCGCATGGTTACTATGAGGAGCTTGCAATGTCCACACCGAACCTCTCCGTGAATTCGCAACCGAACGCCCTGATGCGGCGCGAGATGCTGCCTTCGGCTTTCGGAATCAGGCCGGCTTCATCTTTGCAGGCGATCTCTCCCCGGCCGTATCCGTTGCGGATAGCCGTGGTTGGGAATCATCTTCCTCGACAGTGTGGAATTGCAACCTTCACAACCGATTTGTGCGATGCAATCGCTGCTGAGTACGGAGCGGCAGGAGTGTTTGTGGCAGCCGTCAACGACCACCAATCCTCGTACCTCTACCCTGCGCGGGTGCGATTCGAGATTGCCGAAGGAGACCTATCCTCCTATCGGTCAACCGCGAACTTTCTCAATACCAGCAATGTCGATTTAGTGTGTGTACAGCACGAGTATGGGATCTATGGGGGGAATGCCGGCAGCTATCTCCTGGAGTTGCTGAAGCATCTCACCATGCCCGTGGTAACTACGCTCCATACCGTTCTTCGCGAGCCGAACCGCGACCAGCGATTCGTCATGCAACAGATCGCCGCACGCTCCGATCGACTTATTGTGATGAGCGATTACTCCTCTCGCGTTCTCAAGGATGTATTTGGAGTACCAGGCGAAAAGATCGACCTGATTCCTCATGGCATCCCCGACTTGCCGTTTGTGGAGCCGGATGCTTACAAGGATTCACTCTCAATCGGGGGAAAGGCTGTATTGCTCACGTTCGGCTTGTTGTCGCCCAACAAGGGATTCGAGAGCGTGATTCGAGCCCTGCCGCGCATCCTCGCCCGGCACAGCAATGCTGTCTACGTGATCGCCGGCGCCACTCACCCGCACGTCTGGGCTCGCGAGGGCGATCGATACCGGGAGCAGTTGCAGGCCTTGGCCAAGGAACTGGGAGTTGAAGAAGAGGTGATCTTCCACAACCGGTTCGCCAGCCCCAAGGAAATGGCGGCGCTGGTTGGTTCGGCCGACATCTACATCACGCCATACTGCCACGCGGAACAGGCTGTATCAGGAACCCTGGCGTATGCAATGGGTTCGGGGAAGGCGATCATTTCCACTCCATACTGGCACGCGGCCGAGCTCCTAGAGGATGGACGCGGCGCGCTGGTCCCTTTTGAGGATCCAGCTGCTATTGCGGCAACGGCAATCGAACTCCTGGACAACGAGGCGAAACGCCAATCTATGCGCCGCCGCGCTTACCTTTATGCACGCCAGATGGTATGGAACCGCGCCGCGCAGTCTTATATGCGTTCCTTTACACGGGCTCGCACCAATCGCATGCAACCTGTTCACTCGCAGCTTCCCCTTCAGGCTGTCGAGAAGGGTACGCAGAGCCAACTCCTCAGCGCCTAAGCGCTATTCCCGTGCGGATGGGGCATGCAGGCTCGAGTTGCGGCCTGGGAGAGCGGCCGCGACTCCCGGGACTGATTTCCCTCAATTGAGCCTTGCTACACACTTGCCTTCGCATTAACGCCTGGAGTCAGATCTTGTCGATTCTGTTTTGCTCAACTTTGAGAGTTTTGGCGAACAATATTCGGATCAAGGTGCAAAACTGTGAGCGACGACAAAATGTTCCGCGCGCAGAAGGCAGGGACAGCAGGAGAGTGGTCTCCATTGACTTTGCCTCGGCGCCAACCGCCGCTCAATGGCTCTCTACACTTTTGAGCAATGCGGCTCAGACTACAGGCTACGCAAATGGGAAACTAAGTCGTAACCAGGGGAGCTTATGATCTTCCAAATCCGCCGGCAGGGATAATCCTGACCTGCAGAAAAACGTTCGCAAACGATGCGCGAGCGAGAGTGGCGCAACTATTTTCTGTCTTTGCTCCTTCAACTCGACTGCCTTCTTACCCCTTTTTAAGTAACGCAGCCGCGCACAGCAAGCACGTGGACCGACAGTTGGTTTCCGGGTCCGTAATGGAGGCATATGGCTACCTCGACCTTTCCCGTTTCGCTGCTCAACTCCTGGCACACCCCCGCTATCGGGTGTGGACCTTCCCTAGTTCACGCCAGAGGCAAGCAGTCGGATGCCGTTGCTCTTGCTCAGGCTGGCGACCAGGATGCTTTCACAGATCTGTATGTCCAGAACAAGAAGCACGTTTTTTCAATTTGCATTCGCATGGTGCGCGATTTTTCGCTGGCCGAAGATCTCACCCAGGAAACCTTTCTTCAAGTGCACCGCAAGCTGTCATCCTTTCGCGGCGACTCGGTTTTCAGCACTTGGCTGCACCGGCTGGCCGTCAATACCGTTCTGATGCACCTGCGCAAGCGCGGGCCATCTGTTGTCTCACTCGATCACCTGATGGAAAGCGCTCCTGACGAGCGTGTGGGCCGCAGTTTCGGTACCCGTGACCTGACACAAGCCGGCGTCATCGATCGTCTGGCCATCGAACGCGTTGTTGCAACTATGGCGCCCGGTTATCGCAGCATCTTCCTCCTTCATGATATTCACGGTTTTGATCATGGCGAAATTGCCTCAATGCTCAACTGCTCCCGCGGAAACACAAAATCCCAACTCCACAAGGCGCGGCGCGCGCTGCGCGGCGCCCTTAGCGCACAAGCAGTCTCCGACGCCGGCGGATCAACCTGCCAATCGAAAGACTCATGTCTGCCGCAAATCCGGACAGGCGCCCCAAACAGATCGACAATGTTACGCGACACGCCAGCCTTCAGAGTTCAATCAACAGTAAGTGCGCTTGCCACGTAGCGAGTACCATCGTATTGTGCGGTCACACTTACGTTGTCTCCCTCGTGGAGATTCCGGCTTGCCGGAAGTTGAGCGGGATCAAAGTAGATTTGGTAGCTCTTATTGTCACGTGGATCGACCAGAACCATCAGGCCGGAGTGTATGTCCAGAGCGGAAAGACTTCCGCTGAAAGCAAATTCAGATCCTGGGGTGGCCAGGATGGCGATCTGGCTGGCAATGCCTCGACCTTTTCTGTCGGAGGTAAATTCTATCGAGATAAGAGATCCCTTCACAAGATCTGAAGCGCCAGAGGGCGCGGATGACAATGGCGCCGGGCCCTCCCGAGCTATACGCGTGTCCGACTTCACAAACAGGTTGAAAGGCTGACGAGACGGGGCCGCACTTACAATCAGTTCACGGGTAACAGGGTCGTAGCTTATCACAGTGCCTTGGTACTCGCCTTCGGGCAACTGCGAAAGCATATGGATGCTGAGAGCATAAATATTTGTCCCGTCCAGCACCGTTTGTACAGAAGCATGATGTGCGGGACTTAGTTCACCAACAGGAATTGCCTTTCCATCAAGATAAATTTGCGTGCGTGCGTCATAAAGTATCTTCACGGGCCGCTGGCCAAAGACTCCCAGGATAAGCTCATCGCGCACGGGGTCGACTTTTCTGATCTCACCTCCCAGCACGGTGCTCTTTCCTCCTGGCGCGGAAGGCAAGGCGGATGAATCAACAGGTGCGCTTGCGGGCCTTAGCGCGGATTGTTGGCCCGCAACTTGCGAGCTTGCATCCGCAACCAGCAATTGCGCGGTTGCCACACTGCCTAGCATAATCAGCGCCAGAACACTGTTCATATAAGCACACCTTTACACGTTACTAACTCTCTCGACACATGTTCTGATGAGGTCGAGTGAGAAATGGTAGCCTGCGGCGCAAAGATAATGAAACAGCGCCCCTGTTAGCAACGGATCTCAATGTTGAGCATCTAAATATATGTGCGCGAAGGTAGAGATTGTCCTTGAGCCGCACCGAAGGGTAAGGAAAAGCGCGATGATCCTACAAAGAGTAATTGCGGTCCTTGCGGTCCTTGCAGCCATGGGATCTCATGCCTCGTGGGCTAGTGATTCGTTGAAAATCACCATCCCAAGGCGCAGCGAGTTGACTCCCGTACAGCGTCTCAATCGCGAAGGTGTTGACGCTGTTAAGAAACACCAATACGAAAAAGCCGAAGCGCTGTTCTACAAAGCGTACCTTTACGATCCTGCCGACCCTTTCACACTGAACAATCTGGCATACATCTCTGAGTTAGAAGGAGAAGCGGATAGCGCGCGCAAATTCTATGCTCTGGCATCTGAGCAAGGCAGCAATGCGAACATCGATCGAAGCAACGCGAAGCGGATGGAAGGAAAGCCGATGCGGTACGCCTTCGAGAGCGTTCAAGATATTCCAATGCGGGTGAATCGCATGAATGTGGACGCGATGGGGCTTCTGTCGGAAGACCGTGGATTTGAAGCCGTTGCTCTTCTGCGCAAAGCTCTACCACTGGATGCGCTGAACCCATTCACATGGAACAACCTGGGCGTGGCAGAAGAGGCGATCGGAGACTACGACAACGCATTGAAAGCATATGGCACGGCCGCCGAAACGCACTCTTCGGAACCCGTTGTCCTCGCGCAGGACCGTTCATGGAGAGGAAGACCAGTCAGTGTCATGGCCGCGGCCAGCGCCGGGCGGCTGGCGGAACGGATCAAGAATATGGACAGTGAGGAACTGAACGCCGTCATGTTTACCATGCGCGGAGTTTCCGCGACAAATCAAAATGATTGGCATGCGGCCAGGGAAGACTTTCTTCAGGCTTACTCACTCGATCCAGTCAGTGCATTTTCGCTCAATAACCGCGGATATGTTGCCGAGATGGAAGGTGACCTGGAAACGGCGCAGTTTTTCTATGACAAAGCCCGAAAGGCCGGCGGTTCGAACATTCGGATCGGCCTTGCGAGCCAGCATTCAGCCGAAGGCAAGAAGCTCTCAGCGGTGGCAAAAGACAGCGACCACCAGGTGGATGGCGAACTTGACAAATACGGTCAGGAGCGCCACCGGCAAACAGGTCCGATTGAATTGATACCTCGCGGCTCTGCGCCAGACGGAGATCCCAGCGTTCCCTTAGAAAAGTCTTCATCCTCAGATCTCCCACAAGCGGAAGCGCTATCCGCGCCTCAGCCGCTCCTGCCTCAGGAAGGATCGAATTGATATGACCCATTCCCTCGCAGAATCTCGTTCGAATCAGTCAATGATCCTTCTTTCTCGCCTTCTCCTGGTTCCGCATGATAACGCTTTTTCATCATCGTTGGTGATGGAAGGGCTCAGGTCAAATCTTCGGGAAATCAGCCGTCAGGAGTTTGACAGCTTGCTGACATTGGCCAACTCGAACCATGTGGTTGTGCGCGCGCTGGAGATTTTCTTTAACATTACGCGCGAGGCGAAGGATGACATTCGCGCCGAATGGGCGCAAACGGCCCTTGCGGATGAGCGAGCACGGATCACAACGGCTCTGAGGTTCCTCGAAGTGATCTGCACCGTCTTCGGAGACGAAAAGCTAGACCTCGTGGCGATCAAATCGCTTGATCACTGGCCCGATTTTGGCAGCGACATCGATCTGTATACAAATGCGAATTCGGAAGACATTGCAGAACTTATGAAGAAGCGCTTCGATGCGCGGGTAGATCCCCCAAGCTGGGGAGACCGCCTGGCGAACAAATGGAACTTCCTTGTCCCCGGACTACCCGAAGCCGTAGAGGTGCACGTGGGCCGCCTCGGACAGACAGGAGAGCAGGCCGGAATTGCCTCGCTCCTTGCGGAACGAAGCCGTCTGGTCATGATTGGCAATCAGGCGTTTCGAGTTCCATCCGTGTCGGATCAGCTGATGATATCCACTTTGCAGAGAATGTACCGGCATTTCTATTTCCGGTTGTGCGACATCGTTGATACTGTCGCGTTGTCGGAGACATATGCCATTGACTACGTGGATCTGCGTGCTTCAGCGACAAGGGCCGGCATTTGGGAAGGGGTTGCGACGTATCTCGTAATTGTGTCGGATTATGTGCGGAGGTACAACGGTTCAGGTCTTGTCTTGCCGCATTACGTGAGAGCTGTAGCGTGCTTGAGCGGCGATGAAGTCTATTATGCCCGGCAGTTTCTTCGCGTTCCGATTATCCCGCAGGCGGCGATGCTCTACGGAACGCAACTTGCCGGGCTGCTGCGCAAGCGGGATTTGCATAACGGCGCCCGGCTCAGTTTGCTGCCATGGCTTGCCACAGCAGCTTTGGTAGGGCAAAGAATCACTGGAAGCGATAAGGGTATTTGGTAAGGCGGAGGTTGGAACTCCGTGAATGCGAAGTTGGAACCGTGAAATTCACTTGGTTCCGTTGCAAGTTAACCTGGGATGCACCAAGAGAGGGGATGCCGGGATTTCTTTCACCGGCAAAAACGCTATGGGCGATCTGGCAACGACTCCCGAATTGATCTTGGGCGGTACGCCATCGGCCAAGAACTCAAGCCGCATGATGCAGGCTGTAGGCGCGGTCCCATGGTCAACCATGGAGTCGCACTCGCCTGATGTATCTATCTTGAATCAGCCTGCGCAGATGCAGGCGGCTTGGCAGCCGACCTTCGCGACTGATCTGCATGGGGTCAAACGCGACCCGACTTCCAACGCTATCTCATTTGTTTTCCATGTTGTCGTCATAACTTTGGCGCTGCTGCTGGCGGCAAAAGCCCGCACAATTGTCACGCAGCAGCCGACCACGATTGAAACACCGCTGGAATTCAATGTTACCATCCCTCCCATCACCTTGCCGGTGGCCAAAGCGATGGGCGGCGGCGGAGGTGGCGGCGCGCATGAGGTGGTTGAGGCCAGCAAGGGACATCTGCCCATGGTCGCGATGATTCAGATCATGCCTTCGCAGATCCTCAGGATTGACCGGCCAAAACTGGGAGTTGAGCCAACCGAGACGGTCAACGTACCGGACAATAACAAGCTGCCTAACATGGGCATGGCCCAATCGCAGCAGGTAGCGCTTGCCTCCCAGGGAAGGGGCAGCGGTTCAGCATTTGGGCAAGGCCTGGGCGGCGGCATTGGCGCGGGCCACGGCAACGGGGCCGGGTCCGGCAGCGGTGGCGGATATGGCGGCGGCCTCATGAGCGTGGGCGGCGGCGTGAGCGCACCAGTGGTTATCCATTCCGTTGAGCCGGAGTTCACAGATGACGCTCGCCGAGCAAATTATCAGGGCAGCGTTTCGATCAAACTCATTGTCGATTCGCAAGGGAACCCGCAAGACGTTCGACTGGCTAGTCATCTCGGCATGGGGTTGGAGGAAAAGGCCATCGAAGCCGTGAAGCAATACAAGTTCAAGCCGGCCATGTTTCAGGGTCATGCTGTATCGGTGCAGATCGTGATCGACGTAGACTTTCATCTGCATTGAGTCACAGAGTTGCGATGAAAAAGAGGAGCCGAGAACGGCTCCTCTTTTTCATTGCCGAATTACGATCCATTACAATGTGAGTAAATCCAACCGCCCCATTAGAGCGTTTTTCCTGTTGGTGTAGAGTCCGGCGTGGACCGGGAGGTCCACGCGACAGCCGGCCAGGAGGCCGGCGATACCTGTTCTTGCAGCGACCGGCAACCTTGAGCCAAGCAGGAGATCCACTCTACCAACAGGTAAAATGCTATAGCCTCACGCCGAGTCGGCCTCCCAACCCGGCCGCGCCCCACGACGCATATATCTCAAAGCGCAACCTTGGACTGTCACCAGCGCAATCGATTCTCGCATCACTGCTTGGCTTCTTGCACGGTTTGCGTGTGTTGCTGCGCCGGTTTCTTGGCATAGTACCCCTTGCGCGTCCTCACAACCAGCTTGTCGTGCTTCGTCTTGTTCGCCTCTACGCGCACAACCCGATACCCCCCCAGACTAGCCGCTTTCGTGGAGTGATAGCCGATGGTGTACTGTTCCCGAATATCGTGCGCGACCTCCGCTGCGATGCTATCCACATCCTGCAAGGAATGCGGGAAGTAAGCGATGCCGCCCGTCTCCTGCGACAGCCTCTCCAGAGCAGTTCTCGCTTGCTCCGCTTCTGCCTTGTCGGTTCCAAAAAGCAGTCCGATGGTATAAACCACCGGTCCGCCCAGGTTCTGCACGCGGCGGATGGCTTGTTCTAGATCGAGGCGCGACGCATTGTCCGCTCCGTCCGTAATGACCAGCAGTACCTGCTTTGGGAGTTTTCCGTGGTTGGTCAATTCGTCCGCCGAAGCGGCCACTGCATCATACATGGCCGTGGCGCCCTTGGAGTCGAAGTGCGAAAGCCCCCGATTGAGCGCGGCGATCTCCGAGGTAAAGCCCTGATCGAGGTATGCCCGATCGGAAAAATTTACGATAAACGTCGTATTCAGCGGATTTGACGCCTTCAAGAGATCCAGCGCGGCCAAATTCACCGCCGCGCGCTTGTCGCGCATTGAGCCCGAGTTATCGACGACAATGCCCAACGAAACTGGCTGGTCCTGGTGCAGAAACGAACTGGTGGTTTGCACGACTCCGTCTTCCCAAACGCGGAAGTCGCCGCGGCTCAAATCCGTGACTGATCGGCCTTTCTCGTCCATCACCGCACAGGTCAACAGAACCTCATCCACATCCTGGTGCAAGGTGTAGACGCCGTCCGGGCGCTTTTGAATCTCGCCGGGCCGGGCCGGGGCGAGAGGCAACGCCGTGATTACAGGCGCAACCTCTTCAGCGTCGGGCGAGGGAATCGGATCGTGGTCTGCGTCCAGCCGCGCCTGAACCTCCGGATGCGTTGGATCGCGCAGGATGGCGGGCATTGCGGATTGAGTCTGCGCTGGCGTCTGTGTCTCGGTAACAATCTGGTCCATCGGCAATTCCAACGCAAATACAGAACCAGAGCCCTGATCCGCCTGCACCCAAATGCCATGGAAAGCGTCATGAAGTTCAGGATGCAGCGCCAGCAGCGCCGTCATCACTTCGGTCACTTGCTTGCGCGCAGTTGGCGGATCGCGCAACTGGGCAGCCTGGGCGGCGTCAGGAGCGTAGTGGACTTCAAGGTCCAGCGCACTAAATGTAGTTGTGGTGTCGATATCCGTTACTTGAAAAGAAGAACCATCCGCGGTGAGCATCAGCGGTTTCGCGCCGGGCAGATTGTCGGGATGCGCCCGGTCCTCCTCATGCTGCAGTTTCTCCAGATTGGGACTGGACAAAAAGTCCACCGGCGCCAGAAAATAGGCGGCCCTGCGATAGTAGAACCAGGCATCCCAATTCATGTTCATTTGCGCATATTTACGCGCCGCCGCCCAGTACCACAGGCCTTCATGGCCTACCTCCATCATGGGCCTGCTGAAGAAGCCGCCAAGCATCCAGCGATGGTCAGCCGTCTCGGACAGAATGAGTGAAATCTGTTGTGGTTGCGGTACGCCGGTGGCGTGAAGAATAGCCAGCGCATATGTCCCTGGCGGAAGATCGGTAAAGTTCAATGCCACGACCGGAGTTCCACAATAGAAATCTGTTCGAGCATTGCCCACAGACTCGCTCGACGCGTCCAGTTCATAAAGACGATCGACAGTAATGACCGCTTGCTGCACAAGGGGCCTCAAACTGTCGACCGAACCCGCGATTCCGCTGAAATCAGCCGCAACCGCGGGAATGGTGTTCGCTTTGAGAGCCTCCACGTTCCCGCTTTGCATCTCGCCAGCCATGGCGCGAGCAGCGATTGACAGGGCATCACGCTGCGCGGCCGTCATTTGCGACTGTGTTTTGCAGGAAGCGGCCATTGCGCTTAACGGCAGCATAGCGCCCGCAAAAGCAATAAATAACAGCAGGGCGCGTGGTATGTTATGGGGTTTTATGGGCATGGCTACGGCCTTCCGTTGGGTTCATCTGACGGGTGAATCAAAAAACTCTTGCAAGCCTACAGATATATGATGCAAATTGACCGTCGTTCGGCCACATCGCCCGGCAGGAACTTACGATGTTTTTCGGCGCGGGTGATAAGAATTTAACGAAGTAGAGTGCAACCAGCAGCCGCTGAAATTGATTCGTGTGCCTCGCCGGCCATTGCGGATTGGAGTGTATCCTTTTGCTCACTATATTCGCCTATAACTGCAATGCGGTTGTTTTCCTGTGTAATATGGGTCTTGACATCTTCGCGTTAGTGTATATTACTGGCTGCGAGACTATTTGATTTAGTATTGTTTTGATCAGTTGCCTCGACGGACATGATTTGGGAATTATTTGGAGAATCTGCGCGGCTAATTCTTTCTAAATAGCCGCTTCGTCAATTTCTCCAGCGCTATTATGTTTGACCGGAATTTGGTTGGACATTATCGAGCAGGATACTCTCTGTAGCCGCCGAACTTGCGTAAATTGAAGAGGTTGTTGAGTTCTCATCAGGCGCATTTTGCCGCCTGTACCTCATACCAGCCCGATTGGATAAGCGAGCAAACCCGGCGTCTCCGCTGACAAAGCGGAGCGAACGCAGCCGTTCGCCAACGTTAGCATCTACGGACTCAAATTCTCAATTAAGGCAGGTTCATGAAGACTCTCTACTCCGTTCTTGTGCCCTTTCTGGCATTCACCGCGCCCGCATTCGCCACGGTTGCCGTCAGCAGTCCGTCGAATGGCGCGACAGTAAGTTCAACAGTAAGCTACGCCGCAACTGCAACCACGAGCACATGTTCAAAGGGCGTGGCGTCCATGGGCGTGTATGTTGACAACAGGTTGCTCTTTACCGTGAATGGAACCAAACTGAACACTATTCTTTCCGTCAGCCCCGGCACACACAATACCGTTGTTGAAGAGTGGGATTTTTGTGGAGGAGCCACCTTCATTTCAATGAAGATCACGGTCACAGCTCTGGCAGAGGAGATTACGGTCACCGCTCTGGCGGGCGTTCATGTGACCTCGCCGGCGAACAACAGCACTGTGAGCTCCCCTGCCAATTACGTTGCGACCGCCACCAGCAGTTGTTCGAAGGGCGTAGCATCCATGGGCATCTACGTTAACGGTCAGCTTGTGTACGTCGAAAACGGCGCAATTCTAAACACCCAGCTGAGCCTGGAATCGGGAACCCAGGAAACGGTCGTTGAAGAGTGGGATAAGTGTGGCGGCGCGTCCTACACACCGATCAATGTCACGGTTCAAGGCGATGAACATATACTCTCCAACCTGCAGTCCAGTGGCGGATGGAACGGCTGGGGTGAGTTGCCCCCCTATTACGACATCTGCTCCGCCTCGTGTTCGGGAGTTACATGGTCAATGTCGCGACACGCCAGTTCACCGTCTTTGAGCGGGAATTCGACCCAGTTCGAGTTAGGTGGAACCACACCTTACGCTGATGTCCTCTGGTCGCTTCCCGTGCTCGGCCAGAACACAGCGCAAGGTATTCCAGACACCGGCCACACGCTGCTCCCGAGCCTGCACAATTTCACTTACGATGCCTACTTCTACGTGACCAATGCCTCTATC
>Ga0224557_1003018_pt1 | contig 13570 bp, 14 predicted proteins | sample 714S31014metaG_FD_180677 | JGI IMG/M metagenome (GOLD analysis project Ga0224557, IMG submission 180677) | Peat soil microbial communities from Stordalen Mire, Sweden - 717 S3 10-14 | ecosystem: Environmental > Terrestrial > Soil > Wetlands > Peat | place: Sweden: Norrbotten County, Stordalen...
GATCGGGTTGACCAGATCCGCGGTCACGGTCAGCAGCATGTACCCGACCACAAAGACCAGGACCACGTACGTCGCGGGCATGAGTTTGAGGTAGTTCACCGGGGCGGCCGCGACCTTTCCGCGCGTCGATCGGATGAGGTTGCGGATCTTCTCGAACAGCGCGATTGCGATGTGGCCGCCATCAAACGGCAGTAGCGGCACCAGGTTGATCGCACCGAGAATGAGATTCAGCTGGGCCAGGAAGAACCAGAACGCCACCCACAGCCCATGATCGACGGTGTCACCGCCGATGATGCTCGCTCCGACCACGCTCATCGGCGTCTGCGGGTCGCGCTGACCACCGCCGATGGCGTGCACCAGCGCGCCGACCTTGGTCGGGATCGTGACCAGCGCCTTGCCCACCTCGCCGGTCAGGTCGGCGGTGAACAGGACAGTCGCGGGTATCGCGGAGACCACAGTGTAATGAGTGGGCGCTTGCCGGACCGCGCCGACACCGATGGCTCCGACGGTGGCGGCCGAGGGCTGGCCGCCCTGCCCCTGGGTGACGAAGCGTTGGGTCGGCGTGACGTCGACGTACACGGTGATCGGGGCACCGTCGCGCTCAACGACGACGGGAACGGGGCCGTGCAGCTTGCGTACCGCGGCGGCCATGTCCTCGAAGTTGGACACCTTGGTGTCACCGACTTTGACCACGACGTCGCCAGCGCGAATGCCAGCCTGCGCTGCCGGACCGGGGCCGGTGCAGGTGCCGACCTTGCCAGGCGATACTTCCGGTGCAACGCAGGCAGTTTCGCCCACGATCGCCTGGGTCGGCGGGTGCAGGTTGGGCAGCCCCCAAATCAAGGCTATGACATAGATCAGCACCATGCAGATAACGATGTTCATCGCCGGGCCGGCGAAGAGCACAGCGACACGCTTCCAGGTCTGCTGCTTGTACATCGCCCGGTCACCCTCGTCGGGCGCCAAGTCCTCGACCGGGGTCATTCCGGCGATGTCGCAGAACCCACCCAGTGGAACCGCTTTGACCCCGTACTCGGTTTCACCGCGCCGGGTCGACCACAAGGTGGGGCCGAAGCCGACGAAGTAACGGCGCACCTTCATTCCAGTGGCGCGCGCGATCCACATGTGGCCACACTCGTGCAAGGCCACCGAGATCAGGATGGCCAGCGCAAAAAGTACAATGCCGGTAGCGAACATCATCAGGCGCTAGGACCTTTCTCAAACCATTCCGGAGACCTTTTCATCAGACTCCTGCGGGGCTCGCTGTTGCTGTTCCTGTTTGGATAGCTCGCTGCGCTCGTTCACGGGCCCACCGCTGCGCGTCTAGTACGTCTTCCACGGTAGCGGGTGGAACGGACCATTGGTCGGCGGCGTGCAGCACGTCGGCAATGGTTCCGACAATCGCGGGGAAGCCAATGCGGCCTTTAAGGAAGGCCTCCGCTGCTTCCTCGTTGGCGGCGTTGTAGACGGCGGTCATGCAGCCGCCGGTCTCACCGGCGTGCCGGGCCAGCTCGACCGCGGGGAATACGTCGGTGTCCAGCGGCTCGAACTCCCAGTTAGACGCGGTGCTGAAGTCGCAGTGAGCGGCCGCCCCGGGGACCCGCCTTGGCCAGCCGAGAGCCAGGGAGATGGGCAGCTTCATGTCCGGTGGGCTGGCCTGGGCGATGGTGGAGCCGTCGATGAAGGTGACCATCGAATGAACAATCGACTGAGGGTGCACGACGACCTCGATGCGGTCGTAGGGAATGCCGAACAGCAGGTGGGTTTCGATGAGCTCAAGTCCTTTGTTGACCAGCGAGGCCGAGTTCAGCGTGTTCATCGGGCCCATGGACCAGGTCGGGTGGGCGCCGGCCTGCTCCGGGGTGACACTCTCGAGGTCGGCGGCAGCCCAGCCGCGAAACGGCCCACCGGACGCGGTCAGCACCAGCTTGGCGACCTCGTCGGGGTCGCCCCCGCGCAAACACTGGGCCAGCGCGGAGTGCTCGGAGTCGACGGGCACGATCTGACCTGGCCGCGCCGCCGCAAGGACCAGCGGCCCCCCCGCGATCAGCGATTCCTTGTTGGCCAGTGCCAGCCGGGCCCCGGTCTGCAACGCAGCCAGTGTCGGTCGCAGGCCCAACGCGCCGACCAGCGCATTGAGGACGACGTCGGCGTCGGTCTGCTCGACCAGGCGGGTGGCGGCTTCAGGTCCGCGGAAGGGGACTTCCTCTTTCAAGAAATGCCCTGCGAGCTGCGCCGCACGTTCGTCGGCTATGGCGATGTTGGTGACCCCGGTTTCGGCCCGCTGCCGCAGCAGGGTGTCCAGGTTCGCTCCCCCGGCGGCCAAACCGACCACCTCGAAGCGGTCAGGATTTGCGGCGATGACCTCCAGCGCCTGGGTACCGATCGAGCCGGTACTGCCCAGCACCAGCACGCGCAGGCGACGACCGGCGTCGCTTTCGGTCGGATGCGTCACCTACTCATTGTGCCCGCCCGTCGACACTGCGGGCCAGAGAGCCGCGTCGGCCAGCCGCATCAACTTTTCGTGCGTGTAGGCGCTGATAGCAGCCCGGCAAGCATCTCAACAGGATGACTTCCGCCCCGGACCCGCTCCAGCGCCGCGGCGCTCTGGATGTGCCAGAATATCGGAGCATCACCAATCAGAAGTCGATCCGATCCGGAGGAATCGCCGTGGCCAGTACAGAGGTGGAACACTTCGCCGGCGTCGACCCCGCTGAGGTGCCGTCGGCGGCCTGGGGCTGGAGCAGAATCAACTACCGCACTTGGCACGTCGTCGGACTTTTCGCCTTCGGGTTCCTGCTGGCGATGCTGCGCGGCAACCACGTGGGCCATGTCGAGGACTGGTTCCTGATCGGCTTTGCCGCCCTGGCGCTCTTCGTTCTCGTCCGGGACTTGTGGGGCCGCCGGCGCGGCTGGATTAGGTAGCGGTCATACCGTTTCGTGTGCCGGGGTCTCCCGGCGGACGGTTGCGGTGGTTTGGCGCCGCAACCGGCTGTACCAAGCGCTCACGAGAGCACCGCTCACTAGGGCAACCAAGCCCACGGCCCACGGCCATGCGCCATGTTGGTGAACCCAGCCCGCCAGCAGCCCTTGCAGGCGGCCGGCCGCGTTAATCACCGCGTCCTGCGATATCGAGGCCGCGTTCGTGGTCGCGCTGAACAGCCGGAGCTCGTAGAGGCCGTAGTAACCCACATACAGCCCGACCAGCACCAACAGCACGCCACTTATCCGGTTGACGAGCGGCAAGAGCCGACGCAAGCGGTCGGCAAGTGCCGAGCTAGCCGTCGCGGCGCCGATAGCAAGGACGCCGACGATCAAGGTCAGTCCGGCGACGTAGGCGACGTAGACCGCGACGCCCCCGACGACGGAACCGCCCCGAGATCCGGCTCTGAAGCCAGCTGCAGTGACCGCCAAAAACGGCCCGACGGTGCATGAAAGCGAAGCGATCGCGTAGCTGACGCCATACCCGTATGACGAGCCCAGCCGAACGGTCGGAGCCCATCGCGCGCCGAATGGTCGAGGCGTCAGCGCCGTCAGCTCTCGACCCGAGAGCAGCCAGACCCCAAGGACCAACAGCACCAAGCCGATCAGCACAGTCACGTAAGGCAGGTAGCGCTGCACGGTCGAGCCCGCCGATATCGTCAGCGCGCCGAACAATCCGAACACCGTCATAAAACCGAGCGCCATCCCGATGGTGGCCACCAGTGCGCGGCCGATCGATGCCAATGCCCGCGGCGCTGGGAACTGTTCGCCGGATTGCTGCCCGCGCACCACCAGAATCAGGTACGCGGGCAGCAAGGCAAACCCACAGGGGTTCAGCGCCGCCACCAACCCGGCGGCGAAGGCCAAACCTATGAGACCTTGGTTCACGGAATCAGTGCGTCAGAGCAGACACCCGGCCGGCCAGCTCCTGCTGGGACATGGCCGACGTCGTGTTGTTGACGAATGTCGAGCTGCCGTCGGCGCGGTAGAACATGTATGCCGGCTGCCAGGGCACGTTAAAGCGCGCCCAGATCGAACCGTCGGCGTCGTTGAGGTTGGTGAAGTTCAAGTTGTACTTGGAGACGAAACTCTGCATCGCAGCGACATCCGAGTGCGCCGCGATACCGACGAAGGTGACGCCCGGATTGGCGGCCGCCACCTGGCTGACGGCGGGAGCTTCTGCGTTGCAGAACGGGCAGAACGGCGCCCAGAACCACAACACCGCGGGCCTGCCTTGCAGGCTGGCGCCATTGAACCCCGCGCCGCTAAGGGTGGTGCCGGTGAACTGGAGACGGTCGTCGGCGGCCTCCGCGCGTGGCGGGCTGGCGAGCCCGAATATCAGGGCCGCAGCGCAGACAGCCACCGCAAACAACTTGAGGGGCGATAAAAAGCGAGTGATCATGCTCTACAGACGATAGAGCCACCCCTGCGGTTCATCACGCTGCTAGCTACCCGCCCGTCCTTCGGCGGCCAGCTGTCCACACGCAGCCCCGATCTCACGGCCCCGCGTATCCCGCACCGTGCAGGACACCCCCTTCGACCGGACCCGCCGGACGAACTCCCGCTCCGCCGCCTTAGGGCTGGCGTCCCAGGCGCTACCCGGAGTCGGGTTGAGCGGGATCAGGTTCACGTGTACCAGCGGCCCCAGCGCGCGATGCAGTCTCTTACCCAACAGGTCAGCGCGCCACGGCTGGTCGTTGACATCGCGGATCAGGGCGTACTCGATGGATACCCGCCGACCGGTCACGTCGGCGTAGTACCGCGCGGCATCCAGCGCCTCGGCGATCTTCCACCGGTCGTTGACCGGAACCAGCGTGTCGCGCAGCTCGTCGTCGGGCGCATGCAGCGACAACGCCAACGTCACCCCGAGCCGTTCGTCGGCAAGGTTGCGGATGGCGGGAGCCAACCCCACCGTCGACACCGTCACAGAACGGGCCGAGATTCCGAAACCGTGCGGCGGCTGCTCGGTGATGCGGCGCACCGCAGCGACCACCCTGGCGTAGTTGGCCAACGGCTCCCCCATGCCCATGAAAACCACGTTCGAGAGGCGGTCACCGAAGTCGTCGCGCAGGGCCGCGGCACCGGCGCGCACCTGTTCAAGGATTTCCGCGGTGGACAGGTTGCGGTCCAATCCGCCCTGGCCGGTGGCGCAGAACGGGCAGGCCATGCCGCAGCCTGCCTGCGATGAGATGCACACGGTATTGCGTTGCGGGTAGCGCATCAGCACCGACTCGAAGGTGGTGCCGTCGACGGCACGCCACAACGTCTTTCGGGTCTGACCGTCGTCACACGTGATGTCGCGGGCCGCGGTGAGCAGGTTGGGAAACATCGCTTCGGCAACGGCATCACGAACCGCCGCCGGGAGATCGGTCATCTGCCGCGGATCGGCGATCAGCCGGCCGTAGTACTGGTGCGCAAGCTGTTTGGCGCGAAATGCCGGCAAGCCCAGCTCGGCGACCGCGGCCGCGCGGCCCTGTTCGTCGAGGTCGGCCAGATGCCGCGGCGGCCGGCCCCGGCGCGGTTCGGTGAACACCAACTGTTGGACCATGATCTTTCAAGTATCGGCCCAGTCGGGGCAACCTGGGGAATCTAGGGAAGCAGTGTGAGCATTGTCCAGGCCGCCACCGCCGAAGGGAGCACCCCGTCGATCCGGTCCATCAGCCCCCCGTGACCGGGAAGCAGGCGACCCATGTCTTTGATACCGAGGTCACGCTTGACTTGAGATTCCACCAGGTCGCCAAGCGTGCAGGTCAGCACCAGCACCACACCCAGCAGAGCCCCGACCCACGGAGCTTTGCCGGCCAAGAAGGTCGCAGTCAGGATCGTCGCGGTGATCCCGCACACCATCGAACCGGCGAATCCCTCCCAGGACTTATTCGGGCTGATCGTCGGAACCATCGGATGCTTACCGAACAGCACTCCCACGGTGTAGCCACCGACGTCTGAGGCAATTACGGCGATCATCAGGCAAAATACCCGCCCGGCGCCGTCCTTCGGGTAGACGAGCAATGCGGCAAAAGAGGCGAATAACGGCACCCAGACCGCAAGAAAAATGGTGGCGGACACGTCGCGCAGGTAATTCGACGAGGGCGGCGGCGCCCCGGCCTCAGCCTCCCGGGCATCGTGTCGCTTACTTTCGTCCGGCATGAACAGCCGCCAGAACATGCAGACCACCACCGTCGCGCCGAAGCCCGACAGCGCGCCCACAGCGTGATACGGCCAGGTCAGCCAGACGGTCACCTGCCCCCCGACCAGCAGCGGGATCGCCGGAATCACGTAGCCGGCTTCACGCAGCCGTCGCACCACCTCATAGCTGGCAACGAAAATTGCAAGGGCCGCAAGCACCACCCAGCCACGCGGAGCGAACACCAACGTAGCGACGAGAACCGCGCTGATACTGAGGCCAACCGCAATCGCGGCGGGCAGGTCACGGCCTGCCCGGGATTTTTTCTTGGCACTCTGCTGCGGCCCTTCCACCGGCTCGTCGGGCGGGCTGCCTGCGCCGGCATCGGTAATTGCCACAGACTTGGTCGCTGAGCGGTCGCTAGACCTCCAGCAGCTCGCCTTCTTTGTGCTTGACCAACTCTTCGATCTGGGTGACGTACTGCGAGGTGGTCTTGTCCAGATCTTTTTCCGCGCGACCGACTTCGTCCTCACCGGCCTCACCGTCCTTGCGGATCCGGTGCAGTTCCTCCATCGTTTTGCGGCGAATGTTGCGCACCGAGACCTTCGCGTCTTCGCCTTTGCCCTTGGCCTGTTTGACCAGCTCCCGACGGCGCTCCTCGGTGAGTTGCGGCACGGCCACCCGGATCAGGGTGCCGTCATTGCTGGGGTTCAACCCGAGATCAGAGTTGCGAATCGCGGTCTCGATGGCGCCGAGCTGATTGGATTCGTACGGCTTGATGACGACAAGGCGCGCCTCGGGGACGTTGATGCTGGCCAGCTGTGTGATCGGGGTGTTGGTGCCGTAGTACTCGATGACGATCCGCGAGAACATGCCCGGGTTGGCGCGGCCGGTGCGGATGGTTGACAGGTCGTCGCGGGCCACCGAGACGGCCTTCTCCATTTTCTCTTCTGCATCGAAGAGAGCTTCATCAATCATGCCGCTCCTCCTCAGGTGGTGACCAGCGTTCCGATCTTCTCACCAGCGACCGCACGGGCGATATTCCCGTCGGTCAGCAGGTTGAACACGAGGATCGGCATGCCATTGTCCATGCAGAGACTGAATGCGGTGGCATCGGCTACCCGCAACCCGCGGTCGATGACTTCGCGATGGCTGATCGCGGTGAGCAGCTCGGCTTCGGGGTTCACCCGCGGATCCTGGTCGAACACTCCGTCAACGGCCTTGGCCATGAGCACCACGTCTGCGCCGACCTCCAGTGCCCGCTGCGCCGCCGTGGTGTCCGTGGAAAAGTACGGCAGCCCCATGCCGGCGCCGAAAATCACCACGCGCCCCTTCTCCAGGTGGCGGACGGCCCGCAACGGCAGATAGGGCTCGGCCACTTGGCCCATGGTGATCGCCGTCTGGACTCGGGTGGCGATGCCTTCCTTCTCGAGGAAGTCCTGCAACGCAAGGCTGTTCATGACGGTGCCGAGCATTCCCATGTAGTCCGACCGGGTGCGCTCCATGCCGCGCTGCTGCAGCTGTGCGCCGCGGAAGAAGTTGCCTCCGCCAATGACCACAGCCACCTGCACTCCGCCGCGGACCACCTCGGCGATTTGGCGTGCCACCTGGGCCACGACATCGGGATCCAGCCCGACCTGGCCGCCGCCGAACATCTCGCCGCCGAGCTTGAGCAACACTCGCGAATATTTGGCTGGACTCGCCTGGTCGTGTGACGATGTCGGCGCGCTTTCAGCGCTGGTCGGCTGGGGTTCCGTCATCAGGCTCCTCGCATGAGAGTGCCATCCCGGCGACCTCACCCGGAACGGCATGTCACATCCTGCCCCATCGTCGCACTGCGGCGGGCCCGGGGTGCACCTATCTGCCCGGCGGTGACGCCGCCGCAACCGCAATGGATCGTCGCCGAACCGACACTGACTCCCGTATGGACATCGCCGACGACGCCGGCCGCAGAACCGATCGCCCGATAGGCCTAGACCTGTCGGTCTAGTAACAAACTACTAGACAGATCTGCCTGCTCGGTCGACTGCGATTTGCGCGACTCGTATCCAAGGCCGGGTCGTCAGGCGTCTAATAGCGTTTCTTCCGGGCATTCGACCGGGCATGTATGTCAATATCATTGACATGGGTGACATCGAAGGTGCTCCGCTGGGCTACCTTCTCTACCGCGTGGGAGCCGTTCTGCGGCCAGAGGTTTCCGCCGTGTTGGGCCCGCTCGGCCTGACGCTCCCCGAATTCGTTTGCCTGCGCATCATTTCGATGTCTCCGGGGCTGTCCAGCGCCGAATTGTCCCGGCACACCAACGTGACACCTCAGGCCATGAACACCGTGTTGCGCAAGCTGGAAGACATTGGCGTGGTGACGCGGCCGGCATCGGTGTCTTCGGGGCGTGCGCTGCCGGCCACCCTGACCAGTCAGGGCCGCGCCCTGCTGAAGCGCGCCGAAGGCGCGGTCCATATCGCTGATGCCCGCATCCTGGCCAAACTGACCGCACCGCAGCAGCGCGAGTTCAAAAGAATGCTGGAGCAACTCGGGTCCGACTGACCGGCCGCGTTTCAGGCGTGGATCCGGGCCCACGGGCGGGCCTCTTCGAGCTCGAAGGCCAGTTCCAGCAGCAGCGCTTCCTGCCCGACGTCTGCGGACAGCATCATGCCCACCGGCATTCCGTTCGCGGATTGGGCCAGGGGCAGCGAAATCGCGGGGTCCCCGCTGACGTTTTGCAGCGGGGTGAACGCGACCCAATCGATGAGGCGGTCGATGACCTGTTGATAGTTGGTGGGAGCGAGGTAGCCGATCTGCGGGGTTTCTTCGGCCACCGTTGGGGTGAGCAGCGCGTCGTAGGTCGTGAAGAACTGCGCGCTGCGCCGCCGCAGCCTGCGCAATCGCGCAATCGCCAGCGGGAGCCGGTGCAGGTTGCGACGGGTGTGGCGAGCCAGGCCCACCGTCAGGCTGTCCAATCGGGTGCGGTCGAACGTCGGGCCGAACGCACGCCGGCCGGCGCCCACCTGAGCGAACGCCAGAAAACCCCAATACAGCACGAAATCGTCCACGAAACTGGCCGGTGCCGGGGGTTCGTCCACGAGTTCGACGCGGTGCCCCAATTCCTCGAGTAAACCGGCCGACTTCAGCGTCAGGTCCCGCATTTCGGGGGCGCACTCACGCCGAACAGAGCGGGTCACCACGGCAATCCGCAGGCGCTGCCGACCGGGACCGGTGATGTCCCCGATCGGTGCCAGCTTGGGATTGCGCCAGATGCGCTCGGCCTCCCGATAGAAGGCCGCGGTGTCACGCACCGAACGCGTCAGCACGCCGTTGGTGACGATGCGCACCGGCATCCGGCGCAGTTCGGGGTCCAGCGGCAACCTGCCACGCGACGGCTTGAGCCCCACCAGCCCGTTGCAGGAGGCCGGAATTCGGATCGACCCGCCGCCGTCGTTGGCGTGCGCCATCGGCACCACGCCGGCGGCGACGAACGCACCGGATCCCGACGATGACGCGCCGGCCGTGTAGTCGGTGTTCCACGGGTTGCGAACCGGCCGCAACCGCGGGTGTTCGGCGGAAGCGTTGAACCCGAACTCCGACAGCTGGGTCTTGCCCAGGGACGTCGGCCCGGTGGCCAGATACAGACGGGTGAACTCGCCGTCGGCGACCGCGTCGCGGGGTGACCACGCGTCGGTGCCCCGCATCGTCGGCTGCCCGGCGACGTCGATGTTGTCCTTGATGAAGGTCGGGACGCCACCAAAGAACCCGCCGGCCAGGCTGGCCGCCGCGGCCACACGCGCTTGGTCGAATGCGTTGTAGGCCAAGCCGTTCAGGACGGGATTGACCGCCTCGGTGCGGGCGATCGCGGCCTCGACGACCTCGCCACTGCTGACCCAGCCGGCGCGGATGGCATCGGCGAGGCCTACCGCATCGAGGTCACCGAGGGCGTCGTCACCGAAAGCGTGCACGCGTCGCATGCCAACGACGCTATCTCAACGCGGGCCACCCACTGTCCGCGCTTAGGCCTGACCAACCTCGAACCGAACGAAGCGCGTCACCGTCACGCCGGCCTCATCGAGTAGCGCCTTCACGGTCTTCTTGTTGTCGGACACCGACGGCTGCTCGAGCAACACCGCGTCCTTGAAGAAGCCGTTCAGCCGGCCTTCGACGATCTTGGGCAGCGCCTGCTCCGGCTTGCCCTCTTCCTTGGCGGTCTCCTCGGCGATGCGACGCTCACTGGCCACGACCTCTGCCGGGACATCGTCGCGGGACAAATAGCGCGCCTTGAGCGCGGCGATCTGCAGCGCGACCGCGTGCGCGGCCTCTTTACCCAACGCGTCCGAGCCGCCCTTGTACTCGACCAACACACCCACCGCTGGCGGCAGGTCGGCCGCACGTTTGTGCAGGTAGGTCTCGACGGTGCCGTCGAAGAAGGCGACCCGGCGCAGTTCGAGCTTTTCGCCGATCTTCGCCGAAAGCTCGGCAACGGCCTGCTCGACGGTTTTGCCGGCTCCGGCTTCGGCCGCCTTGAGCGCGTCGACGTCGGCGGCCTTGGACTTGGCCGCCGCCGCGACGACTACGTCGGCCAGCGCTTGAAACTCGGCGTTCTTAGCGACGAAGTCGGTCTCGGAGTTCAGCTCGATCAACGCGCCACCTTTGGCCGCCACCAGACCTTCGGCGGTGGCCCGCTCGGCACGCTTGCCGACGTCCTTGGCGCCCTTGATCCGCAGTGCCTCGACCGCCTTGTCGAAATCGCCTTCGGTCTCCACCAGCGCGTTCTTGCAGTCAAGCATGCCGGCACCGGTCAGCTCCCGAAGTCGCTTGACGTCGGCAGCGGTGTAGTTCGCCAATGCTCAGCCTTTCCTAGGATGCATCTGTGGTTGGTTCTGTCGTTTCCGCGGCAGCGTCGGTCGGGGCGCTGGCGGTAGCGCTGGCCAGCAGTTCCTGCTCCCATTCCGCAAGCGGCTCGGCGGCTTCGGCCTCGGGCTTGCCGTCGGCGCGGCCAGCGCCGGCGCGGGCCTGTAGGCCCTCGGCGACCGCAGAAGCGATCACCTTGGTCAGCAGAGCGGCCGACCGGATCGCGTCGTCGTTGCCCGGGATCGGGTAGTCGACCAGGTCGGGGTCGCAGTTGGTGTCCAAGATCGCGATGATCGGGATGTTCAGCTTGCGAGCCTCCGCGACCGCAAGGTGCTCCTTGTTGGTGTCGACAACCCAGATCGCCGACGGCACCTTGGCCATATCGCGGATACCGCCGAGGCTCCGCTCCAGCTTGTTCTTCTCACGGGTCAGCATCAAGATTTCCTTCTTGGTGCGGCCCTCGAAGCCACCGGTCTGCTCCATGGCCTCGAGCTCCTTCATGCGCTGCAGCCGCTTATGCACGGTGGAGAAGTTGGTCAGCATGCCGCCCAGCCAGCGCTGGTTCACGTACGGCATCCCGACGCGGGTCGCTTCGGCCGCGACGGATTCTTGTGCCTGCTTCTTGGTGCCGACGAACATGACGCTGCCACCGTGGGCGACGGTCTCTTTGACGAACTCGTACGCCTTGTCGATGAAGGTCAGCGTCTGCTGCAGGTCGATGATGTAGATGCCGTTGCGGTCGGTGAAGATGAACCGCTTCATCTTGGGATTCCAGCGACGGGTCTGGTGCCCGAAGTGGGTGCCGCTGTCAAGCAGCTGCTTCATGGTTACTACGGCCATGCTTATGCCTTACTTGTGTCGGTTGTTCGCCTGGCATCGGGTGAAGCCAGGCCCTGGCGTCTGCTGCGATGCCGGACCCGTTCCGGATCCCCTGAGGGGAAACCGTCGCGGGACCGCCCGGCATGTGGTGCGATCTCCTAAGAAACGGGAGCCGCGGTGCAGGCGCGCGAAGTCAGCCCACTAATGCGAGCTGCGACCAGGAGTTTACACGTCTTACTCCACAGAACTCGCCACGGTGACTGGCCCCTTCGCCGTAGCGCCGCTGAACTGACCCGATGCGACGGCTGGCGCTGGTTCTGTGGCTGACGCTTTTCGCGGCTGCCCCGGCGTCTGCCGAGGACGCGCGGCTGGACTGGCCGTTGCGTCCACCTCCGACGGTGGTGCGGGGATTCGACGCGCCGTCGCCGAATTGGCATCCCGGGCACCGCGGTGTCGACCTGTGGGGCACGCCTGGCCAACCGGTGTATGCCGCAGGCGGCGCGACCGTGGTGTTCGCCGGGCTATTGGCAGGACGGCCGGTGGTGTCGCTGGCCCACCCCGGCGGTTTGCGCACCAGCTACGAGCCGGTCCGCGCTGCCGTCCAAGTCGGTCAGTCGGTGACTTCGCAGACGATGATCGGCCAGCTGATGGCCGGGCACATCGGCTGCCCCGCCGCGGCGTGTTTGCACTGGGGTGCGATGTGGGGTCCGGCTTCGAGCGCCGACTACGTCGATCCGCTGGGCCTGCTGAAATCCACTCCGATCCGGCTCAAGCCGCTGCGAGGCTAGGCCCGCGGGTGGGCCTGATCGTGCACTGCGCGCAACCGGGCGACCGCGACATGGGTGTACAGCTGCGTGGTAGCCAGGCTGGAATGACCGAGCAACTCCTGGACGATCCGCAGGTCAGCCCCGCCTTCGAGCAGGTGAGTGGCCGCGCTGTGGCGCAGCCCGTGTGGCCCTATGTCGGGCGCGCCGTCCACTGCGGCGACGGTCTGGTGCACGACCGTGCGCGCCTGGCGCGGGTCCAGCCGGCGACCCCGGGCGCCCAGTAACAGCGCCGGCCCGGACTCCGCGACGGCCAATGCGGGACGTCCGTCGGCCAGCCAGGCGCGCAACGCATCGGCGGCCGGCACCCCGAATGGCGCGGTGCGCTGCTTGTTTCCTTTGCCTAAAACCCGCACCAACCGGTGGTGGCTGTCCACGTCGTCGACGTCCAGGCCGCACAGCTCGCTCACCCGGATACCGGTGGCGTACAGCATCTCCACGATGAGCCGATCCCGCAGGGCCATCGGGTCGCCCTGCTCAGCACCGGATTTCGCTGCGGCCATAGCCTCGAGCGCCTGGTCCTGACGCAGCACCGCCGGCAGGGTGCGGTGCGACTTCTGCACCTGCAGCCGAGCGCCGGGGTCCCCGTTCAGCAGGCCGCGCCGCGCGGCCCACGCCGTGAACGTCTTGACCGCCGAGGTGCGCCGGGCCAGCGTGGTGCGGGCCGCACCGGCGCCGGCCCCGGCCGCCAGCCACGAGCGCAGGATCGGCAGGCTCAGCGCGTCCAAACCTCCGCGCCCGTCGAGAAAACCGAACAGCGACCGCAGGTCGCCCAGGTAGGCGCGTCGGGTGTGCGCCGACCGGCCGCATTCCAACTCCAGGTACTGGTCGTACGCGTCGAGGATCTCCTGCATTGCCCCACCGTCGCAGGCACAACCTCCCGGGGCTCAGTCGACGCGCCGAAGCGTTTCCGGGGTGAGATCTTTGAGTGCCGGATATCCGTCGACGGCCATGATCAGGTCCGCTTCGGCAAGCATCATCC